>Ga0224501_10000766_pt1 | contig 24892 bp, 22 predicted proteins | sample SF_Oct11_sed_USG_4_FD_169105 | JGI IMG/M metagenome (GOLD analysis project Ga0224501, IMG submission 169105) | Sediment microbial communities from San Francisco Bay, California, United States - SF_Oct11_sed_USGS_8_1 | ecosystem: Environmental > Aquatic > Marine > Sediment | place: USA... | reverse complement strand
AGCGAGAATTGTTATATGTTGACTGGGAATGGAGAGGAATTCCTCGAAAGATGTAGACAATATGAGGAGCTTTCTAGCAGGCTTGAGGAGCAAATTGATGATGTTGACAAGGAAAGGATGATGTTGGAGGAGATGTGCGTTAGGTCGGATGGTCCGGTTGGAAGCCCGTTGGCGCAAAAGATGAAAGCGGTGTCGCGCGCGGCCTCTATGAAGGGAGTGATTTTGGCCGCAGGGGAGGGCACTAGGATCCGAGAGGTTACGTATGGAGCTTTTCCAAAGGAGCTTCTGCCCATAGGTAATGTTCCAACAATTCGTTTTCCAATAGAGGCGCTCAAGCTTGCTGGGGTGAAAGACATTATGATTGTGATAGCGCCGCAAACGAAGCATGGGATAATAGATGGTCTTCAAAGCGGAGAGAAACTTGGTGTTAACATTTCTTATGTTGTTCAAGAGAAAAATGAGGAAGGCATAACTGGGTTGGGTCCAGCTATTCTTTCAGCGCGAAGTTGGATAGGGCCAGGTGAAGATTTCGTTGTTGCTTGTGGAGACTCTATTGTTTGTGATTTTTCATCCAATAATCCTATGGATTGTCTTAAACCATTGATAGATGTCCATGCATCAAATGGCGCAATCGCGACGGTTCTTGTGTATCCCACAAATTCTGATCCTAGAAGGTTCGGCGTAGTAAAATTTCAGCGGTTTAGCGAGGAAAATGGAGTTTCATATGGAGAGTTAGAGGGACTGATTGAAAAGCCGAGTCTAGAGGTTGCTGAAAAATACAAGATTAACGGTTACCACCATATTTTGGCGGGTTACTACGTTTTCAAGCCTGAGATTTTTTCGTACATCGAAAAGACAAAGCCTGGTGCAAATAATGAGGTGCAAATTACAGATGCAATAGAGCTGGCTTTGGAAAACGGAGAAAAGGTTTGTGCGGTTGTTCATGCTAGGAATAAAGGCAACGATGTTTTCCCGTGCGATTACTGGGATGTTGGGATTCCTGAGGATTATAAGGAAGCAAATAAGCGTCTCATGGACGCAAATTTTGAACGGTTGATGAATTCTGGAGGGCGCAAATGAAAATAGCAGTTGTTGGCGGCACAGGATACGTTGGCTTAACTACTGCCGTGTGTCTAGCTGCAAAGGGGCACATTGTTTTTTGCGTGGGTAGAAACAGAGAAAAAATAGAGAAGATACGTAGGGGTTTTCCTGTAATCTATGAACGCGGTCTGAAAAATCTGCTAGAAGAAGTTTTGGCAAACAGAACTTTGAAGGCCACAGTAAACTTGGACAAGGCAATTCAGGGCTCAGATGTTTCCTTCATTTGCGTGGGCACACCTTGTGGAGATGACGGCAGCATAGATTTGACGCAGATTAGGAATGCTACCAAGCAGATGGGATGTGCACTCAGAGATAAGGTTGGCTATCACGTTGTTGTTGTGAAAAGCACCGTTGTACCCGGGACAACTGAAAATGTAGTTTTGCCGATTTTAGAGAAGTTTTCTGGCAAGAGAGCTGGAGTAGATTTTGGCATCTGTATGAACCCGGAATTTCTGAGGGAGGGGCGAGCTGTTGACGATTTTATGTTTCCGAGAGACGTTGGCATAGTTATAGGGGAATTTGATCAGAAATCTGGTGATTTGCTTTCTAAAATCTACGGGAATTTTGATGGGGAGATTTTTAGAACGAGCATTAGGGCTGCTGAGATGATAAAGTATGCTAGGAACTCCTATCTTGCCAAGGACGTTTCGTTTGCAAATGAGATTGCAAATGTTTGTCAGAGGTTGGGCGTTGATTACTTGGATGTCAAAAAGGGGATGGAAATGGATGCGAGAATTGGGGAGGGAAGGTTCTTGGATGCGGGGGCAGGGTTTGGAGGATCTTGTTTTCCAAAGGATGTGAGTGCAATAGTTGCTGAGGCGAAAGAAAGTGGAATTGCACCTGTTCTGCTGGAGTCCGCCTTGAAGGTTAATGAAGCTCAACCATATGAGCTAGTGAGGTTGACAAAAGAAGTTGTTGGAAATCCTCTGAAAGGAAAGAGGATTGCTGTTCTCGGATTGGCTTTTAAGCCTGGCACTGATGATATGAGGGAGGCTCCGTCGATAAAGGTTGTCAACTCGCTTTTACGTGAAGGGTGTGAAATTAGCGTTTACGACAATAAAGCTGTTGGTAATGCTAAGAGAATCTTTGAAGACAAAGTTGAGTATGCAGAGAAGGCAGAGGAGGCACTGAGGTATGCGGACGCTTGCGTTATAGTTACAGAGTGGCCTGAATTCGCGGATCCCAAACTGTACACCTGCATGCGTGGTCGGGTGATTATTGATGGAAGACGGGTTTTGAACCCAACTACGCTTCCGCCGGGTTTCACTTATCATGCGATCGGGTTTCCCAGGGCTGTGAAAACGTGATTGACAAAATAGTTTCAGAAGACGTTAAACGTATTGTTGGTGCGATGAACGACGTCTTTCCAGATGGAAAAGACGTTTTGGTTACCGGAGGCGCTGGTTTCATTGGAAGCTACCTATGCGACGTGCTCATTGAATTGGGTGCCAATGTCACCTGTCTAGACGACTTTTCAACAGGATTGGCTATGAACGTAGATCATCTTTTGGGAAAGAATAACTTTCGTTTGGTTAAAGAGGATGTTTCGAATTTTGGCGGCGCAAAGGAATATGATTATGTTTTACATTTTGCCAGCAGAGCCTCGCCTGAGGAGTACCAGCTGAATCCGGTCAAGACGTTACTTGCCAACTCTTTAGGTAGTTACAGGATGCTTGAATTGGCAAGAAAATGCGACACAGCAATCTTGTTTGCCTCGTCTTCTGAGGTCTATGGTGACGCCAAGGTTATACCTACTCCGGAAACTTATTGGGGGAACGTTAATCCTACTGGCGTCAGGTCCTGCTACGATGAAGGTAAACGGTTCGGAGAAGCTCTGTTCATGGCTTACCAAAGACAATATGGGCTTGACGTGAGGATTGTAAGAATACACAACACCTACGGTCCAAGGCTTAGAGCAGACGGCTACTATGCAAGAGTCCTGTCGCGTTTCATATTTCAAGCGCTCAAAGGTGAAGATATCACGGTCTACGGCGACGGTATGCAAACACGCTCTTTCTGCTACATAACTGACACCGTGAGAGGCCTTCTCCAGGCGGTTGTTGTAGAAGAAGCCAAGGGTGAAACAATCAACATAGGAAGTCCCATCGAAACCACCGTATTAAAGCTCGCACAAGGAATTCGACAACTGATAGGCTCAAAATCTAGAATCACTTTCCATCAGTTTCCAGAAGATGACCCGAAAAGAAGATGCCCAGACATAACCAGGGCAAAACGTACTCTAAAGTGGACTCCTAACGTGAGCTTGGCAGAGGGCTTAGACCGCACCATAAGATGGTTCCGATCACGCAAACGGATGTGAGGTGGGGGTATGCGTCTTAAGCAGTTGTGTTTCTCTTTGCTGATAATAACCCTTCTTTTCGTGAATACGATGCAGATTTGTGCTTCTGATAATGCGGACTTAGCAAAGTGGGCAATTGGCCGTGCTAGAAGTAGTTTGGTCGATGCCTATAAATCGGTTCTCGATGCGGAGAAAGCAGGGGCAGACGTTACATCGCTTACGAAAAGGCTTACAAACGCGGGGTCAAATTTGACCAACTCTTATCTTTTATATGAGGTTGAAAGCTATGATGTTGCCGTAGCTTTGGCGGATAACTGTTACGAGGTTGGAGAAAAAGTAAAAGCAGAGGCAGAGGTGCTAAAAGCAACAGCATCCACAATTGCAATGGTTCTTTTCTGGTTTCAAATTTTTTGTTATATTGGTGCTCTGGTCATAATAGTTTTCGCAAGCGTTTTGGGATGGCAGGTTTTCGAAAAGCGGTATTATCGCAAGATTTTGGGAATGAAGCCTGAGGCAAGTTGACAATGAATCTTAAAGAATATCGCACCTTGTTTGCTTTAGTGGGCATAGGCTTGATTTTGATAACGACGTTTGCTTTCTTTTCAACGGTTTTCCCTTACCCGGTGACCGCTGAAAGGTTTTTTGTGTTAGGTCTTCTTGGAAGAGATAAGACTGCTGAAAACTACTATCCGAACGATGATCCAAACATTCGTGGCTTTGAGAAAGTGCGATGGTATGTTTTTGTGCAGAATTTCATGCTAGAAGCTCAGTATGTTTTGGTTAAGGTTAAGGTTCTAAACTCAACTATGACGCTTCCAGACGCGGTTGCGTGTACCCCTTCACCTGAACAAGCAATAATGAACTTGAGCGTTTTCTTGACCAACGGCCAATCTTCAACGATTCCTTTCTCCTGGTACTTAACAAACTACTCGCTTCACGGGGAATCTTTGATTATAGAAAGACTTGTAACAAATGGCATATCAATCAGCTTAAATGTTGGTGCAGTTAATGGCTCCAATTTCCGCTTAATTTTTGAAGTTTGGTACTACGATCCAGCCATCGAAGAGTTTAGGTTTGAGTGGGATTCTAGCTTTGGGCTTCGTTGCGCTTGGAATCAAATGTTGTTCAACGTAGCCGTCGAACAATAGGCGATAAAGCATGGATTCTCTAACTTGGATGTAATTTGCCATGAAAGATAATAGAACTCCTCTGGTTAGTGTGATCGTTCCGGTCTTCAACGAGGAAGAAATTATAGGTGTGACTCTTGAAAGGACACTGCAGCTACGTGGAAAGCTTAATTTAGAGGTCATAGTAGTCGATGATGGGTCAACTGATCAAACCCGCGAGATTGTTAAGGACTTTGAAGATGTGAACCTCATTTGCCACGAAAAGAATTGCGGCAAGGGAGGAGCCATTGTTACCGGCATGCTTAGTAGCCGAGGTGACATCATCATCATTCAAGATGCTGATCTTGAGTATTTACCAGAGGACATTCCCAAGCTGATTGATCCAATATTGCAGGGAAGGGCGGATTTCGTTTTCGGATCGCGCTTTTTAGGAACCATTAAGGAGATGAGTCGCTCTCACAGAGTTGGGAACATGATTCTGTCTCTAGCTGCAAGGTTGTTATATAACGCTCCCATTACAGATGTTATGACTGGGCACAAGGCTTTCTCAAGAAGATCATTGAAAACAGTAAAGTTAAGTGAGCGGGGATTTGGAGTAGAGGTTGAACTGACTGCAAAATTCCTTGGAAACGGCTGGAAACTGGCAGAAGTGCCAATTTCATATGTCTATCGCAATAAAGGGCGGTCAAAAATAACGTACATAGACGGATTGAAGTGCCTCGTTAAACTATTAAAGCTAAGAATCTCTCCCAGTGCGCGCTAGCATCGCTTCATTTCTAGAGGGTACAGGTTTTGGGTGAAACAATAAACGTATGCATAGTTTCACCAGATTTTCTACCAATATGGAGCGGTATTGGATCATACACGGTGGAACTCATCAAGCATCTTCCTGAAAACATACATATCCATTTAGTCACGTTGCGACGAACAATTCGGTCAGGAAAGAAAAGTATAGAGTTGGATGATAATTCTATCTCTAGCAAACTTAACAAGAATTTGCATATTCACTACATAAGCGAGGCTAAGGATACTTTTCTTTATCACCTTAATTTTCAAATTGCTTGTTTAAGAAAAATTCCACAGCTACATAAACAGTACCAATTTGATTTATTGCACAGTCATTTTCCGTTAATGTCTGACGTCCTACTGCAACTACTGAAAAAAAATCAGATTCCCCCAACAATATCCACAGTGCACACTACAATTGAAGGCCAACATTTAGGCGTCGAAATGGCGCGATCTTTTGATCGATCAATAAAACTTTCAGAGCTTGACAGATCAGAAAAAGCAAACCTTCTATTGTATATGCCCTTGAAAGTTTACGAATCGTTATTTTTGAGGAACGTTCACAGGCTCATCGCAGTTTCAAAGTTCGTGAAAAAAGAGTTAGTTAATTATTTGGGTGTCGCTGAAAAAAGAATAGGCGTTATACATAATGGAGTAGATACCAAAACGTTTTCTCCGAAGCGACTGTCAAAAATACCCGGAGAAGCTGCAAGATACTTAGACATTGGTTCTCGTCCAGTGATACTGTACACAGGGCGCTTAACCTTAGCAAAGGGTATTTCTGTCTTGATCGATGCCGTTCCTGAAGTAATCAAAAGCGTTCCCGATGCGTATTTTGTTTTCTCTGGAGGAGGAAACTATGAGCCCTATTTCCGGTGGTTGAGGCGTAGAGGCGTACATGAGAAAAATGCTCTCTTCTTAGGGTATGTAAAAGATTACTTTGACATGCCTGCATTGTATGCTTTGGCAACAATATACGTTGCTCCCACATTTTATGATAGTTTACCTCTTCGCGTTCTTGAAGCAATGAGTTGCGGAAAGGCTGTTGTTGCCAGCAATGTCGGCGGTATTCCAGAAATAATACAAAATTGGCATAACGGAATAATTATACCTCCAGGAAACAGCAAAGTCCTCGCAGAAAAATTGACTTTTCTTTTGGAAAATGAAAAATTTTCTGCCATGTTGGGCACACGGGCCAGAAAAACAATCCTGAGCAATTTCTCGGCAGAAAGAATGGCCCTCGACACAGCGGAAGTTTATAGAAAAGAAGTTACGAACACGCACAGATTACAAATGTAAAAATTGGTTGACAGGGAGGATTGAAAAATTGTCCATTTTCAAAGTTTTATGGCATCTACGTGAGCTCAGAAAAAACCAATGGTTAAAAACTTCTGAAATAGTAAAGATTCAAGAAAAGAAGCTTAGAGCAATTGTCAAGTACGCATATGAAAACGTGGAGTTTTACCATAGAAAATTTGACGCGCTTGGATTGAAGCCACATGACATTGAAACCGTGCAAGATTTGCAAAAGCTTCCAATAATTAGTAGGCTAGATGTCCAAAGAAATTTTCCTAATGGACTGGTTTCTACAAACGTTTCAGTGGAGAACTGTAAAAGGTATACATCTTCAGGTTCAACTGGCATCCCTGTAACTGTAATTTGTAACAGCAAGTGTGAAGATTTCAGAGGCGCTCTGTTTATGCGTCCATTTTTTGAGTGTGGGTTGAAATTGAGAGATAAAATGGTTCGAATTGCAGATGTTAAAAATCGGTCAAGTTGGTACGAATATTTTGGGTGGATGAGAAAAATATGCATTAGCCCTATGGCGCCTGTGAAAAATACAATACCTTTACTTGAACAATACAAACCCGATGTCATTTACGGGCACTCATCATACATCTTTCTTTTGGCAAAAGAAATCCGTGAAATGGGCGTAAAAAATATTTCTCCTAGAATAGTCATTGGCACTGCTGAACTGCTGAGCAAGAAGATGAGGGATTCTATTGAATCTTCATTTGGAGTTAAAATGTTTGACTTTTATGGCAGCGTAGAGGTTGAAAGACTTGCATGGGAATGCGAAGAGTGGAATGGCTATCATATGGACATTGATGCGCAAGTTATAGAATTTGTTAGAAACGAAGAAATCGCTGCACCGGGTGAGCGGGGGAAAATAATTGTTACTTGTTTATACAACTATGCAATGCCCCTCATAAGATACGACCTCGGAGATGTAGGTGTGGCTAGTGACGAAAAATGTGCATGCGGAAGAGGATTGCCGCTAATGAAACGAATAGAGGGTAGAACTAACGACTTTTTAAAGTGTCCAGACGGTAGATTAGTTTCTCCGATGGCAATTTTTGCCGTGATGGATTATTTTGCAGAAATAGCTCAATTCCGGGCAATTCAAGAAAAGAAAAACAAAGTCGTTGTGGAAATAGTAAAGGGAAGGGGGTTCTCAGATAAAACAATTCATCAAGTTGTAGAGAAAGTGGGGAGTATAATGGGCGAAGAAGTGTTGGTTGAGCCTGTTGTTGTCGATCATATTCCGAGAGATCCGACTGGTAAGATGCGGGTAGTAAGATCTCGGATCTGGGGAAGTGAGCAATTAGAGCTATGAGAATACTTCAAGTTACTCCTGGTTATCCTCCAATGTTGGGAGGAGTTGAAAATTCTGTATATGAACTGGTTAATAGGTTGCGTTCTCTAAATCATGAAGTCTACGTTGTCACTGCGAGTCCGGGTCGTTCAAGTGTTGAAGGGAATGTTTGGCGACTGCCTATACGTTTGAAATTAGAAGGTAGTTGGGGAGACCTGATTTTTTGTCCATCCATACTTGGCGCGCTTAAGAAAATACCTTTTGAAATAGTGCACACACATACACCGAGGAAACTTTTTGCAGAATTTGTAGCTCTTCACAAGCTGCTGAACCGCAGGAAATTTCCCTACGTCGTCTCAATACGCTTGCTCAACACTTCTTTATCGCCCTTTTTGGACGGAATTTCAAGAGTTTATAGAAAAACCGTTGAGAAAATTCTTTTCAAACACGCGGAAAGGGTGGTGGTACAAACGAAGGCGAACAAGACTTTTTTGATGAAAAATTGTGGGATCAACACGGAAAAAATCGAAATAATCCCAAATGCGGTAGATGCTAGGTTGTTTAACCCAAGTTTGTTTGATCCAAACCAAGCTCGAGAAAAATACAGGTTTAACGGAGACAAAATTGTACTTTTTGCTGGACGTTTAACAACCCAGAAAGGTTTAGAATATCTTCTCAGGGCAATCCCTTTAATCAGAAAAGAAATTCCACATGTGAAATTGTTGATAATCGGCACGGGTTCTCAAGAACGCTCCCTAAAAGATTTGAGTGCAACTTTAGGAATTGCAGATGATGTTTTTTTCTTAGGAAACGTTCCGCATGGCTCGATGCCTGAATTGTACAGCCTTGCAAGCATCTTTGTTTTGCCTTCTCTTAGTGAATCTTTTCCAAATGCTATGCTCGAAGCAATGGCTATGGAAAAACCAGTTGTAGCCACCAGAGTCGGGGTAATACCCGAAATTATTGTGAATGGTGAAACCGCTATTATAGTCAAGCCAGGAGAAACAAAACAACTTGCGGATGAAATCGTTCGTGTTTTGTCTGATGAAAAACTGTCGAGACGAATAGCGTTTAATGGCAGGAAACTGGTGACTACAGAATTCACTTGGGATTATGTTGTAAGGCGAACTGTGCAGCTTTACGAGAAAGCCCTCAGTTGAAGTGGATACAATGTCTGACTTCAGAAAGCTTTGGCTTCTTTTTCAGTTAAGGCGTAATGCTTGGCGAAAGACAGAAGACCTTCTGAAAATTCAAGAGAAAAAGCTTCGAGCAATCATTAAGCATGCATACGAAAACGTCGAGTTCTACCATAAGAAATTTGATTCGTTAGGTTTGAAGCCAAGTGATGTCAAGAACGTCGAAGACTTGAAGAAACTTCCGATGATATCGAAGAAAGAAATACGCGACAATTATCCTGAGGGAATTGTGGCTAAAGGGGTTGATATTAGGAAATGCAAGACGTATAGAACTTCTGGCTCCACGGGAATACCATTAACTATTCTTCTAGACAAAAGCGCGGAAGATTACAGAGCAGCCTTGTTCGGAAGACCATTCTTCGAATGCGGGTTGGGCCTTAGAGATAGAATGGTGGAAATTGTCGATGAAAGGCATGTCAAGCGAGATAAAGAGTGGTATCAACGTCTAGGCCTTCTAGGAAGGCTTTACGTGCCTGCTACACAATCTGTCGATGAACAAATGCCCTTAATTGCCGCGTACAAACCTGACGCAATTTTTGGTTATTCTTCGTGGCTTCATCTTTTGGCAAAAACCATGAGAAAAGCCGAGAGTAAACAACTTTCCCCTAGACTAGTTTTTAGCACCGCTGAAATACTGACACAAGAACAGAGAAAATGCATCGAGTCAACTTTCGAGGTTGATGTTCTTGACTTTTATGGATGCGTAGAAGTGGAAAGAGTGGCCTGGGAATGCCGAGAACAGGTGGGATATCACATGGATGTCGACTGTGTTGCAACAGAATTTGTGAAAGACGATGAAGAGGTTTCGCCGGGGGAAAGAGGAAATCTTATACTTACATGTCTTTGCAACTACGCTATGCCCTTAATAAGATACAATATTGGAGATATCGCTGTCCCAACTAACGAAAAATGTACCTGCGGGCGCGGGCTGCCTTTGATGAAAAATATCGAAGGAAGAGCCGATGACATGGTTATAGCACCTAGTGGGAAGATACTTGTGCCGGAAAATTTTGCCCAAATGATGCGGGCTATTTCTGGAATCGGACAATACAAAGTAATCCAACAGAAAAAAGACGAGATAATAGTTCAAATAGTCAAAGGAACGGGTTTTTCCCAAAATACCGTCAAAATGGTTAGAGAAGAAATTAAAAGAATTCTCGGAAGCGACGTTCACGTTAAACCATTCATTGTTAGTGAAATAGAAAGAGACAAGTCTGGAAAACTCAGAGCTGTTGTAACTAAAGTTCCGATCTGTTAACCCCCTGATGTTTTAGTTACTAGAAAGTAAACGTTTGGTGTGTAGATGTAGTGGAAGTTAAAGAATCAGTTTCAGACTATATGCGTTTCTTAGAATGTTCATCACTGGCAAATGCATTTCAGTCTCGCCAGTTTTGTGAATTATGGAGGAAGATTGGGTGGGATCCTTTTGTTCTCGGTGTTGTGAATGGAGAAAATTGCTACGGAGGGCTTCTAGCCTATGTTCCTCATAGCATTCCGGTTGTCTCACAATTTTTCTTGAGAACATTCGTCTATTTTGGACCCCTTGTTGAACCACGGAACAACCCAAAAGTCTTGGATTTATTGTTAAGTTCCCTTTGTGTTAAAGCTAAACGACAAGGTGCTATGAGAATAGATGTTAGGGCGCCCATTCTGTTTCCACAACAAGATGAGGTTTTTTTACGAAACGGGTTTGTGAGGTACGATGTGGGAGGCGAGTATTCAGTTCATATTAATTTGAGAAAAGAGGTTGATGCTCTCTGGAGTGACGTGAAAAGTGGATGTCGTAAGAGAATTAAGAGGGCTATTCGTAAAGGCATAGTAGTAAGAAAGGTAGAAACCGTACGAGAATTGAAGGAATTTTATCAGATATATCTTACGACAGCTCGAAGACGAAGTTTCTTTCCATTCCCGTTTCAATTTTTCGAGGTCTTGTGGACCCAACTGGAGCCGCGAGGACTTGCACAGTTATTGATAGCTTTGAATAACATGTCCGTAATAGCTGGTAGGGTTAACGTAAAATTCCGTGGGAAAGTGACTACTTTTATTAGTTGTTCTTTGAAAGAGTTTTGGAAGTTAAACCCTAATCATGCACTGCTGTGGCATTCTATTGTTAAAAGCAAAGAAGAAAATGCACATACCTTTAGTATAATGCACTTACAAAGCTCAAAACCAAAATCTTCAGATGCAATTGACTACCATACATTCAAAACCAGTTTTGGCGGTTCCTTGGTGAAGGAAAGCGCATTTTATTACCGTGTTGTTTCACCAGTGAAGTTTCATTTGTTTCGAGGAATTAGCAGTCTCCTTGAAAAACAAGTTCAAAATCTTCAGAGAATACGATACTTCGCGAGACTGAAGAATTGAGGGTGGATTGAAAGTGTCTGACTTCAGAAAGTTTTTGCTTCTTTTTCAGTTGAGGCGTAATGCTTGGCGAAAGACAGAAGACCTTCTGAAAATTCAAGAGAAAAAGCTTCGAGAAATTGTCAAGCATGCATACGAAAATGTCGAGTTCTACCATAAAAAGTTTGATTCGTTAGGTTTAAAACCTGATGATGTGCAAACAGTCAAAGATTTAAAGAAGCTTCCAACAGTAACAAAGCAAGAAATTCAAGATAGCTATCCTGCTGAAACAGTAGCTAAAGGATTCACCGTTGAAAAGCTCAAAAAGTACACAACTTCTGGATCTACGGGTATGCCTCTTACAGTGGCCTTCGATGGGGAAGCTGAGGACTTTAGGGCTGCAGTGTTTGGTAGACCCTTCTTTGAATGTGGCTTGGGTCTTAGAGATAAGATGATGGTTGTTGGAGACGTTCGGCATTTTCCAAACAGTACGACTTGGTATCAGAAGATGGGATTCCTGAAAAGAGCTTATTTGTCGGCAACCGTCCCTGTTGAGAATAACATTCCTTTGATTACCAGATATGATCCTGACGCTATCTTTGCATATTCTTCCTATATTCTGCTGCTAGCTCATGCGGTCAAAAAGCTAGGGGTTCGAGAAGTTATGCCAGATTTGGTTTTCGGTACCGCAGAAATCATGACAAAGGAAACTAGAAATATTGTTAAATCGGTTTTTAGCACTGAAATCCTTGACCTCTATGGTTGTGTTGAAACTGAACGTTTGGCGTGGGAGTGCAGGGAACATGTTGGGTATCACATGGATATAGACAGCACAGTTATCGAATTTGTGAAAGATGGCGAAGAAGTTGCTCCTGGAGAGTCTGGTCAAATCGTCCTGACGTGTCTTTACAATAAAGCAATGCCTTTAATAAGGTATGCCGTCGGAGACGTAGGAACTCCCACAGAGGAAAAATGCCCTTGTGGCAGAGGACTGCCTTTAATGAAGAATATTGTCGGCAGAACAGATGACCTAGTGCTTGGATTCGATGGCAGAATTATCGTTCCGCAAAACTTTGCCAACATCATGCGGAACATACCCGGCATAGCACAGTTCAGGGTGATTCAGGAGAATGAAAACTTAATAATTGTGCAGCTGGTAAAGGGAAAGAACTTTTCGGAAGTGACGATTCAACGAGTGATAAGAGACGTAAAAGAAGTCGTCGGAAGCGATGTAACGGTGGAGCCCACAATTGTGGACGAAATCGAGAAGGACCATTCAGGAAAAATACGTGCCGTCGTATCCAAGGTTCATAGCTCTAAAATATTCTAGGCGAACGGCATGCGCGTGCTAAGGTAGGTAGTGTCTGTGAAACTGACAGAAAAAAAAGTTATGATTACGGGTGGGGCTGGCTTTATCGGGTCCCATTTGACAGATAGGCTTCTTGAATTGGAAAACGAAGTTGTTGTCTATGACAATTTTGATGACTATTACACAGGGAAAAGAGAGAATCTGAAAAAGGTCACGAAAAGCCCGCGTTTTAAACTTATAGAAGCAGACATACTTGACCACAAAAAATTGTCGGCTTCAATAAGCGACGTGGATATTGTTTTTCATCTTGCTGCCCAACCTGGTGTACGTTTCTCGACCCAAAACCCTTGGAAGACAAACAAAGTGAATGTTGATGGAACGCTTAATGTTCTCCTTGCCTCTCTGAAGAGTGACGTCGAAAAGATTGTAGTTGCTTCCTCATCTTCCGTTTATGGCGTGCCGATATATCTTCCCTGCGATGAAAATCACCCAACCCAGCCAATTTCACTCTACGGCGCCAGTAAACTTGCAGCAGAAAAATACTGTGACACTTTTTTCAGAATATTTAAGCTTCCGGTAACAGTGCTACGTTATCATACGGTTTACGGGCCGAGGCAGCGTCCAGACATGGCTATATACAAATTTGCAGAGGCGTTGTTTCATGGAAACCCTCCGATCATTTTCGGCGATGGCAATCAAACAAGGGATTTCACATATGTGTCTGATGCTGTTGAAGGTACAATACTCGCCGCTGAAAGCGAAGATAGCACAGGAGAGAGGTTTAACATAGGCAGTGGTTCAAAAGTTTCAGTGAATTACGTGGTTGAACTGATGAAGAAGCTTATGGACAGAGTTGACATTAATCAGGTTTATATTTCACCTCAAATTGGCGACGTTCCAGAAACCCAAGCAGATATTCGAAAAGCGAGAGAAAATCTAGGCTATTGTCCTAAGTGGAGTTTCGATGAAGGGTTGAAAACTTTTTTAGAATCGCATTTTACTAAAAAGCGGTAGCGCATGGAGGATCGTAACCAATTTGTATTTGCTCGTGGTTGCAATCGTTTGCATAACCACTTCAATTTTAGCTTGGACTTATGGAATTTACCCTTTAGTAGTCTGCTTTCTCTCGAAGAAGATAGGAACACCATTAAACAAAAAGATCGCCTTCTTTCCTTCTTTGTCAATAATAATTCCAACTTACAACGAGGAAAGCGTTATTGAACAAAAGATAAAAAATACGTTGCAAGTTGACTATCCAAAGGATCGCCTTGAAATAATCCTTATTGACTCAAAGAGTACGGACGAGACAGTAGAAATAGCTCAGAAATACAGCGAAATCACTGTAATCCAAGAAGAAAAACGGTGGGGAAAATCTCACGCAATTAATGTAGCGCTAGAGCATGTTAGTGGCGACATTGTACTTCTTACCGATGCGGACTGCTTAATTTCGCAAGATGCTCTCAAAATTGCTATGAGCAACTTTTATGACCAATCTGTAGGAGCAGTTGCGGCAATCCCCTTCTCAGTTTCAAGAAAGGAAAGGTCTAAGATGCATGTCTTTATTAGTAAATGCGAAAGCTCGGTAGATTCTATTGTTTCCGGCGTGGGAAGGTTTCTTGTTTTCAGGAGAGCCTTAGTACCTAGAATTGATGAAAGATGCTTAGCCGACGATTTTGAAATCAGCTTAACAGTCAGGGATTCAGGAAAGAGGGTTGTTTTTGACCCGAATGTAAAGGTTTACGAATCGGACTCGCCCAGTTTCAAGTTATGGTATCAGCAAATTGTTCGCCGAACAGTTACAGGACTCACTACGCTGTCTCATCATTTTAATATTGTATTGAATCCATCCTACGGTTTGTTTGGATTATTATTTTTTCCTTCTAGGGTATTTCTGCCAAAACTCACACCAATACTAATAATTGTGCTACTTGTCTCATTAGGTATTTTGGACTTTCAACTATTACTGTTTCTTACTGCAATTGGTATGCTAGTGCTCGGATTTTGGAGGCCTTCAAGACGATATTTGGCGATACAATTCGCTGTTTTACATGCCCTTCTTCTTTTTTTCTTGGGAAGATATTCTCCAGCGTGGAAAAAAGAACCACACGGGATTGACGAAGTGAAAAGCACGCAGTTTTAGTATAAGAGTCGCTACCCTTATGACCATTAATCCTTTAATTCAGAGAGATGCTCGGGATGTTTACTACCGCTCTATGCGATTAACTTTTTGCATCGTCGGTGATAAGTTCCATACCATTCATTTTTGCGATCTTCTCTAACCTTTGGAGAAGATTTTGCTCATTCAGGTGGTAGACCTGAATTCCTGGTTCTTCTACGCTCTTACAAAACACAAACCTGCATGGGAAAAAAAGAGGAGCATTTACCAATTCTTAAAGGGTCAGATGTAGATCAATATGAAAAATGTCATTTTGATCTTTGCGCCTCGCCCTGATACTGAAGTGTTAGGATGCGGAGGAACAATAACTCAGAAATGTGCGCGCCCAAGACTTAGGGAGGAAGTCCTATGATTCTTGCCAAATCTTTATTCAAGCGTTTTCTCAAGCTAAGTGCGGTCGTAAATCTATTCACTGTGATAACCGGCGTAGTTTTGATCTGGTTTTATCTAAGTGGTCTTAGGCTTGGCAATGAAAATGTTTCTATAATTCTTCTATTCTTCGGTGTTTTCCTCTGCACAATCTCTATGGTTTTCTCATACATTTTTTCAACAAAAGAGAAATTGGCAAAATTTTCACTTTTTTCCCTGTACATCCTCTCCTATTGCTTGCTTACCATCTACAGCTTTAGATATTACTTCTTCGGATCTGATCTCGCAGGGGAGTACACGATCGCTTCAATTGCTGATACCTCAAACAGTTGGCCAATTTCTCTTCTTGCAGTCGGATGGGGTCCAAGAGCAGGTCGCTATGCTAGCAGTCTCAGCGTCAGCGTTTTACCTATAATACTTTCAAAGGTTATAGGTATAGACCTTCTGCAATTGTTTAAATTTGTGATGCCAGCAATTGGCGCTTTCGTTCCAGTTGTGCTATACTTACTGATAGCTGAAGTCTACAGAGACAGAAAGTTGGCTTTCCTAGGTGCAATGTTGTTTGCAATATCTCACCTTCAAGTTTTTATGCTCTCTTACATGTTTCGCAGACAGGTAGGACACCTGTTCTCGGTTCTCGGTCTTCTTGTGATTTTCAAGGCGCACAATATCAAGGATGCCACGATTTGGAAAGCCCTTTTAGCATTGTTTTTCGGGGGCATAGTACTTTCGAATTACTATATCGCAGACTGGGCGTTTCTATTGTTTCTTGGCATTTTGCTGGCGCCAATTGCTGCAAAAATTCTAAGAAGAAAGATGAAACAGGATGGTTTGATACTTTCATGGAAAATGTTTCTCCTTTATTGCGGTATAGCAGCAGGTTGGTTATGGTTTGCTGCAAACATTATTTTCATGGAACACTTGAGCAATTTGCAAAAATCAATTTCGCTGGTTATTCAGTATGGTCCTCAGTACTTGTGGAAAGTTGTGACAACAGGCAAATTTCTGCCCTCAACCCCAGGCGGAACTACAGTCCAAGAAGGTCTCACTGGAAGCGCAATCCTAAACATTTGGTACTACTTTGTCGTTCTGCTTCCTGGAGTTGGATGGCTATATGCGTTGATTAGAAAAAAGAACAACATAAAAGAAATAGCTTTACTTTCATGGTTCTTCCTTGCTTTTCCCTACTTCTTCTACGAAAGCTTCTACGGTGTCATCGGTTCTTCAGCGCCTTTTGCCACAGGTTTCTTGGTGTTTTCTGTGTTTACTGCGATTTCTGTTCATCGATCAAGCTGGAAAAAACGGAGCCAAAAAATCTTCGCAATCTTCTCGATTATGCTCATTGCAGTTAGCCTTCCACTTAATTTGAGTCTAGTCAATAATCAAGTATTACATTTTCATCCTGAGACGGAAATTTCTCCTCAGGTAAGAGCCATCCAATGGGACATTAGCTTTGGAGATATGAAATTCGTTAATTGGTTTCAGAACTTTGTCCCAAGCGAAGAAGCAATTACCGTCGACGATCGAGGGTTCAATCTATTGATGGTGGCTAACCATCTTAATAAAGAACATCAAAGCTATCCTCGTTTTATGATAAGAAGCATTTTTCTTATCGCAACTAGTTCTTTTGTTCAACACGGGGTATGGCACACATATGTCTGGGGCTTTTCAACAAGAAACGTTTCTTCATCAGTTATGATTGCTAATAACTCAATCGTGTATTGTGACGGAAACACTTTCTTACTTATGCAATTTTCAAGCCAACAAAATTCTCTGTCATGATAATGACACTATCCGTAAAATACAGAGTCCAGTGTGTTTGATAGATACTTCTAGAATCTAGTTCCTTTTTCCCACGTTGCAATTTTGCTTTCACCTTAACTCTACGTTCAACATGCGCGCGCATGTTACTTTTCAAGGAACAATGCACCAAATGTATAATCATTGGTGTCTTTCCTCTTAAAAATCTCCCAAGGACTAAAATGCCCACTTCTAATGGCAGATATTTTGTATCTCCAGGATATTCTTCTGCAATAGAATATACACAATAAATAGTTGTTGCCATTATCAAAGAAGACTTCATTTTCTCTTATCTTCAGCCCAGAAGGTTCTACAAATTGCTCGTAAATGTCTTCTGGAGAATTTATCTGTGCAAGCCTATCTGGGTTTCTATAATCGAAGGTGATACTAAATTTACCTCCTCTGACAAGTAAATCTTTAATATTCTTGTTTATAGTTACCCTGTCATACCTTGGTATGTGTTCATAAACACATATGGAAGTTATATGATCGAATTTCGAATCAAAGTCCAGTTCTCTCATGTCCATAACATAATTTTTTAAATTCCATCCTTCCTGTTTCGACACAAAGTTTGCATTATTGACTAACTCTTCTTGGAGATCAATTGTTGTTACATCAACTCCCTTTGATGCTAAGTAATATGAAAATAATGACGAACTTCCACCTAAATCCAAAACCTTATGTTCTGGACTGAACTCGTTGTTTAGAACAACCCATATTATCTCCCAATACAAGAACCAAGGAAAATTTTTGTCATCAGCCGCTCCTTTAATACTCCCATAACCATAACCGCGGTTGATTCGTTCATATGAACTTGGTTCTCCAGTTAAATCAAAGCGCCCATACCAAGAACTGATTTTCAAATTTTTGGCTCTCAGCTTCTTAATCAAATTATTGAGTTCGTTAACTATTGCTAAGGCTTCATCTGACTTAAGATCGTCAAAGTCCATCGTTTTGTTGATAATTTTCTGGTGCATACAAATATATTATGGACTTTGAGCAGAAAATGTTTGCCACAAGATGTATATAATCAAATGCGCGGGCACGAGTTTATAACGTTGTTATATTTTCCGATATCGCGCGCAATTTTCTCATAGAATTGCTGGTGAATCTATATGTCAACAGGTCCCACGTCATAAAATTTCTGATTTGGCAAACTCCTCCAGAAACTAAACGACTTGATTATGAGAATTAATCCGGTATCTGGTCGCTTCTTCATTTTTGCGACGAAGGACATTAAAAGAAATAACGTAGTAACAAGTGAATCTAAGTGATTGATCGATGTCCCACAAAGGCTTACAAAAGGCTTGGAGTGAAGAGCTTCGTTCCATTGATGTCGTTATGTGCACCTGTAATAGTAATAAAACTTGGTTCAAAAGATGCTTAAAATCGATTAAAAATGAGATTCCCGTTCACTGTTTCATTCTTGTTGATTGCTTTTCGCGTGACAACACTGTAAATGCCGTGAAACAACTATTTCCAAACGCAAAAATTGTCCGAACAGAAGCCAAACTTGCTCAATCTCGCAAAATAGGTTTTGAAATGGTTGATACACCATGGTTTGGTTTTATTGACGATGACATCGAGTTCAAAAGGGACTGGTACAAGAAGATTATAGCACGCATTACAGAAGATGTGGGAGCAGTAGCAGGTTTAGCTATAGAAACGCATCCAGGTCTGGAGAAATTTGCCTACCTACGCATAAACGATAAATGGATGAAATCACGAAAAAAGGGAGTTGCAACAAAGCAAAATCCAGATTCAACGCGCGGACTTACACACAACACCCTGTGCCGTAGAAAAGCTGTAAGCGGCTGGTCGCCTCCACCAAACCTTGTAGCTTACGAAGACCACCACCTCCTTCGCCACATTGTCCGAAAAGGATTTAAATGGATGTCCGTTTCAGACGCTCAAGCAAAACATCATGGAATCCACAACTGCAAGAGTGAATATCGAAAGGCAAAATGGAACTATGCCGGTGCAAGATACATCGGAGCCACTAGTCTTCAGCGATTGCTTAGAACAACCATTTACATCGGATTATTAGTAACGTTCGCTAGTTTCAAAATTCGTGATCCTTCGATAATCACAATTTCATTTTCCGCCCATTTAGGAAGAATTGTAGGATATTTGAAATGGAACAAATACATGAGTTCATATATAAATGCCCGTACATACTGAAAAATTATCTTCCTAACACTTTTTGAGATGGATTCAATGAATGTATCAGTTGTTATCTTAACTCACAACAGAAATAGAGACTGTGCCGAAGCTATTGAGAGTTGCCTTAATCAAAGTTTAGAACCGTTAGAAATAATTGTTGTTGATGATCAATCCGATGTTCCGTTCAAATATCGCCATCCTAGAGTTAAAGTGATCAGATGTGATGAAGAAATGGGCCTCGCAGCTGCGAAAAATCTTGGTTTTAAAGAAGCACGAGGCGAAATAATAGCAATAATAGATGACGATTGCATCGCTGACCGCAACTGGACTAAAGTGATTAAAGAAATCTTCCATGACAATAATGTTGACATCGCAGCTGGAAAAGTCATACCGCTTCTAAATTCACGGCTACCATGTTGGTGGAATGACGATCTTTCTGTATTTATAAGCGTTCACGGAAAATCTCGAGAAGAGCAACCCAACGTATTTGGGTGTAATATGGCAGTGAAAAAAGAAACTTTCCTTAAATTTGGATATTACAATGAAAAGCTTGGCAGAAAGGGGGGGCTTCTTCTTTCAAACGATGAAACCGATTTTATTCAGCGGGTTTCTCTTTTGGGAGGCAGAGTCTTTTTTAGTAATAGAATGAAAGTCTGGCATAAAATTAGTCCAAAAAGGTTATCCATGGTTTTTCTTTTTAAAAGGGCTTGGTGGCAAGGAATAAGCAATAGGGTGCAATATCCAGTGAACACTATAGGATCACTAAGAAATATTGGTGGGATAGCTTCCTGCATGTTGAGGATTTTGTTCACCCCCAGACGTTCTAGATATTTTCTGTTGCGGTTGCTAGAGAAGTCGGGTTACTTTTGGGGGCTCCTTACATACCGTGAGTGAAACGCGCCCGTATGCTGATAAGAATATAATTTGTTCAACTTACCCTTTCGGGATTAAAAAGGCCAACGCCGTAGGCCCAAGGTTGCACGTTAATGTTTATGGTTTCCAACCATCATATTGTGCTGTCCAATATCTCCAAGCATTCCACTGCGCATCGCTGACGAAAGGACACCACCACTCAAGCATTCTTATGTAGTCAAAGAATTGCGGGATCTTTGAGTATGTATAATTTATGTAGTCTATTGCCATTTCTTCTAACTGTGCTTTAGTGTAGTCTGTCAAGATGTCATCCCTCATCTCGAGGATTTGCCAAGGCATGTTATACTCAAAGGTGCCGATGAATTTCTCTCCCATGTCTGAATCTTCTGCACATTGCTTAACTATTTTTTCAAACAGCCAGTCGATGTAGCCGTGAGCGCCTAGTGCTACTACATCATTATCGTTCCAGCTTATGTTCCATTCGCCATAAAGGCTAATTCCCCACACATCAACTTGTTTCATCCCATTTAAATATCCAGCTGTTTCTTCCCCACCACTTGTTCCATTTATTCTAAGCTTTCCACGCTTCAACCATTCATCAGCACTCCAAGGAATAATATGAGCAGCTACTTTAACATTGTCGAACCCCACTACGGACTTTGCTTCCATTATCATGGTCATAGCATTCTCGTAGCTTGATGGATGAATGCGCCAGTTTCTACCTATTCCTGCCCCACCCCAGTTTGTCCACGGATAGAGATTGAACTCCCAGCATGGCTCCCAAATGATCATCTTGTCGGAATATCCTGCCGATGACATCCATGTTTTTAAGTAATTAAAGAATTTCTTATATCCCGTTAAATTTGCCATAGGTTGTGCCGGAATATCTTGTTCCATATTTGACGTGACATAATATCTATCTTCGAGTGGGTCTATGTTAGTTATCCACAGGGCGAGAACAGGAACGTAGCCATTGTCCCAGCAATATGCAAGGTTGCGCTTAAGATTCTCAAAGTTTACCCCTCCCTCACTCCACGAGTTATCCGTAATCGTCATATGTCCAAAAGTATCGTAGTAACCCCCGGAAGGAACAAGAATTTCTGATGGCTCCGTAGCGCTATTGTTTATTTCTGCACTAAGCTGCATTCTGGCGAAAAGTACATGAGTACGATTATAGGAGCCGCCCGTGATGCCCAGTATGCCTCGTCCGGTATGAAACGCATCAAGATAAGACTCTGAGGAGTAGCCAATTGTTCCACTGGTTCCAATAAGGCTTGAATTATAAACTGTTGCAAATGAAGCTCCTACCAAAAACAGGAGGAGTATACCTACTACAAAAACTCTTTTTCCGATCTCTTGCGTGGTTTCACATCTCAATTCTGCAGTCATCTTTCTATCCTTATAGTATATCTTACGAAGTAATAAACGTTCTCGTATATTCGAACAACACAACTACACTTGTCCCTTTTACCTAATTATACTTTCGCCTAATACGCGCACATAAGTGCACGGTCATGATTACTGACTGTACTCCCTCGAATTATACAAACTAAAGTGGTTTAATTATGGAAATTGAAGAGATTGAGGCCAAAAAAAAGGACATAACTTTCAGGGATACTAAATGGTTTGGCTTTCAAGGCACCTTTTACAGAAACAAAGTTGAGTTAGAGGCATTGAAAAATTTTAGGATAGATCATTCGGATCTTGTTCTGGATGTTGGAGCTGGATCAGGTAGGATCACAAAAGAAATTGCGAAATCAGGTGCAGAAATTATCGCGTTAGATTACTCGGTTGAATCTCTTAAAACAAATAAAACGAATAGTGATGCACAAGTAGTTGCTGCCGATATGTGTTACCTACCTTTTAGATCCTCATTTTTCAGTAAGGTCGTTGCTTTATCTGTATTGCAGTTAATTCCTACCCCAAAAAGTCGGCTTGAAGCGCTAGAAGAGGTCAAAAGGGTTTTAAAACCAGGTTCAAGGTTCTTGATGGAAACCTATAATTATCGTCCTCTTTACGACGGTTTAATAAAACGTAGAAAAGAAGGCTACTATCGGACTGCCCCACCAGTTTACTACTACAGATTCAACTACAACGAATTAATGGATATACTTCTTTCAGTATTCACAAAGGTATCAGAATTTCGAGCTATACTGATTTTGAACCCGCTAATGCAGGGGACGCTTGGGAATATAAAAATCTTAGCAAAACTTGCAGCATCCCTTGAAAAAATTCTTGGCAAAACGCGTCTCTCTTTCCTTTTCGCCGACCACCTTCTTGCAATATGCAAAAAACTCTAAGAAGAGAAACACATCGTTAAAGCGAGTTACTTCAATGGCTACCTATATTAATTCGATTATTTCATAAATTCAAGCATGGCTACGAAAAAAGAAAAAAAGGCCAAGAACTTAGACAAACTCCTCATTAAACTTGTAAGAAAACAAAAGCCTGAAACAGTGGAGCAACTCGCTGAAATGATTCAAGAGCAACACCGTTTCTCTAGAGAAGAAATTATGGAACGCGTTTTGCTTTTGCAGAGTGAAGGAAGACTTTCCTTAAAAGAAACAAAAAAGGCGTATCCTTCCTTTTTTCTAAGCTTTATCTTTTCAGACAGATCGGCTTGGTTTTGGATTATCGCAGTTATAGCTTATTCCACAATTGTGGTAGTAGCCACTATACCAGAAAATGCTTTCCCTTTCGTTTACGCGAGATATGTCCTTGGGCTTCTATATGTCCTGTTTTTACCAGGCTACTGCTTCATACGAGCAATCTTCGTGCAAAGAGAACTTGAACATTTGGAGCAAATCGTTTTCAGCCTAGGTCTAAGCATCGTCTTCGCTTTCCTCGTAGGACTCCTGCTCAACTATTCCCCCTGGGGCATAACTCTTGTTCCCATCGTTCTAAGCTTGTTAACCTTGACACTAATATTTTCCATAATAGCTCTATTTCGCGAATATCAAGTCAGATCCGAGCAAGTTGTCTGAAAAGAACTCACGCATGGCAAGATACCACAAGCAATACAGGTGTTCTCGCTGTCTAAAGATTTGTCCACCGTAATCGAAGATTCAGCACGAGGAAGCTTTTTCCTAGCTACAGGAAACGTAGTTGCAACAGTCATCTCAGCCCTCTCTGTCTTTATTGTAGCGCGTCTGCTCGGGCCTCAACTCTACGGAGTCTACACAATTACTCTCGCGGTTCCTTCCCTCCTTCTCATTTTCACCGGCTTCGGAATAGACGAAGCTCTGACACGTTTTTCAGCCAACTTACGTATCAAAGGCGAAAACCAAAGTCTAGCAAGAACGATCCGCCTAGGCGTCACACTTAGAGCAATAACTGGAATCGCAATGTTCACTGTATGCTACGTGTTTTCTGACTATTTGGCTGCGCATGTCATTTCCAGACCAGAATATGGAATTTACGTTAGACTGGCCTCCATAGTAATACTCTTGCAAGCCATACTCTACAGCACAAGCGCAGTTTTTGTTGGTCTAGACAGAACAGAGTACAGCGCCATAGCAGCAAATGTGCAGGCCATCATAAAAACCGTGTTGGCCCCGTTGCTCATAATTGCGGGTTTCAGCGTCGTAGGAGCAATAACCGGCTTCACAATCAGCTGTCTGGCCGCAGGTCTCCTAAGCGCGGGACTCCTTTTCATTAAACTCTATAAACCCTTGAAATCTGAGAACCCCGAGAACCCTCATATTCACAACCAACCAAGAATACATCTAAAAACAATGTTGAAATACGGGTTCCCGCTGTACATATCAACACTTCTTTACGGGGCATCCACTCAACTGCGAACGGTAGTGCTTTCCTTTTTTACTCTCGACCTAGACATAGGCAACTTCAAGGCAGCAACTAATTTTGTCACTCTAATGGTGGCCCTCTCCGGTTCAATCGCTACCGCACTATTTCCAGCTTTCTCAAAATTAGATAGAAATGGCAGCCAAGCAAAAACCTTCTTCAAAATAACCACCAAATACACCTCTATGCTTCTGGTACCCGCATCAGTGGTCCTAATCATCTTCTCAAAAGAACTGGTTAAAGTTGTCTACGGCGAAGCTTTTCTTCCAGCCTCCCTCTTCCTCGCGCTCTACATCACGGTTTACCTTCTGGCAGGCTTAGGCTCGCTCGTCCAAGGAAGTTTTTTCAACGGACTCGGAGAAACAAAAACAACTTTAAAGATGAACCTCGCAAGCTTCGTGGTTTTCCTCGGGCTTGCACCTCTGCTAACTCAAGCCTACAACGTTCCAGGCCTCATCATAGCCATTCTAGTTTCAAATCTAACTGCCACAATATTCGGAGCATACAAAGCAAAAAGCAACTTCGGTGCTGAACCCGAATACGCACTCATATTTCGCATATATCTAGCGGCTTTCGCTTCAGCCGTTCCCCCATTCTTCATAGCTTACATTCAACTATTCCCAACTCTAGTCACCATTTTTCTCGGCGGCTTCCTCTACCTGCTCATCTACATCACAATTCTGCCTATAGTAGGCGCTTTATCCAAACTCGAAATTGGAAACCTTCAAAAGACCACCGAAAATATTCGGTTCTTGAAACACGTAGTGAAACCTATATTGATGTACGAAAACAAACTAATATCACACACGCGTGAACGACACACTTTCTAGAAATCGTGCCCCCTTTTTCTATAAGCATTTTCTAGGTCAACTATCCATACTCGTTTATTAATTGGCAATATTCTTTTCTCTATATACAAAACAAAGAACAGGAGGTGATAAAGTGAAAAGAAA
>Ga0224501_10000764_pt1 | contig 24957 bp, 21 predicted proteins | sample SF_Oct11_sed_USG_4_FD_169105 | JGI IMG/M metagenome (GOLD analysis project Ga0224501, IMG submission 169105) | Sediment microbial communities from San Francisco Bay, California, United States - SF_Oct11_sed_USGS_8_1 | ecosystem: Environmental > Aquatic > Marine > Sediment | place: USA... | reverse complement strand
AAATCCTTTCTTATAAATGGTTCTCCTCCTGATATAGAGAGCCAGTAAAGGTTGCTCCCCAAATTTTGGAAAAATTTTCCCCATTCCTCCTTTGTCAGCTCCTTATCCTTCAATTTAGGGCTTTCAACATATTTCTTCCAAATAAAACAAGTTCTACATCTTTGATTGCAACGATAAGTCAAAAAAAGGTTTATTTTGTAAGGGACTGCAACCCTGTTAAACCTTCTAAGGAACTTTGCGCTTAAGACTTTCCCTAACATGGTTAATTATCTGAATCTCAAAAAATTAACTTGAACCACGGATAAAATGAATCATCGGGTCAACCGGATCCAGGGAATCTTATATAAGGCTTCAAAAAGAATTTTTCTTGATATTTTTGATTTTCCCTTCATCCGTTCCTTGAAAACGATTGGTATTTCTGCAATACTGAAACCTTGAATATAAGCGAGATACGCCATCTCAATATGAAATACATACCCCTCTGATTTTATTTTATCCAGATTAATCTGTTCCAGCACCTTCCGACGAAAGCATCTGAAACCGCTTGTAATATCATGGATGGAGGTTCCAAGTAACCATCTTGCATATATATTTCCACCTTTGCTAATTAATCTTCTCAACCATCGCCAATTTTCAACTCCACCCTGAGGAATATATCGCGAACCAATAACGACATCAAAATCCCTTATTGTTACAAGAAAATCTTGTAAATAATTTGGATTATGGGAGTAATCCGCATCCATCTCGAAAAACACGTTATAGTCCTGGCTGAGCCCGAATTTGAATCCTGCAATGTAAGCGCTCGCCAATCCTAATTTTTTCTCCCGTTGTATTAAGTACAGATGATGATTAAGAGCCTGGTTTTTTTCTATCAAATTGCCTGTTCCATCAGGTGAATTGTCATCTATTACAAGTATATCCAATTCCGCATTGGAGAATGAGCGAGAAAAGATATCATCAATTAATTGAATAATGTTATCCCGCTCATTATAAGTGGGAATTATAATTAATCCTCTCATCTATTATAACAAAACGCTAAGTCGAGGAAGCTTATGTAGTGGAAAGCAAGGTTACTTAGCAATTCCTAAGAACCTTTTCAAAACATTATAATATAGCTTTATCATCTTTGTCAAAAAATTACTTTATATTTTTCCTGGCATCCTGCCTCTCATCTAATCCGAGTATTTCCCACAGTAAGACTTTTGGATTTTTCTGCTTGAGTAAAGCCCTACTGCCAGAGAGAGACCCGAGCTTGAAAATAACGGAGCTCTTTTCCATAAGTAAGTCATATTATTTTTTGCCTCTCAATTAGTTATATATCCCAGAGCTTTCAAATTCTTGATAGTGGCTTCGTCGATCTCAGAGGCCAGCTCTACTACACTGTAAATTCTGCTCAGGCTTCTTTGTTGATGAAGCCATATGGAGAGCTGCTGTCGGAAATAGTTCTCTATTTCTATTGCTTCCTTGCTTCCCATTAAATTGGTTCTTTCCTGGGGGTCATCCCGGAGATTATACAGCTCCTCTTCTCCAGTACGTGTATAATAGATATATTTGTAATCCGTACCCCTCACGCCATACCTCGGCGTCTGCCATAAGGTTCTGAAGTAGAGAAATTCGTTAACAGAGTTCGTACTCCCCGCCAGCAATGGAAGGAGGCTATTCCCTTGCAATACGGCATTATGGGTTGGTAGCTGGAGTATATCAACCAGAGTAGGAAAGAGGTCGATGGTTTGAACCAGAGCTTCATTTTTTAACCCTTCTATACCGGCAGGAGAAGGAAGCTTAATTATGAATGGTATGCGGGAGATCTCCTCATAGAGGTGAACATTATGACCAAAAAATCCATGTTCCCATAGGGCTTCTCCGTGGTCGGCTATTATTATAATAATGGTGCGGTTGTATAATCCGCAGGATTTCAGCTTATCTGTAATTTTGCCTATTATACTGTCCACATAGTATATGCTGGCATCGTAAGTGGCTATTATATGATAAAGGTCTCTGGGGGTCATCTCAATTTCGTGGGACATTATCCTCTCCCTGTCTGTATGGGGGTCAATGCTCCCCTGATATTCTTTATCAAACATATCGGTGAAAGGAGATGGAGGGTCAATTAATGAGTGTGGCTCCCGGAAATGAACATAGAGGAAGAAGGGCTCTGACCTGTGCTCTTCAATCCAGGGTAGGAGAGCTGGCAGAAAGTCCTCGGCTCTGGCGGTATAGGTTTCTTGTTTAAAACTTTCATAGAAGTAGTCAAATCCCTGCTGGAAGCCAAAAGCAGACGAGGCGTTTCCCATAGCAACGAAGGCGGCGGTTTGGTAGCCAGAGTTTTGAAACACCTCAGTCATAGTAACGGCATTATTGTTGAGCTTATCCTCAGGATGGAGCACATCATGGACATCGGTGTACAAACCTGTCATCAGACTGGCGACGGAGGCCCGCGTATAGACTGCCTGGCAGTATCCATTCAGGAATATGGTTCCGTCTTTGCCTATCCCATCTATATTTGGTGTGGTCTTCCGATGATATCCATAGGCGCTCATATGGGAGGGCTGGGCTGCGTCCATTACGAAGATGAGCACATTCGACCCTGCGCAGGCTTTGCGGATCTCTTGTAGTTGAGACTCCGCCCTTCTGGCGAGCTTACGCTGAGAGCTTACTTTTTTCGCCTTGGTTTTATCTTTAACTATTCGAGGATGGAAGTAGATACGGCGTGTAGGGTTGAAGCTGGATGTCTCATCAAGGAAGAACCGCAGGGTGAGTTTGACTACTTTATTCCAGTAAGGGGATAAATCTATAGTATCATCTGCCAGTCTTTTCGGGGATTTAAGGGCTTTGCGGTTAAAGCTTAAACTCCTTAAAAGCTTTTCTCTGCCTTCTTTTTCACTGATAACTATGTCGATTTTAAAAGGCGATATAGGGTCATATTCTTCCGATGTAAACCCTATGCTGTATTTAAAGCGAGAATGAGGTGGTATTTTTAGATTATAGCTCCTTTCCCAGAGTCCCATTCTCCAGAGCTCAATCTCGGAAGCCTCTTTTTTCTTTTCGTGGATAGGCTTCCTATCCATAGAGGTGGAAGAAGGTTCGAAGCGGAATCCCTTCTTGTGCCATTCTACAGGCTTCAGAAGGAGATAATCGAAGTATACATTGAGTTTCCTCGTATCCTTGCTCCCTTCATCAGCCATACGAGGAGCAATGGCATATTGGGGGACAAATTGAAGATAATTCACTCCCTGACGCAAGAGAGAAGAGGGAATATATATAAGATATTGCTTAAAGGAGGAGGTGAGGCTTAAGCTGATTAAGGGTTTATCATTAACGATTACTTTCAGGCTCTGAGAAGGTGCTCCTTCATAGGCCATAGTTTTGCAAACAAGATAAGCAGCGATGTCCTGAAGGGACAAGGATTCAAACCAGAGCGTGGAGCCACCTTCCAGTCCCCACACCACAGTTCTTCCCTCAGGGAGCTGTTCATCAAATCCCCAGTTTTCAGTAAGATACTTCCGGAAGCCAAGAGAACCGAAATCTATGAATAAGGTCTGCTCCTTAAGGGAGGCAAAGTCTTTCAAGTGATAAAGGTCATAAAGAATTGTCTCTTCCTTATGGGAACAGAAAAGTTGAGCGAGGCATAAGGCAACCCCCAGCACCAATATTAAAACTCTGATAAAAGTATATTTCTTTTCATACATAAGGTTTCTTCACCTTATTAATTGGTTATATATCCCAGAGCTTTCAAATTCTTAAGGGTGGCTTCGTCAATTTCAGGTAACCCACCGCCTGCTCCGAACAGCCACCACCTCAGGACTCGCTGTTGCTGGAGCCAAATGGATAGCTGCTGCCGGAAATAGTTCTTTATTTCTATTACTTCATTGCTTCCCATTAAATTATTTTTTTCTTGGGGATCATCCCGGATATTATACAGCTCTTCCTCCCCGGTGGCCGGGCAAAGGATATATTTGTAAACCGAATTCCTAACTCCATAACTCGGTTTTGTGCCTCTAAAGTAAAGGAGGTCGTTAACAGAGCTTTTCCTCTCTGCCATCAAGGGTAGGAGGCTTTTCCCCTGTAGTATGGTATCGTTGACATAAAGCTGTAAGAGGTCCACCAGAGTGGGGAAGATGTCGATAGTCTGGACCAGAGCTTCTGTTTTTCCACCCCCTATCTCAGTAGAGGTGGGGAGCTTAATTATGCAGGGTATGCGGGAGACCTCCTCATAGAGGTATAAATTATGACCGAAGATTCCATGCTCCCATAGGGCTTCACCGTGGTCAGCCATTATTATGATAATAGTGCGATCATATAATCCGCTTGACTTCAGCTTATCTATAATCTTGCCTATTACACTGTCAGCATAGCAGATGCTGGCATCATAAGTGGCTATTATGTGGTAGAGGTCTCGGGGGGTCAGCTCAATTTCGCCGGATAGTATCATCTTCTCCGTATCTTTGTAAAGGTCAACAACCCCCTGATATTCCTTATCAAACATATCGGTAAAGGGAAGTGGAGGATCGAGTGATGAGTGGGGTTCCCGAAAATGGATATAGAGAAAGAAGGGTTCCGACCTATGCTCTTCTAACCAGGGGAAGAGAGCTGGTAGGAAGTCATCCGCCCTGTTTTTAAAGGGTTTTTTCTTGAAGCTCTCATAAAAGTGGTCAAATCCCTGTCTGAAGCCGAAAGCAGAGGAGGAAAATCCCATAGCTGTAAAGGAGGCGGTGTGATATCCCGATTTCTGAAACACCTCCGATATGGTAAGGGCGTTATCGCTGAGCTTTGTGCCTTGGTGAAGCACACAGTGGGCCTCGGGGTACAAGCCTGTCATCAGACTAGCGGTGGAAGCCAGGGTGTAAACCGCCTGACAGTAGCCGTTTTGGAAAACAATCCCTTCCTTAGCAACTTCATCTATAAAGGGAGTAGTCTCACGATGGTAGCCGTAGCAGCTAAAATGGGAGGCCTGAGCTGCATCTAATATGAAGATGAGCACATTCGCCCCAACGCAGTCCCGGCGTATACCCCGCAGCATGCGCTCCGACTCTCTGGCAAGCCTCTGCTGGGCATCATCCAGCTTAGTCTCACCTGTATCTTCAATTATCCGAGGATGGAAGTAGATGAAAAAGTTGGGATTAAAACGGGATGTCTCATCGGGGGAGAACCGCAGGGTAAGTTTGACCACTTTATCCCAGTAAGGGGAAAGATCTATGGTCCCCTCTGCCGGTCTTTGCAGGGATTTCAGAGCTTCGGGGTCAAATGTCACACTTCCTAATAGATTCTCTTTGCCTTCTTCCTCTCTGACGGTTATATCGATTTTAGAAGGAGATATACGGTCCCACTCTGCCGTAGCAAATCCGAAGCTGTATTTAAGCAGAGAATGGGGTGGTATCTTTAAATAATACTTCCTCTCCCAGAGCCCTGGGACCCAAAGCTGACTCTCGGGTGACTCCCTTTTCTCCTCGGGAATAATATGTTTATCCAGAAAGATAGAGTATAGGTCAAGATGGAATCCCTTTTCCTGCCATTCTTTAGGGATTAAAAGGATATAATCTAAGCAGAACGAAAGTTTCATCTCGTTCTTGCTCCCCTCAGAAGTCATTTGAGGCGCAATGGAATATTCAGGGACAAACTGGAGGTAATTGACACCTTGACGCAATAGAGCGGAGGGGACATTAAACAGGTATTCCCTGAAGGAAGAGGTGAGGTTAAAGCTGATTAAAGGCTGCTCGTTAACGATTACTTTTAGACTCTGAGTAGGTGCTCCTTCATTGGGTACCGCTTTGCAAAGCATGGTAATAGCTATATCCTGGAGGAATAGTAAATCAAAACTGAGGGTGGAACCTCCCTCAAGTCCCCATACAATAGTTCTCCCATCGGGGAGCGTTTCATAATATCCCCAATTTTTGATTAGATTCATATTAAAGCGAGGGTCACCGAAATTTATCCATAGGGTCTGCTCCTTAAGGGAGGCAAACTCTCTTAAGTTACAAAGGTCATAAAGAACCGTCTCTTCCTTATGTGAACAGAAAAGTTGGGCGAGGCATAAGGCAATCCCCAGCACCAATACTAAAGCTCTAATAATATTTTTCTTTTCACGCATAAGGTTTTCTCAACCAGGCGAAAAACCCAATAGTGCCGGCGGCAACACTCATCAGCAGAATGGTTGCTGCAAATCCTACTGCTCTCTCTTTTGATAACCCCACCAGGGAGAATAAAAGAATAAGAGTGGCATCGCGAGTCCCTATGCCAGCCACAGAGATAGGGAGCATAGCCATAAAGGTGGAAAAGGATACACAAACCACATTATAAAAAAATGATATAGGGATGCCGAGGCTTTTAGCGAAAATAAAGGTTATTAAAAAGTGGACAGTGAGAGACAAAGCAGTTAAAGCAAAGGGATAGCTCATGTGGTGCAGCTTGTAGTCTTTCAGGCTTTCAAAAAATTCGTCAATATTGAGTTTCAGTTTCCCATGGCCAGTTTTTGGTAATAGAACTTTAAACAAAAAACACCGCAACTTCTCCTGGCTTGATGGATGTAAGAACAGACCTATGGCTATCCCTGCCAGCAGCCCTAAAATTATGATCAGATAGGTTGTCTTTCTCTCTATAACTGAGAGGAAAGCGAGCATACTTACATAGCCGATGAGGAGGAGGACAAATATGTCTATCATGCGGTCGTAGACCACGCTTACCGACGCCTTACCCAGAGAATACCCTTTTTTTGTCAGATAGAAAGCCTTGGAGAGTTCCCCCACTCGAGCGGGAGTTATCACGCCCCAGAAAATCCCGGCTGAAAACATAAGAAATGTGTCCCAATAGCTAAAATTAATACCCTGGAGGTGCATTAAGTACCTCCATCGCAGGGACTTAATAGCTAATATAACCCATACCAGAAGAAGTCCCCCTGCCAAATATTCCCACCTGGCGTTTCTCAATATATTATATAGACTTTTGAGGTCTATTCGCCAGAGGATAATTCCAAAGACGATAATGCCCAGTAATCTGATGTACTTTTTTAGATTTTTCTGCATATGAATATCCGTCTAAGCCCCAGAAGCGAACGCAACCACCTGCCGCTGACTCTCTCTAAAAACTCTCCCAGAGCAGTGATGGATTTCGGTCCTGCGGGGATGAGCACGGTGGTATCCTCCCTAGTTATGTGGAAGCCAGCTTTATTAAGTAGTTGAATCACCATTCTTTTAGACAAAAACTTGTGGGGACCTTCGCTGTGATGTATCTCCAGGATGGCTGCCAGCCAGTGCACCGGCTCCCACAGAGAGTTGGGCGTGGTTAGGAGAAGCTCTCCATTAGGCTTCAGGACTCGATAGAGCTCTTCAAGAAACTCGCCGGGCTGAGGCAGATGCTCCAGCGTTTCGAAGCACAAGACTGCATCAAACTCTTCGTCGGAAAAGGGGAGGGGATAGGAGCTGAACCTCACCAGGGAAAAATCTATTTTTATTTGCTCCAGCCTCCGGCGGCAAACCTCCAGCATTCTCTCAGAAACATCCGCACAGACGGCTGCTCTGACTTTGCCCTGTTGGAAGAAAAAGTGTGTTCCGTTCCCTGTGTGAGCGCAAATGTCCAAAACATAGCTCTGTTCAGCAATGGAGCTGAGGCGGTACCCATCGGTAAATCTTCGGAAATAAGAGTAGGTCTCGCGGTTAATATCGTCGTAGCCAGAGACACTATCCCAGAATCTCCCCACTTCTTCAAGAGTCCATTCTGTCGGGTTGAAATATTTAATTTCCAGCTTCAGTCTTTGCAGAGCACCTTTAATTCTAATTTTCCTTGCCTCTTTACTTTAAGACTTTGTTCCGGGCATCATGAGGATGCCTCATTATTCCTTTAAACAGGGTTATAGCCCACCTCAGCCGGGGTAAGGAGAAGAGGCTTATCACCCACTTAAAGATTTTGCTCCCCCCGATAAGGAGGACTATATAATATAGGACATGGTAGGGATATTCCGCCAAAGGGATTTTCGGCTTACGAATGCCCACAAGTCGAGGGGAATAAGGATGGAGAGCCATACGGACAAAAACTCCCCTTTTTTTGTATTTCAGCATAGAGGGAAAAGATTCTTTCACTTTCTCTTTGCTCACCTTTCTGGCGACAATCCATTTGTCCTCAATAGCCTTCGTTACAAGAGAGTCTCCTTTGGGAGTCCTTGCTATTATGCTGGACCATCCTATATTCTCTTCGGATTTGTCGGTGTAAAGTTCAGGAAGCCAGCAATCGCCAAATGAGAGATCGGCATATTGGGCGAAAAAGTCCCAGCAATAACGACAGCGGTGAGGGAGGTATATTGCGTTCAGATAGTGATAGTGAAAATCATCAATACTCTTTATACTTCCATCCTTGAGGTAGAAAGTCATCCCCCCGGGCCATAGCCCATTTCTGTATCTGAGTTCTTTGATATCTTCCTTTTGAATACCGAACTTCTTGCGGACGAACTCGGTAGCCTCGTAAACCATATTATAACCGCAAAAGACTCCGAAGATATAGGCGATTCTCTTCTTCAGTCGGGGTTGGTAAGGCTCCATTTTCTTAAGCCCATTAATCTGGCAGGGGAGGGCTACCAGAGCGAACCTCCCCTGTTCACTCTCTATTTGCCTCAAGATAGGGAGGTGGGAAAAGATGGCGTATTTTGATTGAGCGGCGGCGATAATCTCCTGACGTCTCCTGGAGAGCTTTGTTTCTGGAAGCCAGGGGGCCTCCTTTTTGAAGCCGACAACTATTGCCCCATCTATCTCCTTTTTCTCCAGCAGGTACAAGAGCATTGTGGTAATCACACCGCCCGATGTCCCCCGACGCCTTATATCTTCCCATTTTGAATAGCCAATATAATTGGTAAGAAAGCCTCCCATTTCGCTGTCATACTGATGACTATTCTTTCCTGGCTGGAACATCCTTTTGTCGAGCTGTGGATAATCGACCTCCCTGCCAGGGCAGACCTTGAAGCAGAGGCTGCAACAGATGCATCGTTCCCTGTCCCATATTATTTTCTCATGACCTGGGGTAGCGGGCAGAAGGCATTGAGTGGGACACACAACCACGCATGCCCCACAATAATGGCAGCTGTACTTGGCTTTTATATTCGAGAAGTCTTTGAAACCTCTCTTCCTATTAAGGGAATATCGCTCTTTGTAATTCAACTACGCGTTTTTATCTTTTCATTATTTAGTTTTGACCACTACATCAGACAGCATACCGATAGCCAGCAGTATGATGCCGGTTAAGAAAAGGAGTAAAACGGTGGTGTCTCTTATTTTGTCCATAAAGAACAGGCTGTAAAAGAAAACCACTGCGCTGGCAAAAAACATAATAACGCTGACAGGAAGAAAAACTTTCAAGGGGTCAAAATATAATACCGTCCGAGCGATTAGCTGGATGAAATTTAGGGTATCCCTGATAGGTCTTATCTTGGATTTCCCTTTCCGCTTATAGTAATTGGTGGGAATGTATTTGATGTTATAGTTATTGGTTAACAGAGCTAAGGTGATGGTAACGGTGAATGAAAACCCATTGGGGAGAATTTTTAAAAATCTATTGACAATATTCTTCTTCAACAATCTAAATCCTGAGTTTAGGTCTGGAATATGCTCTCCGGTCAGGTAATTAGCCAATTTTGTGATAGCCCATTTTGCTGGTCTTCTAATAAAAGGAATGCTGATATGGTGACCAGTGCGAGCAGCGACCACCATATCGTTCTCCGCAGCTTCTTCCAGGAGTATTTTTATGTCTTGATAATGGTAGGTGCTATCGGCATCGATGGTCACTACATAATCGTATTTGGCATTTTTTATCCCCGTTTTTAGGGCAGCGCCGTAGCCACGATTCCGCTTATGCTCTATTAGCTCAACCCGAAGCCCGCTTCCCCTTATTATTTCTGCTGTTCTATCCTTTGAGCCGTCGTTAACTACGATGACCTCATGATGTATATCACTCTCCACCAGAAACTGGCTCAGTCCCTGAAGGAGCTCCAGGATACTCTCCTCCTCATTATATGCCGGAACGACGATGCTTACTGCCTCCATGGAAACCCTCTATTGTCTAATTCGAAGTCTCTCCTTCATTTTTAGTGGATGCTTTCAGCAATGAGTTTACTACAGAGTCATAGTTGGGGCTCAGGTCAATATAGTCTACCCAGGTGGCCAATGGGGAGAGCACTTCTACACGAAACTCCACTGTCGTCTCTCTATAGAGAGAGAAGGGAAGCTCATACTCCTGGAAGCCTTCGGATGCTAAAGGTAGCTCCCTTGCTTTTATCAGCTTACTGTTCAGCTGATATTGATTTGGCTGCTTGATGGCGTTGACATCTATCAGAATCTCCCCCTTTTCCTCCTTCTCTTTGACCATTTTTATTGTGAATTTAGCCACATATTCTCCTCGGGGGAGATTTATAAAGGAACCATATATCAGGTATCCTAATTGGTGGGCTCCAGGCTTATAATTAGCTACCTTCCCCCCAGAACTCCCTTCTACCTCCAGGACATCGCCAGTGTTACGCTGCAAAGCTTCCGCTTCGAAGCGGAAAGTTGGGCGCGCGGCCTCAGTATCTATCCGATAGACACCCTGGAAGGAATCAGTTTGCTGAGCTATGGATTGTCCCAGCCGCTTATAAAATGAGGACAACATTACCCCAAGGCGCTCAAGATACTCCTCTGCCTGGAGCAGATTGCCCGAGTTCAGCAAGCTTGTAGCTAAGTTAAGCACAAGAAATGGGTCTTGGGGGTGAAGCCTGAGCTCTCTTCTCCAATAGAGCAGCGCCCTTTCCCACTGCTGAGATTCAGCATAATATTGTGCCAGTTCGGTCTCATCGATGGAGAAGGAGATGTGGCATCCGTAGAATCTGTTGTCGTCCTTCTCCCCTGCAAATCGAGGAATATAGCCTGACAAAGAGGCTATTTTCACTCTATAATATAGTGCATCCCTGAAAACGAAGGGTAAGGGATTGTCTACGACTAACTTTTTAGTCTCCGAGGGCTTAAGGGAGAGCTTGACCCTCTGCCCTCCGAAAAAGAGCTCAACCTCGTTTTCTGCCCTTCCGTTGGATACTTTCACTAATAGAGAGCTAATTTTATCCCTGGTTTTACAAATCGCCTCCGCTCTGGCTCTCCCCTTGACCCAGAAGCCGCTCCCTTCAACCCAGGAGTTGTAGTCCACAAAATACATAAGATATCCAGGAAAGCGAATCCCAAACCTCGAGGGATCGACATTAGTAGGAAGAGATTCTGTGAGGGTAAGCTCCAAAGGGAGGGCTGTGTAAGGGAACCTGGTGGCATTGATGCCGGGACGGAATGATGCAATCAAAGGATTGACCAGAACCGGGGATAAAAATACCGCAGCCATACCAAGAGCGATGAGCAACCCCTTTTTCTCTTTCACCCTCCCTATAAGAAAGAAGAATGCCGGGTAAGCGGTTAAGAAGTAGCGGTTGCCAATACAGCCTCCTCCTCCGTGGTAATTAGTGGGTATCATTACAATGGTGATTAGTATATAAAGAAATGCGAAGCACAATAGAGATATCTTGGCTCCTCCTTTATTTTTGTTTAGCATAAAATAGAAAATAGCTAATACCCCAGGGAACAGATAGTAGATAAATCCAGTGAATCTTCCAAAGAAAAAGTAGAAAAGATTGCGAAGCATCACCTCAAAGGCGAAGACGAGCCCAGATTTAGCAGTGGAAGTTACTGAGACAAGGCTGTCAAAGGTGTAATTTGGATACTTAAAGGGATACTGAGTAACAAACCTATTTCGTTCACCACCATAAGGGTTGAAGTTTCCCGTAAAAAGATAACTAATAAAGAACAGAATTCCTGATATGACCAGGAAGACCACTCCAATTTTGAACGAGTGCCAGAACCTCCTCTTTAAAGCATAAGTTATCAGAAGAGGTCCGATGAAAACTACATTTATTACCTTGGAAAAGGTGGCCATAGCCAGGAAGGCGGCCGCCAGAAAGTCTTTCCGCTCTCCGGCGACCAGCGAGATAAGAAACCCTGGTATAGCTCCCTTTTCTTCACTTTTTTTCATTTCCGCCGAGGGCTCTCGCAGCCATAAAAAAAGTCCCATGAAGACCAGAAAAGCGGTGAAAATCTCGGGATGAAACCAGAAGTTGTAAACAAAGAACACCGAAAGGAGAAAATAGCCCCCCGCAATCAGTAACGCCATCAGAGGTTTGTTCTGTCTTAATAGGAAGCGGTATCCGAGGTAAATCATCAGGAAGAAGCACAGGAAATTCACCAGCATGAGAGAGTTTTCCCCCAACTGGCGAAAGAGGATAGCTCCCGCCAAGGGATATATGAAGGGCTTGGCATAATAGAGCTTCGAATGGTCATCTGGGGCAGTCTGAAGGAGTATTCCGAGAGGACCCGGTGGCCAGGTCTCTGAATACCTTATTAGGTCATCTCTTGTATATTGCAGGTCAAGGTCATAGGCTAAGCTCTCCGCTGCCGCACGGTAGGTGCTCTCATCAGCATATTGAGCGGGAACAAAATGCTCTTTATGAGTGGTAAGAGCAAGCCCTAAAAAGAAGACGAGCAGCACCAGCAAAAGGGTGCGGGGTACCTGATTTGTTCCTTTCTTTTCCATTTCACCTCTTTAATTCTGGCACAAAGCTAATTAGCTGATAATTAAATTTATATCAATAAGGGTTTCAACCTCCTCATCTGTAACAACCTATCTTCTATCACGAATGCCTCTGATTGTCAATTGTAAATGTAGCCCGAAAGCCTTCTCCGAGTAGTCCGACTACGGTATCTTCATCATTAAATCATCTTAAAGCTAAGAGGGGATTACCCTTGACTTGCCATCTCTTTTTCGTTATATTCAATTTGCTAATTTAAGAGGATAAAAATGAGCAAGGAGAAAAGAGCTGTAATCTCTTTGACTACCGATTTCGGTCTTAGAGACCCTTTCGTGGGCGTAATGAAGGGAGTTATCCTTAATATCAATCCCTCAGCAACAATTGCCGACATCTCCCATGAAATAGCTAATCACGACCTTATGGAAGCCGCTTTCGTCTTGTACAGCTCCTATAAATACTTTCCCCCTGGAACCATCCACCTGGTAGTCGTGGACCCCGGAGTGGGAACTTCCCGTCGCCCCATCCTGGCGGTGGGAGATAACTATCGGTTTATTGCTCCTGACAACGGTGTTCTCTCTTATATCTACCGTGAAGAATCCCTCAAGAAAGTTATTGCCATAACCTCAGAGCGATACTTTCTTTCAACAATAAGCCACACCTTTCATGGGAGGGATATTTTTGCCTCGGCTGCGGGTTGGCTTTCCACTGGAATAGACCCCTTGAAGTTTGGAGCACCGATTAAGGACTATGTCAGGCTTTCACTTCCGGCTCCTGTTCAATCTGATGAGTCCACCTTGAAGGGGGCTATTATCCACATAGATAGATTCGGCAATCTCATTACCAATATTGACAGAGCTACTTTTGAGAAGATGCTGAAGAAAAGCTCTGGCAAAAAATTCGTCCTCCAAGTAGGAAGTGAGCAGGTAGGAAAGCTTGTAGAGACCTATGCCCAGGGAAAGAAGGGGGAACTATTCCTCCTTTTCAATAGCTTCGGTCTGCTGGAGATAACGAGCTATATGCAGCCTGCTGTCAGTCTCCTCAAACTGCAGCGCGGAGACGAGGTTGTAGTCAAATTTTTTCTATAATACGGTACTATGTTTCAAGGTGGATAATGATGAAAATAGATTATAAGAACCTTCCCGGATACAATAAGCGGAGCTTCCGCCTGAAAAGAAAAAGAGTTGTCCGGCTTATCATTTTGGTAGGGCTGCTCTATTTAGCTTTTGACCTGTGGAACGGTTTTCAGCTTCGAAGAGGTAGAGAACTCCTCTTAAAGGGAGAATTCTCAGCGGCACAGCAAAAGTTCACCCAGGTAGAAAAGATGCGCATCAGAAGGAAGGAGGCTTATGAAGCTCTCGGTATCTCCCGGCTTATGGAGGGTGATTATCAGCAAGCAGAGGCCCTTTTTAGCTCCGCAGCTACCAGGAGGGTTAAGCGGTCGGTATTCGATTTTCAGCCCGTTTTCAGCAGCCTGCTGGATAAAGGTGATTATCAGGCAGCGCAAATCTATGGGGAGTATCTCAAGCGATACCGCTCGGAACTCGAGCTCAACTATTACCTGGGCGTGGCTTACAATGGATTGAATCAGCTTGACCGTGCAGAGGAGTTGTTCCAGCTTGCCAATCGGGTCCCCCGTCTGAGAGCAAGGATAGATGCCCAGATGGCCCTCTTGCAGCAGAAAAGGGACACAGACCGCAGCTACTATCTTTATGACCGAAATGGAGAACCTATTGCTGGTTTAAGGATTTCGGATGGTCTGCGTATCTCTCTCAATGAAGAGTTTTCCTCAATTTTAGGCTCTTTTCCCTCTGATTCTGGGGTGGAGAGATACCTTACTTCTAAGGATAGATGGAATAAGGTATATCTCACCCTAGACAGAGAGATGCAAAAAGCTGCCTACGAGGCATTTAAGGGCTATCGAGGGTCTCTGGTGGTGGTAAAGCCTACCACCGGAGAGGTTCTGGCAGTGGTTAACAGTCCCCCATCATCCGAGAACATAGCCTTTGAGCGGTATTATGAGCCGGGCTCCATCATAAAGATGGTCACCCTTGCCGCCTGTCTGGAAGCGAATGTCGATTTCAGCGCTTTTTTCCCTTTTAACTGTCGGGAGCCTATCAAATTGGAAGGGAGGCTGGTTTACGATTGGATGGCTCATGGTGAGGTGAAAGATATAGAGGAGGCGTTAGCTGTGTCCTGCAACCTAACCTTTGCCCGGTTGGGCTTAAAACTTGGGCGGGAGACCTTAATGCAGGAACTGAAGATGTTCGGTTTTGATACCAAGCTTGATTCTCCATTTATACCAGTAAATCTTGGCGAAATTCTCATAGCAGAGGAGCTTCCTGTTGTGAACCTTTCCATAGGGCTCCATCCCCTCAGAATTACCCCCATCCATGCCGCCCTGATTGCAGCGGCGATAGGAAACCAGGGGATATGCATGAAGCCCTTCTTGCTGAAAACCAAGAAAAATATAGAGGACAAGGTTTTCTGGGAGCAGAAGCCCAAGCCGCTGTTCAGTATTGCCAGCCGGGAAGTGGCTGAGAAGCTCTCCTGGATGATGACGGAGGTGGTCGACAATCCTCGAGGTACAGGCAGGAGGGCGAAGATAGAGGGATTGACCTTTGGTCTTAAGACAGGCACCGCAGGAGAAAAATCAAAGGGCTTAAACGCCATTCTCATCGGATTGGCTCCCATACCCAGGCCCCGGATTGCCTTTGCCATCTTTGCAGAAGGAGAGGGGAGGGCAGAGCTGGCAGGAGCAGCAATTACCAAAAAGCTTCTGGAATTGGTCAGAGACCGCCTGAAAGAGATATTTTGATGAGCTAAAGCTGTTAAAAGTGGATGAAAAAATGTTGCCAGGAAAAATTGCCTATCGACTTATATTAATTGCCTTTTTTCTTCTTAGCATACTCCTTCAAGCTAACTCTCTGTGGTCGTTCCAGCAGAAAAAGGAAGAGAAAAAGAAAGAGGAGCTCCCCCGCTTTTTCCTGGGGGAGATTATCGTTACCGCCGAAAGGGAGATAACCTCGACTACGGCTACTGTCAATGAGATAACTGCTGAGGATATAGCAGCCAGCAATGCCACTACCGTAGCCGAAGCTCTGCGGCTATTGCCCGGTGTAGATGTCACTGTGGGTAATAAAAACGAGTTTGCAGTGAACATAAGAGGGATTGACCAGAGCAGAATCGTAGTACTCCTTGATGGTATGCCAATTTATGAGCCATTTTTTGGTAAAGTCGATTTAAACCAGCTTCCTGTAGACAACATTGCCAAGATTAAGGTGGTTCGGGGGCGAGTTTCGGTGCTCTACGGTCCCAACAGCCTGGGCGGGGTGATAAACATCATCACCAAGAAGGGCGCCAGCAAGCCAAGCACCGAACTCCTGACCTCCTACGCCAATGGCAACACTCAATACTATCAATTGAGTCATAATGCCGCCGAAGGGAGGTTTTCCTATCTCCTCTCCAGCAGCTACGGCAGGTCCGATGGGTTTCCTCTATCAGAGCAATTTGAGCCAGCTCAGAACGAGGAAGGAGAACTTCGTAATAACAGCGACTACAGCCGCTTTAATATCTATGGTAAGCTCGGCTATAATCCTTCATCAAGGCAGAGCTACGACTTATCGCTGGGCTACTATCGTTCGGAGTACGGTATCCCTCCGGATATCTATGCCTCAAAGCCCCGTAATTGGCGATTTAAGGACTGGAAGAAATATTACATCGACCTCACAGGCAGAGTAGTTGTCACCAAGCAATTTAGCCTGCAGTTCAAGGGATTCTTCCACAAATACAATAACATCCTGGATAGCTATATCAACCAGGAGTACCAGCAGTTAGATTGGGAGAGCGAGTATAGCAATGACACCAGTGGATTAGTTCTCTTCTCTACCTATCGCCTGAATTCTCAAAACAGATTAAGCGCCGGGCTAAATGTCAAAAGGGATCAGGTTAACACCAGGGACGACATCGGTTATCCCTGGGCGAGATATCGACAGACTACCGTCTCATTCTCCTTGGAAGATGAGATGGAGCTCGCCAGGAAGTTATCCCTGGTAGGAGGAGCAAGCATAGACCTGCTCTATAAGGGAGATGTGGGTGGGTTGGCTGCCTCTTGGAATCCCTCATTAGGTATAAGATGGGAGGTTAAGCCGCATTTCACCATCAGAAGCTCAGTGAGCAGGAAGACAAGATTCCCCCTCATGCATGAGCTTTACAGCTCGCAATACGGTAATCTTGAGTTAAAGGATGAGCGGGGTATTATATGGGAGATAGGGGGGTCTGTTGCCGACTACTCTAATCTCTCTCTTGACTTTGCTCTCTTCTGGAATGAGGTATCCAACCTCATTGATCTTGTGCGATTGCCAGATGGCAGCAGGATTTTTCAGAACATCTCTAAAGCCCGAATGCGGGGCTGTGAAGTCTCTTTCCATAGGAGCATTGGGGAAAGGCTCTCCCTGGGAGCTAATTATACCTATCTGCAGGCGAAAGATTTAGACCTGAACCAATACTTGCCCTTCCGGCCCAGGCACAAGGCTAACTTAGAAATGCGCTATGCCTTTGCTTTTGGCTTACAGCTCACCAATCAGATTACCTATGGAGCTAATTCTTATTACTATTCTGGCGCCACAAGGTTCGCCCTTCCTTCCTATGTGGTCTGGAGCATCAAAGGGGACTATCCACTCTATGGTAGTCTGGGGGTGTTTGTCGCCGTTGATAACCTCCTCGACCAGGACTATCAGAAGGAGTATGGCTTTCCCTGGAGGGGGAGGACTTTCACTATAGGGGGCAAGCTGAAATTTTAAAGTCTTGACTTCGGTAAAAAGTAGGCTAAAATGATAAAACAGGTTCTAAACAAATTTCAGAGGAGGAGGTCGACTGTGCTTAAGGATAAAAAATTTTGGCTTATTATCCTTCTGTTTGGTTCCATCTGGGGTGGGTTAGAGGTACTCCTTCACGACTCATTGAAAATGGTAAACTTCAGTCCCATATCACCCGTGCTCACCGCAGTGGGATTCTTAACGCTGGCTGTGGCACGGATGATTTACAATAAGAGGGGCTCTTCAGCCATAATAGGGGGAATAGCCGGGCTTTATAAGTTTCTCGGTCTGGCCTTCTTCCCCTGTCAGCTATTCGCTGTGATTTTGCAGGGAGCTACTTTTGATGTGGTATATAGTTATCTGGACAAAAGATTGAGGGAGAACAGCATAAAGAGGGGTGTTATAGGAAGTCTTTCAGCCTACCTTAGCTATCTTGTGTTTGTCATTGTGGTAACTTACATCGTTCCTTACTCTTTCTGGCCATCTCGCGGTCTGTCTGGAGTTTTGAACCATGCGGGTATTGAAGGCTCTTTCGCCGCCCTGGGAGGTTTTTTAGCCGTTAGCCTGGGCGAAAGATTAGGCAGGAAGGTGCGCGAAAAATTCTATTATCTGCAGAGTTCAAGAGCCCCCCTGTTTTACACCAGCGCTGTTTCAGTTATCCTTATCTGCTGGTTACTGATGGTCTTTTTGTAAGAACCCCTCAATTTAGGTGAGGGTCTCTTTATCGTTCCCCTGAAAATAATCAGCGACTTTACACAAGCTCTTATTTAAGAGGGAAGCAATGAAGGAGGCTTTATGCTATGACTATTAAAACCCTTCAGACTAATGATGCTTTGTGCACCGGTTGTCACATCTGCCAGTTGGCATGCGCCATGTGCCATTTCAGGGAGACAAATCCCAAAAAGGGCGCCTTGAGGATAGCGGGCAAGTTCCCCAGCCCAGGGCACTTCCACATAGATGTCTGCAATCAATGCGGTGACTGCGCTGCCGCATGCCCCACTGAAGCAATCTATAAAGACAATGGTGTATACAAAGTTGACGAAGAGAAGTGCGACTACTGTCTTCTCTGTGTTGACGCCTGCCCTTACGGGGTTATTTTCACACACCCGAGTATGAATGTCATTTTCAAATGCGATTATTGTGGGCTTTGTGTTCACTATTGCCCCACGGGCGCTATTTTTGAATGAATATTTAGCTTAAAGGAGAGCCGAGTATGAATGGTTATGGTGGCTCGGTATTGAGAGTTAATCTTTCCACAGGCAAGATAAAAAAAGAACCTCTGGATACCCAGATGGCTAAAAACTATTTCGGGGGCAGAGGTTTTGCTTCCTATGTCCTTTATAAGGAGGTGCCTGCTGGAATTGACCCATTAGGAGATGAAAATAAGCTACTCCTCATCAGCGGTCCGCTGACCGGTATGTTTGTCCCCGGTGGAGGGAAAGCAACCTTTGCCAGCAAATCTCCGGCTACCGGCTCCTACGGCGATAGCAATGTAGGGGGTATGATAGGGGCGGAGATGAAATATGCTGGCTACGATCTCATTATTTTCGAGGGGAAGGCTCCTAAGCCTACCTACCTCTTCATCGACGACGACAAGGTGGAACTCCGAAGCGCTGAACCTCACTGGGGTAAGGGAGCGATTACCTGCGAGAAAGACTTAAAAGACGAGCTGGGCGAAGATTTTCAGATTGCTACCATTGGACCAGCGGGAGAGAGGTTGATTCCTATCGCCTGTATTCATCACGATTGGGGGAGGCAAGCGGGCAGAACCGGGGTAGGAGCGGTGATGGGCTCCAAGAATCTGAAGGCCATCGTCGTGCATGGGACCAAGTCAGTTCCTGTGGCTGACTTAAAATCCTATCGTAGAGCTTACAATAAAATGTTTAAATTCCTGAGGGAGAGCCCGGCGCGGAAGGTCTGGGTCGATTATGGCACCCCGGGAGTGGTGGAATGGGTCAATGAGATAGGTGGCTTCCCTACCAGAAACTTCTCCAGTGGCTTTCTGAAGAGTTGGGAGAAGGTATCCGGACCCACCATGAGAAAGGAAATAGTCATCACCGACAAGTGCTGTTTCGCCTGTCCCACAGCCTGCGGCAAGTATTCCCATGTGAAGACCAAGGGCAGAGAGTTTTATGTTGAAGGACCAGAATATGAAACCATCGCTATGATCGGCAGCGACAACGGACTGGACGACATCCGGGATATCGCCTACGCCAATTACCTCTGCGATGAGATGGGTTTGGATACTATCTCGGCAGGAAACATCGCTGCTTTCGCTATAGAATGCTTTAACAAAGGAATAATAACCGAGAAGGATACAGGTGGGGTAAGTCTTAAATTTGGCGACTCCGAATCGGTCTTCCACCTCATTGAGTTAATGGGTAAGCAGGAGAAAATTGGAGAGCTTCTCTCCCATGGGGTAAAGTATGCCTCTGAGAAGCTGGGACAGGGGAGTGAGAAGTTTGCCTGCCATGTGAAAGGGTTAGAGATAAGTGGATACGAATTCCATCGCGCCCCTGCCATGGCTTTGGCTTATATGACCGCCGACATCGGCGCCCATCATAATAGAGCCTGGGCGATAACCTATGATATTGAAGCAGGAAGGGACAAGATAGAAGGGAAAGCAGAGAGGGTAATCCTACTCCAGCATATCCGACCTCTATTTGATATTATGGGCGCCTGTCGATTGCAGTGGGTTGAGGTTGGTCTTTCCCTGGAGACTTATCCCCCGCTATTCAATGCCATTACAGGATTTGACTTAAGCTGGGAGGATATGCTGAAGACAGCTGAAAGGGTGTGGAATCTGACCCGCTGCTTCTGGGTAAGAGAGGTGCCAGATTTTGGACGCTCCTGGGATAAGCCCCCTGCTCGCTTCCTTGAGGACCCCGTCACCGACGGACCCACCAAGGGTGCCAAGATGTCCCCTGAGGATGTGGAGCAATTGCTGGACGACTATTATCGCTTGCGGGGCTGGAACTCCAATGGGATACCCACAGAGGATAAGTTGAAAGAGCTTGGCCTGGAATGGGTAGTTGCGGATTTGAAAAAGAGAGGAAGGCTTTAACAGATAGTATAGCGGGATTAACCCCCGGAAACCATATTTAGAAGAAATATCTCATCCCCATCCTTGGGATGAAAATCCTTGCTTACCCGGTCTCCATTGACCGTTACCAGAGCAACAAGGTCGGGGTTAATTTTCAGGTGCTTGATTATATCTCTAACCGAGAATAAATCATCAACTTCAAAGACATTATTACCTTTCTCCTCAACATATTTGCGAACTGCCCCGAAGCCTTTGACCATGACCTTCATGTCTTTTCCTCCTGCTGCAGTTGAATGTACCTCATCTCTCCTCGCTCGGTGTCAATAACCAGCAATTTTCTTTGTAGAGCCGCCCCTTTGCCCGTTAATATCTTTATTACTTCCTGAGCCTGCAGTGAGGCAACCATCCCCACAGCTCCCGACAAAATACCCTCTTCTACCTCGGTTCCTCGTTCTACAGCAATCCCCTTCTCCCCATAAATTATTGAAAGGGAGGCATCGCCGGGAAAGATAGAGGTAACCTGCCCGCTAAAGCCAGCTACCGCTCCATGAACAAGAGGGATATTCAGTTGCTCACAGGTAGACTGTAGGAGCAAGCGGGAGCTGATATTATCAAGCGCATCGCAGACCAGATTAACGGAGCTGAACAGGTGCAGAGCATTCTTCTCGGTCACAAAGCCTTCCCACCGCTCGACCTCAATGGCTGAATTAATATCTCGCACCCTCTTCTCCGCCAGGCGAGCTTTTACAAGGCTGATACCTTTCTCATGGAGAAGAATCTGTCGGTTTAAATTATCCTCTGCAAAGCGGTCACCATCGATAATCAGCATTCCTCCCACTCCCACTCTGGCCAGCAATTCCACTAAAAGCCCACCCAGTCCACCCAATCCTACCACAGCTACTTTAGAGGATAGAAGCCTTCGCTGCCCTTCAACACTAAGAGTTCCGATATTTTTAAGATAGCGAAGCGGCACAATGCCTGCCTCGAGGGAATGCAGCTCCACTTCTCTGGGGGATAGACGGAAATAGCGGCAGAGGCTGTCCCTCTCAGAGAGAGATAGAACCGCCAGCGGGTTCCCGTCCGGTCCGGATACGGTTGTGCTTCTTTCTTTGAGCTTGTTTAAAATGGCTTTTTCCATACCTCAAACAGCATATCTGTTGTAAATTCATAAAAATAGTAACATAATGGCATTTTGATGTCAATTGCTCGGCAGTAAGAGAGAAACTGACAACTTTGTTTGGTTAGCTTCAAGAGCGTTGTGTCTACCTTGTTAGCTCCCCTAAGTGGGGGTTGACAAGCCTGATTTTTATGCTAATATTTATGTGGAATGAGCGGGTATAACTCAGTGGTAGAGTGCAAGCTTCCCAAGCTTGAAGTCGCGGGTTCAAATCCCGTTACCCGCTCCAATTTTTATTGTTTTTTAAATTTAAAATTATCTAAACAGTAAGGTGATTGATGATGACTGGCATTTTTTCGAAAAAGGGAAGTGATAAGTTTGGTTCATCTACTCCAGACGAAGATAAGTCCTCCTTTAACTTTTCTCTAAAGAGGGGAGTAGAGCAACCCCCTGGCGGAAGGCAGACAGATGCAGTGATAGGGCAAAAGGTCTATATAAAAGGTGAGCTGGGTGGGAATGGAGATGTATCGGTTGAAGGCAAAGTAGATGGGAAAATAAAATTAAATAAGCACCTTATAATAAGCCGAGGAGGGGTGGTTAAAGCAGAGGTATCCGCAGAGTCGGTCACGGTAGCAGGCAAATTGATAGGCAATGTAAATGCTACCAAAAAGGTAGAGATTTTATCCACCGGGCATCTGGAAGGGGACATTAGCACACCGAATATCGTTATATCCGAAGGGGGTCATTTTAAAGGGAACATAGATATGCGTCCGACAGGCGAGCATCCAGCTCCAGCTGAGAAGAAGGAAAAACCTGCTGAAGAAAAAAAAGAAGAGGTTAAACAGATTATCCCACCAAAAACCGAGGAACCCCCTTCTCCTCCAACTAAAAAAGAATAGCCTACGCCCTTTAGCTATTTGAATGGGAGAGAGATTATGAAAGAGATTACTCCTGCTCTTAGAACCGAGGGGGTTAAATACGCCATAAGAGACATCGTCCTCCTCGCCCAAGAGCTGAAAAGAAAGAACATTGAGGTATTGCACCTCAATGTAGGAGACCCCATCAAATTTGATTTTGAAACTCCTCCTCATATTATCGACAGCGTATGCGCCGCTATGAAGAAAGGGTTCAATGGGTATGGACCATCACTGGGGATTAATGAGGCGGTCGATGCCATTAAGTCGGATGCACAGGGGAGAGGCATCAAGAATATCTGCACTATATTTATTTGCGCGGGAGTGAGTGAAGGAATAGAGCTGGCGTTAGCAGCGTTGCTCAATCGCGGAGAGAACCTCCTTATACCTTACCCATGTTACCCCTTATACCCCGCTGTCTTGGCTAAGCTGGAAGCGGAACAAAACCCCTATTATCTCGATGAAGACAAAGGATGGGAGCCAGACCTCAAGGATATTGAGGGCAAAATCAATAAAAAGACCAGAGGGATTGTAATCATCAATCCTAATAACCCCACCGGCGCTGTCTATAGCCAGGAAACCCTTCGTAAAATAATTGAGCTTGCCCGCCGATACAATCTGATGGTCTTCTCCGATGAGATATATAACGATATCGTGTATGATAACAAAAAAAGCATCTCCATTGCCGCTCTGAATCCGGATATGCCGGTGATGACCTTTGGTGGGATGTCGAAGGTTTATCTGGCTCCGGGATGGCGATTGGCATGGGGTATTCTCTCCGGGGAAACGGAGACTATCAAAAAATATGACCAGGCGTTGCAAAAGCTACTTCGAGCCAGGCTTTGCGCCAACCATCCTGAGCAGTTTGCAATCCGACCTGCCTTGCAGGGGGACCGCTCTCATTTGGTCTCCATGATGGAGCGATTGCATAGAAGGAGGGACATCACCTTCCAGCGGCTCAATTCCATCAAGCATATAAGCTGTGTCAAGCCCGAGGGAGCGTTTTATGCCTTTCCCCGCCTTGATATACCCATCTCGGACGAAGAGTTTGTCAAGGAGCTCTTGTATGAGACGAAGGTATTAGTAGTGCACGGAGGAGGTTTTGGGGAGCGCCAGGGGACCAAGCATATTCGAGTGGTCTTTTTGGCTCCTGAGGAAGTATTGAATAAGGCTTTTGACCTCCTTGAGGGCTTTATGGAAAAACACTTTTAAGGAGAAAGCACCTCTTTTGGCAGCTGGCATATGGAGGAGAATAGGGAGCCTGAGTTAGCTATCTCCGCTGAAGCCCTTTTCAGCGTGGGAAGACTGCTTGTAAACGAACCTACTGGCGGCTTCCTCAACATGGCCATAGATGAATCACTCCTCATCTCATGCCAGCGGGGAGAGGAACCCGCGCTTTTTCCCACCATCCGCTTCTATCAGTGGTGCACTCCTACCCTCTCGCTCGGCTATGCTCAGAGGAGTTCTCAGGCAGTAGACCGCCATTACTGCCGAGGTGCGGGAATCAAGGTGGTGAGGAGGCTCACCGGTGGGAGGGCCGTGCTCCATCATAGAGAGGTAACCTACAGCGTGGTCGCCTGCACAGATATTCCACCCTTCTGCCGTGCTATTTCCGAGACCTACCTTCTGCTATCCCGCGCTATAATGGGAGCTTATACCTCCCTGGGGATTGCAGCCGAACTGGCAGGCAAAGGAGAAGGGCATCGCTCGGCAAGCTCTCCTATGACCCGTTCCCCATGCTTTTATTCCCCTTCAAGACACGAGCTGGTCTATCAGGGTAAGAAACTGGTAGGAAGTGCCCAGAAGAGGCAGAGGAATTCATTCCTTCAGCATGGTTCTATTCTGCTGGATTTTGACCCTCGGCTTCTCCTTTTAGCAACCGGTCAACAGCCGGGTATGAAGCTCCCCGAAAGGGTTACTTCCATCAAGGAGATTCTCCGGCGAAGGGTGTCCCCTGATGAGCTGATAGAGAAGTTAGTGGCATCCTTTCAGAAGACCCTCAGATTAAAGCTGCTCCCGGGGGAATTGACCGACCGAGAGAGGGATGTGGCACAGAAGCTCTGCGAAGAAAAATACTCGCAGGATGCCTGGAACTATTTAAGATAAATGAAAAAGCTCGCTCTTATCATAGTCCTTTCTGCGCTTCTTATCGTATTATCCTCGTCCTCACCTCGTTGTGCCGGGGTGAGCGATAATCGTTTGAACCATATCTCCTTATGCCAGGGAAACCCTTCGCAAGAGAATGCCAGAATGGTGGCGGCTCAGATATTTTTTGTAGAAGGAAGCTCTCCGGCAGAGATAGAGGAGTATATAAGAGGGATAAAGAGCGATGGAATCAACACCATCTTGCTAAGGGTGTTTCAAAACCGAGGCGACCGCCCGCATCCCATTGCCGGCAATAGGCGCCTCCCGGGTGTCTATTTCCAGACCGACCATGCTCCCTTTATTAACGACCTGCTGAAGCCGGTGGTGGAGATAGCTCACCGGTATAAGAT
>Ga0224501_10000763_pt1 | contig 24960 bp, 9 predicted proteins | sample SF_Oct11_sed_USG_4_FD_169105 | JGI IMG/M metagenome (GOLD analysis project Ga0224501, IMG submission 169105) | Sediment microbial communities from San Francisco Bay, California, United States - SF_Oct11_sed_USGS_8_1 | ecosystem: Environmental > Aquatic > Marine > Sediment | place: USA... | reverse complement strand
CCTAATACTATAGCACATAACACACAATGCCCTAATACTATAGCACATAACACACAATGCCCTAATACTATAGCACATAACACACAATGCCCTAATACTATAGCACATAACACACAATGCCCGACTTATCGAGGGGTTCGGAAACCCGAATTCTTAAAACCTATGGGTGAATTTTTGACCGATCATTTTCAAATTCAGTCTTTGAAAAGCCCAAGTTAACACAGCCTAAGTTAACACAGTCTTGTCTTTACCGAGAAAAAAGGCAAGATGACGAGAGAACTTACTAGTAGGCGAGTCTGCTGTAGTTTGGCTCCGGACCAGCCAGCATGGACGCTGGGGCCTGAACATGCTGATGAGCTCTTGGGGGCTGTACATAACTCTGCCAATCCACCAACGAATCCTGACGGTCATGATACGGTGCAGACCAATGACGAGGTGGCAAGTCTCTCTCCGCAAACTCCCGAGTGGATGGCTAGAAATAGATGGAGGTCGCTGTGAAAAGGACTGTTTGGCCATGGGAAATTCCAATGTCATCCGAGGTTTCACCTTTGAATACCCAGTGAAATTGACTCAGAGATGAGGCTTGATTCTACAGCCTCTTGGATGTGAAGTTGTGATGCGTTGAACTGAAAGATGACTCACTGTTACCCTCGGTACTGCGGGTCAAGATGACTCACTGTTACCCTCGGTACTGCAGGTCAAGATGACTCACTGTTACCCTCAGTACTGCGGGTCAAGATGACTCACTGTTACCCTCGGTACTGCAGGTCAAGATGACTCACCGTTACCCTCGGTACTGCAGGTCAAGATGACTCACTGTTACCCTCGGTACTGCGGGTCAAGATGACTCACTGTTACCCTCGGTACTGCGGGTCAAGATGACTCACCGTTACCCTCGGTACTGCGGGTCAAGATGACTCACTGTTACCCTCGGTACTGTGGGTCAAGATGACTCACTGTTACCCGAGGTACTGTGGGTCAAGATGACATTATAGCTGCACAGATTAGAATAGTTTTAGCTTGACTGTGCACAATATTAAACCATCCAAATGTTAAGAAAATCAAGCTTTACCATATATTTCTATACGTCGTCAGGCGAGACTGGCTCGATTGAACCGAGCCAGTCTCGCCTGAGTGGTTGAATTACATTCCCTACCTGTTCTCCTTGTTGAGTGTTATGCGGTGGTGTAGCAGTCCAACCATTTCTTAGAACGCGGATATGGTGTGGGGTGATGGGTGGAGACATAGAGCTATCTACAGAGTGAGATAGGCGACTCTTATTTCAGTGTTTGACATAAATGAAGAGGTGGCTCAGTGGTTTCTGCTTCGAGTCCCAATTTAAGGACCACTTTGTCATTTCATGCTTGGGTTTCGAATAGCCATGTTATATAAAGGAGGCCAACACTATGGTACGCTCCATGGCCCTCAATCCTCATTTAAGTCAGTGGCAGTGTAGCATGGACCGAACAGCAAATTCAATATTCAAACTCCAACCCCAAAGCAAAACATTTAGATCCCATGTATCTAAGATCAGATTATGATTGTGTTTAATGCTCACCACTTTAACATACGCATTCGGAACGTTTTTACAGTTGCATTTTATAGATTAACACATACACTGAACTGGTTTACACTCCAAACTAACGCCTAAGCTATGGCCAGAATTCTGCGTGTATACACGGGCCGATGAATTCGCCCCGGATAACCCACGCAGCCTAAACATCCCATAAAAAAGTAAATGGTGATAGCGGGGAGGCCAGCTACCATTAATGTGATCTGACCAACCCTCCTTGGAGAATAATTAAGGGCAGTATAAACTCAGCTGAGACATTTTGAGTCCAAGACTCAGTAGGCCAATTTCTACATACCAACTGTCCTTGTTTGGAGAAAATTGGAGAAAAACTAGTACATACTGTGAGGATAAGCGCCACGATCGCGCTCTCTACTGTGAGTGTAGCTATGATCATGAGAGAGACCGACGCCATCGCTTGATGTGCGCCTACGGCGCGGACTACAGTGACGACATGTCGGGTGATGGTGGGTCTGTCTTCTCTCGCATCGCGTCCGATCGCCACAACTACAGGTGGTACTGGTTGTCAGGTCAAGCAAACTCTCGCTCAGCCTAGTAAAAATGAGAAACTGACTAGAAGCCATTTTACAGAGCAGTGTGAAGACGAAATTTGTTGTCAACCAACAAACCAATGATTTGTGTACAATGAAAATCTCAATCTCATACCATACTGAAGTTAAAATAAAAATCATTTCTGTTCAAATTCTAATACTTTAACTAAACGGAGTTCTGATAACAACTAATAACTCAATCAGTTAGTCCGGCGGGTCAAAGTCTATGGGGATACTAGTCCCATTGATATGGATCGGCAATCGGTCCGCACTAAAAGACTGAACCCGTTGACGGTCTCACTAATTTACAGCATCATCAAAATGTAACAGTTTCGTTGGATTCATAAATATTATGGAAAAGGTTGACAACTCCGTAGGTTGGATGCACATACAGGTGGTGTAGGTTAGATGCACATACAGGTGGTGTAAGTTGGATGCACATATAGTTGGTGTAAGTTGGATGCACATATAGTTGGTGTAAATTGAATGCGCATACAGTTGGTGTAAGTTGGATGCACATATAGTTGGTGTAAGTTGAATGCGCATACAGTTGGTGTAAGTTGGATGCACATACAGTTGGTGTAAGTTGGATGCACATACAGTTGGTGTCAGTTGGATGCACATACAGTTAGTGTAAGTTGGATGCACATACAGTTGGTGTAAGTTGGATGCACATACAGTTGGTGTAAGTTGGATGCAAATACAGTTGGTGTATGTTGGATGCACATACAGTTGGTGTATGTTGGATGATCATACAGTTGGGTGTATGTTGGATGATCATACAGTTGGTGTAAGTTGGATGCACATACAGTTGGTGTAAGTTGGATGCACATACAGTTGGTGTATGTTGGATGATCATACAGTTGGTGTAAGTTGGATGCACATACAGTTGGTGTAAGTTGGATGCACATTTGGTCGGTGTATGTACAGTTGGTAATGTTTGTAAAGAGAAGACAACTTGAGATTGGAGATCGCCCATCCATAGATTCATATCAATGACTATCTCAGTTCAGGTTTATATGGTAAGAGGCAATTATACCAGTGACAGACATAAGATGGAATGGGATATAATAAAATCTCCACATCTGACAAAGTTGGGGGACAGTAATTTGTGAGGGGTTGAGTCATTGGGTCAGCATACCTTACGGGAACGCGCTCAGAGACGCCGTTGATGGGTGATTCTCTTTCTGGAGAGGATGAATCATAATGCAGCCATATGGGATTATCCGGCTACAAAAACCGCGCAAAATAAAGGCCGGCTAATCAACAGAATCTGTTGACTTCACGCGTTTTCGTTTTGATTAACAGAACAATACAGTACGTCACTCATTCACTTGGATATGCAAGCACCTCCTTGTTCGCATCTGAGTACAGAAATAAGCCTACGGAGTTAGCGTTATCGCGGGTGCACGTTTCTGCTTGTGCCACAATAGAGAAGGTAACTCGGTACAACCACCCACTACACTACACTACACCCACCCAACCACCCACCCACCCAACCATCCATCCACCACCCCCCAACCACCCACCCACTGCAGTAAATCTTGGGCGATTGGCACTACGATAGAAGGCCTACCCTTTCTGTTGGAGTTTGTTGGGTATCTTCTCTTGTTTCAGATATGTACTCGGTGACTAGATCCAGACTAAGGGACTGCTGGTCCTGGCAGAAATAAGCAGGTGTTTTTATAATCATGGCACTTGATGGGCTCAAAAAACATCATGCGGTGTAGTGAAGTTATAAGCCGAGGTAGGGTCGGGATAGCACAAGTTGACTATGCCCAAGACCAAGTTTTCTCTACCGGGGTACCTTCTGACACAGTTTAAAGCGCTACAAGACAGAGTATTAGTTCTGGAAGGTTCTGGAAGGCTAAAGGTTAATTCATTTTGAAAGGAGACTTTCTCAATGTGAACTGCCAATCATTTCGTTACCAGTGGCAATTAGTGTGTGCTGCAAAGCACCAGGCGCTCATCTACTTAAGATAGTGGGAGAATCGGTTTCTGGTCCGTAAGGAACATAGATTTCCTGTAGTTGCCTGAATATGCATTTGGACTAGACTAAAGCATGAATTAGCAGTAGCAAACTCGAGCAGAAGAGCTTACAAAAAACAACTGAACAGATCATGACCCCCATAAAGGGCCAAGATCTATTCTACACGTATCACATACTGCGACTCACCGTTCTACACATATCACATACTGCGACTCACCGTTCTACACATATCACATACTGCGACTCACCGTTTTACACATATCACATACTGCGACTCACCGATGTGGTGGTTGGGGCATCGTAGACGGAAGGCTCGTCATCCGACAAGGTCAGGTCAACAAGCTGTGCGCGAGGCACCTGAGCTTGCGTCGTCAAATCTATGGGCCTATAGCAGAAAAAATCCTTCATCAGGATCGGCTACGTGAAAAGGTGCGTCGCTTTTATTTTTTGGTTCATTTAATGGACCTGTTTGTTTATTATTTCGGAGACTTTCACCATGATCTCACCATTGGCGGACTGTGAGAATCTCGATATCACTGTCAGAATCTGATTCCGATGAGAGCACCATATTAGGCTCCCTGACTTCAACTTCTGCTTCGTTTTGTGGGTATGATCTGTCTAGTGAAAGGTCTACAAAACCCAGCCAGACATTCAATGACAGTAAGCAATGGTCAAACTGACCATCGACAGGATAATAAAGACTGCAGAAACATACAATAATCACTGATAGTACTACTAGTCCTTGATTCAAAAGATGTTTGGAGACCAAAATGTCATTTAAGCGAAAACTTTTGAATCGGCTAACCAACCGCACTGATATCAAATGAGGTCATGTTGTATTGTCAAATTATACTATGGAATGTTCCTTATTAGACGGGTTATGACATGGTGGATGGTAGATGCACTTTCATAGTTGTGTTCTCCATTCTTAAAGGGAGGCAACTCCACATTCATTGCAGCGATAGCGAGTGGTCTTTTCCCACAAAAAGAATATCGGTCACTCGAATATCTACCGCTCAAATGGCCCAAATAGAAAAATGGGATCTAATTATTAAAACTTAGTAACCTAGTTATTTTCACCCCGTTATAATATCGAGTAGAAATCAAAATTGAACCCAAGATTGGTGATAACTTAAGTTTTACGAAGCACTTTGCCGGTTTTCCTTAGCCCTAAATAGAGGCGTTGCGTTCGGGCCTCCATCATTTCACAATAATGGCACTAACACTCGCTGACTAAGGGAAAAACTGCACTCTGAAACCCTCTTTCTATATTTTTGTTGAACATTTTCCCCATATAGACTTGTGTAACTACAGGTCTAGTGTGCACCTGCAAAAGGATTCTCCAAACATCAGTGGGTGATTTCTACATCAGAGTAAAAAGGTAACGAACTAGTGTGGTCTATCTACCACTCACTCTAAACTCTCAGAGTGACAATGGGTCGGACATCTACCACGAGCCGCCTTAATGCACTTACAACCTTGACTCCGGATTAACGACACAGAAGAGGGAAATCAAACAGATGACGAGTGGAGCAACGGCCATGAGCTGAATACCAACAGCGCCAGATACAGACAAAGGAAAGCCCTCTACCCAGCAGTAAACCAAAATGGGGCGGATGATCAATTACCCGTCGGTCCATTTTCAGCCGTTTCTACCTCCACCTCTGACAGCTCAACCTCTGGATTAGAAAGCCCGGTTCTCTCCGCATCGTTATCTGTATCAGTGAAGGTAAACCGTGTAGTGGTACCCGCGGTATTCGAGGTCCCCACCTCTGCAGGTGCCGTTTCACTGGTCCGTTCGTTTCCATCTTCCAAAGGCATCTGTGTGATGAAGGCAATAAATTTATACGGATGAGAACATTGGAGTACTGACACTCGCGTTGCCTGTGCTGAAAGTGTAATGCCAAAAGCTCGCGGCTGAGCGATTCTCATCCAATTACAAGACATGAGCTGAAACAGAATAGCCAATCCCAAACATTGGTAGACTCATAGACACACTGAGTGAGATAAGGTGACAGCTTCAGTGTGTTCCCACTGCGCATGGTCTATCATAGCTTTTTACCTCTTCAATGACAGTATGTAAGTTGCTCATAACTTCCGAGCCATCGCTGTACTGGGAGATTAACTCGTATTCAGACGGCTGAGTGTCACCGGGTGATAACTCCTCATATTCTGATTGGTATTCGCGAAATGCTCCTATGTACGCTTCTTCGCCCCTAGCAAAATATGGCAGAGCTGTTATAGCCCTTTGTTATAGCCCTTATGCAGAAACACATCCAAAAACCGAGGTCTCAATGGAACTAATGGTCTTATCAAGCCGCATGCATCCGTGACTCGTGATTATAGACTATACAAGCCACGGTGTACCGCAACACACAATAATCGCCTCCCTGCAATTCATTAGCTATTACGCTGTTCATAGCTAGTTAGTCTTAGCAGAAGGGAGATTTTCTGCCCGCCTCTTATTTGCTGGAGGCGTTTGTTGTAGGTTGCACTGCAACAGTTCCAATGAACCAGTGGATTATTATTGCTCTTTGGGTGTGTCGAGAGCCGTTTTCTGGTCAGTCCATGGCATATATTCACCTGTAGCTGCCTGAATAAGCATTTGGATTTCAAATAGTCTATAGTACTACTGTATTGTTCATGAACCATGAGACCCACAATCTGAGTTGGATATTTTAGTTTTTAGTTATATTTGCCATCCATATTTGCCTACCTCACTGGGGAGAAACTGGTTGGGTACCATTCATCGGGAGGGGCGACCACTATGTTGTCATACGGAGTGGTTACCTGGATGGTTCGAATATATCCGGGACTGATGACTCGAGCTGAAAAAAAGGAAAATGTTAGACAGCAACCAAGCGACCAAGAGGGCCTCAAATGTAGGGAATCTCAACTCGGGTTCATTTAGACACGTATTGAGAAGGCGCAGTCTTGGCTTAGTGGTTAAAATGGTTATACGGCATGCACACAGTGAGTCGTGGGTTCGAATACCGGAAAGACAATCATGGTGACAGGAAGAGTGCCCTGCCTTATTCCGCCCCCCGAATTTTGACAAAATACACCAGAAATACTACTGTGGGGTGTTGAAACAACAAATGTTGAAGCGTACACGATTATTAAAGTGTCTTATAATTCGTTTGGGAGGGTAGTAACTACAGGACCCACAGAAAAACTAACCAGGAGAAAGATGACTCCCACTTTCTCTATCGGATGATACTCTGCTGAAATTAATGGGTCCTGCGAACAGAAAGCAGCTCTGTTAACATTATGCACATTGGTCCACTCAAGCCAACTATGGAGCTGAAGTAACCACAGGATTATGTGAGGGCTTTATACTCAGTCAATGTTAGGGCTTTATACTCAGTCGATGTGAGGGCTTTATACTCAGTCGGAGCCTGGCCAGGGTTTTTTAACCAGAGCTTAGTTCATTGAACTACCCAGTTATCCCCAAGAATATGGTGATCTGCACCTCTTTACAGCCCCTTATGTTCATAATTATATGATTAATCTGAGATTAACAAAAATAACCACAGGCAATATCCTTTTCAAATTCCATAGTTCAATAAATATCAGGTAAAAGAAATTACCAGAATACTCGGTGTTCTTCGGTAATACCAACCTCATCTAGATTATATAGCATGCTACACTGCCAACCCATTACACACATTGCGATGGAGTGATGTATGAACAAAAAACTTCAACAACTGAAGGGTTGAAGTGACGTATTACTAGTGGCCAAGCTATAGAATCACCACTGTATATGGGTTACGGTTCTTATCCTGGATGACTCTAGTATTACAACAAAATATTGCTGTAGGCTTGGTAGTTCATACAAAAGAGGTCATTTTGCAATCCAAAGATAATTTCCTTTGAGACTAACTCCTGAAATATTACGAGTTGCCCAGATAACATAGCATCCTTCCAAGCTGTTGAATATTTGCTTTGTAGTTCAAAAAGGTATAGAATGATGTCTTGCATGGTCACTGTTTAATCGGCTAGTCATTGTTTTTTGTTTACATTGTGCCAGTCAGATCTCCCAAGGCAGACACAGTAGGAGCTGGGTGTTATGTGAGGAACTATACTGATAAAGGGATAGCTGAGCGGTAGAGTGCTTGGCTCGTAACTGTGAGAACCTGGGTTTGTATCCTGACTCCGATCCTAGCTACTACCGCTTCGACAACCTTCTGGTTTAGGAGGTCCCTTATAATAGGATAGTCAGGTGGCCGAGTAGCAAAACAATACGTATGTAATATAAAAATACCTCCGCTCTGCGCGCAGTACTGATGGTCAGCCAGTCGATCCGTCTGACTCTCCCAATCCTCTGGTTCAGGGGAGATCGGCTCAGTAGATTGTACAGGCTGCGCATCCTGGACACATGATATTTCTACGTGATTTATCCAGGTATTAATACGCCTCCTATCAATGTAAATGCATGAGAAAAAATAAAGGAGTGGGTACATGACACCGATAAACCTGTAATTTAGAATCTGATAACTATAAGAAATGCTTTTACCGACTTTAGCCTCTCACACCCTTAGTCAATTAACTGTTTAACTCAGTAGCATCAGCATCAGAGACAAGGAAAATATCATTTGACGTCCATCGACTACTGGTAAATTTATAACTGACCCTTTGTAGACTAAATCCATCAATGAAATGCGTTCAAAAAAGATCCGGTTAGCTCAATGTGACGTCAACAATTGGTCAACCAAATTTCGGCTAAACATTTGCTCTAAAATCTCACGGCAAGTTTGCGTGTTTCAGACACATCAGACATTCGAGAGCAACGAATTCCTTTCATATTGTGCCAATTGATCATCATTCACTGCGGCTCAAAAATCATTATATATAAGAAGGAATTATCCTCAATAGATGACAAAGGGCTGGGTGGATTTGTGACCGTATAAAAACCCAACAGATGATAGGCTGCTCAACCAATGATCACTTATCCACTTACCTATCCACGGTGTCTGCTGAGTTAACCCTCACTGGCTGGGGTCGCACAAAGTCACCCGGTCCGGACGCGAGAGGTGAAGCGACAGGCTGAGGAGGTGAACGCCGACCGCGTTGCCTTTCTGATCGAACTGAGAGTTTTTCACTAGAAGGCGCCGGTGAAACCGGTGTGTCATTACTACTTCGATACGAAGAATTGTCACCTACTGTGGCGAAATGGCTGCTACTCAAACTTGGCGATGCTAAAACGCAGAGGCAGAGACCATAGTCAATAACCAGAAGGAATCAAAAGTATGGCTGATCACCTCCTAAAGATCCTACATCCAGACACTATCAAGTTGTTAAGAGCTACTGCAATGCGATCTGTGCAATCTGTCCTTACAAACTACCAATCAATACCTTGCACTGGACCTATGTAGACATATGCGTACTATGTATACCCAGATTGTACAAAGCGATTGAGCTGTCATTGAACATGCCCAAGGGGTTCTTGAGAGATATGACAATGTTTTCCACTCAATATTGGTTCCCCTGCTGAATGCGCCACTAACTATGGCCATATAAATATGTTGCACTTACTAGAGATCCTAAGACCTAGCTCTACCATAACTTCCCATTTGTGCCAATTTGGCAGTGACTGACCAGTAAACTGCAGCAGCAGCTGTAGATTGTGACTGCGCGCAGTCAGAGAAAGCTTGCCAGCTTTCAGTAGATAAAAACTGGTACTTGCGCACCACCCGGAGGTTTTGCTCACACAAGACACACAGAGTGGCGAGAATGCATACCCTTATTACATGGCCCACGCTACTCTAGAAATACGTTCATGTATGTACTTGGTTGTCAGATTGCTAGAATTTGAATTGCCTGAGGCTAACAACTGACTAAGTGCCAAATTTGTCTACACCTCATCTAATATGGGTACAGGAAGATCAGCTAAGATAATCAAGAAGATGTAATACATGTGGAAAATGAATGTCTTTAGACAAATACATTTCAAATATTACTGGTTTCTTCGCTAGCCAGGATGTGATAAGAATAAGTATTTTCAGAATCAGCGTGACTCACCTGCATATGAGTAGTCTACAACTGGTTCAGCCTCTGTATAACTGAAGGTTACATGACGAGTGGGCATGTAGGTTGGATACACATTAGGCAAGGCGAGTGGAGGAGGCATGGGTACAAAGCTATACGACTGAGGGACAAAACTAGATCCAGCTACAAAGAAGAGAAAACACGCTGGCATTTTGACGACAACTGGTCTCGTTAGCCTACACATAATATGGCCTTTCATTTGTTCTATATACCATGGTCTCGTTAGCCTACACATAATATGGCCTTTCATTTGTTCTATATACCAGTGCATCCTGTACAACCTGAACTGTCTCTATTGCCACTACCAAGTCAATTACCACAACAATGTGGAGGAGACCCAGGAGAATCAAATCAAGGAAGGCTGGTCACTATAAGGAGAGGTGCCACTCATCACACAATAACATGTTAAGTGTTCTGGCTATGCTGGAAACAGGGTTTGCCAACCACCTCATAGTTAGCACCGGTACAGTCATTCCCTTATGTTTATTGCTGCACAGGAACTTATTGAAGACCCAAAAACTAAACCAGTCTTATTGAATATAGGTGAGGGTGGGCACTTCCCTTTACACAAGTCAGTTGACTATGAGAGACTCCATGCAGGTCCTAACACATCTAAATCTACATTTATGGTTAACAGTTTACCTAGATAGAAAACCATTATATTGCACATGAATGTGAGGACCTTTCATTGTAACCAAGCGCAAGATTTCAATGTTCTTATAAACTGACTGAGTAGTAATAGGACTGCTGAATACTCTACCTAACACTAATCTATGCCACATACTTAGGATTGCATAATAAGGGTCTTAGACATACTACAATACAAAACGAGTTGTGGCTGTCTTGCGCTCCTAACGCGTAAACCTTAGCATAAAGAAGCGATAGTGAGATCGCTCGGTGGTATAGCATTAAGCTCCCAATCACATGAATAGGGGTCAGGGTAGTTCCCCATTGTATGTGTGGGCGCTCCACATCAAGCCTAGGTAAAAACAAACCCCACTATGAGATGGGGCATCGATACTGGCACGCGTGCCCCTGGTGCTCAATGCTAGGCCATAACTGGTGTAATAACAGGTATCCAACCCGGCAGCAGGTATCCAACCCGGCAGCAGGTATCCAACCCGGCAGCAGGTATCCAACCGGGCAGCAGGTATCCAACCGGGCAGCAGGTATCCAACCGGGCAGCAGGTATTCAACCGGACAGCTTTTTCGTTAACGGTGAAGAAGTCATACGAAAAACAAAGCACCAAGTGCTTTGAGTTTGTTCAGCGCGTTAGTTCAGAAGGGCCACCAGCACAATGAAAGGAAATAGAGGCTTACCGCCAGATCCGGTTGTCTCCCTCATTGGCGCCGTCCGGGCACATTGATCATCTATTGACTCTGATCCTACCTGAAAACAAACCCAATGACACACGGTTACTCCTGAACAGCGCCAGCGGCTGTGGCTTAGTGACTAGAATGAGTAACTCGAGAGCAGGGAGTTGAAAGTAGGAATCGCAGGAAAGTCACTGGTAACGAAAAGAGATCTGCCCGGTCCTGATGCTACATGCTAAGCACTAACTCATGGAAAAACAAATATCTAACCCGGTAGCTGCACCACAACAGTGAAGATATTATAATGGAAGACCCGCTGCCAAGTAGTAATGCAGCAGAACTTCCTCAGTGCCAAGATAAATCGACTTGAGCGTACCGTGAGGTCTTTTTTTCTAGATTTTCATCCGTAAAATTCAGAAGGCTTTAGAAACCTGACAAAAAATTGATCAAAGCGACATAGCTCTGAGAATCTTGTAAATGTATTATATTATTATATACTATATACCTGGTTATATATACTCTACAAATACCGTCCGGTCCAAATACCCTGGTTTAACCGTCCAATATTGAGTTGTCTTCTTATATGGCTTTGAGCGAAAAATATGTGAATCGAAACGCGCCACCACGCCATTTTGGTTAGTTTTCCGACTGGTCACTCAGCCCAAACTTCTCACCAGTGAGTCAGCAAATCATATGAAGTACAAGGTGGCCTTGTCGCTTATCTAGCGGAACAATTCACTTCAGTAAACAGTCTTATTAGTGAAATTTTGCAACAGTTTGACTATGTTATCCTATGCATGACTTGCAATATAGATTCACCTGGAATTCTTCCAAGGCAGGCCCTCTCAAAAGACACAGAAAATCTGCTTTTTATTAATGCAACAACGCCGGGCTGAAAAACCTCCTCTTCCAAACAGTGGAGAGGTAAACTTCCCTTGAACCTACATTGCAGGATAGCCTCTGGGTAACTCGCATGGCGGTAGTTGAACCAAGTGGTTCAGTATAACTTCTAGCATTAAAGAAACTGCCAAATAACTCTCAATTCAGTCATAACAATTCACATTCAGCATACCAGACTGTAGCTACAACCCAACAACAATATTATGCGGTACTGGTGGTAGCTAGTCAGGAGCTTGGTCACTATTGGGTTGAGATAGAGCACTCACCTTGCCCAAACCTTTGTCCCCATCTTCCGCCATAAGTGAGACCGCTTATACCAAAGACTCACTAAGACCCCAAAACACATTCCATGACTGCAAGTGACATTAGGTATCGGTTATTTCGAAGTTTTTACGGTTCATGCTGTCGTAACTAAGTAAATAGTACACTGCTCAGTAGGCTATGGGTATTGCGAAAAATGATAACTGCTCTGTAACAACTCAACTAGTTAGCACCTTACTTCCAATTACGCCTAATTTTATCATCATATCACTCAGGTGGAAAACTTACCGATCGGTCTACACCCAAACAGGCATACATCACCCTAGGCCCGATTAGAATGTCACTATATCTGACTCTCAATCACTATAATGGTGGTGAAGACAGTAAATCTGACCGATTGGACTAACATCAGTAGACAGTCTAACAGTAAGTGAGTAGCTCAGTCGACTTGGACTTCAAGTTCAAGTTACTTCAGCACCAGACCGAGAGACATCATTACTGATATCAGTTGGCAACATACTCAGTATTGTGCAAACGGGCAATTGAAGAACTCAGAAGTCAATACGCGGTGCATCAGCGATTATTATAATCACTCAGTCGTTAGGTTAGATTTAAACGTGGAGTTGGAGAGAATCAGAAACTTGAGTTGATACTTCACAATCACACACTGTCTGACTCAGCGTGGGTTTACACTACGTCCACAGTGAGTGAGTACACTATGTCTATAGACTTTTAGTTTTACACTTACAATACAGTGGCGTAAGTGTTAACTTAATTATTACTAAAGACTAAAACTGTAAAATAGTGAACTGAAATCTGAATTACTCAGGTCAATCAATAGAAACTGAACTCTGTGAAGTGCGAGTGTGAACTGTCATAACAACGTGAGTTTCACCATACTCGAATTTTGTGTTGGTGCATTAACAGACCTTAGAAGTGCAACTTTCGTAACAAGTAGTAGATCTGAGTATAGCGCCAGAGGGCTATGGTAATACGATCGTCAGATCCACATTCAGGTCTATGGTAAGAGCTCTGACAACCACTACCTTGATCGCCATAGAATTGGACTTGTACCCGTAGAATACAGCCAGTTTGAACCGAAAAAGTTGCACATACCGATGTGGTCGTACAGCCCATCATCTAGGTTGAGCAACGATAGGCGAGTGGCTGACCCAAATGTAATCATTATTATTGACGCGAGTAAGTGGGAGCGTTATGATTCTGTGCAGCAAGGTCTTCCTGTTAGGGAATCCCTTTCCTAGATCTAATTGCGAGGAAAATTCATTGGGATTGTAGTTTGAAGTTGAAACTGCTAATGTGCGGGTAATGGGTAATAGAGTATACTCTTACTTTCCCGAATATAGGAGAGCCAAATGGTTTGAGGGCTAGGGCGACGGGCATACACCCACCCACCCGAACAATAGTAGCCGGAGCCTAGTTATTTGTAACAACAAATTCCAATATAATATTCCTAATAGTAATAGTAATAACAACTATCATCAGTAACTTACTAACCTAGCAACTATGTTATTGTAATATTCTATTTCCATTCCATTCTCCGAGTTTGAGTGAGAGTGAGTCTGAGGCGTTCTTAATCTTAGTTATAGTCACACTCACCGTGGCAGCACCTTGACTCTTAGTACAATAGCGATGATGACTAACTAATGCTTGTAGTTGTAGATTTGAATTGTAGTACCAGTAGAAGTACTACTACTAGTACTAAAAGTAAAACTAAAAGTAAAAGCATAAAACGACTAAATCTTATTCTTAGGTGGTAGCTATTGTCAGTCTTGACTATTGTTTACTCAATACTGAGTTCCAAGTTTTGCCTCTTCTCATTGGACACCATGGGAGGATTTCAACATTTTCAGCATTTTCAACTCAACAATAGCTTTATTATTGACTGACTCTCAATGACCGGGTCACCCAGTTGTGTTTTGTAGTGATTCAAGCTTTGCTTCAGCTTGGTAACCGAGAAAGATGAAGTGCTTTCTGACGGTTGGCACGACACGGTTTGACGAATTAGTGGAAACGGCAACCTCACCTGAAATCCTCAAGGTATTTTTGTGTTATCTTCGGCTTATTAAGTAAAAGATATTATAGCCCATATAATCACGGATGTCATATCCCCCTATCAACTCCCACGGATGTCATATCCCCCTACCAACTCCCACGGATTTTTCCGGAGCTGTGTGCGGTGGATTTAACACTGGTCTTAGAATGAAAAGTTCCTGATTCAATTCCCTGTTTTAGCATCGCTTGCTGCATTAGAATCACAGTGTGAAATATAGGGGACCCATTCATTGAGTTACCTTCTCTAAGGTAGCGTCATAAACCATCCTGGAAACAGGTTTAGTACGATATGTAGGGTCGTTAACTATCTTTTGAACAAACACGAAAACCTTCATCTTTCATTCTTGACATTCGCATAAATGAGTTTCCTTTATCTTGTAGCTTTTGAAAATTCTTGGTTATTCAGAATTCCTGCTGCAAGTTGGTTCGAGCAGTTCAATAAATGATGGGCATTATCATGGGGTGGATGTAAAAGTCTACAGATATAAGCCCACTATAGAACCTGACATTTACAATGCTGATCTGGTCATCAGTCATGCAGGTATGTCACTGTGGAACTTGCACTTCCTGGGAGCAGCATGCCATTGAGTAGTGAGGAACTTATTGAGTATGAGGGCTATCTGGCTAGTCAGATGACAATCTGGGATTATGTGAAATTTAGGTAAACTGATTTGCCCGGAGCTAACTCACATCCAATCAGAGTACATACCCACTGATTTGCCCGGAGCTAACTCACATCCAATCAGAGTACATACCCACTGATTTGCCCGGAGCTAACTCACATCCAATCAGAGTACATACCCACTGATTTTGGAATGAATCCCCATATACTGTTATAACTTCTAATTCTGGTTATTTCTTCCCACGTTTTCCTCGTCTACTCGTCTAGACTTCATCGAACTCAGCTATTCCATTATTTTCTTAGGGGCTGGAAGTTGCCTGGAGGTGATGTATGCTCGTAAACCCTGTATCGTCGTAGTGAATGACAAACTGATGGGGAATCATCAAACAGAACTCGCTGATCAACTGTCAAGACTCGGCCATGTTATTAAAACCATTCCTAGGTGATTAGTTACAATGTCATTTCAGACAATTTATGTTTAATAGCTCTATGTTCAATAGCTCTATGCCGGTTGACCGCCCATGTAGCTGGCCTACCAAACCTTTTCTACTCTAGAACGCTACAGACTAGGAATTCTGTGAATACGTACTTTATGCTCACAGTGGGGACATTTTGCGTTTTTTACTTGAACGTTTTCTGCTAGCCCCCATAGGCCCAATAGAGAAGGTTTTCCACTTAGTAACATTGAGATATGAGAATGAGATAAGGATGAAAAACCAGATTTGTACTCCGGGTCGAAGAGCTCTTTGGCCTAAGCCATCGATTCAGCTTTCATTAATCTAATTTTGTTACAGTCAACTGATTACTTCTCTGAGAGATCTGCCTAGTACAGAGTTTCACCCTTATGAGAGAGGAAATCCCAAACTGTTCTCAGATTTTCTCATGAAGAAGATGGGTATGAGTACATGATATCAAACGCTTTTCGAAAGCCTATCATTAGCAAAATACTTGGGATGCCATATTTCTTTGCATGACATCAATTGATTCTATGCCTTCCGTTACTTCAAGACATTCTTACATGTGAGCTTGATAATATCGCAAGTTCATTCAAATGATTTTTTCTAAATGAACAGTGTTGGTCAATAAGCGAATAGTTAAGATTTCGCCTCACACAGCTGAGATACTGTTGTTATCTTCATTTCGCGTTTACAGTACATATTGCTTTATTTTGTTGGCTTGGCCATTGTATGCACATTTGAACCTAATAGACTTTCTCGAGGCTGATAGCTGCAAAGACTAGGTTTTAATTGCGCTCACTCACTTTAGTTGTAATCTTAGATAAGCGAAACTAACAATACTAAAAATTTACTGTCAGTAACAGTATGGCACATACAAAAGGCCCCAACTAATGAAGCTTGAAGTTAGGGCAAGGTTGATAATGGAAGCTCACTATCTCTAGGGCCAGCTCCAATCGATTGTTTTAACCTAATAATACATAGGAGGTTTGATTTCAATTTTTTTGACACATGAGGCTATATTGTCTACATACCGATTTTGTTTTTTAGTGTACAATTAAGTTGCTTGTTGTATTTCCAAGAAATATGACAGTGTGATTGATACTTACTCATTGTCACCGACCCTGCTAACTCTAAATAAACAAAATTAGGATTTAAAAAAAGACATGTTGAATAAGATTCGCATAGGGCTATCTTCTTCTTTGTATCTCTCCATGACAGAACAGCTGTCAGGAGTGGTGCAAGTACCCACAGGTGCCCTGTACAGCTGTCCAGGTCGGGCAGAAATTGACCTACTGAGTCTTAGGCCCAGCGTTTGCCAGAGTGCGTCATTAGGAGACTTTCTGCTTGCCCCGCGTGCCCCATAGAAAAGGTAAATCTATGGGAGGGCTTTCTTTATATAATGCTGAAGCTGACGAGGGTGTCTTGAAAGACGCAGTTTTTGTCTGAACTGAGAAGCGAACTCTGGACCCGATGATGCTCATGGAGCATAGTGATACATGTGGAAACATATCTGGTTGCTTATGTCTACAAACAAAAAGTTACAAGACATATGGCAGAAGTTTTGGGAATAATGATAATTCACTGCATGCATATACTTAAACGGGCACCGGGGTCGTAATTCTCATTCAGGTCACAGTCAGTCTAGGGATATTCGCAAAAGGCTCAATATGATTAGCTGATAAGCTGTAAGGGAAAAGGGTATGCTTGACGGAAAACGCATGATATCAGTGTCCCCTTACAGACCAAACTCCCGTGACAGTTATTATACCACCTGTTGCAACAAAACCATATCACATGAGTAGGGTAGTTGATATTATTGCAGTATTATGTGAACATCGATATGTGGGAGTATTGGAATTAGTAATGAATTTATTCGAGCAGGTTTTATTTCGCCTATGAAGTTACTACAGGCTAGTAATAAGGTCATAAGAGAAGAGTGGTTAAGTGGATTGTGGTGCGGGTGAATAAAAGCCTGACCCAGTCAGTGACGCAATCTAGGTTAGACTTTGATACTTTGATTCCGTCTGTAAAGTAAATACCTCACACTAACAGTGCGCTGGTGTGGAACCTCGCTAGATTAGACTAACTGCCGGGTAGTATGTAGTTATCTAGCAAATTGGACACTTTGGTCCCCTGATTGACAAGATTTGATCACTGCCTTACACAAGTCTAGAAACTAGCCACCACTTCCACTCACACTCATGATTGCTGTCATCAATGAAACTGGCAGTGACAGCTGTAGTGTATTGTATAGCGCACCAGTCATTCAGTCATTCATGATTGAGTCACTTAGTTACCCACCCATTCAGTTTTGTTTAGCACTTGGTAACTCTGTAATCAGTCACAGCCACAATGAGTATTTTAAGTGTGGTAAGTTTCATTTCATATACGAGAAAGCATAGGATTGTTCTTACTCACTTCAACCAGTGATATAAAGTTTATGAAATCTAGGTGATGTCACTGCCTCAACAGTAAGTGCTTGTTCAGCATTTCTATGCTGACTGCATGAGTAGTCAAAATTTAGTTAGATGCTGACTATGAATCTTTGTAGCAGTCGATCGTTTTTCTACCGAAATTGTTAATTATATTTAGTGATAAGTTAAGTAAAACCGTGCCATTTTCATAAACTGTAATTGTCCACTCATGATGACCCATAAGTTAAGTTCCGATACAAAATATCAAAAGATGCCCCGAACGTACTGGCTTGACCCTGGCTCTCCGTGCCCTGGCTTTTATACTGCTTCTCGTCCACTACCCTGCCCGCCTGAAGAGCCAGGTAACTCCGCCATATAAATCACATATTTTATACGGAGTTATGCTCCCATGCTGACCGCCGTGGCTCGCGCCGGGGATACCGCCCGTGATCTCAGCACGGCTAGGCGTGGTGGAATGGGCACGGCCAGATTTGGCCGTTTGAGGCAAGCATAATATCTCTTTGATAATATACTGTTGCTTCAAACGGCCGAATCCCTTTCAGCGCGCCCTAGCTCGCGCTGGAACATCGTCTTTGATCTCGGCACGCCGCGCCGACATCAAAGGTGGTGTCCATGCGCGAGCCGGGGCGGATAGTATAGTACCAGCTTTAGCTTTTTTATACGGAGTTGTCCTTTCCTGCAGATTGATGTAGCGGGTCCACTTTAGCTTTATCAGAGAGCGAGCTTCGTCTGCTGGACACACCGTCTTTGAAGTTGAGCATGCCACGCGCTGAAGGTGCATCGTCAGATTCGGCGTTTGAAGCAGGCATACGGCAAATATGCAACCAATGACAACCAATATTCCACCAATGAAAACCGTCTGGTTCCATTGGAATTTAGTATTAATTATTGAACTAGATTTCTAACTGTTTAATAGATTTATAACTCTGAGATTTCAGTAATTCAATCCTCTAAAAAATTCACAGCGTAGCCATTTGTTCACCTTGCTAACAGTAGTTGTTTGACAGACACACATAAATTGAGGCCCATTTGAACATTCGTTCCCCTGAATGTTCGAAAAATTTTAGGAGCTGGACAGCGAGTGATCAGATAAAATCACTCAGGTTCACTCACATCATTTGATGTCGTAGCCAGGGATGTAAGCATCCCACACGGGCTATCCTGGCTGATCAGATCTTCTTCGAGATGAGGTGCAGTCAATATTCAGTGCATGTATCTGTATATGACAAGCATAACTGTACCAGCATGATCAGTCGGGGGCACGGTTTTAAGATGACAACAGCGTTTGATGGACAAAGGTCAATAGAGCGAGGGTAAGTGTAACCCAAATGACTATAAAATTTTTACATGGAACTGTAAAGTGGCAGTTGACTTTTCTACTGCTTCGTTCGGAGCTCGCCGGCTGATCTCCTGCCACATACCGAAGAGCTAGGTCACCAGATATAAACAGTTTAAGGATGAATTATGACTTGGAATGGAAAGATAGCGTCATAACATAACCATGCTCATGCGGCTAATGATAAGAAGATCTTGCATGTGAGCATGTAATCAGCGAGGCCCGGGCTTTCAAGAAAAATTGAACTGTTCAAACTGATTCTTTGACTTGAGGAGTCAGTGTGTAACCTACCACTGATGTTGAAGAAGCTGGATGCACAGAATTGAGAGTTCATACAGCTTATGGCCCATTCCATGTTGGAGTGAGCTGGCAGTTTTCCCGGTACCGCTGTTTCATTTCTAGCCAACTTTGCTGGTCTGAGCCGTGCAGCGGAGCGATTCTGGTGATCTGAATGAGAATTATCATACATAGGTAATGTCAACAATGTCAACTTCTTATTCCTTCTGGTATGGAACGGACATTCGAAGGCTTAACTTCTCAAATAAACCGTTTCCATTGTGTTATTTCTAGATAAGCAAGTGCATGGCAACACCAGTAGTCATTAGCCAAGGACTAGCAGTTCAATGACGTCCGTAAGTTCAATGGCAAATTCAAAGCATATGATATACTGAAATAACAAATATATACATGTCTAATCTTTTTGAGCCTTTGTCTCATGCCATCAATGGTCAGCCCAATAGCGAATAAATACGGTTTGGCTTGTTCAGGCTAACAGAGAAGCTGGGTCTATTCTTGAAACCCCGATGGTACTGTGAATTTATCAAAAAAGGTTGTAATCAGATTAAGCCTCTTCGCCCGGTGCTAGACGTCTCGTTACTAGTACTTTACTTATTATTTTTTAATGATTTTCTGGTCAAATAACCAGTAAAAAGCTGGTCACACTGGAGAGCTGTTTGGATTTTTGTGTGTGTCTGGGAAATATAGGTTTAGCAGGTGTCTGTCTGGCCAAGCGAGCAGAGACAGCCAACTACTTTTCAGCCGATCAGAACTGACATCCGGTTAGTACCGCATTAGTTAGCTCGAAGATGAACACCACCAGTACTAAAACTTTCACCAGTGAGTGGGTATTATTTGGTCGGCTGATTATTACAATGTGAGACATTTTGACTGTGTGATGTTCGCCTGCTTTTATTATACTCAGACGCCTCATTAGTGGGAATATCAAACGTCTAGCACCGGGCGAATAGGCTTACTATAGCAGCACAGATGTTATTACTATTGGTTATTAGTATTTAATTGTTATTATTAGTATTAAATATTTGCGAAATGCGCTTAGCAGTTTAGTTTTTGCTGTCTGCTGACTGACTGTGCATAGAATGTACACGTTGCTATTAGTTGATATAGAATTAATTCTGTTTACATTTCCATATTTTGTAGACATAAAATCAGTGGTAGCTGTTGTTTCTGACATTCAACGCGAATGCTTTTGACCACTTTCCAATTTCCCACTTTGTGATGTCTTGAGGAAAATTTTCAAAATTAGTACATGTGATCAACATGAACGAAGTTATCCTATCCTAAATGTGGAATGTTATCTTCACAACTAAATGTTTATTGAGGTTTTATTTCAGATGAAGCGATAATTCAGTCCTGTGATTGTTAGAGGTCCCTTTCCGGGTTTTATACCGTTACAGGATATGATAGGTGTTTGTATGTGATTTATACTATTTTATGAAATATGATAGGTGTATCTATGTGATTTATATTGTTTTATAAGATATAATAGGTGTATCTATGTGATTTATCCTGTTTGAGAAGATATGATAGGTGTATCTATGTGATTTATACTATTTATAAGATATAATAGGTGTATTTGTGTGATCTATACTGTTATACAAGGTATAATAAATGTATCTATGTGATTTATACTGTTTTATAATATGTAATAGGCGTATCTATGTGATTTATACTGTTTTATAAGATATAATAAGTGTACCTATGTGATTTATACTGTTTTATAAGATGTAATAAGTGTATCTATGTGATTTATACTGTTTTATAAGATATAATAGGTGTATTTATGTGATTTATACAGTTTTATAATATGTAATAGGTGTATCTATGTGACTTATACTGTTTTATAAGATATAATAGGTGTATGCATATGATTTCGGTCAAATGCAAAAAAAATTCCAGACAAAATCACTAAAACGGATTGGCTCCAGTTAAAAAAACAGTTCTAGGCGCATTGAAGTTGTCCTCTCGCAACATCTTGTGTGCCAAAGGACAGAAAATCATCCGGTCTGTTTACCCGCGACAACTAATGGACCATAGAATAAGTAAGCGATCAGCCTTGATCCTATATAAACTAGCGCATCTACTTTCAGGACCGTAATTCTGTTTGCGTGATTGAATTCACCTTCAGACGCAGCCGAGGTACATTGTTTGTGAAACGCGCTTTTAAGGCGCTTTCTCGAGCAGTGGCACTGAATAAGCAATATTTGGGTTATCCATGTAGGATATTCCCTGCAGTTGCAGTAACAAGAACTTCAGAAGAACAAGAAGACAGAGTAGCAAGCGAGTCGTGATGTCTCTTCCAATCTGCCCTTAGCTTGCTTCTATCAGTGACCAGTGCTATGCAACAATCAATATTAAAACAAATGTAACTACAACGCATTAATATCAAAAGGCGCACAGAGCTGCCGACTGAGGTTTTTCAAGGAATGTATTGCGATTGATGTGCTTTGTTGTAAGATCAATCTGGAAGCGGTTCTTTCTTTGTCTTCTTTGTAGATTTGGGTCAGCACTTAGTTTAAGAGCCTAATTAATTATTGGCCTTTAAACAATTAGTTTTATATGAGCTGCGAATAACAATTCATTGTAATATAATGAGGAGCTCTAATAAATTATTTATAGTAAAATGAGCTTGATCATGATGCAATGCCCTGAAATGCCTCCAATAGCAATTCTATGACATGAGATGTCATCATAGCTTATCAGACTTGAAGACAAAATGACAAATTGAGATCACATTAGGCGAATGTATTATAAAACAATCAAGAACTTTTCCCTGCTGCCTGCTGGTCCCTGGTTCTTCTGCTGCTTTGCTGACCACATTGATCTGAATAATTATATCACAACAATAGCTCGCCGCCACATGCCGAAGAGGCAGGCCACATGGGTGGTCATTACGCTAGTCAAGTCACGTGTAGACGGTCGCCTGGAAGCAGACAGAAACTCACAAACTGTTAACTGTTAAGTCACTTAGTCAGTTAGTGTTACTATATAGTATTAGTACTGTTCTACTTATAATACTTAATTTAGTAGTAGTAGTAGTATAATTAGGCAGAACTGAAAACTTCTTGTTCTGCTTATTAGTTATTAGCTGGTGACTTATTACTATTAGCTGGTAATGGTATATCCATCATCCATGCTTTTAAGTTTTATTTTTAGTAAGTTATTTAGTATATCATCTTCCACCAGAACTTAGAGTTAGAATTATAAGTTAGAATAGAACAAGAAGTAGGTTAAAAATACGTCTATACTAGTCTATAGTCTATACCGTATGGTATACGCCAGATAGACTACAACTACGAGTACGACTATCCCTTTACAAGTTTACTTAGTTAGTAGTAGTAGTAGTAGCAGCACTAACACTAGTAACACTGTTAGTGTTACTAACAACAGTCACATAAGGTCAACTCAAGTCACGGTCTAGTGATTTAAGTTTAACAGTCACACTATGACTCTCAGTCTCACAGTCACTAGCCAGGCTCAGACTCAGACAGAGTCAACGTCAGTCAGTGCATTCAGTTACTTAGTTACCGAGTCAGAGTCACTCACTCACTCGCACACTCACTCACAGTCACTCACTCACACAGTCAGTAACTTACTAAGTTGAGTCACTCAGTGACGTGAGTTACTGACTAAGTTATTTATTTAGTGACCACCACAATTTTATTTCAATAGGGGTAGTTCATAATCAACTGAATACGTGACTCATTTAAAGGCTGGGATTGCATGGCTGCATGATCACAGTCGAGGGCCGCTTAGTAATGATATTAATAATTATTATATAGCAAGCACTTAATTGAATAGAATATTTTCAAACTCTTGTTTAATTCAATGTTATTTCAATAATTATGACAATTGACATCCTTGGAGTGGAAGTTGACTATGTCCGGGGCCAACTTTACCCAAGTCTACCAGAATATCCGCTAACTTACATTGCATTGACTAATTGGTCATTTCCTTTTGGTAGTATATAAGAAGTTTACCATCCATAAATATTATTATATATTTTTTTTTCTCCTATTTATACTCCCAATATTCCCTGTGCGGGGTCGTGGAGTTTGCTCCCTTGTTAACAGGGAGACTTTGTTGGAGCACAGGAGCAAATTGAGGTCGGATGCCCTTCCTGCCACCACCATTGACTTTTTTTGGATTCAAACCCACAACTCACTGTGCGCCAATCATTTATTCTAACCCTTAAGCCACGACCACTCCTATATATTATTATTATTATAATACAGTACAAGATTTATTGGGTACTTCTTGGGTGATTACAACAGCTATAAACACTGTAGCCAACTTTACTCTGCCATTGGTGTTGTAGCTTTTGCAACAAAACAAAAATGGTTGAATCACCGTTGCAAAGAGTGCCATGTACTCCTGACAAAAGACCGTGGAACCACTCGACCCCTTTCACATCAGGCCTGAATTTATACTCCTCTCTCACCGCAAACGACACACTAAATGACACCTCTTCGCCAAGCACCGGTAAGTGTAAGATTTTATTTTTAGAAATTAATTTAGTAGAGATTATTTTAGATTCTTAGATCACCATGACAGTGCAGGAGAAATTGGCCTATACTGTTTTAGCTTACTCTAAGAGAGGACCTCCTTTATTTAATGTCTCGATCCGAAACCATTAAGGGTGTTGCGGCAGCCAAATGTTGCAGCCGAACTGAGAATCGAACCACTCTATTAGGCCATCAGCCACACCACTCTATCTTCCAGGTTCGTTTTCTTCTCTTCCTTCTACATTAAATTAAGAAATTTGGTAGATTACTTTGTACTCATCTCAGATATGTCAGTTCGTCATGTCCATTTAGGTCTCCCTAGGTGATATTCCCAACAAAAGTTTCAAGATATTTGTTTACATAGAAAACACACTGGCGAATTGTAATGGCGTTTTTACAACCACGTGACAGGGGCAATGGTGCCGAGACAAATACGTTACGATTACGCCTCGTATTGAATCAATTGACACCATTATGCGATGCGGTAGTTTCACTGCACATCTTTTGACTAGTTCAGATCAAAGCGAAAAACACTGGTTCAGAGACTAGATCTAGACAAAAGCTGGGAGTACAAAACCTGGAGAGTTTTGGTCATGAGCT
>Ga0224501_10000762_pt1 | contig 24968 bp, 16 predicted proteins | sample SF_Oct11_sed_USG_4_FD_169105 | JGI IMG/M metagenome (GOLD analysis project Ga0224501, IMG submission 169105) | Sediment microbial communities from San Francisco Bay, California, United States - SF_Oct11_sed_USGS_8_1 | ecosystem: Environmental > Aquatic > Marine > Sediment | place: USA... | reverse complement strand
CGGGGGGGGGGGGGAGCCGTATGGAGGCACGGTGAACAATAGCGATCAAAGATCGATCCAGACAACTCGAAAATTTGAGGTAACCTCTCAAATATCTGAAGAGTCTCGAAACAACCACCGCACGTTAGCATGGTTATTAAGGTGTCTCGCTGTGAAATTTGCTGTCTGAAAACATAATTTGAAACAAATATTGAACAAATATCTTGTTCCAATCAAGGGTCGCTGTATGATTTCAATTAGTCGTCACAGCATGAATTTTCGTCGGAGGGATTTTTCATTGAATGTTCGCGTAGCAACCGAACATAAGCATTTTCTTGGGCCAAAACTTTTTGTAAAGCGTCAGAAATAGAAACATGGTCAGATTGAAAGATTACAGTTGGATACTGCAACTTAGATTCAACTAGGTAGTCAGAAATAGCTTCACAAAGAAAAGTTGGGAATCAACCCAGCTTGTGATGCTCACAATGGATAGGAATCATATATGTTATTGTTGCTCGACCAAACTGAGAGGGTATGGCCTTCTCAGTGTTCCTGGGCCCTTCCCTTGAAGACTTATCAACTGATGCACGGATTTTTAGGTCATATAATTGGAATTTAGATCTGATTGAAGCCAGGCTGGTGAAAGTTTCTCTACTCTCCCTCTGATACGCAGACTGCGCACCAATTTAGAGGATTCCCCACATGACTTCGTGAATTCAGCCCCGCCCGAATATCGTCTTATTGGATTTGCGTTCTCAACTTTCGCGTAGCCAGTACGTGACGACTCACGCGTTGCCTGCGCGAGATAGTTGCGCAGTTACGAAAGTTGACCTAGATTATTCGAGACTGTAAATCTTTTGTTACTTTTTAACGCATCTTTCACGATAAATCAAAGCCAAAATGTATATATTTCAAATTTAAAAAGGCTTTTGCATATTTTAGCATGTTTGTAGCACGACAAGGATAGCTTCCGACAAAAACATTCCGATGCTTTTATTTACATAAAGGCTAAGTAGACCGGATTTGGAATTTGTGTTACATAAAGTGTGCCAGCTTTCCATCCATTTGAGTTTGTCCTGGCGAACGTCGAGGTTGTGTAACTCATCGAGTAGGAATGAAGTATAAGGAGAGCCGGTTAACACTTCATAGCTCACTCTTGGCAACGCCATGGTAGATGTTGCGGAAGAGGCTATTAAGGTCAGCAACTATTCTCTAGCGACAGAGATCTACGAAACAGCCATACGAGAGCTAGGGCCATCAGCTGACTCCTATATCAAGTTGGGTAACGTTCTGTGTCTTGCTGGAAAGGTTAGTGAGGCCTTCACATCGTTTTTAAAGGCGTACAGGTTATCACACGTCTCTAGTGATAAACTGACCCATCTAGTCAACTCACTGGTTAGACTCACAAGAGACAGTATGATGAACGCCGCTAATGCACACAACGGAGGAGAAGCTTGCACCATGGCGGCCCAGTCTAATAATGGTGATAATGATATGGACATATTGGCTCTAAACACTAAAGAGCTAATTGAGAGTGAGCCATTTCTCTGTGGCGTATGTCTGGGAACTGTCCAGGAACCCACAACAATTTACTGCGGACACACATTCTGTAGGAAGTGTCTCGACAAACAGGACAGCAATGTATGCATTGTCTGCGGACAAAACCCCCGTCTCACTGACGGCTACAGACCTAATGTGCTAATGTCTGAAATAGTGAAGAAACTTTTCCCGAAATTAGATCAGCTACACCAACTCAAGTCTGAAGCTAACACAGTATTTTCTCAAGGGAGGCTAGAGGAAGCCTGTCAACGTTACACCACCATACTCAGTCTATGTATGTATTACGTTGCGTATCATTCTTATTTCTCTAATATAGGTCAAAGCCTAATGTGTCAGCTTCATTCTGTTCTGCTGGTCGTGCCCTAAAACTGTTTATAACTTTCATAGTCGCTGTTTGGCTGTTTGCGTTGCCTTTCTAAAGTTGTCCGAAGAACATCGAAAGAGGTTCAGTTGAAAAGAAGCTCTAGATACCTATTTTGTTGTGTAGGTAGTTTTTTATCGAAGCCTTCCTTTCACTCTGCGGATCTCCCACCACTTGAACTTCACACTTGATGCCTAGCCCCTACTGAGCACTCCATAGCAAACCTCACTCTCGGAAGATCCATTTCAGAGTGGGTTGACGATTGACCGCATAGAGCAATAAATTAAACTAAAAACGTATTAACGAACAACAGCCCAAAGTGAAATACCCTCGTCTGCTCTTAGGTGACGGTGACCACACCGTTTGGAGTAATCGATCATTCGCATATTATAAGCAAGGAGACTACGATAAGGCTCTATCCGATGCAATGGAAGCCATCGCGCGATGTCCTCAGTGGGCAAAGGTAGGACCATCATTGCTAGTCAATCATAGAGGCGTAACTCTCAAACCGAACGCAGTGGGAAGTCACATGTGTTAAGCTCTGCTCCTTCACCATAAAGTCACTCCTGACTCAATTAGATTCGGATGATACCGGCACCATGAGAGAATACATTCACTAATTTCAAAATCGCTAATGGAGTGAGAATAGGTCAGAAAAGTTTTAATAGCTTACTTAATTATCGCCCTATAATGCGATGCTTGGATCAACGTACACCCCCTCCCCCAGAATAATACGGTGTTACACCGAGTCACCATCACGTTATTTACTTCAGAAACGAGTTTTAGACAAGGACTTCAATCTAAAGGAATGAACCTACTTAGGTTGCTGAATAATGGCGTCTGTTATGTGGCGCCTTCAACACATTTTCGCCAACTTCTTTCCATCCAAAAGAATGCTTCGTTCGAAAAACACTACAGTTTGATGCGAATACCTGGAAGTAAATCTCGTAATCTATTGACTACATGTATGTGTCTGAAGATGGTCCTCGTATATCAATGTACATATACAACAATGTACAAGTTTTTATTTCTTGCCCTTATAGGGTTACTATCGTAAGGGGATTGCGCTGGAAAGCTTGGGTCGGACACAGGAAGCGGCCATTGCATATATGAGATGTCTCGCCCTCGATGGTAAAGCTCTATCGGCTCATGAAAATCTGACACAGGTACGATAGCTGTATACACGTAATAATGATAGTAGTCTGCGTCTGCACGCGGAAAAGGACCCCAACTGAGGCTGTAAAGCTGGAAGCCTGGGCCAGGCTGTCGTAGTAGAACTGACTACGCCCAGGGCCACCTTCACTTTACCATGGCATCCGCTGCTTCAGTGTGAAACACGAGCTCCATAGCTGAAGGCTGAAGAAGCCCTGTAGCTGTAGCGGTTGAGGCAAAAAAGGGGAAAATAATTGCTGGGTTTTTCATCTAAAATGAAGATCATACCTATGCGCTGCAGTTGGCATCAAGTATTTCCTTAGGGTTTCTTGTATCCTGCAAAGCCTCTTGCCGGTCATCAGGTAGTGCTCTCCCATGCTTCCCATGTCAAGTTTATGCAAATTTAGATTGAGAGACCTGACTACATTTCTAATTTAATTGTTTTGCTTGAACCAACAGTATGTACAGCCCAGTTTCTGAATCTCGGGGTAAAGGGCTACCGTCTCTGGGTTCAATCGAATGCTGTCATTAGGCACGCTGATTCCTTTTTTATTAGTCTGTGACTTTACCTACATTAGACCAAAGAGTCCATCCTCCACACATTTTACCTCTGCTTATATTCCACATTATTAAACCGAGCACCGGGTTGTAGAGTTTACTCCCTGGTTAACAGGGAGACTTTGATGGAGCTCAGGAGCGAATTAAGGTCGCATGCCCATCCTGCCACCACCATTGACTTTTCTGGGCTTTGAGCCCACAACTCTACACTCGCTGTTAGCTAACCACTAAGCCACAGGTGCTCCATGTCGCTCTGGTATAAAAAGCGCATGGTGATAAATTGCCAAACTTTCGGTTACAGATATTGCATAACTTGTTGAAGCCGGTCGTGTCGGCGGAAGATTTTAAATGGTTGCCGTCTACCAGCAGTCAGCCGATGTCGGAGATAATGATGACCTCGGCAGCGAGTGATGAGCAGGTACACGGAGGAGTTCAGCTTATTCGTGAGGTTCTCGATAAGCAGTTTAAAGACAGCGACGCGGTGAGTGAGGGCATTATCTCTTTTTATTTTTAGTGACCCAAAGTTAAAAGACGTCGTTTTAAACTTGAATTCGCTACCTATGGTAACATGTGATATAGTTGTTTTTCTGAGTAAACAACAAATGGGGCATCAATTCAAAGGACTTAGTTGTTGGTGTCAACTCAGAAGACCTTTCAATTCAATGCACTGTTCTTTCCCAAGTTGTCCTCTTTTCTCATATCGCAAATGGTATATCTTATTTGTGAAGACTATACGCGATCAGTTGTCTTGTCAGAATACATATCATAGAATGATTCCTGCAATGGTTCTACATCACGCTGTCATATCAGTGTTACTCAGTCCATTTGCCCCTGTATGAAGGACCTCTACAAGCATGCGACTCTCACCTGCGCATGTCTTGACTGTCCGATTGTGATTTTCAGGCGCTGCACTTTGCCTCTCAGTTGGAGACTATTGATTCGTCCGTGCTCTCGGCGGACATGTTTGAGTGTAGTCTATGCTACCGCCTGCTGCATCAACCTGTCACTACCCCATGCGGACACGTGTTCTGCCGAATCTGTCTTGATCGATCGATGGACCACAGCGCCGACTGCCCACAATGTAGAGGCTCACTCATTGAGGTAATGACTCAAAATAGTCTCTCCCTCACTCGGCTAGTAGTCTCTCCCTCACTCGGCTAGTAGTCTCTCCCTCACTCGGCTAGTAGTCACTATTCGCTACTAGGGCCGCATAGCCACAATATTATATCAAACATCTGTGATTGTTTTCCACCCTGCTAAAGAACAAGCGGTTAGTTCCAGGGAATCAAGGTGCCTGAAAAACTCTATCGAGTTTAATGAGTTGAATCTATGCTCTTTCAAACAGTTTTCTCTAACACACCAAGGAGTATGGCCACTAGACCACTGTGGCAAAACTCAGTCATTTGCCCAAAAGGTTGATTTATTACTATATCCCCCATACCATGATTGGTGACATCGCATGCAGGTGTCAGTTGCAGCCATTGATATTTGTGCCATCTGTCGGCAGGTGCTCGCGTTACGGAGGCAGACGGTGACCATAGGTCTGCAGAAACTGATTAGCAGGTGGTTTCCATCGGAAGCAGAAGAGAGAGCTGCTCTTCACGCAGACGATATTTCCTCCTTCTCAGTGTAAGTAATAAAAACTCCAGACTGTACAGCAGCCCTCCTCCCCCTATTGGTAATGATCTCCAGACGGTACAGCAGCCCTCCTCCCCCTATTGGTAATGATCTCCAGACAGTACAGCAGCCCTCCTCCCCCTATTGGTAATGATCTCCAGATGGTACAGCAGCCCTCCTCCCCCTATTGGTAATTTTCTCCAAAAGGTACAGCAGCTCTCCTCCCCTTCTAATATTTCTGGCAACTTGAAATATCGGCGTTTTTCACCTGTAATTTGGAGTGAATGAGTGAATAAGTCAGACCGATGTCGGGCACCTTACAGCGATCTGTGCCCATGATATGCCTCGTTGTTTACCTTAGTACTGTTCTTATACCTACTGTCCTGTGTATTGATGTGTAGCAGCATTGGTAGTGTGGTAGGGTATCGATGCAATAATAGGGTATATGCTATACAGGTTAACCAAGGTCACCTATATTTCCGCAATAAACCTATGTTGATAATGCCACTAGGCATCATAATCCTACTACGTCTGCCAACAAATATTGCCAGTTGTAAATCTAGTTATAATACTTCAAAAGCTTGACTTGGAATCAATGTCAAATTTAAGTTAGTTGGAATCAATGTTAAATTTCACCGAAGTCGTATATCAGCGGACCGCTAGTATAATGATGGATTTGAGCAGCGCATATTGATATACTGGCAGTACATTTTTTGCCAGGCTGTGATAAGGATGTTGACTTTATGATGCTATCGAAGAAGCCATACGTGATGAATGTGCAAGCGTTCCCTTCGATAAGCCGTGGCTATTTCATTCTCACCCTCCCTCAAATGAGTGTTACTCGGTTTTCTCATGCACTGCTTTCTACTTACAGGGTCGATGCAATAACAACCGTCCCTATATTCGTATGCAGTTTAGCATTACCCACAATGCCGTGTCCGCTGCACGTATTCGAACCACGATATCGACATATGATACGTCAGGTTATGGAGTCAGGAATAAGACAGTTTGGCATGTGCCTACCGACCGAGTAAGTAAGATCAGATCAACTTGTCTTGACATCGATGGCATCACTAAGTCAATGGCTTGTTTTCAGGCTAGTCCATGTTGGGCCGCAATTATTTTAAGCCGCGATTCGAACACAACGAGAAGGTGAAAAAGCACAAGGTGGCGCATAAACTTGGAATCAAACTCATGTCACCTGGCCAAAGCCGAATCCACTACCCATGCAGATAGCCATCGCTTCTCCCCATAAGGACTTAAGCACTGGTGTTGGGGACAGCTGGTATTACATATTGGCATTTTCTCACAAGTTTGATGCACGTCACGCGGGTGTGATCCCTCTGCGATTTGTGGCTGCAGCATCTTCACTCCCGTAATTCAGTTCCGCTTTCCCTAGCGTCCGCCGGACATAATGATGAGTGATTTCGTTTAATTTGTAGCGACGGTTTCGCCGAGTATGGCACCATGCTGGAGATTTGTGATATAAAGTATTTCACTGACGGTCGCTCCGTAGTAGACACTGTGGGAGGTAGAAGATTCCGGGTTCTTGAGAGAGGAATGAGGGAAGGCTATCACACGGCCAAAGTGGAGTTTCTAGAGGAACGCCAAGTTACTGGGCAGGAGCTAACAGGTCAGCCCCAGTCAGCTCGACTGTGTCTTAATATTGGACTAGCCCAATCTCCACGCCCAGGCTACAGCACGTGCATTCAAGTCACATTTCACTCAAGCTTTTAGTGTTTGTTGCATAATCCGTGCTTATATAAGCTGGTATTGTAGCATCAATGCCCCATTGATTTTTACAGAGCTGCAAACGCTGCACGATGCAATGTACAACAAGGTGAAACATTGGCTACGTAATCTGCCTCATAGGATATCTTCAAAAATATACTCTCAATACGGACCTCTGCCGGAGAATGGCGGGGATATTCAGGTAAGGAAATGACTGAAATGCATTCTCCACCGCTGCGCGTGTGCAGCTTATCTCCCGCCTCCCACTGCCACTAATAACAATGCTTACACAACTAGTCTGCTCAAAGTGTTATATAACCCAAATAGGTCAATCACTGGCTATTGACCCATTGTTGAACTGAGTTGTGTAACCAAGCATATTTGGCTTATTTTACAGGCAGGATCCGCATGCAGGCTTGGTCCCAACTGGGTATGGTGGCTTACAGCAATATTACCCATAGACAGCAGAATTCAACTAACTCTGCTCTCCATGAACTACCTCAAAGATAGGCTAGAGGCTTTAGAAAAAATCCTCACTCATTTACAGAGGTTTTGACTAGGCAGAGCCCCGGTGTTAGTGACTCTGCTCGGGGTACTGCTAGCGTTGTTACTAAGCTGGCTTGACACCCATGATATGGTGCAACTCTCCTGAATCTATCCAGTGATCAATAGAAACTGTGCACTTATTGAATTCTCATCGCAAAATGGACCAGATTAGTTATATTTTTTATAATTTATTCATAATATTTTTGAAAATAAATTATTGCTAAGAAGCATTTGTTTGCCAGCTCTTCTGAATAATTATGCACACACGATTTGTAAAATGATTTCTCCCTTGTATAACATCCTTCCCTTAATGGTAAACCTGCCGGGTCAGATATTTGCATTGTTATCAGTTACAGGCTCTTATGCGGAGCACCACCACGAGCGGGTCAGTCCGTATCCGGCCCCCATCTCGATAGAGAGGCTTGCTTTCGTTTTGAGCTAGGATTGGTTCATACGATGGGAGCCCAATCATGACCGGGAATTGAACCCAGAAATTCATGGTTGTGAACCCAGTCGAGCTAGCCCGGTCTGTACCCCTGAGCTAGCCCCGTGCTGTACCGCTGAGCTAGCACGGCGCCGTACCCCTGAGCTAGCACGGCACCGTACCGCAGAGCTAGCCCGGTGCCGTACCGCCGAGCTAGCCCCTAGCTGCAGAATAATAAAACAAGAAGGTGCATCAGTACTTGAGGAATGTTTGGGTACAGCTTCTAGTGAAGTTAATAGACCTGGGCAGGGTTAGTGGCATGGAAATTCATAATGCCGAGGCCTAACTTCGCCCTTATAACCTGCTGCTGCCTGCTGACTAATTGCTAAACACCACCAGCGCATAGTCCTGAGAGGTTGAGAATCAACCTATGATATGTGCATCACCAGGTGATAACTCAGCCAATCTTTCCAAGAAAGGAGATGTTGATACAACCATAGCTCATATCACTCCACCGTAAAACTCAGTGAGGTAGTTTTGCAGAAAAGGACAATCAGTATGCATGTCTATGGAGTATTTCTTATTATTATCTCCATGACAGAGCAGCTGTCAGGAGTGGTGCAAAAAGTGGCCTACTGAGTGTTAGGTTCAGTGTATTCCAGGGTGTGTCATTAGGAGAATTTCTGCTTGCACCCTTGTGCCCTATAGAGAAGATAATTCTAGGCTGTGAATGTATGAATGCAATCATAGGTGGGCCTTCTTTATTTAATGGCGGGATCCGAACAAACGAGGGTTTTGCCAAAGACCTGAGTTGGGAACCGAATAAAACCGGGGACTCTGGGTCCAAAGCCAAGTATGCTATCCACTATGCTGTAGCTTCACCCCTTTAGAGTAGTAGTGTGCTCTACTTAGTAATGTAGACTCTCTCTTTGAAATTGGTCTACAGCACCTAACAGCAGGAACAGGCGGTTGTGCATCATCAGACGAATTTCCAGTCTATAAAATTGAAGGCCAATATGGCTTGGCTTCAGGCAGGCGTATTTAGCCCAACAATCCCAGCGCGTGAACAGATACGCCAGACTACATACAACCTTCTGAGTTCTGATCCTGGGGTAAAGACAACAAGCACAAACAGCTGACTATCGCCAATTGCAGTCTCATCTCAGCGCACAGGCATAGGTAGACGACGTGACATACAATTCTTGCACGATGACAGTTTATGAGGTGAATTGTATCACTTGGCCAGACATTTGGTTTAGGCGGTCAGTTGGTGGATTAGGCCCCTCGACAATCTGTATTCAATTAAAAAGTCCCTGGCTCCATACGAGTTGCATGATTGGTTGAAACACGCAGATCTCCATCGAATATCTTTCAATTTTTTATCACGCATGATGCCCGATTTGAACGCTCTGAAATTTCACAGTGAATCCATTTGTTAGACATACGCGCGCTATTCAGTGACATATTATGTCACTACACTATTGTAGTGTACAAAAAGACAACATTGGCTGTCGATGAGGGGTTGGTCTCCGAACAGCCACGGAACAAACAGGCCTGAGACTGTCTAGCTACAAGGGTGGTATGTCCAATAGAGAAGATTACTATACAAGTCATTGGATTTAAATGTATGGTTCGGTAACAGTCCGCAGCACAAAGCTGACCCCACGGACAGTCTCATGGAGTTCTCATGTCATTAAAGCGGAACAGTTCCATTAGACTCGCTGTAAATTTTATGGAGAGGGTAGGCATCTCAGTCAAATGAATGACCACTAATGCGGAGTTGTTTGCTCTTTAGTACAAAGAAAAGACAACCTGTGATATAATTGCAGCGACTCTAGGGTATTTTGCTTCTATTTGTCCTGTCACAGGCGAATGATCCGGTGACCTTGAGAATGGTAATTGCCAATCCGTATAAACCAATGATATAAGTGGGCATACACCTTTGTGTAACATCTTGACATGAAATCTGAACACCTTTAAAGATAAAAATGGCGCCGAGCTGAACAAGAAGTAATGTATTTATCATTATAGATTATTACATTATATTATATTATTACATTATATACATCAACAAAATAATCATCAACACTGTCAAAATAACAGTGTCATCACATAATTTATACATCGCACTATATCCCATGTAAAATAGATCAAATAATTCAAAAAATGTCATATTTATGGAGCAACCTTTCAACGGAGAGAATTATCTACTAGATAGGGGCAGTCCAGTTATTCTACAAAAGTAAATAAACACCTAAGTTTTATATTAGAAATTTCACATTGGATTTGTTTGAGTTTAGCCTGTGCGCAACTGTTCATAAATTCTCCCGCCGGGACTTTCCAACAACCTCGTGGATACAGAAAGATTTTCACACCACACCCTATTTCTTAGATAGAATAGAGACCAGGTCAAGATCTGACAAATAAATCATTCTATTAGGAAACAGATGTGGGGGGGTGGGGTCTCAAAACACTCTGCATTATTAACAATTTTCAACTCGCAGTCTGCTACAACACTGAAAAGGTTTACAGACCATGAGCTCTGAAAACAACTCAAATATTCACCCAGTTTGCATGTTCTTACGTAAGAGTGCATGTGATGACACCTGGTAAGCGGCTGCCTATTCCGATTGGTCAAGACATTGATGTCACCATACCTGTTCCAGTTCCAACTGGAGAACTCTGTCCATTAATCAAATTGTTGGGTAACTGCGTGTAGCTGGGATCGATCGCCTGACTCAGCTGTATTGGCTCGCCAACCGGTTCGGTGACTAGTTCTGCTGCGGAGGTAAAACGGGTTACAGTCAGTCACACCTGGCCATTCATGCTTTATGAGTCAATAAGTAATGCAAATCGCTTAACACGATGCTGCTCAGTGACATGCGCAGCTTGCACTAAATCGTGCCGGAGCTCAGCTCTACCTATGGTAATACGAATCACAGAAGCTGTTCACTGAACAACATTACATTGGGACGCTTGTCCTCTCACTCCGACATCAAACGTTTCATCACCTTGGACCGGCACTGGGCTGCCCCATTAAATGGACCTCCTAAGTCTGAGGCTTGTTGGAAGGGTAGGAGCTAGCAATTATGTGAGAAGCTCTCGTCAACAGTGAAACCTCGGAATAAGTTAAGCGCTCTAGACATTGAACTATCCTGCTATTCTTGTTTGCACAGTTTTGGTAAAACGTACCCTGGTCAGGGAATGACCAAATTTCTGCTGCTGCTTTATGTGGGTGTGTATGTGACACACTAGTTAGTGGAAGCATCTCCAGACAATGGGGGCCACAGCGTCTCGTCGTTGAGTAGAATAAACCAGATTTAGTAGTGATCCAATGATTGATCAGTACCGGTTATCAGTTGATTGATCAGCTTTGAAGGGTAACAACTCACTATTGATCGACTCCATGGTAATCAATCATAGCGCTAACTAAATTACTCCTCAGGTATTCTAGTAACCGCCGAGTGATCGCAGATTTGTCTAAAACTCACCTGGTTCCATTTTGATGGGTGTCTCTACTGTCTGATGCATTTCGTCCTCCCTCAGCGGAGAGATGACGGCCGACCCCACCTCCGAGCCATCATCACTCGGCGCTCTATCGACCCCTCCATTTATCTCATCGCTTGGCTGATGTGAATGGGTCATCATCCAATGATTCTTCATAGAGCTGGAGAGTTTAGTAGAGTAGAGACATTCGGGGCAGTGATAAACGCGGCGTCTCTTCGCTCGATTCATCGTATCCCAAGTGATACGACAATCGGCGGCTGGGTCGATGCCCTGTTCAGACTCCTGAGTGGTGACTCGAGTTACGTATCTCCTCTTCCGTCGATTGACCACAGGAGGCGGAGCCGAATCTGACGGCGAGTCGCGAGTGAAGTCTATAATGAGAGACGGATTACCGTCTTCGGCAAAAGCGACTTCTGTAGGCATCACTGAGGCAGCAGGGGTCATCGCGTTACCAGGGGTCATTGCGTTACCTGGAGTCATCGCGTTTCCAGAGGTTACGGGTAGAGAAGGCTGCGGGAGGGAAGGCTTATTTTGTTTTGAGCCGGCATTGGTATCATAACGGACGGAGCGTTTGATCTCTATACGATCCTTCACCTTGTGTTTCTGCCTGATATGCCGATAGATGTTACTCAGGTTACTGCAAGGAAACTGGCAGATCTTACAGACAAACGGTTTGCTGGACGAATGGGACACCATGTGGTTGCGGAGCTTGTGCGAATGTGTCGATGTATAATCGCAAAGGTCGCATCGATATACGACTTCCTGTCCGGCCTCGTGCTGTCGGACGTGGGCCTGAAACCATGACGCGTGGTTCGAGCCAAACTCACAGTGCGGGCACTGGTACAGGCTGTCATGTTTCTTCATATGCACAGTTAGTTCATCGCGTGACTCACAGAAGAACTTACAGCGACTGCAGGAGAGCAGCGCGCCCGGGGCCGCGATATCGGGAGTCAGTGCGGAAATATCAGCCGGCAGGCGTACGTTACTGCCATCGCAGTGTTGAATATGCGCGTTTATCTTTCGCTGATCCACCGTCTCAAAATCACATTTCGGGCATGACTTTTTCATATGCATGAGTTTGTGATGGCGTCGAATGTTGGTCGAATACTTGGACGAGTATTGACAGAGTTTACATTTGAGAAGTTTGTCTTTACCGAGGACATACGTGGATGCAACCGCCTGAGGTACTACGCTACAGTTGGCAGTGGGCACTACGCTACGGTTGGCAGTGGGTTGTGTCTCCGTAACCGGCACAATGGAGACAGTCGGGCCCAGTTCAGGCAATTTGGTAGAAGGGGATCGACTGGAAGTGAATTCGGCATTGTTCAGAATTGGTCCGTCGGCGTCCACGGCTTGGACGTATGCGAGCGGACGACAGCGATGTACATACCGGTAATGTCTGGTCAGGTTGTGATTCAGAGGGCTGGTATATTTACAGAGGAGACAGCGATGTTTACCAGAACGCCCTCTAGCACCGGCGATAATCGGAGTTGCACTCTCCTTGCCAATGGCTGCGATACTGGCGGCCATGCTCGCCAGAGTATCGTGAGCGGATGGGACGCTTTCCTGGACGGGTGGCGGGGCAAAGACATTCGCCGGTGGGGGCGACTCTGACTGTGACAGCGCGGCAGTCTGAAGTCGAGAGATCACGCTGTCGAGTACACCAGCTCCCTTAGACTTGGTTGTTGATCTGACTAGCGTATTGCTTCCAAACAGCGGGTTTACGCCAGATGTCATCTCAGAGCTTGTCATGGCTGGCGACTCTGAACTTCCCTTATCCACTGATTTAGCAGTATCAATTGGTTTAGGAATATCAATTGATTTCGGAGTGTCAACTGATCTAGGCGAATCAATTGTATCGAGAATGACTCGTTTAGGAATCGCTTTTCTCGGGGTCTGTTGAATAGTCGGCGCTCGCACCAGGGCAATTTGTCTCGTCGCGTCAGCGATTACTGGTATTCTGATTGGTGCTACCTGAGCAGCAGCAGGGGCGGCAGCGGGGATGACAGCCTTCTGACGCACTACCCCGTTTAGAGTATGTTTAGCAAGATGTTCATCACGCTCAATAGACGTGGGAAACACTTTAGGACAGAGTGTACACTGCAGAGTCGAGACTGACTTGCCATTGTCACCTTTGTGTTTGTTCCAGTGTCTCTTCATGTTACTGCTGTTGTTACTGGTGTAGGTGCAGCCTTCATACTTACAGGTAAATGAGGACTGGCCAGTGTGGTACGCCACATGGTTGTTTATCTCTTCTGGGACTGTCGTACTGAAGCCGCACAGAGGACAGCGATACTCATTCACTCCCACCGCGTGGATCACCGAGTGAATATCCAAACCGGTCTTGTGATTCGACGAGTAGTTACACACGCTACAGCGAAACTTTCCCTGGCGACCTCCGGGCGAGTGAGTAAGCTTGTGCTTTTTTATTTCCACCAGCGATTTCGTTTGAAAGTCGCACGTGTAGCATTCATAAGTTTTCGCTTTTGGAGGAGGCGTGGAGAATGATGAGTGGGTCAACACTTCAGCGGTCGGCTGCGGTTTCCTGGGACTTCTTCGGTTACTGCCACCTAGTGACAAGAAGAGACAATTCCAACACTGGCGTGAACCTGAGTGTGATACACAAAACAGACCGAAATAGCTCAGTGAAAGAGCAGTGGATTCGCAACCGTGAGAACCTGGGTTCCAATCCCAGTCATGGGTGTGGACCCCGGACCCTCACAATAATCCTAGCTTCCGTCGCTACAACAGGCTGCACGCTTAGAACGCCGATTAAAAAGGATGACCAAACGCATAAGTAGAACAATAATAGACTACTGGTGAAGGTGAATGCAAATGCATTATCTCTTCACCCTTTTTATTTAGCAGACCTTCAAGCCCCAGGAACAGGGGGCTTATACGAGGTGAGCACACCTATTCGCAGTGCGAGCTCGACAGCCATGACCAGGATATGAATCCAGCACCTGTTAATATTGAGCCACGCATTTCAGCTACTGATTTAACCCTATACCCAGCCTCCAGTTGTGTTCTTGAGAAAATTCAAACTGGGGTCAGCGCATATTATTTCAAAAGCTGTCAAATCATGATGATGCGGCAGGTCAAATTGTGAATAGGTTTCTGCTGTGGTTCGCGTTCTCTCTATGGGCCTATCACTTCACATATGTGAGGCTCTGTTTGGGACAAACAGCTTTGCTTACCGGAAGTGGATTGTTCCTTTTCACTGGGCATAACTTCAGCCGCCTCTACTTTCACACTCTACAAAGGGAATACCGAGTGCAGATCTATGATACAAACCATACATCCTGTCAGTTTAGTGCAACGTTTGTCAATCCGACATCTGGATAAAGGTCCATGGACAATCTAGGAATGTCTATAGGTTGTAAGTGTAACACTCATCTTCACTAAGTTAGAACTAGCTCAGATCTGTCCAAAAAGATGAATCTTCAAAACAATATGATGGGAAGTTCGTTTGGCCAGCACAGCATTGTGATTCCGCCGTGTCAATGTGTCTTTTTATCGCCTATGACTGGATATACTGACTCAGTCTTAACTGACTGACTCACACAGCGGTTGGTTTTAGTTATATATTGATTAGAAGCACCAGGAGTGATTCTCAGCCTGTGTAGTTAGTTGATCAACCACTATTTGTACTGGAGTTGACAAGCTTGACAGCCCCTAGTCAATTACAGCTCAGCCAGACAATCAATCAAACAATCAATCAACCAGCACTACACTAGTGCATGGGTAGTTTGTTACACCTGGTATAACACTGACATGTGATTCTGATCATGCGGGTGATCTTGAGGTTATGATTTGATTGGCTACTGAATGCTTGACTAGTAATTGTATAGTTTGCTGAAACCTGGCTAGCTATGAGCCCAGCACTGAAACTGTGACTTATCAAGCTAAAAGCCTAGCTCCCAATCAGTTCGGGTCACCCAATGAGTAACAATCAACCCCAAGCAAGTATTCTATATACAAGGTATTTCAAATATCTACAACGGGATGCGCTAGTTCTGTTGTCCCAGTCCATGAAAGGCAAAGCGCGCTCCTTGATGGCGCTTGGAAAACTTGGTCAAGAACTCATATAATATCCAATAGTTAAACGGGCCTCCCGATTTGTTGGGGTTAACCAAAGCTTGCAGGTGACTCTGTAGGGTCAGAATTATTTACCCCGAATTGAAAGCGATTGTCCCTAGTTGCAATCAATAGTCCCCCACTGAAAGCAATACCAATCTACAAAGATTGGGATGTTGTGAATTTCCGATACTGAGGATAATAGAAAAAACACCCTGAAAGAATCGCCTCTCATCATAAACAGAATAATATTCCTATTTCCCATCGATATTCATGCATCTCCTCCTGGCAATGAGGATGTTATTCGCTAGATACGATTGACCTATGGTATAACATAGTCTTTGTTCAAGGACTAAAAAATTAACACACCCATCAAACAAGAAAAACTGCCCCCATAGTTTGTCAGAACCGAATAGAATGACCGACTACCAACCTGAGGATCTATCATGGTGAGATTGACTCGCGGGCTCCAAGCGTCCATAAACGGGAACTGGCCGGGCCTTTCCTCTTGAGCGCTCATCATTATCCTAATATGGCACAGTCTGTCAAATTAGGCCTGATCAGTGGTCACTCAGTGCCAGGGAAAGAGCACCAGACCTCACTACAAAAGAAAAAAGTCTATATACGGCCATAAACATAAGCAGCGCTCACCCAGCAACGACGTGATGATAGTGTCTAACTCCGTATGGCTTTACCACTGTCAGTCTGACTCTGCCTCCGAGTCTAGAAGATGAGTAGATGGTGGCGAGAATCACTCCCTTACTGCCTCAGTGACTCATCACTCAATGTTTCAGACAGGACACAATGAATGGCGAACAATAATCGAGTAAAGTTACAGCTCATCACTCAAGACCAAGTCTATTTGCAGCTAACTACGAACTTCTGAGTTCTTAACTTAACTAACTTACTAAGTTTAACTAACTTTTAAATAACTCCAGACCCAGTCCAGACCAAACTTGTCAAAATCAAAATGAGACTAGCCGGCGAAATTGGCCCAATCCGAAGCTCTCGTATACTCACATGTTCAGTGTATATAGGTTAGTTTGGTTTATCGTCGGTTTGGGCAACTACATTCACTCCGCTGCGGTTTCCTTGAAGGTGACGCGATAAATGATTCACTCTCCAGTCCAGATCAATCATTGATTGAGTCATTCATTGTGGGCAATCACAGAACCATTTACGTCATAACGCGGGGTAAATTAATCAAGAGCTCTGGCTTTAGGGTCTTCTACTTCAGAGTTAAGGAGTTGCGTCCACTTCGGGAGTGGGCGTGATCGCTATCCAAATTAGGGAATAGTAGCCGCACCATTCTAGATCATGTGTGAAAAGTACGGAGGACAACCGATCCAAGCTTCATTGGCGATTCAAAAGCTCAAGCTGAAAGCAAATTCATACTGATAGTGATACTGTGGAGTTTGAAACATTCTAATAGGTCCTAATTTTAGTAATGGCTAACCAAATCCGTGCACCATACACAAGTAAACCTGAATTCCCAGAAGATGTTACTCTGAATGTCAATGGTAAGTAGCTATCCACACCAGCAGTTACTAGTGATACTACTGAATCTGATATAATTTATTACTGACGTGACTGACAGTGTCACACTCACTGTCAGACTCAGTGTCACTGTGACTCGTTCTTTTGAGCCTGTCGTTGTCTCTATATTAGGAACCATTCCTGATTGGGTGAGAGGGAGGCTTGTCAGAGTCGGTCCGGGTCTGTTCGACTATGGAAAGGAGGAAGTTAGCTACCCGATGGATGGCATGGGACTTCTTCATTCATTTGATATCACAGACAGTGGAGTGACTTTCAAGAGCAAGTGAGTGTCACCATGTCACCGTTTCATCGCTCTGTGCAAGTTGCTGTCATGTCTCCGCACCGCCGCACCGCCGAGTCGCCGCGCTGCCAACTCGTTGCGCCTGTGTATGGCTCTTAAGAACGGTTATGCACTTTGGCTCAGAGCACATTATATAAAAACGTATACTATACTTTTACAATAATCCTCTTAGTGGTAGAGAAAATATAGAGGATAGCTCTAAGGGTGTGAATCACTCTGAATTTTTGAGATGCTCTTAGCCGGTGCCTAAGTGGTTAATGAACTATGGTATCGGGGAGAACCTCAATGGCTATTATATAGGCTCAAAATCCTTAGATACTCAAACACTCGGAGATAAGAGATACCGAGCAACCAATACCCATAGAGTTATCTTACCTGTAGAGGTGTCTATAGAGTTAGACAGGGGAGTACCCTGACAATAGACGTATTACATTGCATTATCAATCTATGTTCTATGAAGTATGTCTCATTTTAGTCAGGTGACAAATTCACAGAAATGAGAATACAAGGGGTGACTTTCTGAATTATTGACAGAGGGGGAGGGGGGTCAGTCGAGATTGAGGCAATAGTATAGAAGATCTGATACACTTCACCTTTGAGTGGTCATTTTGTTTTTGTTTATACTCTACAGTCTACATTATTAATCCCTGTGCAGGGTTCTGGAGTCCCCCCCTCGTTAACAGGAAGACTTTGTGGGAGCTCAGGTAAGTCCAGAGACCTTCACTGCCGCCATCATTGTGTTTCCTGTATACAGCGGGTGCATTCTATCCGCATGGCCACAGCTGCTCCTAACGCTTGCTCATAACCATACGTCTATTTCAGATTTGTTCGGTCGGACACTTATCAAAAGAACATGGCGGAGGGCAAACTGTGTCACAATGAATTTGGGACAGCCGCAGCTCCGGATCCTAAGTTGAGCACATTCGCAAAGTAAGTCTCTTTGATATACTCACCTCCCTCGAACACCTAAAACAATTCAATGGTGACCCATGAACTTGAAAAACACTCTCATTCTCAATTATAAATGCAATGCGAATTTCAAGTCTTTGGAGCTACTTTATCTGTTTGGAAACACCAGTAGGGTGGATGTTATCGGAGACTATCGATTTCAGTCTTCAGTAAAGCAGGGTCACTGTTTTTCAAGAACCAGGTTTATGGTTTCAAGGTTTAATGGCTAAGTCCCTACGTAAAATGCTAGCAACATAAAAAGTCACCTGATGGGAGGGACTATCTCCAATCAGATGGTTCTATTTCTTCTTATCTCCATGACGAGTCAGCTGTCAGGTGTGGTGCAGGTACCCCGCAGGTGCCATGACCAGTATTAAGAGTGATCCTGAAATTGGCCTACCGACTCTTTCACTCTGCGTTTCCCAGGGTGCATCATTAGGAGACATTCTTCGTTAATTTAATGTCGGGATCCTAAACCGACGAGGGTTTTGCGATAGACAAAGTTTTTTGCCTGAATTGAAAATTCACCCTAGGAGTCCCGGTCTAAAGCCAAGTTCAATATCCACTATGCTATAGCTTCAACCCAATCGGATGGTAATACCATTATAGATCCATCCAGAGATAATGGGATGGCTCAGTGACAGGAAGCTTTGAACCTAACCCCATCATTGCAGACTCTCTTAATGAATGTGAACTCTTCGCATATCTATCTTGGCTCTAAAGCACTTCGAGAGCAGACAGGCTCGACTGTCGCGGGCCAATTTTTTCACGTATGGCCTTCCTGCTGGTCCGGTGGCAGAGTTTTTGCACATAGGACACCGCCGCGGCAGGGGTAAGTCGAGGTAGTAAGAAAATCCCTCGGCCCGACCGGGGTTTGAACCCACGATCCCCTATCACTACACCACCCAGACCCCTGTAAGCCCACTAAACAGACACCAATATAGCTTCCTTTGCCCACAGATCCCTCGGCGACCGAATAGATCAAAGGTTGAACAAAAAGAATCCGCATTTTAGATTGAGGAATAAGATATCGGGTGGAGGAGAGATGAGTGATAACTGTCATCATTTTATTACCTACTGGAAGGAGAATAGGGCCATGTTATTAATGGGCTCCACATGGGCGTGGCAACTGGATCCTGTTACTCTGGGTGTTATCTGTAAGGTAAGGATTACTATTCCGAGGGTCAGTCATTGGCCATCACGGGTGGTGGCGCAGACCTCAGTGATAGAGCGATTGGTTTGCAAATCCGGATCTTAGCTATGAAAAAAACCACAGTTTGAGGTAGAGCTGACAGAATGACAGAATGACTGACTGACTGACTGACTGACTGACTGACTGACTGACTGACTGACTGACTGACTGACTGACTGACTGACTGACTGACTGACTGACTGACTGACTGCCTATCTGACTGACTGCCTGACCGACCGCCCGACCGATTGACTGACTGCCTACCTGACCGACTGACTGCCTGACTACCTGACCGACCGACTGATTGGCTGACTGACTGGCTGATCGATTGACTGACTGGCTGATTGGTTGGCTGACTGACTGACTCCCATCCTGGAGGGATGATACTGGCCCGCTTGAGGTGCCTCATGCTGAGCATCATATAAAAGAAGAGAGTATTCTAGAGTATTCCAGAGTACTCTGTCTTTCCGTTTCAGTTGAAGCTTCCGGAGTCTTTAGGCGCTGATCTGATGGCCCCACATGTGTGGATAGACGATGATGGTACACTCTTTATGGTAGGCTCTCATGTTAAAGGAAAACCGGCCTATCACCTCATCAAAATAGTGCCAACTGGTGACGGTGAGCTTATCAACGAATACTGTACTTATTTATTGTAGTCGGGTATTTCCGAAGACGCATACCCGTGACTGATAAATTACGGTGAGTCGGTAAACAGGTCCCTGACTCGTTGAAATCAGTGATCAATTTAAATCGATTTTTGTGGTGATTCGGTTCGTTGATCTTGACCGGCTTGTGCTGCTCCATGCTAAAAAATACCTGGTGAACAAACCAGTATTTAACCCAAAATGGTAGACCGGTCATATGACAAAACGCAATAGTATAAGCCATTGAAGGTATATTCTTAATCAACACTGGTCACAAGGATCTTTTCAATAAGAGGTATATATTTTTGTTTTAGTTGTGGCGAGCTTTGCGGGAGCCGAGGTGTTGTGCACAGTTCCTGGCCAGTTCAAGCTTACCCCGTGTTCTTTCCACTCCTTCATTATGACACCAAATTATGCCATTCTCATTGAGGTGAGGGCCACACTCAAGCATCTGTATGAGCATAATAAAGCAGTGGGATAGCCAGTCTGTGGATATAGCACAGTGAGTAGAGCATTATGGGATAGCAGCATGGCTCAGTGGCTAGAACACTGTGGGATAATGGGATAGCTCAGAGCAGTGTAAGATAGTAGGATAGCTCCGTGGCTGGAATGGTATAGGATAGTTATATCGCATAGTGGCTAGAACACTATGGGATTGCAGGATAGCTCAGTGGGTAGAGCACTATGGGATAGTGGGATAGCTCAGTGATTAGGGCACTATCGGATAGCAGGATAGCTCAGTGGGTAGAGCACTATGGGATAGTGGGATAGCTCAGTGAGTAGAGCACTATGGGGTAGCGGGATAGCTCAGTGATTAGAGCACTATCGGATAGCAGGATAGCTCAGCGGGTAGAACATTATGGGATAGTGGGATAGCTCAGTGGGTAGAGCACTATGGGATAGCAGGATAGCTCAGTGGGTAGAGCACTATGGAATAGTGGATAGAGCACTATGGGATAGCAGGATAGCTCAGCGGGTAGAACATTATGGGATAGTGGGATAGCTCAGTGGGTAGAACACTATGGGATAGCAGGATAGCTCAGTGGGTAGAGCAGTATGGGAGGGCTGGGGGTGATGGTGGGATGGTTTAAATCATAATGAAAATTCCAATTTAATTTTATAGTGACCCAATCACAATGTTGTGGCAATGTTTATGAGTGGCAATATAATATTCTCTACCACCCGCATATATTTATTGTATTTCAGTTAAGTAAAAGGCTGAAACGAGACTTTATAGCTTTATCATCTACTGTAGATGCCCTTGGAGATTAATATCATGAAGATTCTGACGAAAGCTACCATCCTCCAAGCCATACAATGGGACCCGGCCTACCAGGTAACTAGTAACTGCCTCGCTCACTTCCCACTCATCACATGAAGACTGATTGAAGAGAGTGAAACTCCAAACTTAGCTGTTGGTGGTCCCGTAGCGATGAAATGATGTCCAGTTTCTTTTCCAATGATTGTTTGCGCAAAGATTGCTCAGAGTTGAATGTATATTGGTCACAAGAGGGAACGCCTCGGCAAGTAACGGCCCTACAAGATTTGGAAAGTTATGAGTTTAATTAAAGCTCACCTGGGTGCTTCAATTATGAGATTAACTAGGACACGCGAGTCAGATACTCATGACCGTCAGTGATTCAGGCTGAATGAGAGGCCCCACACGTAAAATAGCCAACAGATCATCGATCCACTGCAGCCGATAGCTGGAGAAACCCATCACTGCCCAGAAGAGTTGGTTGCAGCGTGCCCGCTCATAAATACAGCCACATACCTGAACATTCTTGTTTTTATGTAGACAAAGTTCCATGTGATAGATCGTCGGACTGGGAAACTCGTTCCTCAGAAATACGAATCATCGCCTTTCTACTTTCTTCATTCCATCAACGCCTACGAGAAAGATGATCATCTGGTGATTGATCTTATGGCTATTTCTGACTTCAAGACTATGGGTGAGTTCCTCGGTCAGTGACTGGATTTTTCTTTCGTGCCCTGATCCGGGGCTTGTAGAAATTGGCCTACTGCATCTTTGGCTCAACATTTCCCAGGATGCCCCATTAGGAGACTTCCTGTTGGCACCTGCATGTCCCATAGAGAAGGTAACTCTATAGTCGAAATTCGAAACCAATGAGCTAGGGTGTTGCGAGAGACAAAGTTTTTGCCTGAACTGGGAATCGAACCAGTGACCACAGGTCCAAGGTCCAGTACCCATCCACTAAGCCACCACTTCACCCTGGGCCCAAGCCCCGGTCAGGTCAAGGTCAGGGGTTTGTTTAATTTTTTTATTACTGATGCGTTATAATCGCTTACGCAATTTATATAAATCTGGCCAATTAGTCGTCACCATGATAAGGCATGTCAGATGAGTCCCTCACCGATGGGACTAGTCCCTAGGGTAACTTAATTCTATGCTGGGATATCGTTATGCTGACCACCGACTGAATGTTGCTATAAGATGAAATGCGACTAACTATGTCTGCCACCCAACATGACCAAGATCGAGAGTAGCAAGGTGCAATGCTGATTTCTTGTCTTTTGGATAACTGGATAGCTCGGTGGGGGAGGGAGGAAACATAGCCCTGAGTTTTTTATTTACTATAGATTTGTTCTCTATGAGAAAGGAATTAGCTGATCCCGCTTATATGGCAAACAAACCGTGGAATAAGATAAAGAACACACCGACCCGATACGTGCTACCTCTAAATACACAGGTACGTGCTACCTCTAAATACACAGGTACATGCTACCTTTAAATACACAGGTATGTGCCACCTCCATTGAAATGAATATATAGATCGGCAATCAGCCCACAGTACAATGCTTGCCCCCCCCATTGAGTTATGCCATTATCAAAATGGGACAGTTTCATCGGAATCACTGTAAATGTTATGGAAAAAGTAGACAATGCCGTAAATCTTATTGGGTGTGCCCTAAATCACACTAACCCAGCATTTCATCCCAAGTCTCCACGCAAAACGGTTAACAGGCTGAATGACTTGCCTGCTATACTTTTTCATTGGCTGAATGACTTGCCTGTTATACCTTTTGATTGGCTGAATGACTTAACTGTTATCCTTTTTGATTGGCTGAATGACTTACCTGTTATACTTTTTGATTAGCTAAATGAGTTGTTCGAGCACAAATATTATACTGACATGATTGCTAACATATCCCGTTAAATTTTACCACCAGATTGTTGATATTTTTGCAGCAGATTCATTCAACAAAGGTTGGTGATGAATTCCCAGCTTTCTCCTCGTCAGAACCTGCTCCCATCAAACATAAACATTATATACTAATCAAGGGAAGACAACTCACTCAAAATGGTAATATACAAAGCAAATTTTATTAAAATAATTAAGATTATTTTAAGTATATCTGGATTAGATAAAATCCCGTTTTTACTATGTAATGTTCGCAGACAAAATGAAGACACGCCTTACCTTGAATGAAGTTATTTGCCTTCTGGAAGGGGGCTTTGTCCAGGGGCTCTATCTGGGTCGCCATGTGAGAATTAAAAAAAATGGTTGACAAAGCAGAAAGAAAATTTACAGAACCATTTCTCTAGACCTGAATTTTGGAACCATGCTTGTTATTTATATAGGGAGGTGCTGTGACTGAGTGGTCATGGCACTCGCCACTGGTGCTGAAGGTCCTTAGTTCGAAGACGGGTACGGGATATTTCAATAACTCTCTCTGTTCACCAGTAAATGGGCTGGAAGCTGGATAAGGTGAAGGCGCTGAGTAAGAGGAGTCGCATCCTCCATCTCAGTCGCACCGTCGTCGCGTTCCAAGCTGGCTGTCTAGCAGCTACATATTTCCCTCATGGCCATTGGTTGAAGGACAACCTTTTATTACTTATATAAAGTTGCAACTGTTGCAGGTCAGACCCATCTTTACTATCCTACTGCTAGCAGACGTAATGATCCGGCCTATCAGTACTTCTACTCCGGTGGACAGGGGGAGAGTGACTTCCTAAAGCACGGGGTGAGCTCTGTGGCATCCTGCGGTCTCGACAATAGGCGTTTTCGGACAAGCTAATGTAGCCCTAATGCGTTGGGTAACAGAGGGGTCTATCTTTATTTTTATTATGGTGGCCCTTTCTTTAGCCAAATAGACTGAAATCATGCGAACACGAAGATTCACATTGGGAACTAGATAAAAAGCCAAACACCATTGCGTAAGTCTGACCGAACAGCTGTGACAGCGAGTCAACGTATTTTTCTCCCTTTTACACAATAGACCCCATGTCACCTCGTCCTAGCGCTTTCGGGCGACTTGTCCGATCGAGCAGAAAACTCCAACGCGAATGCTCGGGCAGTACGGTGAGTTGTCAGTGCATTGGGTTAGTGGCAGAGTGAAGCGCAACGAACGTTAGCCTGTTCAAAATGCCTGATGATGTAGCCTCTAGTAAAGCTACAGAGGGGGACTGGCGTAGTGAAAGGTGGCTAACTTCTTTTTACACCGGTATCCGCTTCTTCTTCTTTGCATTTCCATGGCAGAACATCTGTCAGGATCGTGCATTTTTTGACTCTGTGTTTCTCAGGGTGCGTAATCAGGAGATTTTGCCACATGTCCCATAGAGAAGGTAACTATGGGATGGCCCCATAGAGAAGGTAATTCTATTGGGAGGGCCCCATAGAACGAGTAATTCTATTGGAGGGCCCCATGGAAAGAGTAATTCTATTGGAGGGCCCCGTGGAGAGAGTAATTCTATGGGAGAGCCCCATGGAGAGAGTAATTCTATTGGAGGGCCCCATGGAGTGAGTAATTTTATTGGAGGGTCCCATAGAGAGAGTAATTCTACTGGAGGGCCCCATGGAAAGAGTAATTCT
>Ga0224501_10000761_pt1 | contig 24994 bp, 17 predicted proteins | sample SF_Oct11_sed_USG_4_FD_169105 | JGI IMG/M metagenome (GOLD analysis project Ga0224501, IMG submission 169105) | Sediment microbial communities from San Francisco Bay, California, United States - SF_Oct11_sed_USGS_8_1 | ecosystem: Environmental > Aquatic > Marine > Sediment | place: USA... | reverse complement strand
GTTCCTGATGAAAGGCCATATCAAAAAACACAGCCTGTATTTGGCATCGGTATAAAAGGTAAATTTTAACAACAAAAGCAAAAAAAGATAAAAAAATCACACAAGGGACATGTCCCCGATAGACAAAGTTAAAAAAATATGGTAATAACATAAATCAATTTTCAATTAAAAAGGAGAAAATATATGACACATATAAAAAAAATTTTAATATTGGCATGCTTTTTATCAACAAATTTATTTGCCGCGGATAATTACATGTTAACCATGTCTTACGGATTAAACTATTTAACGCCAAAACCTGAAATTTTTCCCGTATATGATTTTGGTATGGGTTTTTACTATTATTCAGATGACTGGCCGGTTGGTTTTTACGGTAATTTTTCAATACCATTAGCCAACGCCGACCCCGCCGCATCCGTGAATCCTTACGTATTAGATAGTCCAGACTTGACAAAAACCGGAACAGCTTATGAAACTTCATACTATAATCTGGGGGTAACAAAAAAATTAAATAATTGGTTTGGCTTGTATGGCGGCATTGGCTTAAAAAGTTCTACGGCTTATGAAGGCTGGGATATTCCTGATGGTTATTCTACTGACGTTGGTGTCATAGATGCGATATTTAGAAATTACGGCGGCGACGCAAACGGAGATTTGCCTAACTTTTATAATCCTAACAGCGGCAAAGATGAGTCAGGAATTAACCTAAATATAGGCGCGCATTTAATGATCAATATGACCACAATAGAAATAGGATATAATTTTTTTCCGGGTAGTTTTTACTTTGGCGGCGGTCTGCATATTCAAATTGGAGAAAATAAAAATCCTGAAACAGAAAAAACAAAAACAGAACAAAATAAAAAAATTGAAGAAGATTCACCCGATAAAGAAAACTAAAAATAATCATGTACAAAATATCAAAATTTATTTCTCTTATGTTAAAAAGGAATCAATTTTATATGCTTAAAAAAATAATTTTCGTTTCATTTCTTATACTTTTTTCATCTGCAGTTTATTCCAATAAAATTTCTAACAATGTAAAAGAAATACTTATAGAATTTACGCAAAAGTATAAGCAAGAAAACCCCGATGGATATTTTAAGCCCAATGTTGCCGTAATAAAAATAATTGAAGCATCAGATGACGCTAAAAAACATTATGTAGGCGAGGCGATTCAATCTGAAATAGAATCTTTACTTCAAAACTCAACGGTTTTTTCTCTTTTAGATAGAAAAAATTTAAATAAAATACTTTCAGAAATTGAATTTTCTCAAACGGGCATGGTCAATACCGAAAGACTTCAGGCAGGCAATATTCAGGGCGTTGATATCTTTATAGACGGCACTTTGTCTGAAGTTGGTTCAAATTTTGTTCTGCAAATAAGAGCCGTTGACGCGAATACTTCAAAAATTATTTTTTCTGGCAAAAAAGAAATGCTAAAAAGCGATATTATTGATATTGCTGATAAAATAGCCGCGGCTTACGTAAGCCCATATGGTATTGGTATTGAAGAGCTTATAACTCCTTTATATTTTATGAACAATGAAATGACCCAAAATGAGGGCAGCTTTAAAGGGCTATTAATAAGTATTTTAGTAACATACCGATTTACAAGCTGGCTTTATGCTTCTGCAGGTATTGAGTTCTCAGCAGGTAAACTTCAAAATCAAAATAGTATGGAAAAGAACTACTCAATTAACGACGTAAAAAATATATCCAGAAAAAATGAAATTTCGAGCAAAGATGGAATAAGATATGAAAAAAGAAGATATGTACAGGGTATTGTTACCGGCGCAGGATATGTTTTTAATATAACGAGAGAATTTAATATTTCATCTGGAATGAATTTCAGGTTCTTTCCAGATTATACTCTTGAGCAGAGTTATATAACTTACTATAATGCGGCCGATAATAAATCCCCAATGACGCAAGTAACAATAAAATCTGTCTCTGGAATGTTTACTTTATCGCCTTTTTTAAAATTGCAGTATTTTCTTACTCCCAGATTAGCGCTTCATACACAATATGAATACAGTATTCACCTTGGCAATAAATCTCCTAACTCATATGAAATTGGAGGATACACCGGAAATTCCCAAAGACCCTTTGAACAGTTATATAGTTTGAATCCTGAAATTGATCCTACGGGTAAAAAGCATATAACCGATTTTACCGGTCAAAGAATAGGCTTTGGTGTCGGATTGTTTTTTTAAAAAAAAATATATAGTAGGAGATACGTATGAAAAAAGAGAGAACAATAAATTTAAACAGAAGATATTTGAATACATTTTTATTATTTCTATTTCTGTTTAAGCCGCTATGGGCAGAAGAAAATAAAAATGAAGATCTTGTTTCGGTTATATTAATTCAATTTGAAGATAGAACAAACACACAACAATTCAATTATATGCCGTCTTCATTATCTGAAGCCATAGAAAACTCATTAGATAAAAAATTTGAATATCAAAAACTAGATAAAGAAAAAATTAAAATTATTTTTGATAACAAAAAAACCGGTGAATTCAGCGAAATAAAAGAAGGCACGAAAGACCTTAAAACCGATATTGCTGTTTATGGATATTTTGATTTTAACGAAGCAGAAAACAAAATTTCAATTAAACCTAAAATGTACTTTTCAAGCATTGAAGAACTTGCGGCATTACCCGATGTAAACAATACCGTTGATAATACAATTTTTCAGGCCACAGAAAAAGTAGCAGATTCTATTGTTGATGAAATTTCGCGGATGGTTTTAGTTCATCATGAGAAACGAGGCAAAACTCAATCTATAGATACAATCAATAATAACGAAAAATTAAAAATGACAAAAGCGAGTCTTGAAACAAGATCAGAGTTTTGGGCATTAGGATTTATGACAAGAATTGTTATTGTTCCTACACGAAACTCAGCTATGTTTTTAGAGCTTTATGGTGAAAAATATTTTAACACATATTTTTCAGGCTACGGTTCATTCGGCTACGGTTTTGATACTTCATATAACTCAAATTATAAAGTTAGAGCTGAACAGCAAACTCGTCAAACTACAACAACTGATTTTAACGGAAACGAATTTCCATCAATGGAAGTTGTAGATGTTGATCTTCATTATAAAAAAAGTCAATATATTAAGATACCCTCTATGAGTTTAATTGCTATACTCGGTTTATTAGGAGGGGCAGGTGGTGTGTTTGAATTAGGGTCTGCGCTTTTAATGGATGGTATTGCATTTCATATTAAACCATCGCCAGGCTTTGATATTTCACCCTTTTTAGGATTTTTTATCGGCGTACCGCTAGATTTTGAATCATCCAATGATATATATGCCGTAATTACAACGGCTCCTGTTTTTATGATAGGTCCCGAGGCTGGCTTGCGGCTTCATATGCAAACATCCATACGTTCTCAACTGTCTTTGTTTTTTTCTTACTTTAAACAGCTTCATCATCCAAGCGATGACGGTAATTCATACCAAGCTGGCTTGTCTTTTTCATATTTAACTGGTAAGTAATTATATATTTATTTCGCAGATAAAAAATCTAGGTAAAGTTTATTTTCTTTGTAATCTACCTTTACAGAACCACCCTCTTGCAATTTACCAAAAAGCACTTCATCTACAATAGGGTTTTTTAATTTTTCTTGAATTAACCGTGACATGGGACGCGCTCCAAATTCTGGTTCGTATCCTTTTTTAGCAAAATAATTCATGGCGGCTGATGATAGCGAAATTTTTACTTTTTTATCTTTTAACTGCCCCTTAAGTTCTGCAATAAACTTGCTTACAATTTTTTTAACTATTTGAAGATTAAGAGGATTAAATAAAACAATCGCGTCAAGACGGTTTCTAAATTCAGGTAAAAAGGTTTTTTTTACGGCGTTCATGGGATTTTTTTCTGATAAATCTTTTCTTTCAAAACCAATCATCGCCTGACTCATTTCGCGCGAACCCACGTTTGAAGTCATAATTACTATAATATTTCTAAAATCGGCGGTTTTACCGGTTGTGTCGGTAATAGACGCGTTATCCATAACCTGAAGCATGGTATTTAATATATCGGGATGAGCTTTTTCAATTTCATCAAGAAGTAAAACAGCATGAGGATTTTTTCTAATTGAATCGGTCAGTTGGGCGCCTTGATCAAAACCAACATATCCGGGGGGCGAACCTATAAAACGTGATACACTATGCTTTTCCATATATTCGCTCATATCAAAGCGAATAAGCTCTATACCCAAAGTTTCGGCAAGGCGTTTTGAAAGTTCGGTTTTACCCACCCCCGTAGGTCCGGCAAAAAGAAAAGAACCGACCGGTTTTTCGGGAGAACCCATACCTGCTCTGTGTCTTTTAACCGCGTTGGCGATTTTTTTAACCGCCTCATCTTGACCGTAAACCAGTTTTACAAGGTCTTTTTCAAGATTTTTAAGGCTTTCTTTTTCATTGTGGCTTACCGCCTGAACAGGAATTCTGGCAATTCTGGCTATTAGCTCTTCAATATCTTCGCGGTATACTACTTTTCTTTCGGGATGATAAATGCTTATATTAGCGCCGGCTTCATCCATAAGATCAATTGCTTTATCGGGCAGATGTCTATCCCGCAAAAATTTTTCGGACAACCGGGCAGAAGCATCTAGGGCCAATTGAGAATATTTCACATTATGAAACTTCTCATAACGTTCTTTTAAGCCTTTTAAAATATTTATTGTATCTTCTACGCTGGGTTCTATAATTTCTACTTTTTGAAACCTTCTTAAAAGCGCTCTATCTTTTTCAAAATGCTGGCGGAATTCGTCATAAGTGGTTGATCCAATACAGCGAAGTTCTCCGCTTGCTAATACAGGTTTAAGAAGATTCGAAGCATCCATACTTCCACCGCTTACAGAACCGGCCCCTATTATTGTGTGAATTTCATCTATAAAAATAATAACTTTTTCTTTTTCTTTAAACGCGCCAAGAAGGCCTTTTATTCTTTCTTCAAAATCTCCTCTAAATTTTGTACCCGCCAACAAAAGACCCATATCAATCGCGTACATATAGTAATTTTTAAGTCTTTCTGGTACTTGGTTATTAACAATTTTTTGAGCCAGCCCTCTGGCAATAGCGGTTTTACCTACGCCGGCATCGCCCACATGAAGCGGATTATTTTTTTGTCTGCGGCACAGTATTTCAATTGTTCTTTTTAATTCTTCTTCGCGCCCTATAAGTTCGTCATATTTACCTTTTTTGGCCTCATCTATCATATCAATGGCAAAGCGCTCTAAAAATTTATCTTGAATTTTTTGTTTAGTTTCTTTTACTTCTTCTTCAAGCGGAAATTCAAAATCTTCATCATCAAGAAGATCATCATCCAATGCCTTGCTTATACCATGAGATATATAGTTTACCACATCAAGTCTTGTTATACCCTGCTTTTCAAGAATATATCTTGCCTGAGAATCGTCTTCGTTAAAAAGAGCTACCAGCATATCGCCTATATCCATTTCTTTTTTTTCAGCTGAATGAACGTGAACGATGGCCTGCTGTAAAATTCTTTGAAAGGCAATGGTTTGAATAGGTATCTCTTGTCCGGTTTTAGCTTTTTCAAGGGTGCCCAAGTAATCGTTTAAATCATCTTTAATTTCTTCAATTATACCGCCTGAATTAAATAGTATTTCGGTACCGATTTTATCGTGCGCAATAGAATAAAGCAAATGCTCTAGTGTTAAAAAAGCATGGCTTCTAAGCTGGGCCTCGTTAAAAGCGTCATTTAATATTTTTTCTGCGTCTTTACTTATCATAACAAAATGTAATTAACTTTCTTTTTCTAGACTGCACCTAAGAGGAAAGCCCTTCTCTCTCGCTCGAAAATGTACCATGTCTACTTTTGTTTCAGCAATTTCTTTCGGATATATTCCGGCTATACCAGCTCCTTTTTTATGAATATCAAACATAATTTTAACTGCCTGTGATTTATTTCTATTAAATACAGACATTAACATACTTACCACAAACTGCATAGTTGTATAATTGTCATTATGCATAATCACTTTGTATAAAGAAGGCTTTTTAACCTTCGATTTCGTTTTAGTATCTAAACTTGTTTTTTCGTAAGCCATACAAACTTTGTGCAGCTTATTATACTAATGTATAATAACAATTTGAAAAGAAAACCATTATTTTTTCAAGTCTTTTTTTATTGCATTAACTATCAAATATTTTTTCGCCTATTTTAACTATAATATCAATAAATTACTTATCTGTATCTATAAAAATTGTTACGGGGCCGTCATTAATTAAATGAACTTTCATATCGGCGGCAAAAACCCCGCTTTTTACCGCCATGCCGTGGGCAGATTTATTTATTTTTTCAATAAACAAATTGTACATTTTTTTTGCCTTTTCAGGACTTGCAGCCGAAATAAATGATGGACGGTTCCCTTTTTTTGTATCTGCGTATAATGTAAACTGAGATACTATCATTAAATCACCTTTAATATCTAAAACCGATAAATTCATTTTATTATTTTCATCTTCAAATATTCTTAAATTCAATATTTTTTTTATTAAATAGTCAATTTCAATTTCGCTGTCGGTTTCACCTATCCCCAGAAAAATTAAAAGACCGGCGTTTGTTTGAGAATAAGTGCCGCCTGAAATAACTATTTTTGATTCTTTAATCCGCTGTATTAAAGCTTTCATTTATTATGCCAAATATTTTTTTTAGACTATACCTACAACTTTACAAAATAATTCAAACGGCAGTACTTTAATATTTTTATCCTGATATTCTTTTGAACCTAAATGAATTTGATAAAATACGGGTATAGGGGTTCTTTCTCTAAAATAATGGAGGTGCGGTGATATCTTATTTTCACCGGTTTTACATTCAACCGCAAATAATGGTTTTTTATTTTTAATAACAACAAAATCAATTTCTCTAAGATCAGTATCTCTTACAAATCGTAAATCCATACGATGCCCTTGTGTATCTTCTATAAAATGACAATATTTTAACAAATGACCCGCTACCATATTTTCAAACCGCGTTCCGCCATCGGGAGCTTCTGACCAATCCCAAAAATAAAGTTTTGACGATTTTTTAACTGCGCGAATTTTAGAATACCCATAAGGTAAAATTCTATATGAATAATACATTAATTCAAGAATTTCAAGCCAATGTTTTACGGTATTTGGCGAGACTTCAAGGTCTTCACGCAAACTATTTACAGAAAGAACAGAGCCAATTTTTTTTGGCAGTTCGTCTATTAAAAGTTCAAGCTTTGTTATTTCTTTCAAGTTTTCAAGGTCACGTATATCCTGATATATAATTCTGTTTATTTTTTCGCGCTGCCAGCGGCGCAGTTTTTTTTCGTTTTTACTTAAAAAAGGTTCAGGAAATCCACCGTGTTTTAACAGTTTTAAAGTTGTCTCTCTTTTTAAATCAGGATCAATTTCGGGCAAGGTAAACGGATGAAGCCTGTAATAATGATACCTGCCGGCAAGAGAATCGCCCCCTTTTCTATAGTAATCAAGACGGCTTGAGCCTGTCACAAGAATAGACAATACTTTACCATACTTATCAAAAAGTCCTTTGACCAGAGTACGCCACCGGGTATATTTATGAATTTCATCCAAAACAACCGCTTTAAGTTTTGGATTAATTTGGTGCTTTTTAATAATTTCTCTATCTGCAAGCATATCCCAATTAAAATACTGCTCGTCATTATTTATAAATTGCTTTGATAAAGTAGTTTTACCAACTTGCCTCGGGCCTCCAAGAAAAACCATTTTTTCTTTTAAATCAGCCATAACAAAAGAATGTATATATCGAACAATCACATGGATATTTTACACATTAGTAATCTTCAGTCAAGTGAATAATGCTCATGAGCAATCTTCAGTCAAGTGAATAATACTCATGAGCAATATTTTTAGATAAGGGAAGTTGCTGCATCACCACCCCGCCCCCGGAACAACGCCCGACGGTATACCCACGTTTACGGTGTCGGCGCCAATGTCTCCCACAGACCAGCCCCCTGAGTTGTCGAGGTCGGCAGGACCGCTGGGTAGAATGTGCCAGGTAGTGGGATCGAGTTCGTTGTACACGGCCGGGTCAAAGACATCTGTGGTGTAGACGGCGGTTTTATTGCCGGTCGGAAAGCCGGGAGTGGCGATGCCGAGCTGGCTGTTGCTTAAACGCGCCGTGCACTGATTAACAGGTTCTGCCACTGAAAGACCATTATCCGTAGCTATATATATTCCAGTAGTATCTGCAAAAATATCGCGGACGATATTGTTTGTAAGTCCATAGGTCCAGGTAGCCGCTGCGCCTGTACAAGCTACCAGAGTTGTGGAGACTCCGTCCGAACAACTACCAGTGCTATCTACCGTAAACTCCGTCCATACAGCTCCGTTGTTATTGGAAACATATAAGCCCTTATTGGAACCGGTATAGATCACCGAGTCATAGGCATCAATGGAGTGGAACCAGTTGTTCGCCAGACCATAGCTCCATGTGCCTGTACCGCCATCAATGGCACATGTACCAGCGACATCTTCACAATGAAACAAAGTAACGTATGGCGCGCTGGCATTGCTCCCTCCCGTACAGGTGCAGCTGCCGGTATTATCCATATTATATGTTTTCCACGATAACCCATGATCCTCAGAAATGGAGATGCCCCCACCTGGAAAACTGCTCTGGTTCTTACTTGCCAGATAAACAGTATTACCGTGCACATAAACCTTCTCAATATAATCACCACCAACTCCATATGTCCAGAGAGCTCCGGCAATTTCACAGGCATCCAGTGTTAATGATACATTATCCGAACAACGACCTGTGTTATCGACGTTCAACGTTGTCCAGGTATTCCCACGGTCATGCGATAAAGCCAGGCCACCGCCTGCGGTTGCTGCATATATGATGTCATTGCTGACAAACACATCTTTCGTGATATCCACCGGAAGTCCATCTATCGAGTTCTTTTTCAGGAAAGTCACTCCCTGATCAAAAGATAAAATTAAACTACTGGATGCCTGATATACGTTGTATCCACTGGAAAAGATATTGTGTCCACTTGTGCCGGTTGCGTAATTGGTCCAAGTTGCTCCAAAATCCAGCGAATAAGACGCCCTTGCATTAAATACACCGGTTCCGGCATGGGAGTAGGCAATACCAAAAAGTGTTTTGCCATTCGAGAACACATCCGCGATGTGGTTGGACGTCAAATTTGTCAGGTTCGTCCAGGTGGTGCCATGATCTGTAGATACAGACAAGCCGCCCCCCGTATTATCTGAATAAATCTGGGTTCCGGCATACCAATGAGACCCACTGACAAAAGTACTAAATACAAGATTGCTGCCAAGACCGTCGGCCTGGGTATAGTTTTTCCAGGAAAAAGAAGGGGAAGAAAGAATGGAGATTCCTAAAGTAGTACCAATGTAAACTTTGCCATTATCAATCCGGACCAGTTTAGCGGAATTTGATATCAGGCCGCTTTCGGCAGAAATCATTTGCCAGGAATTCCCCCCATCACTGGAGATATTCAGGCCATTTAGAACTGTACCTACATAAAGCATATTGCCGGATGCAGCTATCTCTCTCAGGTTATTACTCGATAATCCATCGGCGGTTGATTTGCTTATGGTAAACGTGGCTCCTCCATCCTGCGATATGGATATACCCGCATTTGTTGCAGCATAAACCGTTGTACCATTGACCAATAATCGTTGAATATTATTTGAAATCAAACCAACATTCTTACGTCGGGTTGTCCATGTGGCTCCATTATCACTTGAAATAGATATTCCAATTCCGGTAGCGGCATAAATAGTATCCGGAACTCCCGGAATAACTACGATGTCATTTATACTATTATACCAGATTCCATAAGTCCAGCTCCCCGTGCCGCCATCGCCCGCGCAGGAATTCACGACTGTCGCATCTCCGGTACAAAGATCCAGCCCCTGATAGGGTGCATTGGCGCCCGATCCACCGGTACAGGTACAGCTTCCGCTGTTATCGACCGTATGAAACGCCCATGAAGCACCACCATTATTGGAAATAGCCAGTCCCTTTTGTTGGTTGGAACCCAGAACCAGGGTGTCGGTTGCCTGGGTTCCTCCTGGAATGATATCCATTCTAATAAAGCTGTCTGCAGCAGAAAGACCGGTAATGGTCGACCATGTAATTCCGCCGTCACCCGAATAGGACAGTCCACCCTGTGTTGCCGCATAAATCCGATCCTGACTCTGGGCTGCCCCGGAAATCAGGGCCAGTCGATTCACGTTATCATTCGCCAGGCCATCGATCGTGGTTTTTACCGTAAATGTTTTGCCTCCATCTGTACTGATTCCTATTCCTCCCTTATGAGTTGAGATATACATGGCATTTGTACCAAACTTTATATCCTGGATATTATTATCTGCCAGACCATTATCCATATTGATGACTTCCATGCCGGCGCCGCCAAATGTTCCTGTACCGACGATACCGGAATCGGCGCAAACAGAGCCATATTCCCGGCCTCCAACCCCGGTCAATACCCGCATGTTCCAGATCAGGTTATTATCCAAAGAACTTAGGTTTGCTTGTTCAATGTTTATGCCGGTATCATAGGTAGAAGCTCCGGTTTCAAATACCATGTTGTTATCAATATTCAGGCCTGCATTTATGCTGGAAACTCCGGCGATGTGTACTCCATTGCTATGGGTACCGGTTATAGCAATCGTGTTATTTTCTATCGTTATCGTATCTGTGCTGTAATTATTACAAACTTCTATGCCCCGGCCTATTCCATTGGAATCTGTGGTTAACAAATTACCGGTTACGGTGGTGTTAATGGGTGCATCAGCGTTGCAGATTTTTATCAAACCATAGGCATTGGCCGTTTCGCCGGCATGTATGGCACTTGACGTAACTGTCCCGGTTTCGGCATAAATTCCATGAGACTCTCCCGTAGAAACGATTCCCGTGACTATTTTGGAATTGGATATATCCACACTACCCCCGGGAGCATTGATACCGCCTATACCGACAGAATAATCAGACGCATCTGATGTTACAATAGAGCTATTGGTCATGATCACACCCGAATTGCTGCCTGATTGATTTAATACACCTATGGTTTTTGTAGAAATTCCGGTAGTGATGGCCACAGAATCCAGAGTGGGCAGAGAGCTGGAATTATTCCAGATAGCAACGGCTTTTACGGAAGAGTTGCCGGTGGTTATCGAGCTGTTTATGAATCGAGCTTCGGTAGAGTTCAGATTGGCCACCCCAAAAGAACTGGCCCCGCTTCCACCATTTATATGAATATTATTAAACGAAAGATTGTTGTTTGATCCATCTACTTTCACGCCATAGCTGGCGCTTAGACCAGTAGACGTATTTACAAAGCTAATACTGTCGACAACCGTCGTTCGCGTTACTCCCTGCGCGTAAGCCACATAACTTGAAAAACTCTCAATCACAACCTGATTAGCAACTGCGGATGTATCTTTGGCCGTAAAAGCAGAATCATACCCGCCCGTTACGCTCACCCCATCTTTAATAATAATGGTTTCATTGTACGCGACAGGATTACCAAAACCATCGTCGCCTCTGCCCGCAATGCGCACCTCGCTTTTACCCAATCTTACCGCCTCGGCAATGCCTCCCGCGATGGTGCGATAGGGGCCTGCTTTGTGGCCCACGGCAATGATATTGGTACCGTCTGCGTGAATATCTGTGTCGCTGCAATAAGCATGTGTTGAAGGGCAGTAAACATAAATAAAATCATCTAATACCTCAAACGATCCGCTGGCATATTCACCTTCAAGTGTCGTGTCGGCTCTTACCCGCCAGTAATAAGTACCGCCTCCAATAGCGGTTAAATCAAGCTGGTATGATGTCGCAGGAGCCGCTATTGTAAAAGGGCTACCCGCAATATGATTTGTAAATTCTGCGTCTGTGGCAACTTCAAGATAATATTCGCTGGCACCCGCTTTTGATGTCCATGTGATTACAGCTATTAAATCTACCTCTTCGCCTTCAAACGGACCTAAAATATCCGGCGGTGCGGTATCGGCAAGCGTACCGGCAACGCCAGAAAAAGTTAAAGATATACCCTCTGCGTCAATGGGTTTTGTTTTTGTCATACCTGCCACATTATAAACAGTTAAAGTGTAATTCTCGCTTTGTGTTAAATCTAATGTTGTTAAAAAAACTATCGATGGCGTTACTTCATCCACCACGGCAGCGTTAAGCGTTACAGCTAAACCCGCCTCATCTATCAGTTTATAATTTGATAAGCTTACGGCCGATTTCGCCTCTACTGTATCGGTAAACTGCACCCGCAATGTTTGCGCGTCAGCCGCCGATACCGACTGAATACCCAGCATAGGCAAAAACTCTGCGTTAAGTAAATCTTGCGTTTTACTGCCCGAACATTGAAGGGCTAAAAATATTAATGTGATTAGCCCACGGCTTCCTGTGGTGTATTTCGACAGGCTCAACATCCGCTTTGTCGAACCATAGCCGTGGGTCAGAATATTTCTAAGTTTATTTAGTTTCATTTTCTATTTTCTCCCTCTCCCCCTGTCCTCTCTCCAAGTTTGGCGAGGGGGTTGGGGTTATTTTTTTTATATCATAGTCTTCACTTGGCTTTGCAATAGCCTGCCAAAGCAGGGTGAAACCTACATTCTATAATTTATGCCCAAGCTTATGTTATTTAAAGAAGTAAAAATCTCGCCTTCAGATTCTAAAAAAGATTGTATTACCAAAATACCATTTAAAGTACGGTTTATTTTGTAAGACAGTTCTACACCAGCACCCGCGAACGGTAATGAATTATTTGAAGTTTCATTGGTACTTCCCGTAATTTCAACTTCCTGCATAATATATCCGCCGCCAAGTTTCGGATGAAGCGCGAAATTTCTTGAGAGCTTAAAATCGACCATAAAAAAACCGCCAAGAATTAAATTTGAGGCGCTTAACCTGTAATTCATATTATTTAAAGAAGAATCAACGTCTTCTTTTAATTTGTGCTCTGTTTGCATAAAATCGACCTGAACGGCTAATTTATCCCACAAAATAGGAATGTGGAACAAAAAAGAAATTCCCAAAGAAGGTTGCTCCAGTTCAAAATGAGATGCCCATCCGCCAAGATAAAGACCGCCTCCTGCTCTTAAACCAATAGCATAGTCGCCAAAAATCGGTTCGGACGACCCGCCTGTTGCTCCTTTTTTTTCCCATTCTTCGCGGCTCGGAAGCACGGCTCTCGCCTCTTCAGATATTCTTATAGCGATTTTTTCAACCGATTGAAAAATTCTGTTATCGGCAGGACCTTCTTCAACAAACTCGGCTATTATTCTTTTTTTCGCGATATCGAGAATGCGAACTTCTGTAGCTATAATCTCAGTATCTTTTTCTTTTTGCAGAGCAGGTGATTTCGCTTTTGCTGATGAAATAATTTTAAATCCGCCTGATATTACCACATCCTGCTTCGATAAAAGTCCCATGTTCATGGCAATGGAACGCGTATATAAATCGTCTCTAAAAAAATAATTATTTTCAGCGACTTCTTCCCAGTCATATTTTCGCATTTCTTCAAACGCAAATTTCTTTTTTAACGAATTAGCGACTGCCTCGGTAATAGAAACTTCAAGGTATTGGTAATTTGAATTTTTCTCAATGTTAACTATATCTAGAATTAACACTTTTTTCAGTTGAGCCGCCGAAAGTGATAGTGAAAATCCAAAAATCAAAAAGAGTACAAGTCTTTTAGTAAACCTAAATGTATACATAAAACACCACCTAATTTTTTATTTTTAACGGTCAATTTAGCTTTTAAATTTCTTTTTTTATTTTTATCTGGCTGATCAGTATTCTTTTGTATTTACTAAATTTTGAATATCTAAAAAGTGTCTATCTATAAACTGTCAAGTAAAATTAAGTATAAAAATTCTATCTAAAATCTGTACCCTCAAGAGTACAACTATTTGTACCTTTTAACATTAAAAATGTTTACTATATATTTAGAAAACGTATTTATATACGAAAATAAAATTAAAGGAAGGTACAAAATGAAAAAGTTTAAAACAATAATGATTGTTTCAATTATGGGAGCAATTCTTTTTTGTGGCAACGACAAAAAGGGTGAAACTTTAGATATGGTTAAAGTTGACTTAAGCTTTAATCCGCTGCTTGTAAAAATGAGTTCTTGTTCAGAGTTAGAAGATAAATTTAAAACGGAACTTAAAAAAAAGCTTCAGAGAGATTATGCAAGAGAGCAGTATTATTACAATAATGGTTATAGCGATGGTACAATGATAATGGAAACCTTTGATTCGAACACGCTCGCGGCAGCCGATACGGGCAATGCTAACGACGAATCATCCAATTCATATTCAGAAACCAATGTTCAAGAAGCAGGTGTTGACGAAGGCGATATTACGAAAACAAACGGAAACTTTCTTTATTTGGCCCGGCAGGATAAATTTACTATTGTAAATACTGTCGATGCGTCAAATCCTTTAATTGAATCGACTACTCTGGTAGAAAGTTATATAAGCGAAATGTATCTTCATAACAATAAACTAATTTTAGTTTTACCTTATGTGTATGATATGACAACTTATGAATCGTACACAAAAATAAAAATATACGATGTTACCAATGCCGCAATTCCACAGCTTTTAACAGATTATTTATTACCGGGTAATATAAGAGGTACAAGAAAAATAAACAATGAGTTAGTTGTTGTATATGATGATTATTTTTATCTTGAGAATTTAACATACCCGTATGATTATTACAACGCTTCAAACTATGAGAGTGCCTTATATCAATCATACAAGGCCAATTTAGCGTTAGTTGATAATTTAACATACAGCGATTTTATTCCCGATATAACTAAAAAAGATTACACAAGTAATGCAGATTCTACACAGCAGGCTGTTGAATGTACTTCTTTTTATATGCCACAATCAGGCAATGGACACGGAATTTCTTTTATTCACAAAATAGACCTGAGTGACAACACTCATACAGTAAATTCAGCTGCCGTTGTTTCTGAATGGGGATATATTTATATGACAGTTGACAGTTTATATCTATACTCTGAAAACCAATGGCTTTTTATTTCGCCAATGGTTGAAATGGATATGGGAACCGCTGTAAGTCCTGTATCTGCCTCTATTGATATTGAAAATCCCGATGAAAATTTAACGGGCATTTATAAATTTGATGTTTCAACTTTGGGCAATATTGAATACAAAGCCGGCGGGTCTGTTAAAGGGTGGGTTAACAACCAATTTAGCTTGGGTGAATACCAGGGATATTTAAGAGTAGGCACAACTCTCGGCAATTTGTGGGACGGCGACAGGTCAAACAAACTTACTATCTTAACCGATAACGCAAAAGGTGAACTTATTGAAACAGGAGCCATTGAAAATATCGCTCCTAATGAAAGTATACGCTCAATGAGATATGACAGAGACCGCGCGTACATGGTTACAGCCTTGCAAACCGATCCTCTTTTTACCTTTGATTTATCAGACCCGTACAATCCTATACTCGCTGGAGAAATAGAAATTACAGGATGGTCAACATACATACATCTATTTGGAGAAAATAACAGCAGGCTTCTAACAATAGGTATTTCTGCCGATGCAAGTGGATTTGTTACGGGCAGTAAACTTCAAATTTTTAATGTAACTAATTTAACAACTCCTGCATTAGAAGACAGTTATGAATTAGGCAGCGGATGGTCCGAAGCGCTTACTAACCATCACGCCTTTTTATATTATGATCCGCTAAAAATATTAGCCATACCCTACGAAAGTTATAATCTCAGTACAGGAGAATACTCTGCAGGAATAAATGTTTTTAATGTTGAACCAAACTCATTAACTTCTATTGGCCAAATAACCCATGGCACAAGAATTGAAAGAGGATTTATTATTGGCGATAATCTTTACGCTTTTAGCAACAATCTGCTATCGGTAAACAATCCGGCTAATTTATTATTAATAAAGTCACTACCGTTAAATTAGGTAAATATATATTGACAAACTAAGGCCTAAAAATTAAAAAAGGTCGTGCGTATAGCGTGCGCTTCTGATGTGGGCGAAAGACGTCTTCAAAATGAAGACGCATGCGAAGTTTTTACTCTTTCAATAAAAGAAGAACAAATTACCGTTATGCTTTTGGCTGACGGCATGGGAGGCAAAAAAGGCGGAGAAATCGCTTCAAAGATATTTATTGATACTTTATCGTCTGATATAAAAAAAGAATTTGAAAAATATGAAGCAGAACTTAAATCTTTACCGTCAAACGAAACATTACAGACTGTAAAAAATTTATTGCATAATTCAAATAATTTTATTTATAAATCGTTTGCTACGGCCCATAATAATATTATTAAAGAAGGGTATAAGACAGGCTTAGCAGGCATGGGAACAACCGGTGTTGCTGCTCTCTTTACCAGAAAAACATTTCATGGATTTTATATTGGCGACAGCAGAATCTATTGTTTTAATAACAACAACTTAACTCAAATGTCAACCGACCACACTCACGCGCAAGAGCTAATAAAATCAGAACAAATGACACCCGCAGAGGCCCAAAAGCATCCGGTAAATCATATTTTAACGAAAGCTGTCGGCGCAAGCCTAAACGCTGATAAGCCGTCATATTGTTACCGCGATGTTTCACCTGAAGATATATTTCTTGTTTGTTCCGATGGTCTTCATAATGAATTAACAAATTTTAAAATTGAAGAAATTTTTATAAAATCAAAAAAAAATAAAAATTCAGAAAATTATTTAAACGAATTAGCCGAAACATTCATTGAAACCGCTAACAACGCGGGCGGCAGGGATAATATATCGGTTTGTATAGGGATGTTAAAAAAATAAAATGCGTTGGCATACATTTTTTTAAATAAGTATTGCAAACATAATTTTTCAAGTTTATTTTATCAAGAGGCCCATTTTATTTTTACTTTCTTTTTCTCTTCTGCACAATCTCTAAGATAGAGGTTAATTAGATTTTGATAAGGTATACCATTTTCTTCTGAAAGTTTTTTAAAATATTCAGGCCAGCCACTTCTTTAAGAAAGTTCCCGTAGCTGAAGCTTTATTTTTTATCACTTCTTCGGGGCTGCCTTCGGCGACTATTTGGCCTCCGTTATCACCGCCTTCAGGACCTAAGTCTATTATATGATCGGCGGTTTTAATTACATCCATATTATGCTCAATTACAATAACCGTGTTGCCTTCGTCTACAAACCGGTGAAGCACATTTAAAAGCTGGCGAATATCTTCAAAGTGAAGACCGGTAGTAGGCTCATCTAAAATATAAAGCGTTTTACCGGTTGACCTTTTAGCCAGTTCGGTTGCCAGTTTTACTCTTTGAGCCTCACCGCCAGATAGCGTAGTAGCCGGCTGGCCCAGTTTCATGTAACCAAGACCCACGTCAAAAAGAGCCTGAAGGCGATTTTTAACCGAATAAATAGGCTCAAAAAACTGAAGGGCTTCTTCAATAGACATATCAAGAATTTCATAAATATTTTTACCCTTATAGCGAATTTCAAGAGTTTCTCTGCTGTATCTTTTACCGTTACATATTTCGCAGGTTATGTAAACATCAGCTAAAAAGTGCATTTCTATTTTTTTAACACCATCGCCTTCACAGGCTTCGCATCTGCCCCCTTTAACATTAAAAGAAAAACGACCGGGCTTGTAACCTCTCATTTTACTGGCCGGTAATTCAGAAAAAAGTTCACGAATGGGAGTAAAACATCCGGTATACGTCGCCGAATTAGAACGCGGAGTTCTACCTATGGGGCTTTGGTCAATATCAATAACTTTGTCAATATTTTCAAGACCGGTAATTTTTTTATGCCTGCCCGGCAAAATTTGATTTTTATGTAAATGATGAGCCGCGCCTTTGTATAAAATTTCATTTATGAGCGTGCTTTTTCCGCTGCCTGACATGCCCGTTACGCAAATAAAAACACCAAGAGGAAAACTTACATCTATTTGCTTTAAATTATTTTCACCGGCCCCCATTATTTTAATATAATTACCGTTATTTTTTTTCCGTTTCGGTATGGGGATGTATTTTTTGCCTGAAAGATACTGGCCCGTAATAGAATTTTTAGATTTTAATAAATTTTCATAAGAACCACTAAAGACAACTTCGCCGCCATGATGACCGGCGCCAGGACCCATATCTACAATAAAATCGGCCGATTCAATAGTTTCTTCATCATGCTCCACAACAATTACCGTATTACCCAGCCTTTGAAGTTCTTTTAATGTTTTTATTAGCTTTTCGTTATCACTCTGGTGAAGCCCTATGGAAGGCTCATCTAACACATATAAAACCCCCACAAGAGCCGAGCCTATTTGTGTAGCCAGTCTGATTCTTTGGGCCTCACCTCCTGAAAGCGTACCGGCAATTCTATCCATAGTAAGATATTCAACACCCACACTATTTAAAAATTTTAAACGAGAAAAAATTTCTTTTAAGGCCTGCTCGGCTATTAGTTTTTCGGTTTGGGTTAATTCAATATTTTTAAAAAACTCAAGAGCGTTCTTTAAGCTAAGCTGGGTAATTTGATATATGTTTTTATTTTTAAGAAGTACATTTAAGCTTTCTGGTTTTAGGCGGGCACCGTTGCATTCAGGACAGGCCATATTTACCATATACTGTTCCATCCGCATTCTGTGTGTATCTGATGTTGATTCATAGCGTCTGTGCAAATTAGGAATAATACCCTCGAATACCCGGCTAAAATTATAGGAACCATCTTCCCAATCACTTTCGTATTTTATTTTTACTGCCGGTTTACCGTAAAGAATCGCTTCTTTGGCCGTTTTAGAAAGCTTTTTCCAGGGGGTATTCATAGAAAAATTTAATTTTTTTGAAAGCGCTTCCATTGAAGCCTGATACCAGTATCCCGCAGAGGACCATCCCATGCCCGAAACAATTCCTTCTGCTAAAGTTTTTTCAGAATCACGAATTAGCAAATCAGGATGAAATTCAAGCATGTGGCCAATGCCTGAACAACGCTTGCAGGCGCCTTCGGGTGAATTAAAAGAAAAAAGCCTGTGATTTATTTCGGGAAACGAAATATCACACGCGGGACAAGCCAAACTCGAAGAAAAAAGATCTTCTCCCGATTTAATAACTTTCGCATTTTTATCGACCGCCTCAAAAAATATATATGCCTGTTTATCGCCCTTATTTAAGGCAAGTTCCATTGAATCGGTAAGACGGGTTCTAATTTCATTTTCTTTCATTGGTCTTAAGACAAGCCTATCTACAATCAGTTCAATATTATGTTTTAAGTTCTTTTTTAAAATAATTTCATCTTCAAGCATATGAATGCTGCCGTTAACCCTAACGCGTAAAAATCCGTCTTGAAGAGATTTTTGAAACAAATCTTTAAATTCTCCTTTTCTGCCTTTTACAAGCGGAGCTAAAATTTGAATTCGAACAGATTCAGCTTCGGGATTTTTTTTTGTGTAAGAAAGAATAATATCAACAATACTGTCAACCGGCTGAGCGGCTAGTTTTCTTTTACACTTTGGGCAGTGCGGATGTCCTATTCGCGCGAAAACGAGCCTTAAATAATCATAAATTTCTGTAACCGTACCAACAGTTGAACGGGGGTTTCTATGAGTTGTTTTTTGTTCAATGGATATAGCGGGAGATAAACCTTCTATTGAATCAACATCGGGCTTTTCAAGCTGGCCCAAGAACTGCCTGGCATAAGAAGAAAGCGATTCTACGTAACGTCGCTGGCCCTCGGCATATATGGTATCAAACGCCAACGAACTTTTACCGCTACCAGATAATCCGGTTATAACAATAAGTTTATCCCGTGGAATTTCTACCGATATATTTTTTAAATTATGCTCGCGCGCGCCTGAAATTTTTATAAATGAAGACATTAGTTTTCTTATTTTATTTTTATTTTTAATACCGGTTTATCAAATTTTTCTGTTTCTTTTTTTTCATCAGCCGGTATTAAACTTACAATTCTATCTTTATTTAGATTAATATTTTGAGAATTATTTTCCATAAAAACTTTCAAATCTTCCCATTTTTCTTTTTCAATTAAAAAATCAACATAGTGGCTGTAAATATCAAGCGTTTTATTGGCATTAAAGTCGTTAACTGCCGTGTTTAAAATGAATTCCGCGTTTTCTTTTTCTCCTGTACTTAAAAATATAAAATAACTTAAAGCCGGTTGTAGTTCTTGTTGAATATATTCCCCCGACAGTTTTGATATCCATATAGAAACCTCAGTATAGTTTTTATCCCGAAAGGCTCTTTTTGTGCGGGCTAGAATATATAATTGTTTTAATCTTATATTTTCTGTTGTTAAATTTTGGGCCTCTAATATATCGTCCTGCCAAACGACCAGTCTTTTATTTTCATAGGCTCTCGCGTTTTCACTTGCCGCCCATAAAAAGTCAGCGTAATATTTAAAGCTTTTTTGCGTAAGCTTTTCGACTAAAAACGAAAGATATGATGACAGCCTTCTTCCTGAAGATATTTCAATAAGTCTAAATATTGACTGCGGCGTAGCAGAATTTGCCCATTTATAAAAAACAGAAGTGGCCGATTCATTGGCCTCAAGATATAAATAAAGAAGCGATAAGTTTAATAGATTTAACGGATTTTCTGTATTTTTTAATAAAATTTCTTCAGCCTCAAAGTAATTTTTATCTTGCAAGAGATCAATAAATTTTTTATAAATTATAATTTCATTTTTTGATTTTTCTGGTGAAGCCGGAATTTTACCTGTTTGAATAAATTCAATATCTTCAGGCGAAAAAAAAGAAGCCACAGGCAGCTTTAAATACGCGTAACCTTTGGGATACGCCTGAAAAATAGCATTTATTTGATAATTATAACTGACTATAAAAAGAAAAAAAATAAACCAAATAAATTTGTTTTTCATAAGGGTTTTATATAACGCAACGGTTTAATGATTTTATACAGCGTAAATTTATTTTTTTGGTTATTTAAAGTTTTATCAGTTAGAGATTTCAACACTTGAAGCAGGAACAAAGCTGTTAAAAATAATTTCATTATTAAAAATATGTGAAATTCCTATTAGTTTTGAATCGGTGGATGCAATACGTGTTTCTATTTGATTTAAGTTAAAATCAAAAATGGTTACGCTTCCTTCAAAGTTTCTTTGCCTTCCCGTTACAATCAGAGAATCTCCAGAGAAAGACATGCCAGACGCATCATATAAAAATACGCCGCTCTCAAAAACAAATGATTGGCTTAGTTTTTCAAGAAAATAAGGCTTATCTTCATTTTCATAATATACTTGAAGTTCTTTCAATATATAAATACCATTTTCATTTGCTTTAAAATGAGGAATAGAAACGACTGCTCTGCCTGTTTCTTCTTGAGTCATCGAGATTGCATCCGCTAAAATAAAATCGCCTGTTATTTCATCGTAATGACAAATAAAAAAATCTCCCATAATATTTTTACTTAACGCTATTAGATGATCAGAGTATTCAATTTGTACAATATCACTGCATTCAACTAACGCAGATAATGATAAAGTTTCAATAAGTGTACCAAAAATAAAATCTCTTTTGGTTATGCCATTGTTATCTAAAATCAAAATCTCTGTTTTATCAAGAGTCAATGCAAAATCAAACGGAGCATTTAAACCTATTATATCTCCCTCGAGATCAAAAATATGCCATCCAAAATTTGTTCCATTATTATAAAAAGCGCCTGAAAATTTCAAAGCCGTATCTATAAATACGAGACGATTTAATGACGGATTTGCGTAAATTATTTTATTTTGAAAAAAGGCGTAGTCCTGAACTTCATTATAATGTAAATGCAAACTCTCACGAAATTGATTATCTTCATAAGGAATTTTAGATACATGAGTATAGCTATTATATTCTATGTTCGGGTTTTCGTAATAAACATTAGGCTCTTCAGGCTCACTAGAGGTTGACATTACGGCAAAAATAGAAATAACTATAATTATTTTCTCGTAATGTCTTGTGTTACTTTTTTGTTTTGCTTTACTAATAAAAAAAGTATAATAAGAAAACGGCAAAATAACTAAAGCTATAAGATCAGTATCATCCGGCCATAGCTTAATAGGATAATTAAAATAAAAACACATCCTTTCAACAAATTCAGATGTATTTGCAGAAAGATTTAGCAAAGAGAAAATACATCCGGTGATAATATAAATTAATATTTTAAATAAATTATTTTCAACTTTAATCAAATAGACTAAAAACGCTGGAAAAAAAAACAATCCCGCGAAGTCGCTTAGTTTACCCGTTACATCAGAAGAAATTAATCCCGCTGTTTTTAGAAAATGATCATTTATTATCAAAATAAAAAGCGATATTAAAAAATGAGGATGAGTTAATATTTTTTGTTTCATAGGTTATCTTATAAAAAAAGAATACTGCGGAGAAGAACATACAAGTTCACCGTCTTCTGAGTAGCTCCAACTGGCCCAGTAATACCGACCAGCATCTAAACTTAATAATTCTGAAGTAATTTTACCATTTACTATTTTTTTAAAATCATTTAAATAAAAAGTTCTACCCTTATTATAATAGTTTAGTTCTTTTTTACCTATAAAAGCTTCTTTTGCGTTTATAATTTGACCCCTATCAACTAAAATTCTTTCTGAAGATATTACTATAGTTTGATATTGGCCGCACAGAGATAATTCAAAGACAAGTGTTTCGGTAGTTTTAATTGTGTCATGCGTGGGAGACTTTAAGCTTATTGAGTTGTGTGTATCAAATAAAGGGTTGTTAATTTTTTCTTCGGCAGTTGAAAGCACATCGTCTTTTAATTGCTCAGCCCCCGCTTCTTCTTCGATGGCAGCACAATGGTATAAGTAAAATAATGTGAAAACAATAAAGCTTATTTTAATATAATTTTTCATAATTTAATGAATATAAAACTTTGTTTGCCTTGAACTATGAGTCAATTCACCCGCTTCATCAAACCCTAACACCAGCCAATAGTAAGTACCTGATGTAAAAACAAAAGGTTCACTTGTTTTATTACCGTTAAAGTATATAGAAAAAGCTGTAGGCCCCAGATATCCCATAGAATTTTTATCACTCTCTGTATAAGAGGAATCGCTCCCTGCTAGAATAACTTCTTGGTTGGTAATCTCGCTACCGTTAGTTTCTAAAGGGATCTGTGATATTAATATAGTAAAGTATGGTACATTATCACGGGCCCAGTTAAACCTAACGCCTTCAGCTGTGTAAAACAATTCTTCTTCAGGAGCCGCCGTATTAATAGGCAAAGTTTCTTCCCAAAAAGGGATAATATTATATGAATTTTCATCTTCAAAAATATATTCATAATTTGAATATGCAATACATTGAAAAAAAAACATTGATAAAAAAATAAGTATTACTTTCAATTTATTTCCTCTGTTTTGGGTTCTTTGATTAAATTTTTAGGTTTCTTATTTAAATTTATTTTTGAATTAAAAAATAAATTTAATCCAACCTGAAAGTATAGTTGAGATGATTCAATTTTTACTTTATCAAAGGTTTTTACGCCAAGAGAATTAAAATTACCATTATACGAATAAAACGGCTCAGAAATTAAATAATTTATACGCGCATGAAGACTAAAACGCGAACCCGGCAATAGATCAAAATCAAGATGAACTCCAATTTGAGCCATATCTGTTTCTATCATATAAGGCGATTTACTGTTTTCTGATCCTTCTAAATCATCCGTTATTGACCTATATCCTAAAGATATGCCAGGTATTACAGCCAATATTTTAGGGTGTATTAGAATATGATAACCAAATTTAAATGAAAAAAGATTATCAATATAATCCCTTTTTTCAATATATTCATTATTAAAAACGTGTATAGAATTTTCGCGAGAAAAATTAAGTGTTGATAAAAACAATCCAAAAATATAACGGTTATAAAAATAATCAAAACCCACTTCTATTCCGGCACCGTCATTTAACGGAAGATGCGCTTTACTTAATTTAGTTGACATGCCGTAAAAATTCATATCAAAATGAACTCTAAACTTATAAAGTTGATAAGGCTTAAAATGTAAACTTATAAACTCTTCTTTAGTATTACCTTCATTAAGTATTATTTGTTTTTCTTCGGGAACATAATAATCACTTTCAACGCGAATTTCATGCTCACCCGATGTCAAAGGATATTTAACAATGGGAGCCTCACCTATATAGTTGCCGTCTACATATACTTTTGATTCAGCCGGGGATGTATTTATGGTAAGATGAGAAGACCTTTCACCTAAAATATCGGCGGCAGCCATACCCGATACAGCTTCTAGTTTTTTAAGAAGCTCAATACCTTCGCCTGATAGCTGCCCCACGAAACCTACCTTTCCCGTTTCAAGGTGTATAACCCGGAATATTAAACTGGTATTGTCTGAATTTATTTTATACTGCCCCGATATTAAAAAATCGGCCCTGAGAAGTCTTCCTATTTCTATTTCTTTAGATTCATCAAAAATACCGTACTGGCTCAATTCAATTTCTTTTAATATATCACCTAAATTACGGCGTTCCTGAAGTTGTATTTTTTGTTCACGCCTTAATCTTGATTCAATAATGGCCGCGAACTGTTCAGATAAAAATTCAGATTCTTCTTTATCGCCTGAGGCATTTTGAAGCTTTAAGACCGCGACTTGTATATTTTTTGAATGAATATAGCTGCCCGCAAACAAATACACAAAAAATACTAGAACGAGTACAAAAAAATTTAGCCTAACAATTTTCATAAATAAAAACAATATACAACAAGGCAGTTTTATGAAATTAAAATTAGTACGTCAAACTCTTTTTATGTTTGATAATTTAACTACAATTAGGGAGAGTTAATAGGATGGTACCCCCCTGAAGCGATTGGAATATTTTCAAAATAATGGTCTATACGAAAAGGCAAAAAATTTAATATATTTCTTGATATTGTTGGTTCTCTATCTTGAATAAT
>Ga0224501_10000760_pt1 | contig 24998 bp, 27 predicted proteins | sample SF_Oct11_sed_USG_4_FD_169105 | JGI IMG/M metagenome (GOLD analysis project Ga0224501, IMG submission 169105) | Sediment microbial communities from San Francisco Bay, California, United States - SF_Oct11_sed_USGS_8_1 | ecosystem: Environmental > Aquatic > Marine > Sediment | place: USA... | reverse complement strand
TAACGGTCAACGCTATATTCAGGGTGCACTGATAGAACGTGAGCCTCTTCTCAACGATCTGTTCGAACCGCTGTTTCGTGAGACCGCCCTGGCACAGATGAGCTCACTCGCCATCGCCTATAACGGCGATATCTTCAGCGCCTTTGCCGGCAGTGACTCGCCACGCTACCTCTCCTCCAGCAGTGAGATGCGTGGTGCCCTGCTCTATCAGGGGCGCCTCTCGGCACCGCTTAGCGAAATGGAGCTCATCTTCTCCATCGAGCGACTACCCGCCGGGCCGGGCGGTCGTATCATCAGCTGGCTCAGCGCCATCCTGGTCATCGTCCTCTGCGGCGGGCTCTACCTGCTCTACCGCCTCGGACTTGGACAGATCACGCTGGCGCGTCAGCAGCAGGATTTTGTCTCTGCCGTTAGCCACGAACTAAAGACCCCCCTCACCTCCATCCGCATGTATGGGGAGATGTTGCGCGAGGGGTGGGGCAGCGAAGAGAAGAAGCGCAGCTACTACGACTACATCTACACCGAGAGTGAGCGCCTCTCACGCCTCATCAATAACGTGTTGCAACTGGCGCGGATGACACGCAACGAACTGCACATCGAACTACACCCGGTCAAGGTCGGTGAGTTGATCGACATGCTCCGCTCCAAGGTACAGTCGCAGATCGAACAGGCCGGTTTCTCACTTCACCTCGACTGTGACGCGACCCTAAGCGAACAGACCCTTGAGGTGGATGCCGACGGCTTTACCCAGATCCTCATCAACCTGGTCGACAACGCCATCAAGTTCTCGGCCAGGGCTGAGAATAAACAGATCGACATCGGCTGCCACACCACCAGTCGGGGCGACATCCTCTTCACCGTACGCGACTACGGCCCCGGTATCCCGCGCGAGCAGATGAAGAAGATCTTCAAACTCTTCTACCGCTCCGAGAACGAACTGACACGCGAGACCGTCGGCACCGGTATCGGTCTCTCTCTGGTACGTCAGCTGGCCACCTCAATGCACGCCGAGGTGGATGTGATAAACAGAGAACCCGGGGCAGAGTTCCGGCTATCATTCCCCCCGCAAAGAGGTTGAGTATTTCCCGTCGTACCCTAATATTACAGGGGTATGGTTCAATGGAAGGCCGCGATGCGTCTCTACTCACCACTCCTTCTTCTGCTGTTAGCGGCGCCACCCCTCATCGCCGCCGACTACCTTACTGGTAGCGAGCTGAACACCATGGTCAGCGGAAAAACCGCCCACTGTAAACACCTCGACAGGCCAAGTCAGGGCCGCACCTACTTTAACCCCAACGGCACCATGCACGGTATTCGCCGGGACGAGGCACGTATCGGTAGCTGGTATGTGGAGGGCAACACCCTCTGCACCAACTGGGGCATACAGCCCGCCTGCAGTCGCTATCAAAGTGACGGCAAGGGCGGACACTATAAATTCAAATTAGATGGAAAAAAGGTCGTCCACGTCTGGCAGTGGAGTGAAGGGGATGTGGTTGAATCTCAGATAATTAGCGAAAATGAGTGAGGACACTCTTTAATTCCGCCCCGTTAATTCGTTGGCGTGATTCCTGCCCAGCTGGATCTATTATCGGGAAAAGCAAGCCCTGGCCCTGTGTTTCGATGTGTCCATCGTCCAGCTATATTATCAACGCTGTCAGCCGTCGTAACCGGTTCACGTGCAAGGGTGGCATGGGTGGACGGTAGTCGCTCACTACTCTTTGACCAGTATTGCCAATCAACCTCCATGCACCACTTGAGTGCAAGGTGATCACAGAACAACATCCGCATAGCATCGACTAACTGCCTAAATTGCCAGTCAGATAGAGTGCCTTGCTGACCTGCCTCAGTCAGAAAGCGGGTAACTTGATTGGGTGTATGGTTGCGCAGACACTCATCCGGTTAGGTGTGAATATACTCCTCAACGCGCTTCACATACCAACGCCTGGCCTTGGCATTAATTGCTGACTTATCGAGAAGTTGGATATATTTATCCCAGAAATGACGAACCGATTTTACTCTCTCATCAGCACGCATATCCATATTTGCCACCTTCCATATCACATGCTATAACCAGAATCAGTCAATGGGATAAGGGCAGGACACCAGCATGGAAGTATCAATTCCTAAAATATGCAATATACGGAATCCGTATATCATCTCTTATCTGGATTCCGTCTAATACACTGTTAGAGCTAATAATGGATAAAGCCACAAAAAAGTGCGGGGACTGCGGCCAGAAAAAACCCATTGAGGAATTTGTTACAATCTATGGATATAAGAATCCCCGTGGCAAATACTGCAATGAATGCTACTTAAAGCATGAACAAGAGCATGCTAACGAACTACTAAATGGCACAGGGAAGTGCCCATATTGTGGCATACCAATAACAAAGGTTTATGATTGGCTCGAAGATGGAAAGTCGAAAAGAACATACCTCCACAGAGATCACATGAATCCAATTTCATTAGGTGGCGATGACACGGATGAAAATACAATTTACTGCTGCGTACCATGCAACCTTAGAAAGAAAGACATGGTATTTGCGGACTGGCTGGATGAACTAGAACCCGAACAACAAATAAAGGCAAGAGATATTTATGTCCGCATGCATGGTTACGAACCAGAGGAGTTTGAACCTCATGACACTAAATTTACCATTACCATCAAGCTCTAACGGCACTCAAGACGACCCACCTCCGCGGCTCTTGTTTTGTGCTGTCAGCACAAAATCAAGCCCCGCTACGGCGGTCGGCTTAGTTGGGCGTTATGTATAAAAGTCATGGATAAAAATATGTCATTCCTTCCACCAGATAAGCCTAAGTCTTTTGTATTCGCAAATTTCTCTGTACTGGCTATGTTTTTCGTCGCCATGCCGATTAAAGTAGTTGTCTCAATTTATGGAATTGAGGGGCTCGAATCATTTAGCTCCTTCTTGATAGTTATGTGCATCCTATTTGGTCTTATTATGGGTATAAAATATTACACAGGGTTCACCAATGGTAAATACAATAACTTAAATGAACCACGATGGAGTAAAAAACCTTGGTAAATATCACCTTAATATCACATAAAAATGTATAACGAGACATGAGGTCTCGTTAATATAACTGTTAGGCATATAAGATGAGAAAAACATTATTCTTAACTATTGTTCTATTTTTAACCTCCTGCACACAGTCGATTGATGTGCCAACAGACAAGTATGGAATACTGTTTAGGCTAGGTAAAATAGAAAATACAACACTTGGTCCCTCTAAATTACAAAAAACAGTTTTCATCGAAAGTGTATTATTAATTAATAAAACCTACACAGTTGAATTGATTGAAGGTCAGTACTCCATTAAGTACACTGTCATAGATCCTGAGGCGTATTTCAAAGAAGTTCGAGGCAACAATAGTATTTTAGTTCTTCTTGAAAAAGAACTGGCAAAACATGCGCTTAGTGGTCAATCTATCACATCTAAGGAACAGCTACATAAAATCATAGAAAACATGAACCTGCCAATAATTATAGATAAAAATGCCTAAAAATGTATAACGAAACATGAGGTCTCGTTAATATAACTGTTATGAGTAAAAGGAAAGAGAATGAGTAAAGTTGTTGAGGCGCTACTGAATAGTGCATATCATGATTCTGTTTTGCTTCAAGGGAATGATGAAAAAGGTGATATTTTCTCAATCCATTGAGACGTGGACTTTCTCTTTTATTCACCAGACAAAGAAAAAGGTGAATTGGTCGCAGGCTTCATTAATGATAATTGCTACGGTGACGCCACTTATTACCAGTCGGACGAGAATCACTGTATAAAAGTAATAATTAATATGCCCACTGAGCAACATATCATTAACTCAGTGTCAGGGCTAATGACATGCATAGCAGAAATATATGGCCTCGAATATGATGGGTGGGGATGTGCTCTACAAAGAAACACATAACACACGCCCTGAGATGGTCCGTCAATAATAATTCATAGCAATCCACTCAAACCGACCCGCTTCCGCGGCACATATTTTGTGAAGAATCGCACAAAGCAATCCCCGCTACGGTGGTCGGCTTAACAAAGCGTTATGCATAAATAGCAAAAAACATGAAACTACTAACTGAAGTTATAGATGTTAATGAACTTTACTCATTAAGGATATTACTGGAATCCAATGGGATCGCGTTTCATGTGGCTAATGAAGATTCAGCCAGGAACTTCGGTTTTGTCACTCCCGCAAGAAAATACGCCATATTTATATTATATGAAGAACAATATGACGACGCGATGAAACTATTAGAAAATGAGGATCACATCGTTACAAGTTCAATAGACTTAGATGAACACCGAAGGTTTATGTTAGAAGAAAACGATAGAACGATGAGCCAGATCTACAAAACCGTAATGTATTCATTCCTTGTGGTCGTAATAATTTTCGGTTGTTTCGTTTGGTATATGGAGGCAACGCATTAATGCATATCATGCCGTTCAAACCGGCTCTATGAAAAAATACGCCATACTTTTACTTGTTTCGGCCACGCTAACTGCGCTGGTGGCACCGGCTGCTACGAACATGGCATAACATTGTTGCTTCTTCTTATAAAGATCGGAGACTTATAATTTAGCGGCATGGTTACTGCTCTTAGTCAAGACGAGAAAGGTGTGCTATTAAACCTGTTATCAGCTGGTCACGAGCATGGTGATCTATACAAGAACCCAACTTTCGAACAATTTAAACGCGGTTTCCCGCTTACTATCAATTTATTGCTGCCAAGGTATAACACTTTATCCCCTTCCACTTTTACAATTGCCCCATCCGGATCTCAGTAATCAATAGCGAGATCGCCCCATTCTGCGCGTAGGCATCAGGGATAACGAGTAGAAATGGGGCACTAATGAGATTCCAGATGATGGCGATAACCCAGCCGACATAGACCCTCGTCCTTGCCCCGGAATTAACTCGATTATCTGTCCACTTAGGATTGTCCAACCAAGGTTTTACATCGGCACCCTGTACCACCTTTTCATCTCCTATCTCCCTCTCCCTTCGTTAAGTGGTTACGTACTCGGTAAACGTCTCGATATAATTGTAGCGATACACAGAAACAGTGCCGACCAGGCAAGACACCCCACCATGCCGTGCTGCTGATAGCTCCAGCCTGAGAGCACGGTACCGGTGAGGCGCCCTGCTGCATTGGCCATGTAGTAGAAACCGACGTTACCCGCCACCTCCTCGTGCTCTGAGTAGTGGAGGATGAGGTAGGAGTGGATTGCCGAGTTGATGGCGAAGAGCACTCCGAACACCGCTAAGCCGATAATCAAACTTGCTGCCGCATCAAATCCTGCATAGAGCGCGACGGCGATCGCCGCCGGGCTGAGGGTGAGTATCGCTACCCATAGCAGCGCCGTTGCACCATCCGGCCCGTGACCATGATGGCTACGGCGTATCAGTTTTGGTGCCAGCGATTGCACCAAACCATAGCCGATCACCCACAGTGCCAGAAAAGTACCTACTGCTGTATTACTCCACCCCAGCACACCACTGAAAAATACCGGCAGCCCCACCACGAACCAGACATCACGCGCTGCAAACAGAAAGAGGCGCGCCGCCGAGAGTCGGTTAATCGCCTCTGACCTGGAGAGGATATGGATGAACTTCGGCTTGCGCCTGGCCATGCCCAATTGCTTCGGCAACATGAAATAACTGAGCAGCAAAACCGCCAGCAGCATCGTCGCCATTATCCACATGGCGTGCTGAAATCCGAACAGCGAGAGCAGCAAACCACCAAGGAAGAAACCGACTCCCTTAAGGGCGTTCTTCGAGCCGGTAAGCACGGCGACCCACTTGAACAGACTCCCCTCCCTGTCGACCACCATCAGCTTCACGCTCGCCTTGGCGCTCATTTTGTTAAGGTCTTTGGCGATGCCGGAGAGGGCCTGCGCCGCCATCACGTAGGCGACGCTCAACATGGAAGCATCGACGGTGAGCATCAACAGGGCGATGATCTGCAGACCGATGCCGATATGCATGGTGAGGTTAAGGCCGATGCGTGCACCGACCCAGCCACCCAGCAGGTTGGTCACCACGCCGAAGAATTCGTAAAAGAGAAATAGCAGGGCAATGTCGAGCGGGGCGTAGCCGAGCTGGTGGAAGTAGAGCACCACCAGCATGCGAAGTGCCCCATCAGTGAGGGTAAAGGCCCAGTAGGAGCCGGTTACTACCAGGTAGTTACGTAATGCGTTGTCGCCGGCAAAACTCATAGCAGATTGAGCAGATCCCCAAACCCCCACACCAGGGTTCCGATGATCAACATATAGAGACCATTTTTTTCGCTCAACCAGCGCCGCTCATCACTCTCCTGTAGCAGGTGGTGGCGTGCATCACCGCCCCAGTCGCGATTGACCATCGAGTCACGTCGCTGCTGTCGCCCCAGCTGTTGCATGTGATCGATGATCTGGTGAGAGGTGAGGATGATCCCGTTCACCACCACCAGTGAGCCGCTACGCGCCAGCCAGTTCCAGTCCCCCAGCTCCATGCTCAACAGCGCCCCGAGCAGCAGTGTCACCAGTGCTGCGCTGTAGGCCTTGAGGGTAAATTGCCGCGTTCTCATCACAGAGTCTATTCCAGGTGTTTTGGCTTGTGGTTATCGGCCCCTGATGCATAATAGCGAAATCTAACACACAACCGAACAGGCAGGGCAATCACCATGAGCGAGGGAAAACTCCCCCACGATCCCAACGGTCTGCACTTTGCGGCTGGTGCCTTTATCGGTGGGGTGACCGGGCTGGTACTCACCCATATGGGCCAGCCACAGATGGATGCGGCCATCACCGGGCTCATGGCCACCTGCGCCACAGGTATCTTTAAGGCACTACGTGATGGCAATCGCGTCAGCCCCGGCAGGGCGCTGGCCAATGGGGCCCTGATCGCCTCGGGTGGATTGATCACGCCGCTTCTGCTGTTGTTCTGATTATTTTGCGGCTGTCGCCTATGGCCGATATTCAAACAGCATCACCTTCACTCCCCGCCCCGCCATCGCCTCTTTAAATATTTCTGGATTGGGCAGCCGTTCGATAAAACGGCAGGCGGGGCACTCTGACGCAACGCTCTGCAACAGAAAGGCCTCATCGAGTTGCGGGGAGTTGAGACAGAGCATTACCTCGCCGCCGGGGTGCATGAACTCGGGGATGCGACGGATGATCTTTTTATAATCGCGGGCGATATCGACGCTCCCCCTCTGCAGACTGGGCGGGTCGCAGATCAGTAGGTCGTAGGGGCCGTGGCGGCGGATGCGGCTAAACGATTTGAAGATGTCGATCCCCTGAAACACCACCCTCTCCAGCTCCTGTCCATTGAGCCGGTGGTTCTCCCGCCCGCGCGCCAGTGCCGCCTTGCTCACATCGATATTGACGATCCGACTCGCCCCGCCGGCCAGCGCCGCCACCGAGAAGGCACAGGTGTAGGCGAAGAGATTGAGCACCCGTTTGCCGCTGGCGTGCTGCCTCACCCAGTTGCGGCCATTGCGCATATCGAGAAACAGACCGCTATTCTGATTAGCCCCCAGGCGCAGGCCATATTTCAGCCCCGCCTCCTCCACCACCAGCTCATCAGCCGGCTCGCCACGCAGTCGCTCGAAGGGGGCCATCGGGCGGCAGCGATACTGCACCTGAACCGTTCGGCAGCCGGGGAGTTGTTCAAACAACACGTCTGCCAGCGGCTGCAGTAGCTCATCGCCCTCCTCCTGATAGAGGGTGATGAGGGCGACCGGAGGCAACCAGTCAACGTTGATATGCTCATATCCGGGCCAGGCGTGGCCGCGACCATGAAACAGGCGACGGCACTCCTGCGGGTCGTAGCCATCGGGAGGTGAGAGCGCAAGGAAATTGATCATGGCGTCAACATAACCGCCATTGGGACAAAGAGGAAGATTCTGAGGGGAGAATACGCTGCGCCTAACCCAGCAGCCGCTTGACCTCTGCTACCAGACCGGACAAATCAAGCGGTTTAACGAAGGTACTCACCGCCCCAAGATTATCAGCCGCAACAAGGTGGGCGAAATTCCCCGAGATGGCAATCACCGGGATCGAGGTTTGACGCTCCTGAAGTGCCTTAATCAGATCCAGGCCATTCATCATAGGCATGTCGACATCAGTGACCACCACGGCGGGATTCAATTTATCGAGCAGTTCAAGCGCCTCCTGACCGTCACTCGCACAGGCAGTCTGCAACCCCATAATATCGAAGTACTCGGTCAACAGGCGCCTGATCGCCTCATCATCATCAACTAGCAAGGTCAGGTGGCTCATACGCTCCGCTCTATCGTCATTCAAATCGTTGTTACTTATTCACTTTGCCCCCCTGGCAGATTGCATGCTTCAGTAAGACTCTCTCATGCATCCCGGCAGGATAAAGGGTGCCCATTCAGCAAACCTCGACGCCTGTCACAGAACACTCTACACGCCGAGTCACAGAGGATAGTCATCTTATCCGTCATATCTGTGTGGATTTTATCTACAAATCAAGCCGAAGGATATCCATTAACAGGTGAGGGTCCTGACCGTGATTTTATGTAAAGCTCACCTCAAGATGGCGACTTGCCGTATGCCATCACTTAGATCAGGATAGTATTCTTCTAAATCACACCCATTGTGCTGACATGATTATCCGAAAACCCTATGCCGAGTCGTGCGATGAGAACGGCCCACCGATTCTTGAAGTACTCCGGCGTGAACTTCCCGCCAGTGGAGACCTACTGGAAATCGGTAGCGGCACAGGTCAACACGCTGTGATGTTCGCCACTGCACTGCCTGATATCCAGTGGCATACCAGTGACATGATTGAGATGCACGATGGGATTCAAATGTGGCTGGATGAGGTGTCACACCCCAACCTCCATCCACCTATCAGGCTGAATGTACTTAGCGACCCGTGGCCCGAACAGCGTTATGACGCTATCTACTCGGCCAACACCGCCCACATCATGTCAGAGGAGGCCGTCGAGGCGATGTTTCGAGGTGCCGGCAAGGTACTCAAGCCCGCATCCTCCTTCCTGCTCTACGGCCCCTTTATGTACGATGGCGAACACACCAGCGAGAGCAACGCCCGCTTTGAGCTATGGCTTAAGTCTCAGGGAGACCATCAGGGGATACGCGATGTCAGCTGGCTCAAAGAGATCGCCAGCTCGGCAGGCCTGGAATTGGAGAAGGATATCGAAATGCCGGCCAATAACCGTATATTGCTGTGGCAGCGATAGTAAGCGCTAATTACAGCAAAATAGCGACCTATTCACGACTGTTCGACCAACTGCCGTTCTGTGATGAACTTCACCCAAACAGTGTGATAATTCCCTTATATTAGTGCTGCTTTGATGCAATGCCATTATAAATGAAGGGGAATTAGTTATGAAAAAACTGTTAATGCTTCTTGCCGTACTGTCACTTGCCGCCTGTGGTCAGGACAAGCAGGCAACCGATGCCCAAACTGCTGCACCTGCCACAACCGAAGCAGCTACTACTGAAGCAGCCGCCACTGACGCTGCAGCCCCTGCAGAGGGTGAGACAGCCGCTGCTCCTGCGGCGGATGGAGCCATGACTGAGGCTGATAAAGCATCAGCCATCCCACAGGACGAAGTAGCCGCCGCCATTGAGAAGGCTATTGCGGAGGGTAAAGAGGCCGCGGCAAAAGTTGAGGCTGCCACTGAGACCAAATAGTCACCTCTGTTCTGCAACAAAAAAGCCGGCGAATGCCGGCTTTTTTGTCTCTACAGTCTCCCCGTTCAGGGTTTGTATTTAACGATATCGAAACTTTTCAGCTGTTCCTTAGTTTCTGGATTGAACAGCACGTGCAACATGGCGTGCATAACATAGACCTGGCCATCACGCAGGGTACCGGTTGTGGCAAATACCTTACCTGTCTCCGCCTTACCCATGACATTTGCGCTCTGCCAGCCATCTTCACTGGTGAACTTGATCACCGAGTTGACCTCTGAATTGGCGATAACCAGCAGCGCCCCCTCTGCATCCCACATCAGGCCATCTGCCCCCTGAATATTCTCACTCACTTTTACCTCACTGAACTCTGCGGGATTCTCCAGCGGGATCTTGAACAGCTGGCCTGAGTTCATCTTGGCCACCAGCAGGTAGTTCTCCTTAACGACAATACCGTTGAGATTGAAAGATTCGCCAGTGAAGGCCTCGTTATTGATCAGCACCGAGACCTGGTAGTCGGGGGAAACTTTATAGATGATCGGAGAGAAGCTGTCTGTGATATAGGCGGTACCATCAGCAGCGATGGCGATATCGTTACAGAAATGTCCCCCCTCCTTGTCTGTAGCCAGCTCAACGTACTGGAGGAGTTCGCCGCTGGAGAGCTTAAAGACCGCCAGAGCGGCCATCTTGCCTGCAGTCTCCCTGGAGGATTTCTCACCAGCACCGGGGTCGGAGTTACAGACCAGAACCCGATCACGCACCGCATCCAGCTCAATACCAACGGCGGAGATCATACGGGGGTCTGAGGCAAACACTTCGGTAGTCCCATCATCCTTGACCGCGCTGATAACCCCTTTGCGAATAGAGGTGACCAGAAAGCGCCCGTTGGCTTCGTCCCACTCCACCGCTTCAGGATAGAGGGCGTCGCTGTTAACCTTGACTATATCAGGGACAACGTGGGCTGCACTCCCTACCTGTGCCTGCTCGGCCTGTTTTGCACTATCACAAGCAGCGAGGATCATAACCAGCGCAGAAAGAAGTGCAATTTTTCTGATGTTATTCATAATACATATTCCTTGTCTGTTTGTTCTTGGGAGAAAACTCCGGACTCAACATACGCGATAGCATCGGTATTTTCCAGCGACGGGTAGCTTCCCCTCTCACAACTCATGCCATTACAATCGGTAAGGCAGAGAATGCCCAAGTTTCAGTCAATAATCAGCCACTATGACTAAACCGTCCGCCATTATCACCCCCTGGCACACCACCCTTGAGGCGGGTAGCGTATCGATATTTCCAGACGGTTGTCGTGACCTCATCCTGTCGATTAGTGATCATGCCCCCGCGACGCTGCTCCTTACCGGTCTTGACGATAGTTCGCGGCTGGTCGAGAACAGCACCACCACCCACTACGTCGGTCTTCGTCTGCACCCCGCCGCCAACTTTGCCTTGCAGATCGAGGGAAACGGCTGTGGCGATACCACCTTGACTTCAGGACACGAACTGCTCGGCCCCTGGGTCGATACCCTGCTTCACCAGCCACATCGCGCTGAGGAGTTATTGCTTGAAGGGGTTGAACGCTGGTTCAGTACCAACGACTCACTATGCCGGGAATTTATCCTTGCCCTGAATCAGCCCGACTCACATTTCGGTATCGGCGAGCGCCAGCTCCGGCGCAGCATCACACAACAGACTGGCAGGCCACCCGCCTTCTGGCGGCGGTTACAACGGGCAAGGGGGGCGGCCAAGACTATTCTCGACACCACCAGGCCACTGAGCGATATCGCCGCCGAGCATGGCTTCTCCGACCAGGCCCACCTGTCACGGGAGATGCGCCGGTGGTTTGACCTGACACCGGGACGATTACGCAGCTATCCCGAGCGTTACCGCCACCAGTTCCACAGCCCCGACGCCTTCACCCCTTAACCGATAAAGTACTGACGAAACTCGGCCGCCGGTTCGATCGGCCGGTAGCAATAGACCATTGCCCCTGCAGGGTCGAGTACGCCAAATCCACGATCACCCCATGGATGGTCTTCCAGCGCTATCACAGGTTCAATACCCTTAGCAGTGATCGCCGCATGCAGGCCGTCCACATCCTCCAGTTGAAGATTGATAGTGATTCCCCCGGCAAAGGGGACCATCCCCTCCTGTGGTGCCATTAAACAGATCTCCGCCTCGCCCCCCTCCAGCCGCAACACCTGATACCAGCCGCAATCAAACGTCGGGCGAGCGCCGAAGTGCCGCTCATAAAACTGGCGGCAGGCCTCAACTTCAGGGGTAATCAGGGTGACACTGGCTTGTTTAATGGTCATTGGGCGGCTCCTCGAACGGATGGAACCGCCAATATGAACTATTGCCGAAGGCGTGTATTGAATATTTCGGACTTCTTTCGTGGGCACATGCGTGCCCACCCTACACCTCTTTATAAATCTCCGCACCGGCCTCTTTAAACTTCACCGACATTTCGTTCATCCCCTTCTCAGCAAACTCCCTGACCTCCTGCGAGATCTTCATCGAGCAGAATTTCGGTCCGCACATGGAGCAGAAGTGGGCCACCTTGTGCGCCTCCTTGGGCATGGTCTCGTCGTGGAAGGCCATCGCCTTCTCCGGGTCGAGGGCGAGGGCAAACTGGTCCATCCAGCGGAACTCGAAGCGCGCCTTGGACATGGCGTTGTCCTGCACCTGGACACCGGGGAAGCCCTTGGCGAGATCGGCCGCATGGGCCGCAATCTTGTAGGTGATGATCCCCTCGCGCACGTCTTCCTTGTTGGGCAGGCCGAGGTGTTCCTTGGGCGTGACGTAGCAGAGCATCGCGGTGCCGTACCAGCCGATCTGCGCGGCGCCGATGCCGGAGGAGAAGTGGTCGTAGCCGGGGGAGATGTCGGTGACCAGCGGGCCGAGGGTGTAGAAGGGTGCCTCGTGGCACGCCTCCAGCTCCTTGTCCATGTTCTCCTTGATCTTCTGCATCGGCACGTGGCCGGGGCCTTCGATGATCACCTGCACGTCGTGTTCCCAGGCGATCTTGGTCAGCTCACCCAGGGTCTCCAGCTCGCCGAACTGGGCCGCATCGTTGGCATCGGCCAGACAACCGGGGCGCAGGCCGTCGCCGAGGGAGAAGGCCACGTCATAGGCCTTCATGATCTCGCAGATCTCTTCAAAATGCGTGTAGAGGAAGCTCTCCTCATGGTGCGCCAGGCACCACTTGGCCATGATCGAGCCACCGCGCGAGACGATGCCGGTGACGCGCTCGGCGGTGAGCGGTACGTAACGCAGCAGCACCCCGGCGTGGATGGTGAAGTAGTCGACCCCCTGCTCCGCCTGCTCAATCAGCGTATCGCGGAAGATCTCCCAGGTGAGGTCTTCGGCCACGCCGTTGACCTTCTCCAGTGCCTGGTAGATCGGCACGGTACCGATCGGCACCGGCGAGTTACGCAGGATCCACTCGCGGGTCTCGTGGATGTTCTTACCGGTGGAGAGATCCATCAGGGTGTCGCCGCCCCAGCGGCACGACCAGACCAGCTTCTCCACCTCTTCCTCGATGGAAGAGGTCACCGCCGAGTTGCCGATGTTGGTGTTGATCTTCACGCGGAAGTTGCGGCCGATGATCATCGGCTCCAGCTCTGGGTGGTTGATGTTGCAGGGGATGATGGCGCGCCCGGCGGCTATCTCGCTGCGCACAAACTCGGGGGTGATCTCATCGGGAATATTGGCGCCATAGTCCTGACCCGCGTGCTGGCGAAGCAGCTTCTCGTAATCAGGATTGGCGCGCATCTGCTGCAGCATGTTGTTCTCACGGATGGCGACGAACTCCATCTCGGGGGTGATGATCCCCTGGCGGGCGTAGTGCAACTGCGAAACATTCTGCCCTGCCCCATTTACAATTCGGGCGCGACGCGGTGCTCGGATGTGCTCAAAGCGCAGGTTGGCCAGTTCCGGGGCGCCCTGGCGCGCGGCGCCGTATTCAGAGGTCGGACCGTCGAGCTGTTCGGTATCGCCACGCTCTTCGATCCACCTCTCCCGTAGCGCGGGCAGGCCCGCCATCAGGTCGATCTTCGCCTCGGGGTCAGTATAGGGGCCGGAGGTATCATATATATATATCGGCGGATTCTTCTCAGGAGAGCCACTCGTCATGGTCTCGTCCTGACTCACTTCACGCACCGGCACGCGGATATCGGGGCGTGAACCCTCAACGTAGAGCTTGCGCGATTTGGGGAAGGGTTTGGTTACCTCGGCAGAAAGTTGCGAGGTCTTTTTCAGGAATTCGTCTGGGATGGCGCTCATGATCTACTCCAGTAGTGGGGCTGAGCGCAGAGTTGTGGGCGGTGCGGTCAGCTTCCCTACGCCGGTATCAACCGGATCAGGTTCAAAGGGTCTCTTCTCAGTTGGCCACAACCGCCGCCAACGCCCCTAGCAGTAACGGCTAAAGATATCTGAAAATACTCACATACACAAGTAAGCCTTTGATTGAAAAAGACAAAACCCATACAAAACAAAGGTTAAGTAACTTTAATTCCACTGAAGTGAAGGGTCTGTTTATAGACCCATTACTCCAGCTGACCTTGTCTGTACCCGACACTCAGCATACCCTTTGTCTCAAATAGCACATTGGGGGAGATAACAATGGCCGACATGAATATCGAACTGGCGCGTCACAACCTGATCGAACAGCAGATCCGCCCATGGGATGTACTGGATGATCAGGTACTGGAGACCGTGATGCGCTGCCCGCGTGAGGCCTTTGTCGCACCTGGCCAGCGCAACCTCGCCTTCGTCGATATGGAGCTGCCGATCGGCCACGGTGAGCACATGATGCACCCCAAATTGGAGGCGCGCATGCTCCAGGCCCTGCAGATCAAGCCTGATGACAGGGTGCTGGAGGTGGGCACCGGCAGTGGTTATGTCACCATGATGCTGGCACACCTTGGCGACCAGGTGGTGTCAGTGGAGATCAACGAGGAGCTGGCCCAGGGGGCAATGAAACGCCTGACCGAGCTAGGGGTGGAGAATGCCCAGGTAAAGATCGGGGATGGCTCCTGTGGCTGGGAGGCGGAGCAACCCTACGATGCCATCGCCATTACCGGTTCCCTCTCCTCGCTGCCCGAGCCATTCAAGCAGCAGTTGCAGATAGGTGGCAGGCTCTTCGCCATCATCGGTAATGGCCCGGTGATGGAGGCACAGCTTATCACCCGGACTAGTGCCAACGAGTGGCACGAGCAGGTGCTATTTGAAACCAGCCTTACCCCGCTCAACCATCAGTGCACGGTTACACAGTTCCACTTTTAGCCCGATCGCGAGCGTGACGGCTGCCACACTCCGGTAACTTTTCCTTGAATTGAATAGACGATACCCTCAATATATAAGCATTCTCTAATATACTTTTCGCGAAGGCCGGCCTGTTTAGTAGTAAACTTGGCCATATTTCGCGGAGTGAACCAGTTCAAAGGGATGCAAATGAAATCTGCCATATTGAAGATCGCCACCGCCTCGGCCCTGCTGCTCGGTGCCACCACCAGCCTGCAGGCCGAGGATCTCCTTGAGATCTATCGCATGGCGCAGCAGAGTGACCCCACCCTGCGTGCCGCCGCAGCGGGTAACCAGGCGGCGCAGCAGGCCCGCGCTCAGGGGCGCGCCGCGCTGCTGCCACAGCTCAACGCCACCGCCAATGTGGCGCAGAACTCGCTGGATATTAACGGCAACACCACCGACTATGACTCCAATGGCTACAACATCCGCCTGGTGCAGAGTCTCTACCACCACGACTACTACAAGCAGTTGAAGGTAGCCGATGCGGGGATCGCCCAGGCCGATGCCCAGTATGAGGCGGCGCGCCAGGGTCTGGTACTGCGTGTTGCCGAGGCCTACTTCAACCTGCTCGCGGCACAGGACACCCTGGCCGCCGCCGAGGCCTCCAAGCGCGCCATTGAGCAGCAACTGCATCAAACCAGACAGCGCTTTGAGGTAGGGCTGATCGCCATCACCGATGTTCACGAGGCACAGGCCGGCTACGATGCCGCCGTTGCTGCCGAGATCACCGCCAGCAACGGTGTCGATATCACCCGCGAGCAGCTGCGCGAGATCACTGGTGAGGAGCCTGTGGCCCTTGCCACTCTGCAGGAGGAGGTGCCACTGTTAAGCCCCGACCCTGGCGATATCAAGGCGTGGGTAGAGAAGGCGATGGGCGAGAATCTCACCCTGCTCGCCAGTGAGGCGGCTGCCCGAGCCGCCTCCGAGGAGTTGGGGCGTCGTGAGGCGGGCCACTACCCCAGTCTGGATCTCATCGCTAACCACAACTTCAGCGACACCACTGAGCTGAACAATACAGAGACCACCCATACCAGCGTTATGGTGCAGCTTACCGTACCGATCCTCTCCGGCGGCCTGACCACCGCTCAGAGCCGTGAGGCACGCGCCAAACTGACCCAGGCGCAGGAGACCCTGGAGGCGCAGCGCCGCGCCACCGAACGTGAGGTGAGGAGTGCCTATCTTGGCATCGTCGCCGGTATCGGCCAGGTACAGGCCCGCAAGCAGGCTCTCTCCTCGGCGCAGACCGCCCTCGAGGCGACCCAGGCCGGTTTTCGCGTTGGTACCCGTACCGCGGTCGATGTCCTTAACGCCCAGCAGGTGCGCTATCGCGCCCAGAGTGAATACTCACGGTCACGCTATGACTATCTGCTCGCTACCCTGCGGCTAAAGCAGGCGGCCGGTTCGTTGAGCGAAGAGGAGCTCATTCAGGTCAACGCCTGGCTGCAGTAATCGGCTTTGCGGCTGTTTCGTACCGCCCGTTTCCTGATAGAATCGGGCGCCATGAACAGTAGCCAACATTTTCCTTCTGCCGCCCCTGACTTTAGTGACCCGCTGGGGCTTCTGCGCGCCTGCCACGAGCGGATATTCAACCACTGCGACACCCTGGAGAGGCTTGCCGCCCACCTCGCCGAGAGTGGCATCGATCAGGAGGCCAAAGAGGCCGCCGCCCAGATTCATAAGTACTTCTCCGTTGCCGGTAAACATCACCATCAGGATGAGGAGCAGGAGCTCTTCCCCCGTCTGGCACGCATCAGCCTCAAGCTGGCCGATCTGGTCCACCAGTTAAAACGGGAGCATGAGAAACTCGATGCCCTGTGGGCCGAACTGGCACCGCTACTGGCCCGCCCTGCCACCATTGAGGAGATTGATGGCTTTGGCGAGATGGCCCGGCAGTTCAGCGACGCCCAGCGAGCCCATGTCAGCCGTGAGAACGAGGAGTTGCTGGAGATGGCGCAACACATCTTTGGTGCAGACGAGATCAAACAGATCGGCGAGAAGATGGCCGAACGTCGCGGCCTGCCGATCAGGCTGCGTTAGAGGCCGATGGCCGCACAACACAACTTTATCCCCTCCCGTTTTCTCGCCCCGAGCCACTGGCCGACATGGCTCGGTCTGGGGGTGATGCGCCTGATCGCCCTGCTCCCCTGGCGCCTGCAGATCGCTATCGGCTCCGCACTCGGCACCCTGCTGTTCCACCTCATCCCCAGTCGTCGCCGCGTGGCCGAGATCAATCTGCGCCTCTGCATGCCGGAGTTGAGTGATGTTCAGCGTCATGGGCTGATCCGCGACAACTTCCGTGCCACGGCGATCTCCATCTTCGAAGGGGCGATGAGCTGGTGGGGCAGTGATCGACGTATTAAACCGCTCTACCATATTGAGGGGCTGGAGCATCTGGAGGCGGCCCGGGCTCTGGGGCGTGGGGTAATTCTTCTCGGTGGTCATTACACCACCCTGGAGATCAGCGGTCGATTTCTCGCCTACCATGTAGAGGGGTTACAGCCTATCTACAAACCGGCACGCAATCCGCTGTTTGAGGCGGTACTGGCCCACTCACGACGACGGCTCTTCGATGACCTGCTCAACAGCAACGATATGCGCACCATCATTCGCAACCTGAAGCGGGGCAAGGTGGTGTGGTACGCCCCGGATCAGGACTTTGGTCGTGATCGCTCCATCTTCGCCCCCTTCTTCGGTGTCGCCACCGCCACCCTTACCGCCACAGCGAAGATGGCAAAGTTATCGAAGGCACCACTGCTCCCCTACACCTCGGAGCGACTCTCTGACGGCCGCTTTGTGATCCGCCTGCAACCGGCACTGGAGCACTTCCCCTCCGGGGATGACCTCGCCGATGCCACCCGCACCAACCGGATCATTGAGGAGCAGGTAAGGCGGGTACCGGAGCAATACCTTTGGGTACACAAACGCTTCAAGACCCGCCCCGAGGATGAGGAGGGGCTCTACTAAAATGGCCACAGCGCAACCATCACCCCGCCTCACGCTGCTGCTCTATCGCACCCTGCTGTGGCTGCTCACCCCCTACCTGCGCTGGCGCTTCACCCGCGAGGGGAAACATTTCAATGACCCGCACTTTGCCCGCCAGCGTTGCGGCTCCCACCACCCCGAGTTTCGCGATGGCACCCTTTGGCTGCACGCCGCCTCGGTGGGTGAGGTCAACGCCCTGTTACCACTGATCGAGGCACTACACACGGAACACCCCGAACTCCCTCTGCTACTCACCAGCAATACCGCCAGCAGCGGGGCCGTGGCACGGGAGAGGCTACCCGCCGGGGTCACTCACGCCTATCTCCCCTTCGACTGGCCGGCAGCGATGCACCGTTTTCTGGCCCATGTCCGGCCACGGGTTGGGGTCATCATGGAGACCGAGCTGTGGCCCAACCTCTATGGGCAGTGTGCCCACGAGGGCGTCCCCCTGCTCATCATCAACGGGCGGATCTCACAGAAGACACTGGGGGCACCCCGCTGGCTTAAACCCCTCTACCGGGGCTGTCTGCAACAGACTACTCAGGTACTGGCTCGCTCCGAGCTGGATCGCGAGCGCTTTCTGCGCCTGGGTGCCAACCCGGCCACTACCCGGGTGATCGGTAATATCAAGGTTGCCGCCCTCAACCGCACATCCCCCCCTCCCATCGAGCTGGGGAGGGAATACCTGCTGGCCGCCTCCACCCGCGATGGTGAGGAGCGGCTGGTTGTAGAGGCGTGGCAACAGAGTGGGCGGGAGGAGCTACTGGTGATCGCGCCGCGCCATATCCAGCGGCTGGAGACAATTCTGACTGAGCTGGCACCCTTCGGGCTGAACGTCGCCGTGCGCAGTCGTGGCGATGCCATTGGTGATGAGACCCAGCTCTATATTGCCGATACCTTCGGCGAGCTGGGTGGCTTTATCGCCGGGGCACGGCTGGTCTTTATGGGGGGCTCACTGGTGGCAATGGGGGGGCACAACATCCTCGAGCCGGCGGCCATGGGCAAGGCGGTGGTTACCGGGCCGCACATGGAGAACTTTCTCGACGAGAGTCGCGTGCTGCGAGAAGGAGGGGGATTGCTTCAGGTTGCCTCCGTCGGTGAGCTGGCCACGACACTGGCACAACTACTGGGTGAACCAGCGAGTTGCGACACCCTTGGCGAGAGGGCCCGCGAGGTGATGGCCAAACAGGCCGATGTAGTTGAGCGTTATCTTGAGGCGCTGAACCCCTACCTCTAATCGCGCGCCGCCGTCTGATAGCCGCGCATCAGTGCCTTCCAGTCCTCATCATCAAAGGCAAAGAGCATCTCCTGGCGGCGAAACTTCTCCAGCGAACGCTTCAGTCGCTCCATATTGGCGCTACGCCACCCCTCATCACCACGGCGCAACTCGCTGCGGTCAAAATCGATAAGGTAGACCCTCCCCTCCTCATCCAGCAGGATGTTACGGGCATTCAGGTCGGCGTGATAGAGCTCTTCCAGGTGGAAACGGCGTAGCCACGAGCCGACCCGCTCCAACTGGGCACTCGGCAGGCGCTTTTCGCACAGCCACTCGGCGAGCGGGCGGGCGTCGATCGCCTCGGTAACGATGTCGGCACGGTAGCCAAGACCGTCACGTACCACCCGCACCGCCACCGGCCGGGGCACGGGAAGCCCGCGGCGATATAGCTCCAGTAGCAGATGCCACTCGCGCCACGGGCGGCTCTTCTCCAACCCCAGCCAGAGGTAGCGGTCGCGGGAGAGTCTGGCGGGCAGGCCACCACGGTGGTAGTGGCGCAGGGCGAAGACCTGATCGTTATACTGAACGAATACGGTGGTGCCACGACCGGGGGCGGAGCCGAGTAGCTGCCCCTCCCGCTCCCAGTGATGGGGGTCAAAAAATGTCTCATCCGGTTGGCCGATGGTGTCGGCATCATATAGGATGTGGCTCTTTTCAGAGTCGATTTGAGTCGGTTTCATTAAATGCGATTACCCTTAAGCTCGCCGCCGCGAAGCCTCTGTCTGTTGCGCCTCTCAGCGATTGGCGATATCAGCCATACGCTTCCGCTGTTGCGCACCCTGCAGGCCGCCTGGCCTGAGACCGCGATCACCTGGATCATCGGTAAGCAGGAGCATGCCCTGGTCGGTGACATTCCGGGCGTGGACTTTATCATCTTTGACAAGTCGCGGCGATGGCGCGCCTATCTCGACCTCTACCGCGCCCTGCGGGACCGGCGCTTTGATCTGCTGCTGCACATGCAGATGTCGCTACGTGCCAGCCTCGCCAGCCTGCTGGTTCGTACGCCCATCCGCCTGGGGTTTGACCGGGCACGAGCCAAAGACCTGCAATGGCTATTCACCAATAACAAGATCGCGGCGCGGGAGGGAGAGCATGTCATCGACTCCTTTTTCGGTTTCAGCGAGGCGCTAGGGATTACGCAGCGTCAGCTGCGCTGGGAGATCACCATCCCCAAGAGTGCAGAAGATTTTGCCGACGAGCGCCTGCCCCGCGGAGACTTTATCGTTATCAGCCCCTGCTCCAGCAAGGCCTACCGCAACTGGAGCGCTCGCGGTTACGCCGAGGTGGCGAAGTATGCGATCCAGCAACACAACCTCAACGTGGTACTGTGTGGCGGCCCCAGCCGACTGGAGTGGCAGTACGGTGCGGAGATCATGGCCAGTCTCGATATGGCCAAACTGAGTCATCGAGTGACCAATCTCATCGGCCAGAGTGATCTCAAACAGCTGTTGGCGGTACTGAAACGTGCCCGCGCCGTGGTGAGCCCCGACTCGGGCCCTGCCCACCTGGCCACCGCCGTCAATGCCCCGGTGATCGGCCTCTACGCCTGCACCAATCCGGACCGCGCCCGTCCCTATCTGAGTGGTGACTATGTGGTTAACCGCTACCCGGAGGCAGTAGCGGCCAAATACAGTAAAGCGGTTGCCGAACTACCCTGGGGGATTCGGGTAAGGGATGAGGGTACAATGGCGAGCATCAGCGTGGATGATGTCACATCTGTACTGGACAGAATTATGACAACGCCACAGCAAGATTCGAATAACAGCGTATAAGCGAAAAGGAAGCCTTACATCGATGCTGCAACGCCTTGGCCAATTTGCCCTTTCACTCCTTATCCTCTTTAGTGTCGCCCTGCTAGCGAAGGGACTGTTCGCCCTGTTTCAGAGCGAACTGCATCAGGGGATGGGTAGTGTTGAGTTAATCGCCACACTGCTCTGGGGCTTTCGTTTCGACCTGGCCATCAGCGCCATACTGGCACTGCTCGGCTACCTCACGGCACAGCTGTTCGCACTCATCCCGCGAGTAACGTTTGTCACTGCACTGAGGTGGACAACCGCCCTCTCAGCCGTCGCCCTGATCCTGCTGCACGGTAGCGACGCCATCTACTACGTCGAATCGGGTCGCCATCTGGGTTATGAGCTGAAAGAGGGATGGAATTCGGGTACGGAGCTGTTTCTGACCGCGGTACAGGCCCACCTTTCTGTAATAATCGTTCACATTATTCTGGCGCTAACCATTTACTACGCTGTAGTAACACTGTTTGCGCGATTCACCGGCCCTGATGAGACTTCACGCAGCAAGGTAATGAAGGGTGGCGCAGTTTTGCCGGTGATATTGATATCCGTAATATTAATTCGCGGGGGCGTACAACCCACACCGCTAGAGCCCCTTCACGCACAGAAACTGGGCGATACTGCAAAAGCCGCGCTCGCCCTGAATGGGGTCTATAACGCCATATTTTCAACACTATCGACGGGCGCAATCAGTCCCGTTTTTGCCGATAACCCAAGCAGAACTCAAATCGAACTGGTTGGCAAGATGTATCCTGCCGACCCCGCCGAGCGCGTTAGCCAGCCGATAAAAAGAAATGTCGTTGTTATACTCCTCGAGAGCTGGTCAGGTGCATATATGGCCCCATATGGCCATCACCTCGTTACCACACCCTATTTTGATCAGTTCCGTGAAGAGGGGCTGACCACCCGCGCGATGCTCGCCGGTGGCCACCGTACCACTGAGGGGATGTTTGCCACCTTCTGCTCTGCGCAAAACCCACTGGGGCAGACCGTAGCGCAGAGTCAGTTACAGAACTACAACTACCTCTGCCTGCCAAAACTATTAAGTAGTGCCGGATGGTCAAGCGCCTTTTTCCAGGGAACAAACAAAGAGACCAGCGGTACGGGGGCGTTTGCGCAACTCCTCGGTTTTAAAGAGAGCTACGGCAAACTGGATATCAGTCAGGGCTCTCCACAGCTGGAACAAAATCAATGGGGTTATCACGATCAGGACATCTATCGTTTTACCATTAACAAAATGCGGGAGATGCCTCAACCCTTCCTCATTGGGATAAATACCAACACAACCCATGCCCTGCAGATGCCTGAAGGCGTCTCACCATTTGTTGAGCCTAACTCTCGACTCAATGAGTATCAGAATGTCCTTCACTTTGCTGACCAGTCACTACACGACTTCATCATAGAGGTGCAGAAAGCCCCCGAGTTCAAAGATACCCTGTTTGTGCTTGTAGCCGATCACACCGGACTAAGCCCCAAGGAATCATTCAGCAAATCCCTGGTGCCATTTGCAATCCTGGCACCTGACATTGCGCCGGTGTCACTGGATATCATTGCCCACCAGAGAGATATCGCACCGACCGTGCTACAGATGCTCAATCTTCCCTCCCCCACTCACTTTAGTGGCAAGTCACTCTTGACGATGGGGGAGGACCAAAGATTTGCTGACTATTATGATCAGGGTGTTTTAGGATGGGTCGAAGGAGAGCGAGCAATTGAGTTCCCGGTAACGGCACCGGAAACCCCAACCTGCCTCTCACTGGCGGAAAAACTTAACAGCTCACAGCCCGTCGAGTGTGACAGTGAGGCCATTGCGATGCAGCAGAGAGCCCTGGCATTTACCCGTTTATCACAGTCTCTGCTATTCTCGGGAAATCTCTCTCTTTTTCCCACCCCCAAGCTCTCAGCGCCATGAGTGGAGCAGGGTAAAACGGATGGAATCTAGTTTAGGGGCAAGCCCAATGTGAACGTCATATATCATGCGCCAAGCTAATAATCATGCTAAAATCGCCTACCGCCATCACCAGTAAGTTACTGAAAATCTCAAGGAAATTCAGATGAATATCGTCGTAGTCGGTACCGGATATGTCGGTCTTGTCACCGGCACCTGTTTTGCAGAAATGGGCAATACCGTTACCTGTGTCGATATCGATGAAAAGAAGATTGAAAATCTGAAGCAGGGTATCCTCCCTATCTATGAACCAGGCCTTGACAGCCTGGTACAGCAAAACTACAAAGATGGACGCCTGCGTTTTACCACATCCCTATCGGAAGCCGTGCAAGATGCTCACATCCATTTTATCGCCGTAGGAACCCCGCCCGGCGAAGATGGGTCTGCCGATCTGCAATATGTCCTGACCGTGGCAAAGGAGCTAGGTCAATGGATGGTGGGCGACTTCAATATCGTGGTAGACAAATCGACCGTGCCCGTTGGTACGGCTGACAAAGTACGCTCCACAGTACAGGAAGAGCTCAACAAACGCGGCAGTAATACTAAATTCGCCGTTGCCAGCAATCCTGAATTTCTTAAGGAGGGTGCTGCAGTCAACGATTTCATGCGCCCTGATCGCGTTGTTATTGGGGTTGATAATGAAAAAGCAGCCCGCACTTTGCACGACCTCTATGCCCCCTTCGTACGCAATCATGACCGAATCATCGCAATGGGAATTCGCGACGCAGAGATGACCAAGTATGCCGCCAATGCGATGCTTGCCACCAAAATCTCTTTCATGAATGAGATTGCCACCCTGTGCGAGAAGTTAGATGTAGATGTCGAGCAGGTCCGTATCGGCATCGGTTCAGATGAGCGCATCGGCTATCACTTTATCTATCCCGGTTGCGGCTATGGCGGCTCATGCTTCCCCAAGGACGTTAAAGCACTACAGCGTATGGCACATGAAAACAACATTAACTCCTTGGTACTAGACGCGGTTGAGCAGCGCAATGAACAGCAGAAACACCGTCTGTTCGAAAAAATCACTGCTCACTACGGAGACAAGCTGCAAGGCAAAACCTTCGCATTATGGGGCCTTGCCTTTAAGCCCGGTACCGATGATATGCGTGAGGCACCCTCTCTGGTCTTAATTCGCTCACTTATTTCAGCCGGCGCGCTGATCCAGGCACATGACCCTGTTGCCATCGAAACCGCAAAGCAGGAGATGGAGGATAGCTGGCTGACTGAAGGAAAGATCACCTTCTATGAAAAACAGTATGATGCCCTCAAAGATGCTGATGCACTGATTCTAGTAACCGAATGGAAACCCTTCCGTCGCCCCGACTTTGGGCGAGTTGCACAACTCCTTAAGCAGCCCACCATCTTTGATGGTCGTAACCAGTATATTCCTGCTGAAATGCAGCAGCTTGGTTTCTACTATACTGGCATTGGCCGTGGCAAACAGGGCTAGCCCCTCTCAGCCAGTGTATCGAGTACCCTGACTATGTTTAAGGCAACCGTCATTATCTCCGTCTATCGCGATGTTGAGGCGCTAGAGGTTATCCTCTACGCGCTGGAGCAACAGAGTGAAAAATCCTTTAGCGTCGTTGTCTCTGAAGATGGTGAGTCTGTTGAGGTAAAAGAGTACCTTTCACGACGAAACTCCCCACTGGCGATACAACACCTGACCCAGGAGGATAAAGGTTTTCGCAAGAACCGTGCACTTAACAGAGCAGTACTTGCCGCTCCTGGCGAGACACTGATCTTTATTGATGGAGACTGCGTACCGCATCCAAAGTTTGTCGAGTCACATTTAAAGTATGCTATGAAAGGTGTTGTTAACTGTGGGCGTCGTGTAAACCTCGGGCCCGAATTTTCGCGCATCCTTAGGGACAACCCATCCCGCTTGAGTGAACTCACCAGTGTTTGGCGCTACATATCACACTTTCTAGATTTTCGCAGAGATGGCATCAGGAACTATGAACTGGGCTTTTATGTACCGAAAATACAGACCTTGATG
>Ga0224501_10000759_pt1 | contig 25001 bp, 18 predicted proteins | sample SF_Oct11_sed_USG_4_FD_169105 | JGI IMG/M metagenome (GOLD analysis project Ga0224501, IMG submission 169105) | Sediment microbial communities from San Francisco Bay, California, United States - SF_Oct11_sed_USGS_8_1 | ecosystem: Environmental > Aquatic > Marine > Sediment | place: USA... | reverse complement strand
TGCCTTGGTATCCGTGCTGCCGGGTTTTCTCACCTGGCGGCTCCAGTAATGCCCGCGGACCGCCCGCATCACCCGGAAAGTCGTTTCCCTCGTTTTTTCAAGGCCGGCAACTCGGGTTGATTCCGCCCGCCGGATGTTGAAAAAACTTGTATGTCCGGAAGAAAACGGGAAGGGTCATATTATCACCCGGTGATGGATAAATCCAAGGTCAAAGTTTAACCCGGGCCTGATTTCCGTCCCTGCGCCAAAAAAACCGAAGGACCGCGCTATGAAGATAACCCAGGCCGAGTTTATAATCAGTGCCGCCAAGCCCGCGCAGTTTCCCGGCAGCGACATTCCCGAGGTGGCCTTCGTGGGCAAATCCAATGTGGGCAAGTCAAGCCTTATCAACAGCCTGCTGGGGCGCAAGAACCTGGTAAAGACATCCTCCACCCCCGGCAAGACCCAGCTGATCAATTTTTTTCTGATAAACGGCAGCTTCCATTTTGTCGATCTTCCCGGCTATGGATTCGCCAAGGCACCACGCCAGGTGCGCGAAGGATGGGAAAAGCTTGTCGGGGGATATCTTTCCGCCCGGCCAACGCTGAAGGGAGTGGTGGTCATCCTTGATATCAGGCACCCACCGGGAGAACTGGATCTGCGAATGAAGAACTGGCTGGAACAGGCCGGGCTGCCGGTGATTTTCGTGGCCAACAAGTCCGACAAGCTGAGCCGGGGCCGGCTGGCCGGACATGCGGAGCAGGTCGCCCTGGCCCTGGGGCTGGAAGAACCACCCCTGGCTGTATCCGCTAAAAGCGGCCTGGGCTGCCGGGAACTCTGGGAACGCCTGGAAAGCTGGATTGGCACCGCTGGAAAGCCCCCCCCCGTGCCTGAGTAGCACCCGTATAAAGTAAAACCTCCCCAGGCCGCCATCAGACCTGCGGCCTCCGCATTGCCAGGGATTCTGAAAGCATTGTTGATGCTGCGCACGAAAAAGGAAAGGCCAGAAGTGTTTTCTTCATAGTGGAGTAAAGGGGGGAACCTCCACAGTGTCGGAAAACGCCTTCCGGCCTAACCTTTGCCGGCAGCCTCTGAGGCTACCGTTTGCGCCGAATTCTTTTTCAGTGTCCCTGCTGCCCGTGTTCCGGCCCGTTCAGGCCGACTGTTATTCACGGGTTTTCCAATGGGGCTGTTTTGATGTTTAATATGCCGCTTTAATTACCTGCTTTTGCAAGCTGCATAAATCGTCCCAGCCTCTTGGTTGATTATCCAATCACCTGTGGGGAAAATCAAGCTGTTTTTTTGTTTTTTTATCCTTCCAGGGGAATGTTTTCACGGCAACCTTCGAATCAGTGTCGGGTTAAGCTCCGGGGCCGGTTTTTTCCGTGTCCGGGCTCCCCTTCCCCGGGATTTCAGGCCCGCGAATCCGTTTCATTCAAACTTCTTGAACACCAGCACGGCGTTGTGTCCACCAAAAGCGAAGGAGTTGGACAGGAGCACGCGTACGTCATGCTCGCGGGCCTGGTTGGGGACGAAGTCCAGGTCGAGCGCGGGGTCGGGTTCGTGCAGATTTATCGTGGGCGGGATGACCCCCTCGTGCAGAGTAAGCACCGAAGCCACCGCCTCCAGAGCAGAGGCCGCCCCCAGGCCATGGCCCACCATGGACTTGATGGAGCTGACCATGAGCTTTCCGGAATGGGGGCCGAACACATCCTTGATGGCTTTCGTTTCCAGGGCGTCGTTAAGCTGGGTGGATGTCCCGTGGGCATTGATATAATCCACCTCATCAGAATTCACGCGGGCGTCCTGAAGAGCCTGCCGGATGGCATATATGGCCCCCAGGGCCTGGGGATGCGGGGCGGTGAGATGGGTGGCGTCCGAAGACAGCCCCTGCCCGGCCAGTTCTGCGTAAATCACCGCGCCCCGTTTTCTGGCGCTGGTCAGGCTCTCCAGCAGCAGCACACCGGCTCCCTCGGACAGAACGAATCCATCGCGGCCCAGGCTGAAGGGCCGGCTGGCCCCCTGTGGATCGTCATTTCTGGTGGAAAGCGCTTTCAGCTGGGCATAACCGGCCATGGCAAAGGGAGTCACGGTGGACTCACAGCCGCCGGCCACCATGGCATCCGCCCGTCCGGAGTGGATCTGATCAAGGGCGGCCCCGATGCTGTGATTGCCGGTGGCGCAGGCGGTTGACAGGCAGATATTCGGCCCCATCAACTGGGCATGGATGGCCACATTGGCCGCCGCCATGTTTGTTATCACAATGGGCACCGTCAGGGGATGGAATCGTCCCGGGCCTTTATCCAGAAATTTCTGGTGCTGTTCTTCCAGGAAGGGTTCCCCTCCGATGCCCGTGCCCACACTGACTCCAATGCGCTCCGGGGGGATTCCGTTGAGACTTCTGCCGTCATCGAACAATCCGGCGTGCCTGAGGGCCTCATTGGCTGCGCAAAAGGCAAACTGTGAAAAGCGGGCCATGCGCTTGGTGTACTTGGCGTCTATCTCAAAGCCCTTCACCTCGCCGGCAATCTGGCTGCTCAACGGGGATGGATCAAACGAGGAGACCCTGGCTATTCCGGACCGACCGTTGACAAGGGAATCCCAGAACGCCTGGACGTTATTGCCCACGCAGGAAACCACCCCCATCCCTGTAACAACTACCCTCTCCATGGCTCTACCTGATTCCTTTTTAGAAATCGCGTTTGTGCGCCTTGCCCGGACTTTTTTTACTCCGGATATAGAAATTTAGTTATAGCAGGCTTTTCGTCCAACCTTCAGCAAAGAATACCTGGCGCCCGCCCTGCCGGCTGTTTTTCCTCCCTGCCGTCTGCCGGGGCAATAAAAACCGGCTTAACCGGCTGGCTCCCGTGGCAGGATCAGCATGCAGTCTCCAAAGCTGTAAAACCGGTATGACATTCTCACTGCGCAATCGTAGGCCTTGATGGTGGGCTGTCTGCCATGGAAAGCAGACACCAGCATCAGCAGGGTGCTGCGGGGCAGGTGAAAGTTCGTCAGCAGGCCATCCACCATCTTGAACTCATAGGGCGGACGGATGAATATATCACTCCATCCGGAAACTCCCTGCCGCCCTCCTTCCCCGGCCCAGCTTTCCAGGGCGCGGACAGTTGTGGTTCCCACGGCTATCACGGGGCGGCCCTGGCTTTTGGCCTCGAGGATGCTCTTTGCAGACGAGCCGGGTATCTCGTACCATTCCCTGTGCATCTGGTGCAATGCGGGGTCATCGGTTTTCACCGGTGAAAATGTGCCTGCTCCCACATGAAGTGTCAACCGGACAATCTCCATCCCCCCCTGATGTATCTCCTCCAGGATACGCTCGGTGAAATGCAGCCCCGCCGTAGGGGCGGCAATGGCTCCCCTCCGGCTGGCGTAACAGGTCTGGTAGGCCGCTTTGTCCGGCCGCGGGTCATAGTCTTCGTCGTGGACGTTCCGGGTAATATATGGAGGCAGGGGAGCCAGGCCATGCTCCTCCAGCCGCTGCAGGAAATCATCCGTTTCACCAAAGGACAATATCCAGCGCCCCTGCTCGGTCCTTTGCTCGGCCCGGGCCATAAGCCGCCCCCCGGCAAAGGGGACCTGCATGCCCGGCTTTAGCCGGCGGGCCTTTTTCACCATGGCCTCCCAACGGCCCGGAGCGACCTGTTCAACCAGCAGGGCCTCCAGCGGGGTTCCGCCGGGCAACTGCCCGCTCAGGCGCACGGGCATCACACGGGTATCATTGATCACAACCAGGGCGCCCGGCGGAAGAAGCCGGGGCAGTTCCCGGAAAACCTGATGCCTGAGCTCCTCCCCGCCGCGCCTCAGTACCATCATCCGGGCCGAGTCCCGCGGCTCCACCGGAGCCTGGGCGATGCTTTCACGGGGCAGCTCAAAATCGTATTGTGCAAGCGTATCCGACATGTTGATTCTAATGAGTATTCTAACCGGCTCCTGGCAGTTCAGCTTGATGAGCCGGGGGCTACTTCCATTGCATCACGGCCGGCCGGCAACCGGGCTCCCGGCGCAGAACTCCACGTCCTGCCCGAACCATCCGCCGGGCCAGGGCATATTCCCTGTCCAAAGGCCGCTCTTATGTTGTTCTGGATATCAAATGTTATACTAGCGTGAAGAGCCCTGCTTGTATGCTTATACGGAAAGAAGGTTCACCTGCTCTGTTCCACAGTGCTGGCAGATCCGGGAAAGCATCTCGATGGTCTTGTGGCAATTCGTACACTGCTTTTTATCCCAGCCCTTGTACTCCTTGGGCTTCAGGGAGGACAGCAGCTTGTTCTCCAGGGGTCTTGCCGTGGCCTCGTCCTGCCGGAAAGGCAAACGCTGGGTACCCCGTGAGAGTTTTACCTGGAGCTTGGCCGTAACATCGGCATAAACCTTTTTGTACTTGCGGAATTCCTGCAATGTCCTGAACAGCGCCCCAAGCAGCAGCACCCCGAATACCAGCACCAGCAGTCCCATCCAGAAAGGCGAGCCCTTGTCGCCAAGCAGGTATATGGAGAATCCCGTCAGCACGAATGAGAACGCCAGAAACCCGGCGATGCTTATCTTGAAAACCTCCACGATCACCTTGTGCTGGTATTCATGGAGCTTGAGCAGTCCCTGTCCTCTTGACTGGGGGTTTTCATCGGACTGGACTTCCGGCCCTTCCGTTCTGAAAATTGTCTTTACGGATGCCACCAGTATTTCGGGAAGTGCTCTAATGGATTTCATAGCGCCATTTTTCCTGATAATCCAGCTTGTGCCATGCGTGGTGTTCTCGTTTCATCCTGCTTGCGCCGGGCGGCTGGAAACCTGTGCCCGGGCGGGTGATGAACCATGCTATTTCTGGAGAGAGACCTCCCACCTTTGTTTATCAGGCGGATATTTGAATGGCCAAGATCTGCCCATCTTCCCAGGCCTTTTTTCGGCATATCCCCTGCTTGAAGCTACTCCATGATTTTAGCCGGAATATGCCCTCTAGGCAAGAATAAAGCATTTGCTCGACCCGGCCCGGGTGGTTTTGTAATAAAAACAATCGACGGTTATGGCATGCAAATATGGAGTTTGGATATATATTTTTTTATCAGATAGTTACAAAAAATGGCCGCAAGAACCCTCGCCACCGGATTGTCGTTTAACCAATTGACAAAACACGTTTCTGTCAAGTTGGAATACCTATTGGCGGGTGGCAGCAGGTGTATGAACCATGACCGGTATGTATGGGAAAAAACACTGCTGCGGGGAGTTTGAGCCCGGAATCATTTCCGGGGAAAGTGAAAGTATGAACTGAAATTCTGAAAACCATTGCATTCAGACCAGGGGATGAAATCCATGAGTGATAACAGCATAGTTTTAACTGAATATCTTAACGCTGTGAGGAAAAGAATGTCGGAAATGGTAAAGGAACTGGAAATCCTGGAAGGCCTGGTGGAATTGGTTTCAGACTCTATGAAGTCAGCAATTCAAAACGCCCAGAACGATCAGGCAGAAACCACGAACGATGCCGGGGAAGAATTAAAGGACTCGGCGGCCTGATGGGTCGGTTGCCTTTTTAACGGAAAGGCACACCCGTATTCCGCCAAGTCTGGTCGCTTGTCCAGGCTGCATGTCCAGGCTGCAAAATCCTGCTCTGGCGCCGGATCATCTCCTGCCCGCTGAAGAATTTCCGCCGTTGGCAAAAAAAACCCGCCCCGCTGATCATAAGCGGGACGGGTTTTGCTGAATATTTTCTTTTAGGCTGGTCTGCTTATCTCGGCTTAACGGACTTGGCGGCCGGCCCTTTGGGCCCTTCCTCCACTTCAAACTCAACCGCTTGTCCTTCCTGAAGAGTCCTGAAACCCTCCATTTGTATTTCAGTTTGGTGACAGAACAGATCCCTGCCTCCGTCATCGGGTGTGATGAACCCGTAGCCCTTGGCTTCGTTGAACCACTTAACTTTACCGTTCACTTCTGCTCTTCCGTTTCTGGAACCTTCCTATCGCCCATTGTTCCGGGCACCGCTCTTTACTGAATTGCATAGGCTAGGAATTTGGTTCAGGTTTTTGGTGCTGGTGGATTCTAACAGATCTTTATAAAACAGCCAAAGGAAAAACGCCCTATCTATGAAAAAACAGCTCGTTCCACCGGGTTGAAATACCTATTACTGAAAGAAAATGTTTTGCGCATTATTTATCAGGCTTTTGTGTTTAACTATCAGACTTTTTGTTGGCGTTAATCACAATATATCGGAAGCCACCAGCGGCGCTTGCAGGCGGGCTGCCGCCAGCATCCTGGGCCAGAGACTGTCCTTGAATTTTTTCCTGAATATTCCCATGTGACCGATGGCTCCCTGGCCGATATCAGCCGGATTGATGTCAACCGTGGAGGAGTCCATGGCGCTCAGCGCCTCCCTTAGCCTGTGTATGGAGGACAGGGGAGCCAGCAGATCATCCCTGACCACAAAAAATACCGCCTTTGCGCTGGGGCCGGGCTGAAAATTTTCCGAGCCGACATGATCCAGCATGTAATTTCTGGACAACCCCCATCTGGCCCACTCAAAGGCCACTCCGGCCGGCAGACTTTCTCCCATCCCGAAAAACCGCGAGGGGAAATATCCAAAAACCGGGGTCAGCAAGGGAATCAGCACACCCCAGAAAAGCAAAACGACCAGCCGCATCGGATAGGAATATGTCAGGTATGAAGGCAACTGACTGCCCACCAGCAGTACCCTGTCCACGCCGGCGGGCGGTGGTATCAGCCCCAGGATCTGCCCCCCGAAGGAATGGCCGATCCAGGTGATGCGGCGCCCGGGATGGGCAGTCTTTAAGTAGTCCAGCACAGCGCTGGCATCCCTGGTGGCCCAGTCGGTCATGCTGGCCGAAAATCCCCTCAGCCTGCCGGGTCTGGAATCGCCAATGCCGCGGTAGTCGTAGCAATATGCCGTTATGGAGTTTTCCGCCAGATAGGCGCAGAAACGATGATAAAACTGCCTGGGTACTCCAGTGGCGGAGTTTATCAGGGCCACCCTTTCTTCGTTGGCGGCCGGAAAACGGCTCGCGGCAAGTTCCAGGCCGTCCCCGGTTCTTATCCGGACTGACTGCGGAGTTTTTTCCGAAATATGACTATTCACATATATACCTCCCCTTGGAACATGCCAGTATTATTATCAAAAATATAGTTCCATTCAACCTGGATACATTGGGGGGGCGGACAGAAGTGGGTTCGTCAGGAAAAACGCCCACCGCCGGAACGGTTTGTCCCTGCCGCTCCGGGAATGGCACGCGTTTTTTCGCTATTTCAAGGGGCTGGAGAACGGGAACTCCATGAAACATTGGAACCCCGATGCAAACGGCTGTTACATCAGGACTTACCAGGCAATACGGCCTTCGCCCTCACGGGAAGGCGGAGAAAGCCTTTTTTGCAAAATGGTGTTCCTGCCTCTGGACACTGAGAACAGCCCGTCGCACCGGTCGCAGCGAACAGCGGCTTGATATTCCGTCTGGTGATCCAAACACGCCGGTCGAGCCTTTTTGCTACTGAAAACAAACATTTCAACCAAGGTACCGAACAACACCATGAAGACATTGGATTTGACCGCCGCATCGCCACAGGATCAGTTGCAGACACTTGAACAGGCGTTCCTAACGGCAGCCCCAGGCACAGAATTTCAGTTGCAGACCAGCAACCCGCCTGATGAACTGCTTTCGACAATGATAGAAACCTACTGGGGGCAGTTTGACTGGGCCCCCCTGAACTCAGGCAAGCCCCACTGGAAAACCCTTTTGAGAAAGCGCGGCGAACCACTGGCCGACTCGCTGCATGAATTCATGGCCGATGACCACGCCCGCTGCGACGCACTGTTTGCCCAGGCCGAGGAATCCGGCAGCACAGGCAATCTGGCAGAAACCAAGCAACGCTTCCAGAGCTTCCTGACCGGCATGCTGCGCCATTTCAACATGGAGGAAAAAGGCTTCTTCATCGAGTTCGATAAGAGAACCGGCTATCGGGGCGGCGGCCCCACATATGTGATGCGGGAGGAACACGACCAGTTGCGGGGCCTGCTGGAACAGATGGGAGGATTCCTGGACGAAGGCAACCTTGAACGGTACCTTTCCGCTGGAGAAACCATGCTCATACTTATGGAGCAGCACAACATGAAGGAGGAGCATGTGCTGTACACCATGGCCGACCAGATGTTTCAGGGGGAATGCATGGAACTGATCAAAAAACTCCTCCGGATAAAATAACCGGACAGGACATCTCGCCAGACATGAGAACACAGGGATTGAGGCTTGAGCAGGCGCCTCCGATCGAAATTCCGTTCAGATTCTTCCTGAGTGCTCCCTTGTTTGGAGCCCTGGCCGGACTGCTTCTTTTGTCCAGGGGAGCGGAACTTCTCATCACTCCGCTGCATACGCCGACCCTGGCCATGGTGCATCTGCTGACCCTGGGCTGCCTGACCATGGTCATGCTGGGAGCGCTCTACCAGATCACTCCGGTGCTGCTGGGCGCGAATGTTTATAAAGTGGATCTTGCCACCCACGTTCATTTCTCCCTGCTGGCCGGAGTGCTCTGCCTGGCGGGGGGGCTGGCCTTTTCGGTCCGCCTGCTGCTTCTCATGGCCCTGCCTCTGCTCTGCCTGGGCTTTCTGGCGGTGGCCGTGCAGTTTCTCGTAACCTTCATCCGCGTCCGGAACATCAACTTCACCGGGGCCGCTGTACGCCTGTCCCTGGCTTCCCTTTTGATGGCCATATCCCTGGGACTCACATACGCCGGTGAGCACGCCCTGGGCTGGCTGCCCCTTAACCGGGCCAGCATGGTGGCGCTGCATGCCTTTCTGGGCCTGGGCGGCTGGGTGGGAGGACTGATCCTCGGGGTATCCCATGCTGTGATACCCATGTTCTACCTGACCCGCACCGCCAGGCCGGCGATGTCCTGGTCATCCTTCTTCCTGCTGCTGGCAATGGTATTGTCCGCGCCGGTGGTGTTGCTGGATGGGGGGCTGGGCCTCAGGCTCATTCCGCCGCTGGCGGGGCTTGGGGCAATGGCTGTTCTTTCGGCAATTCTCATCATGCAGTTCAGGCAGCGCAAAAGAAGGATCACCGATACATCCCTTTCCTACTGGAAGGTGGGCATCGCCTCCGGCTGGATCAGCATGGCACTCCTGTTCTCCCTGTACTTTCTGGATGATGCCCGGCTGGTTTTCGCCTTCGGCCTTTTTTACCTGGTGGGATTCGCCTTGGCGATAGAAGTGGGGATGACGTATAAAATTGCCCCCTTCCTGGTCTGGTTCCACCGCTACAGCAAGCTGGCCGGGCGGATGCAGATTCCGCTGATGGGAGACATTATCATGCAGCATCACGCGGAAAGGCAGCGCCTGAGCTTTCTGGTGGCCTTCGCCCTGCTGGTGCTGTCGGTGGTCTTCCCCCAGGAAATCCTGGCGCGGACGGCGGGCGCGGCGTTCTTCCTGAGCAATATCTACTGGTTCTATGTGCTGTATAAAACAGCAACCTTTCAAACCGAGCTCAAATCCTTCGAAGCCAAGGCTTCCTGACCGGCGGACCGCTTTTCAGGCCCGCCCGGCGCCTTGCGAAAATGGCGCTCCGGACTAAAAGCCCCCAACCCCCGGCCCGGCAGGTCTGCCCAGGGCCGAACCTCCTCCGGCCCGGGCCCTACCGCGAATATATGGCCACCTTCACCTGATGGGCCTTGTCTATGGTGGTGCCGTCTCCCAGTTGCCCATAGTAGTTGCCGCCCCAGGACCACAGGGATCCGTCCTTCTTCAGTGCCAGGAAGTGATTGATTCCGCAGGATATTCCTGCCCAGTCCGCATCCAGACCCACCTGTACCGGGTAATGCTTGTTGGGGACATCACCGTTCTTGCCGCTTTTCACAGGCGCTTTCCATGTCCAGATGGAGCCATCGGTCCTCAGCCCGAGATACTTGCTCCTGTTGGAGGATACCTGTACCCAGGAGGGACCTTCCTGCAGGCCCACCTTTTCGGGCTTGTCAGGCGTGCCATTTTTCTTTTTTGGCTTGGTGCCCGGCGAATGGAGCCATGAGTACAGATTGCCATCCCCGGCCAGTCCGACCAGATGGTGCTGCCCGGTCGTGAAGGTCTTCAATTCCTTCGATGATCCAACCAGTCTGGGGGAATATTCTTCCTTGGCTTGGGCCTGGTTTTTACTGAGCTTTCCGTTATATCCCCAGGCCCAGATCTCCCCATTGCTTTTCATGGCTGCAGTAACCGACATGCTGGCGCTAACCGCCTTCCAGTCGTTGGATTGGCCCACCTTCACCGGGGTGGATCTGCGGCGCGTGGTACCATCGCCAAGCTGTCCTGAAACATTGTTGCCCCAGGCCCAGAGTGTGCCGTTTTTCTTCAGACCCACGGAATATGATCCTCCTGCGGCAATGGCCACCCAGTCTTTGGCCTCACCAATTTTGACGGGAACATGCCGTTCTCCGGAGTCTCCCAGCCCCAGTTGTCCGAGGTTGTTTTTCCCCCAGACCCACAGGGTTCCATCGTTTTTCAGAGCCAGGGAGTGCGCACCGCCCGCAGTGATCGCCTTCCAGTCGGCATCGGTGCCAATCTGCACGGGCTGGGGCTGATACACCTTCTTGCGGCCATCTCCAAGCTGCCCGTTGAGGTTATACCCCCAGGCCCACATGGTTCCATCGGTCCGCAGGCCCAGGGTGTGGTCATCACCGGCGGCGATGGCCTTCCAGGCGGATACAAAGACCTTGACCTCCACCGGAGCCGAACTCAGAACGCCATCGCTCACCACCAGTTCAAAGCTGATTTCCATATCCTGGTCAGGCGCGGTGAAGCTGGGGGTGGGAGATGTGGGGTTTTCCAGCACAACCTGAACCGCCCCACTCTTTTGCTTCCAGGCAAACGTGAGCCTGTCCTCAGGGTCGGCATCGGTGCTGCGTGTTCCGTCCAGTGAGACCAGATCGTTCCGGCTGACCCTGACGAGACCTCCCGCGTCGGCCACGGGGGCATCGTTCACGTTCTCCACCGTCAGGTTGAACGGCGGCAGGGCCACCGGCCGGATGCTCTGGCCATCGGAAACGCTGATGACTATCCGGTGATACACCCCGACATCCTTGGAACCCGGCGTGCCGGAAAGCACCCCGGTGTCAGGATCAAAGGAAGCCCAGGCCGGCCGGCCGCTGATGAAAAACGTCAGCTTGTCGTTTTCCACATCCTCGGCCTTGGGCGCAAAGCTGAAAGGCTCATGCTCCTTGATAAGCATCGGGGGGGCCCCGGTTATCAAGGGAACATCGTTAACAGACTTGACCTGCACGGTAGCCGAGCCAACCACGGAAAGCCCGTGGCTGTTGGTTGTCTTGATGGTGAAATTATCCGCTCCGAAAAAATTCGGATTGGGGGTGTAGACAATCTTGTTGCCCACCACCGCAGCCTTGCCGTTGACCGGCTTGCTGGCGATGGTGTGGATCAGGTTCGGGTCCGGATCGACTTCCACCACCACGGGGGCCACCGGGCTCGCGGCTTTATCCTCCATGGTGTTGATAACCACCTTGGTGGAAACCGGTGGATCGGGAACCGAAGCTACGTTGATTTCAACATTGGCCTCCTGGCTTTCTGATAAACCGTCGGAGGCCGCATAGCTGAAGCTGTCCGGCCCGTTGTAATTGGGCTTGGGAACATAGGTTATAACCGCTCCGTTCTGTTCCAGCGCCCCGTTTTGGGGCTTTTTCTTGATGGCATACTTCAGCCGGGCCCTTTCCGTATCAACCCCCCTCAGGTTTATCAGCTTGGAGGTGTCCTCATTGGTCACCACCTTCATATCGTTGGCCACCGGCGGGTCGTTTACCGGCAGAATATCCAGGCTGACCATGGTGGGCAGGCTCTCCACCGGCTGGCCGCCGACCGATCCTTCCACGCCGATATCCGAGGCTATGATAACAAAGCTGTCCTTGCCGTAAAAATCCTGGTTGGGCACATATCTGGCCACCCCATCGGTGATGGTGACATTTCCATTGGCTGCCGGAGTGGCCACCCTGTAGGTAATGTTTCCGCCTTCACTGTCCCTGGGGGCGAGCTTGTGTTCCAGGGGTTCATCTTCCCTGGTCTTGAGCTTGATCGGCTCCAGTTCCGGCGGGTCATTGACCGATGTCACCGTGATATCAATGGTGCCGGTATTGCTTTTCTGTTTGCCGTCATTGGCCTGGAAGGAGAAGCTGTCACCGCCGAAATAATCCTTCCGCGGAGTATAGACGGCGCGGTTCCCCATCAACTCGACTGTCCCGTTCTTGGGTTTGTTGCTGATGCTGATCGTAACCTCTGACTTTTCCGGGTCATCAACTACAAGCGGGATCGAAACCGGGGCGTCCTCACTGGTGGTGATCTGGCCTCCCGTGGCGATGGGCGGATCATCAACCGCGATGACATTAATATTGGCCGCCACTGGATTGCTGTTCGCCCCTCCGCCATCGGTGGCCAGGAAGGTGAAGCTGTCAACCCCGTTGAAGTTCAGGGCGGGAATATACTCCGCCGTGTTGCCGTCGATTTTGACCGTGCCGTGGGTGGGTTCCCTGACCACCTTGAAGATCAGCCCTTCCTTCTCCGCATCGGTGGCGTTCAGCTTGATGCTGACCGGAGTGTCCTCGTTGGTCCTGGTTGTCACAGCCGTGGCAATGGGCGCATCGTTGACCGCCAGCACGTTGATGCTGACCATCGCCGGCTGACTAACATGCTGTCCATCGGTAACGGTGAACGTGAAGCTGTCGTCACCGCTGAAGTCCGATGCCGGGGTGTATATGGCCATGGTTCCGGTAAAAGTAACCGTCCCATGGGAAGGCTTGCTGGCTATCGTGAGTGTCAGAGGAGCCTTTTCCGGGTCCCGACCCTCCAGCTGTATGGTGATGGGATTATCCTCGTTGGTCTGCACCTTCTTGCCGACGGCCACCGGCACATCGTTTACAGGCCGCACCTTTACCGTGGCAATTCCCACCACGGAAAGTCCGCCGTTATCCGTGGCGGTGTAGGTGAAGCTGTCGGAGCCGGAAAAGTTCTGCTGGGGCTTGTAGACCAGCTTGTTGGCGACTATCAGCGCCTCGCCGTGCCGCGGCTGGGTGGCAATGGAAAAGGTGTGGGTGTCCTTGTCCTCCAGATCCCGTACCACGGGGGTAACCGGTTCGCTGGGCTTGTCCTCTTCGGTCTCAATAACGGCGCTGGTGGCCGAGGGAGCGTCGTTCAACTCGTGAATCTTGATATCCACCCGGGCCGGCTCGCTGTGGGCCGTTCCGTCACCGGCGATGTAGGTGAAGGTGTCCGTGCCGTGGTAGTTGGCGTTGGGTGTGTACACCGCCCTGGCGCCCGCAATGGTAAGGCTGCCGTGTTTTGGCGGCTCCTGGATTGAGAAGGTGAACTGCGTGTTTTCAAGGTCGACGGCCTTGAGCTGTATTTCCACCGTGCCATCCTCGTTCACGGTGGCCTCGCCGCCATGGGCCTCGGGGGGATCGTTCACCGGGTTGATTATGACCCTGGCATTTCCCAGCACACTCAGCCCGCCGGAATCGGTGGCCTTGTAGGTGAACCCGTCCTCGCCAAAGAAGTTCTGCGCGGGGGTGTATATCAGCCGGTTGTCTTCAACGGAGGCACTGCCCTGGGAGGGCTGCTTTTCAATGGAGAAGGTGTGCTTGTCCTCCGGATCGAAGTCCTGAACGTCCGGCGTGACACCCGCGGAGGGGGTATCCTCCAGGGTGGTAATTTCCACGGAGGTGGAAACCGGCGGGTCATTCACGGGTTTGACCGATACCAGCACCTTGGCCGGAGTGCTTTCCGCCTGGCCGTTGTTCACCGAAAAAGTAAATCCGTCAGTGCCATGGAAATTCTGCTTGGGGACATAGGTAGCCTTGCCATCCTGTGAAATGGACGCGGTGCCGTTGGCGGGCATGCTGACCACCTTGAACACCAGATTGCTTCCTTCTATATCCTCTGAAACGAGGGGGATTATTACCGGCTTGTCTTCCTCTGTTTCGGCGCTGGCATTGTTGGCCGTGGGAATATCGGCCACCGGCAGCACAGTGATGCTTATCGTGGCCTCGTTGCTGTCACTGGTGCCGTCATTGGCGATAAAGGTAAAGGCATCCTGCCCGTGATAGTCTTTTCCCGGGGTGTATTCGGCCTTGTTGCCGCTGATCAGCAGTTTGCCATGGCCGGGCTCGGTTTTTATCCGGTAGGAAATGCTGCCCTTCTCCTGGTCTGTAGCCCTGAGATGGATCGTCAGGGGGGTGTCCTCATTGGTCGCCTTTTTTTCCGAAATACTGACCGGAGGATCGTTCACCGGACTGATCTGGATCACAGCCTGCGCGGGAAGGCTGGAGGATTCGCCGTCACTGGCTGTGTAAACGAACTTGTCGGTTCCGTAAAAATCCTTGACCGGCACATACAGCGCCTCGTCGTTGGTGATGGTCACCTTGCCGTTTACCGGGGGAACGACCAGTTTGAGTCTTACCGGCTTTTTCTCCGGATCGGACATGGGGATTTTAATGGTTACCGGCTTGTCTTCCGATGTCGTCGCGGAAACGCTCTCAACCACAGGCGCGTCGTTCACCGGTTTTACCGTGATGTTGACCCGGGCCTTGTTGCTGTCCCCGATGCCGTTGTTGGCCACGAATGAAAACCCGTCATTGCCGAAGAAATCCTTGTTGGGGGTATAGGTGGCCTCGGAGTCCTTGATGGTGACGTTTCCGTTTTCCGGTTTTTCCACCACCCGGAAGGTGATCTGCGCCCCTTCAAGACTGGTGACGTCCAGGGTCATAGTGGCCGGAGTATCCTCGTTGGTAACGGACCTGCTCCCGGTCACAACCGGCGGATCATTAACAGACAGCACCCGGATGCTGATGGTGGCCGGATTACTTTCCGAGATGCCATCGCTGACCTTGAAGCTGAAGCTGTCTTCCCCGTTGAAGTTCTGTGCGGGCGTATAAGACAGCGCCGGGGGTTCGCCTGAAACGGTTCCGTTGGAGGGCTTGGTGACCACGGTGAATCTCAGTGAATCGCCGTCGGGGTCGGAGGCTTCCAGGTTGATGACCAGCGCGGCGTCTTCAGGCGTGGTGTACTCCGCCCCCTGAGCCACCGGGTCCTGGTTTTCCCTCGGGGCCTGCACCTCAGGCTGTGCGCAGCCTGCAATGAGCAGGATGACCGCCAGCAGTTGCGCCGGGCAGCTTAGCATCCCACGGGGTGTTTTTCTGAGTTTTGATTGTGCGGTATTTGGATACATGCTTTTGATATTATTTGTATTTGTTGACAATTCCCCAACCAGTGCAACAGACAAAACTGCCGCATGGTCCTTCGAACATTATTCCAGATTGGATTTTGTGACAATTTCCCCTTCCCCGGCCCCAGTTAAAGCCAATTACAACTGCTTTAACTTAAAAATCATACTGAGCAAGCCCTGCTCCCACCGGCGCACCTGCCTCGGCGGTTCATGCTGACATTCTTCCCGGGAAGTCTATAAATTGTTTTTCCTAGTTTCCCAAACCAATAGAAATCAACTTAAAACCTTGTGCAAATTGAGTTGCCCTGCATATACCCGAGGACAGAAACAACGAATCTTCAACCTTGATTTATACTCTAACAAAGGCTGAAAAGCATCAAGAAATTGCAGCATAAGGCATATATTATTTTTGATGGTTTCTTTTGGATTTTCGGAAGGCATTGTGTATCCAAAAAGGCAAACTCCCATACCTGTCCCGCCGGAAGAACGGAGAGGGCACTGGACAGAATCCCGGCTAAATGTTTTTCTGGATTGTCTTGCCACTGCGGGGCCAGGGGCCTTTCCCCTCCCCGCCCTGGAAATTCGGTAACCTGTATAGTCTGGAGAGATATGAGCCGACCAACCATTGATGAATGGGCCCTGGATATCCTCAGGGCCACCCAGGCCAGGGCCACATGTGACAGGGGGCGCTGCGCTGCCCTGATACTAAAGGATGGCCGCATCCTGGCCGGAGGGTACGTCGGCTCCCCCCGGGGCATGCCCCACTGCGATGAGGCCGGACATGAGTTCCAGGAAACCTGGGTGTTTTCCGAAACACTGGATGACCCCGCCGTGAAGCACAGGAAACTGGAGGACGGCGGTTATTTCATCCAAAAGAAGTCCTGCATCCGCACCATTCACGCCGAGCAGAACGCCATCGCCTGGGCGGCCCGGGAGGGCATATCCCTCATGGGGGGCACGTTATTCTGTACACTGTTTCCCTGTCAGTCCTGCGCCAAGCTCATCATGCAGACCGGAATCATGCAGGTGACAGCCGAATACGATTATCATTCCAGCCAGCCCTCCAAGGACCTGTTTGACGCCGTGGGAATCTCATACAGGATCATCCGGCCCGGCGAGGCATACACTCCCTGAGTTGCAGATTTTTTTTGCAATATCCGCCGACATTCAGCTGTTTTTATTAGCTTTTTATATTTTGTAAGCCTGCTGTAAACAATGGTAACTCTTTTGTAACCAGCCTTGGGATATAAAGATGGGGTGTTTATCCGCCGCATTGAAAAATCAGCCGTCTGCGCCCAGCAAGGGGAGGAACCATACGGTTGACGCGGCAGGAAACGCGCATCATTGCTTCGAAAGACGGGATTGCGGAGACAGTACTTTCGCATGGGGCAATGAACTGGCAGGGAGGGGTCTCCGGAACCAGAGTCGTTGCAGCCTGACGGCCTTGAGAACAAAAGGGGGGCTTTTCCCTGCTGATACTTGCGCCGGACAGGCTGAGCTTTTTACCAGATGCCCCAGCGGCCTTTCTGATAAAAACTTCAGGCAGTCAGGCAGTTTGGTTGGCTATCACGCCATATTGCTCATATTATCGGGAGTCCCCCTGGGGGCTCCCGATTTCAATCCCCGCCTAACACCATATCAGCACCCCGACAAACAGTCTGCTGACAGCCTTTTGGAGGACTCGCGGCTGAAGACCGTCATTCCACCCCACCGGCATTCCTGTTCCAGCGGCCCCTTATGCCCCTTGTTTTCACACCGGTAATCAGGACGGGTTCTCCAGCAGCGGATCGTGGTATTTTTCCCAGGCGCCCGTATATTTCTCCGCCACCAGCACCAGTTTTTTCATTTCCTCCTGCACATGTTCCTGCTGGAACTCCAGGGTCCCATCACCCTCGGAGCACCAGATCGGATGACCCACCACCACCGTCAGCCGGGAAAAGGGCCGGGGCAGCCGCATGCGGTCCCAGGAGTTTATCTGCCAGCGCCGGGGAGCCGAGTAACACAAAGGGACTATCGGTACGCCCTTCTTCCGGGCCAGAGCCGCCAGCCCGGGCTTGAGCTGGTAGCGGGGGCCGCGGGGGCCGTCCGGGGTCATTATCACCCCCCGCCCTTTTGAAAGCAGGGCCATGCACTCCCTCAGCACTCCCACCGAGCCCCTGGAGGACGATCCCCGCACCACCGGAAACCCGAAGCGGGACATCACCCAGGCGATGTCATCGCCATCCCTGGAGCGGCTGACCATGCCGTAGAGCCCCAGCGGTGCCAGCAGGGGCACAAAATACAGCAGGTTGTTATGCCATAGCGCCGCAATATACGGCTTGCCGCTCTCCGACAGCTCATCCAGCACATGCCGGTTGATCCATTGGACACGCGTGGTCCGGAACACCAGCCACACCAGCCCCAGCACCAGCATCCTATTCAGAAGCATCCGCTTAATCTGACCCATTTGGCTCCAGCGCGATTTTATCGATAAAAATACTTCACGCGGCATTATAGCCCGGCCATCGCCTTCCGCAAAGCCGGAGGCCCGGCCTGCCATCGCATTCCTGCCGTCAACTATTTCCTCCGCTTTCTTCCCCAACATGGATTTTCCCCGCCTGATGACATTTTTTTCTTGACTGAAAGGGCCTGTATTCGTTAAATTATCTATTAGCACTCTGCTGTGATGAGTGCTAACGAGCCATGGAAAACTCAACGCCAGGATATCCGTACGGATCAGCCGTTGCCTTTAACTTCCGCAACAACACATGATCCCGGCGGGATGTCCTCGCTCCCGACACCTTTAATATAACTGTGATCAAGGGCACATGACGGTTCAACCACAGGATTGGATCATACCAGGAGCAGGACTGGTAGCCTGGAACATGGATGACAGGATAAAAACCGTCCTCAGAACCCTGATCAGGAACTTCATTGATTCGGCCGAACCCGTGGGATCACGCACCCTTTCGCGTCTGCTGGACATAGACCTGTCGCCGGCCACCATCCGCAACATCATGGCAGACCTGACCGAATATGGCTTTCTGGAACAGCCCTACCCCTCCGCCGGAAGGATTCCCACTGAAAAATCCTACCGGTTCTTTCTGGATACCTGTGAGCTGGACATGGAACTGTCCGAGAAAACCCGGGAAGGCATTGAACAGCGCCTGATGAAGAAAAAAGGCGGATTGAACCACATGCTCGAAGAGGCCACCAGAATCATTTCCAACGAGACCACATTTACCGGACTGGTCTCCTCGCCCAGGTTAAGCGAGGCTCGCATGCGCCGGGTGGATTTTCTCAGAATTGATGAAAGCCGGGTGTATGTGGTGCTGATCACCATCTCCAACATGATTCACAACCGGATCATTGAGGTAAGCGAGGAACTGTCGCAGGATTTTCTGGACCAGGTATCGGGGGTTCTCAACGAGCAGTTTTCCGGGTCCCTGCTTTCCGAGGTTCGTTCCCGGATGGTGGAAAGCCTGATGAAGGACAAGGACGCCTACGAGGAAATGCTGGCCCAGGCCGTGCGGGTGGGCAAGAAAGCCCTTGACCTTACCGAGGAACGCGAGCTTTATGTGGATGGACACTTTCACATGGTCGAAGGGTTCAGCGGGATGGATTCCATCAGGAAGCTGCTGATGGCACTGGAAGAAAAGATGACCATCATCGAACTGCTCGACCAGACCCTGACTACCCCCGGCCTGAGAGTACGCATCAGTCCCAGCCTGGCCAACATGGCCCTGCAGGAGTGCTCCGTGGTGGCCTCAACCTATGGCGGCAAGGACAGAGCCCTGGGCACCATAGGAATCATGGGCCCCTTGCGGATGGACTATCAACGCGTGATTCCGGTGGTAGACTATACAGCCCGCATGCTGACCGAAATGATATGCAACCAGTAACCAAAACCGCCAACCCCAAGAGAGCCTCACAGGGATTTCAACCATGAGTGATCCTGAAAAAGATTTGAATGAAGACGCCCTGAAGACTTCACGGGAAGAAGCCGCAACCGGCCAGGAGAACAGTTCCCCCGGAGAAGACCCTGCTGAGGAGACCTTCACTGCGGATCAGGCGGCTCCGGATTCAGGGGCCGCGCAGGAACAATTCCAAGAGCCCCCCCCAGCCCACGAGGGAAGCCCGGCCGAACCAGCCGCCAGGCCCGCCGCGGAATCTGGCGCAACGGAAACAGCCGGGAGCATCAATGCCGGGGAATTGCAGCGCAGACTGGAGGAATCGGAAGACAAACTGTTGCGCTTGCATGCGGAATTCGACAACTATAAAAAACGGAACGCCAAGCAGCATGCGGAATCATTGAAATACGCACTAACGCCCGTTTTGCAGGATCTGATCACCCTGATGGACAACCTGGAACGGGCGGTGGACCACGCCCGCAAGGATCAGGGTGAAGGCAGCGAATCTCTGCTGGAGGGGGTGGAAATGGTGCGCAGGCAACTGGCGGGAGTTTTCGAAAAATACGGACTGTCCAGGATCGATGCGGTGGGCAAACCCTTTGATCCAAACGTACATGAGGCCATGAGCATTGTGGAAACCGACACCATGGAAGAAAACCATGTGGCGGAGGAATTTCAGGCCGGGTATTTCCTCCACGACAGAGTGGTGCGCCCGGCAATGGTAACGGTTTCCAAACGGCCGGATAACAAAACGGGCTGACAGGGCAAAAGCCGGCACATTGAAGGGCCGGGAAATATTGCTGCAAACCACGCCGGGCTACCGGGAAAAGGCGCAGGACGCACTTTCCAAAACGGCCGCCGGCAAATCAAAAAACCTTATTTGTTCAGGAAAACGACATGGGGAAAGTAATCGGCATTGATCTGGGAACAACCAATTCGTGCGTGGCAATCATGGAAGGCGGTGATCCAAAGGTTATCACCAATGCCGAGGGAGTGCGCACCACACCCTCCATGGTGGCCTTTACCTCCTCCAATGAGCGGCTGGTGGGTCAGGTGGCCAAACGGCAGGCCATCACCAACCCCACCAACACCATTTACGCCATCAAGCGGCTCATCGGAAGAAACTACGATTCCCCTGAGGTCAAAAAGGCCATCGAAAACAGCCCTTTCAATATCGTCAAGGGTTCCCATGGCGCGGCCTATGTGGAGATCGATAAAAAGCAGTATGCCCCGGCGGAAATTTCGGCGTTTATCCTGCAGAAGATGAAGCAGACCGCCGAGGACTATCTGGGCGAGGATGTGACCGAGGCTGTCATCACCGTGCCGGCCTACTTCAACGATGCCCAGAGGCAGGCCACCAAGGACGCCGGCAAGATCGCCGGCCTGAACGTGCTGCGTATCATCAACGAGCCCACGGCAGCCGCTCTGGCCTACGGACTGGACAAGAAGAAGGATGAGAAGATCGCCGTGTACGACCTGGGAGGAGGAACTTTCGATATCTCCATCCTGGAGCTTGGCGATGGAGTGTTCGAGGTGAAGAGCACCAATGGTGACACCTTTCTTGGCGGAGAAGACTTCGACAACCGGATCATCGACTTCCTGGCCGACGAGTTCAAGAAGGACCAGGGCATTGACCTACGGCAGGACAAGATGGCCCTGCAGCGGCTCAAGGAGGCAGCCGAAAAGGCCAAGCAGGAGCTTTCCTCTTCCATGGACACCGAGGTCAACCTGCCCTTCATCACGGCAGACTCATCCGGTCCCAAGCACCTCAACGTGAAAATCAACCGCTCCAAGCTGGAGAAACTGGTGGAAGATCTGGTGCAGCGGACCCTGGAACCCTCCAAAAAGGCTCTCAAGGATGCCGGCCTGACCGCAAGCGACATCGACGAGGTGATCCTGGTGGGAGGGATGACGCGCATGCCCCGGATACAGCAGGTGGTGGAAGGTTTCTTCGGCAAGGCCCCCCACAAGGGGGTCAACCCGGATGAGGTGGTGGCCATCGGCGCGGCCATTCAGGGGGCCGTGCTCAAGGGAAACATCAAGGATGTGCTGCTGCTGGACGTCACTCCGCTCTCGCTGGGAATCGAAACCCTGGGCGGGGTCATGACCTCGCTGATACCGCGCAACACCACCATCCCCACCAAAAAGAGCCAGGTGTTCTCAACGGCGGCGGATAATCAGCCCGCGGTATCCATCCATGTTCTCCAGGGTGAGCGTCCCATGTCCACCGACAACAAGACCCTGGGGAGGTTCGAGCTGACCGGACTGCCCCCGGCGCCCCGGGGAGTACCGCAGATCGAGGTGACCTTCGACATTGACGCCAACGGCATCGTCCACGTCACCGCCAAGGACATGGGCACCGGACGCCAGCAGGATATCCGGATCACGGCCTCCAGCGGGCTGTCCGAAAATGAAATCGACCAGATGGTCAAGGATGCCGAGAAATACGCCGAGGAAGACAAGAACCGCAAGGAAAAGGCCGAAGTGCTCAACCAGGCCGAATCGCTCCTGTACTCCACCGAGCGAACCCTGGCCGAGGTCAAGGACTCCATAACAGAAGACCAGAAGAAGTCCATTGAGGATGGCATGACCAAGCTCCGCGATGCCCTGGGAGGCGAGGACGAGAGCGTCATACAGGCAGCCATGGAGGAGTTGACCAAGGCTTCCCATGCCATGGCCGAGGCCTTGTACAAAAAGACCGCCCAGCAGCAGGAGGACGCCGGTGGGGGCGAGGGTGCCCATGCCGATTCCTCTGCGGAGAAGGAGGATGACTCCAGCGCGGAAAATGTCGTGGACGCAGAGTACGAAGAAGTCCAGGATGAAAACGATAAGGACGCCGGCAAATAAAGCCGGGCATTCACCCGGCCCGGGCATTGGGCCGGGCCGGGTGAACGGAATAACTGCCTGATAGACAGGAGATAGTCTTTTGGCCAAGCGGGATTATTACGAAATCCTGGGAGTAGGACGTCAGGCCAGCGGTGATGAAATTAAAAAGGCATACCGCAAACTGGCCCTGAAGTACCACCCCGACCGGAATCCTGAAGACAAGGAGGCCGGTGTTAAATTTCGTGAGGCTTCCGAGGCCTATGCGGTATTGAGCGACCAGCAGAAACGGGCCCAGTACGACCGTTTCGGCCATGTGGAAGGCATGGGCGAGGGCATGGAGGGCTTCGGCGGGTTCCAGGGTGGTGACTTCGGCGGATTCGGGGATATCTTCGGGGATATCTTCTCGGAATTCTTCGGCGGAGCGCAGCGCGGCGGCCCCAGAAAGGCCGGTGCCATGCGCGGAGCCGATCTCCAGTACAACATGGAGATCAGCTTCGAGGAGGCGGCCTTTGGACACACCACCGAAATCAGCTTCCCCAGGATGGAGTCCTGCGGCCAGTGCGGCGGCCTGGGTGCCAAATCCTCAAAGGACATCGAGGTCTGCCCCACCTGCCACGGAACCGGCCAGCAGCGCATGCAGCAGGGCTTCTTCAGTGTGGCCACCACCTGCAACCGCTGTCGCGGTGCCGGCAAGGTTGTGCGCACCCCCTGCCCCAAATGCAACGGCGAGGGCCGGCAGCGGGTTACCCACCGCCTGCGGGTGAACATTCCCGCCGGCATTGATTCCGGCGCCCGTCTCAAACTGTCCGGCGAGGGCGAGTCCGGATCGGGCGGAGGCCCCTCGGGCGATTTGTACATCCAGATCGGAGTGCGGCCCCATCAGTTTTTCCACCGTGAGGACAACGATATCTACTGCGAGGTGCCCATCTCGGTGGTGAACGCCGCCCTGGGCGCGGATATAGTAGTGCCCACGCTGGACGGCAAGGTCGGGATGAAGGTGCCGGCAGGCACCCAGAACGGGCGCTCGTTCCGGATCCGCTCCAAGGGCATTCCGCATCTCAGGGGCAAGGGCCGGGGCGATCAGTACGTCCGGGTCACCGTAGAGATACCCACCAATCTTACCGACCGGCAGAAACAACTGCTCAAGGAATTCGCCGAGATCGACAAATCCAACTCGGGCAAACAGTATCCCCTGATGGAAAAGTTCATGAGCCGCATAAAGGAAATGTTCGGCTGAGACAGACCGACAGCCTTCAGGGCTCAACACCCCGCCCTATCCCAACTTTTATACCAAGCCGGTTTCATCTCCAGCCCTTTGCTTCTTTACATACAATGCCAGCGTTGCTATCACGGCATAGGTATATTTATATTATGCATTTATTTTTTTTAGCTTTATATTTTTACATCTCATGTGGTAAAAGACTTTCAGGTGAAAACGCCCAGCAAGTTTTTTTCAAAAAGTGGGGAACTCAAAAAAGAACCTGACGGCACTGATAATTTCGTGACAGGCAGAAACATGCGAATATTCAACCTTATTTTCTGGAGCATTCTCCTGGCCAGTTTGGCGGCAGGGTGCGGCGGCAAAGCCGATAAGAAAAAGATTCCCGCGGTGAACGGCCTCAAGGGAGAACCTGATACCAGCTTCAACGGCACCGGAATCTACACCTCAAGTAGCGGATACCGGGATATTGGGTATCGCCTCACCTTTGACTCCTTCGATAACATCATTGTTGCCGGACAGAGCTTCATCGGGGGCTATTTCGATACTTCCATATGGTGGATCAACCAGGACGGAACCCCCAACAACAACTGGAATGGTACCGGCTACCTGGCCCAGAACATGTCCACCGGCGGGACCCTGTGGGACTCCTTTTCAGGGGTCGCCTATGACAACGCAACCGGGAAACTGTTTGCACTGGGAATTGTTGCCGTAGCTGGATATGACCTGCTGCTGGCAAGCTTTAACCCTGACGGCACACCAAACACCAGCTTTTCCGGGGATGGGGTTGTAAAACAAAATTTCGTCGGCAACGATTATGCTACCGGACTCACCCTTGACAGCCAGGGGAGGCTGGTATTGGCCTGTAATTTTTTCAGTGGCACCAATTATGACTTCACAGCCGTGCGCTATCTTGCCGACGGAACCCTTGACACCAGTTACAACGCAGGAGGAGCCATTCCTGGAGTAGCCATGTTTCATAACCTGGCTGGCGGCAACGCCGAAGACGGAGCCTACGGGATGGCGTTTGACTCCCAGGACAGGATGATCCTCCTGGGCAGGAGCCGAAATGCTGCTGGTAATTTTGACTTTGCCATTCTCAGGGTGGCCGCCGATGGAACACTGGACACCACCTTCAACTCCCCTGTTGGGTTTGTAACCAGGGATAACGACGGCGGGGCTCCCACCTCAGGAGATGAAATATCCAGGTTCGGAGCCGTGGACTCACAAAACAGGATTGTCGCAACCGGTAGTGGCTTGGGATCTGGCGGCGATGCAGATTTGCTCATCTGGCGCTTTATGGATGACGGCACCCTCGATGCCAGTTTTGGCAACGGCGGCGTGGTTGTCTATGACGACCCGGAATTGACCGGCGACGGTCAGGGCGGGCAGGCCGTGATGTTTGAGCCAGACGGCAGGATCATAATAGCCGGATCAGGCGCGGGCCCCAGCGGAAACACCGATCTCATGGTCTGGCGTTTTAATGAGAACGGAACCCTGGATACAACCTTTGGAGACAACGGTCGGATAGTGATGGAAGTCAGTCCCGGCAGCGGCTATATAGACGCCGTGCAGCACGCAGTGATGGATGCTGCAGGCAGGGTGGTGTTATCCGGATATACTGTCACTTCAGGGAATTCTGATGAAAATATGTTCGTGGTGCGGATAAGATAGCCGACCGGGAAAACGGATGGGGAGTCTACCGGGAAGTCGCCGGGGAGCTTACCTTGAAAGCCCTGCCGGCCAACGGTGCGCCTTTGCTATTTTCCGGCTGAACCCTCAGGACTTCCTGGCGCTGATCTTGCCGATTTGCTCGCGGTTTTCGATGATGTGATCTACCAGGCCATACTCCTTGGCCTTCTCCGC
>Ga0224501_10000758_pt1 | contig 25002 bp, 17 predicted proteins | sample SF_Oct11_sed_USG_4_FD_169105 | JGI IMG/M metagenome (GOLD analysis project Ga0224501, IMG submission 169105) | Sediment microbial communities from San Francisco Bay, California, United States - SF_Oct11_sed_USGS_8_1 | ecosystem: Environmental > Aquatic > Marine > Sediment | place: USA... | reverse complement strand
GCGATAGTGTCGGAAATATTCATCTGCGTCTGACCAAAATCATGGGAATACACCTATTATTTCTATGGATTTGAGTAGGAATAGAGTTATAGAGAGGATAATGCTATGTGAGTATAGGATTCATACTCACCCTATCACCAAATTAACTGCCGATGTGTATATATACCTGCAGGACAAAATTGTAGAAGAATTCCTCTGATGGTGTGGTTGGTTTTACAGTGGCAACTACAGTCTCATTAGTCACATTTATCATAGTTCCCATTGTAGTAGTGGCCAATGTGCTGATATTGTTGACCACAGTGGAGTTCTCTAAGCTCACGTTTCCTAGAAAAATGGAGTGTAACATCGACTTTAGAATTGGGGCATTGTCTGAGTGACTGTGCTACCAGGACTGTATTTATTCAGTCTTATCACATGTTTCTTCTGATCTTGATTCAGCATGCGCTTTGTAGAGAGGATCTGATTCTGATAATAAAGGGTACATCACTTCCATTATGGCAAAGCTCAGGCTTCAATAGAAGCTGCACAGTCTGTTGTGGGAGACAATACATTGTGGCACACCTATTGAACCTGCACATGCACAGACATGGGGAAGCTATTTATATCCACGACCAGAACCAGGTCACCAAAAGAGTGAACTCCACGTTATATTGTCATCTGACAGAATCTACATGTTTACCCATGTATACCGGTCATGGAGTTATCCTCCCCTGGCTTATACTGGTTCAAAATGGCAAGAAGCCTACCTTTTCTGGCATTGACAATGTCATCAAGAGTCATACAAGCATCGGTGTTCCACGGGTTACCGCATGTAGCCCATGGTACCTGACCAGCCATGGACTTGAATAAGAAGTAGATGCAGATAGCAATGATGACGTTGTAGTAAACGGCGATGAGGAAGGAGACCATGACGGAGGCGAATCCAAGACCTATATAAAAGATTTACGTCACATGATTATTGGGAGATAAAACATTTGATTGATGGGATGACGAAAATGCAAGCGTGCGTTATATCGAACCGATGTTCGGTGGGATTGAGAGGATAGCTCAGTGGCTAAAGTGCTTGGTGTAAGACTGAAAGATCATCAGTTCAAGTCTTGGTCATCGATGCTCTCGCTGTGAGTATGGGCTCTTCAGATAAATGAGTGAACTCTCAGCCCCTACTGCTCCAGAAGAAACCTCAGGTGTAGGACTAAATAGGATGGCCAAGTGGCTACTTAAAACACAAAAAAAGATATTCTTGTAATCGTTGTCATGTAGACGTAAAGATACAATTGTGTGCTGTAGTTGCAGGATTCATTACCTTTGAAAAGAGGGTTGAACTTCCAAACAGCAAGAGGTCCTAAACTGGCAAACTGGCCAAGACAGAGCTCCATATAGAAAAGAGGCAATCCAACAAGAGCCAGCATGAGTGTATATGGGATAAGAAAAGCACCTGCAAGTATACGGAATCATTGTCATTGATTTACGTTGATGATACCGTGGCGACAAATCTCTAGATCTGAGTTGTGATTTCACTAAATTGTCTAACCAGTCTATCTGTGGGAAGAACCAGACCAGTAGTTGGGGAAGCATTACCACACTATTTCAGGATCTAACACGGAAAGGGAATACCTCATGGGTACACAGCCAGCTCAAGGTCCCTTTGACTTTGTAAAACTGGTTACCCGTTCGCCAATCTTAGGGTGATCAGCAAATGGCTATAACGATATTTACTCAAGACCACTAAGCCAGGAAAATACATTGCGCTCTATGTTTTACAAAATTATCAAGGAATCCAGCTATATCATTCATTACACGAAAATATGAAAATCCATATCTCTAACAACACCAAGAGTTATCACTGCAAGAAATCAGATAGGTATTATCTCACTAAAACAATCACTGTGGTTTTCCTGATATCGTGTACATAGGGTAGAAAGTTTGCAATAAAGTATTGGAGTGTTCAAATAACAGGTGTTCTCAAGTCATTCCCTGGTGTTCAATCTGCTAAACATATGATTGACAATAATGATACGCCTGTTTTCGGGGTTCAACAGCAAAAAGACTAGTGTGCCCTTAGGGCTGCCACAAATTAATGAATCTAATGGAATGTGGATATGTCATAATCATCATCGAGGAGTCCTATTATAATCCAATCGTAGAATAAATTTTTGGATTCGGGTTGATTGTCGTCCTCCGGTAAAATCGGAGCATTGCGAACGGCCTGGCATTGACTGGAGTTTTCTGCTCCCTCATAAACAGTTCTGCGGAAATTGTTCAAAATAATATATTGAATCGCTATGACAGCTTGCTCTGAGCAAATATTTATATTCAGTGGCAAATTTGGGTTATTCGCTTATGCATATTTTATTAATCGCCTTACCCAATGCACCTGGCCTAATCCCCAACGCAGCGGGCTAGGTTTACTTGTCCGAAAACCCCTGAGTTGGGAGCATAACTCCATGTACTAACCTCCACCATTCTTGTAGCACAGGTATGGAAATCTCCAAACGTTGCCGAGGCCAACGGCGTATCTGCAATGCAGAATAGAGACAATTACTAAACAGGTTTAGTGGACAGAACTGTAGCTTTTTAAACCAATCTGTATTGTTGGGTCGTTTCCAGAACCACCCAGCATATAGTGGAACTCGGTTAAAACATGAGGGAAAACAGTACAAGTGGAGTATCCATGATTGTCACCAAAAGACCAAAACATAAAAATACAGCAAGGAGATAACCCCAAATTGCATCGGAAGTTATTATAGTTAGGTGATCTGGCTCTTCGGCGGGGCAAGCACGGCAGTCAACTCACTAGGCTGCTTCATTCGCCTCACAACATGCCGAAGAGCTAGGCCATCTGGCTAAGTCAGTATTGCAACAGGTGGCAAGAAGTAGGTCCCTATCTTAAGTGGGCGGATCCCTTAGGCTGAAGAGGTAGGAGATAAGAACAAGAGTTTAGTGAAAATGCCAAGGGTCTGATTGGGTCAATGTACAGATGTGCATGCACTATTCTTATGCACTTAAAAGATTAAGTCTCATGAGTAAATTTTGCCCCTTTAAAAATAACACTGTATTGTTAGTAATGTGTTCTAGAGTTCTGTTGAGATCCAGAATAATCATGCAGACAGCAATTCAAGATCTCTTCAAACAGGCTATGTGGTTTCGGATATCATGAAAATCCGATGGATCCGCTCACCTGCTATCTGCCTAAAACTCAAGTTCGCGGTGATGTGCCATGCCCTGGTGGAAGATGATGCGTAAAACCGATCTAATGCGATAAAAGCCAATCCACATTCACTCAATATACATATAAAGCATATAAAAATAGCTCAATGACTAGAGCACTTTGCTCAAGATTCTGGCTCCAAGTCCCATGCAGCTAGGTATGCCAGGCTTCCACCGGGCTCTAACTTCAGAGGTCTGGCCTCTAACTTGGGGGTCCGAGGTGAACAATGAAAAAGAACCAAATATCACCATCAGTATAACATACCCAACACAGGTGAGGATGAACTCGAGTTGTCCACCCCAAGCTGCTCTTGCTTCCCCAGTCTCAACTTTGTCAAGGCTGCTATCAGAACCGCTGCTATTCACAGTGGTCTGCGAGTCTATGTACTTCTTTTCTGAACTCTAGAAGAAAAGTGATAAGTCTGTATGGGCTGGTGTAATACGGAAAAAATAAACTCAAACAGGCAAGGCTAATTACCTAGTATGCTGAAATCAGCAAGTTCCCAGAAATGAACTGCAACCTACATCGATGAAGAAGCTCCCAAAACTGGCTCTTTGTGAAAGACACCGGGCATGGCAATACTTTATGTATCAAGTGTCATAATCTGTGAAAAGGCGTATTTTTGTTTGGACCCATGCATGTTATGCACAACAACAACTAAATTCTGCAATGGCCTCTGCGTTAGAAATGCAACATAACAGATATATCCGCTCTCTGGATAAACTCAAAGAATACCAAGAACAGAAACATTTAAAAAAAAGTGTAATCATCCAACACCTGATCATTACGTTTTATCCAATGGCTAGGTTAAGGGCTGGGCATGGTATTATCCTAGACAACAGGTATCCAAACACACCCAGATTGAATAGAAAATGTCAGATATGCGGTCACTAGACGCACCAAAAATAATCCATGCATGAATAATCGAGTAGGTTTTTTGTCAATGTGCCCTTGGTTGCTTATATTTTTTATCTCCCGTTGTCATCAGATTAAAAATGTTTCGTCCTTTTTTAGTATAAGTATTACATAACATACCTCTCCCATTTTGGGTAGCGTTCGAAATTAATGGTTATGGTCGGTCCTCTTTGCGAAGCGCTTATTCAAGAACGCCGTGAATATAACAGTGATAACTATAGTCGGTGTTCCGGCTACCTAAATGTCCCGCATAAATACTGTGAGATCGGCAGTGCAAGAACACTCAGTCGGAATATCACAATAACGCTCGCAAGATGACCGACAAGGAGCCAACTGAATTGAGAGCTTCACTATCTGATATGAAGTAGATTCTGTTTGTCCAATAATAATGACCGATGAACCAATGTGGGTTATGACCCCGAATATGGGTTAGACGTCGGAAGACTAGGGAGTTATCAATGGGCCAATAAAATACTCGCTAAAGCATTTGTCTAGACTAGAGCATAAAGTTTTCAGCGCTAGAATGCGGACAGCCTAATGGCTGAGACTTTTGATCAGAGGTATTTGTGGCTCGCAGTCTCGCAGTAGGCTACAATAATAGCTCCCAGGTTCTAGTAAAAATGGCTTAGGGTATTCGAAATAAAAAGAACACGCAAATATAATTCCTTGAAATTTTGGGGCAAACACAGGCATATTGTGACCCACACCCTCAACCTTGGTTGCAAGTTTTCATAAATTTTTGACACACAATGGACCCAGACCGGTGTGGGATGGCTCAGTTACTTAGCCAGCTAATGCCTTGAGCTAATGTTCCAAGGTAATGACAGGCCCGTTTTAATTGTTCAGCACTTGGGTTGGTGCACTAAAGAACCAATGCTTGTGTCTCAATCCTGGCATATACGAATGGCTCTTCGAGTACATGCCCGAATTTCGTTATTATGATTGTTTCGATAGGGGAAGACACGCCCCTAACAGGAGAGAGCTCTAAGCATTGTTGTCTTCAAGGGAAAACAGCACATAATATATTTGAAAATCAATTTATTAAAGTATTATCAAAACATGTTGTGACAATTATTATAAAATTAACCATTTGGTTTGTGTTTGAATTTTTATAGTTCAACATTGAAGCGCTATTGTTAAACCACTCACCATTCGCGCAAATAAACTGATGCAGGATGTGGTTGCGAATAGGGTTCAAACGTCCCTTCTAATAGCTCTTTGCGGAAGAGAGTTGCCGAAAAGTTTTCATGTGGATCAGCCATCATCCTAGTGCTAGTAGTAGTGGTAGTGCCTGGTATTAGGGGTTGTGCGGTATGTCTTCTGAAAGATTGGACGATGCTTGGAGCGTGTTCATCAAGGTAGTGAGCTATTAAAAGCTCGATGTCAGACATTAAATAGGAGTTGAAGTTCGATCCCCCAGCTCAAATTACTCAGTCAGTACTCACTCACTCAGTTACTGTTAGTAGTAAGTTAGTGTTACGTTAGTTACTTAGTTAGTTAGTACTCACGTCACTGAACTGATCATTTGCTCACTGATTTAGTGTGTCTAGTCAATTAGTCACTACTGAAGTGACTAGTGGGTGACAGACAGAGTGAGAGAATCAGTGTAGTACTTACATAGGCAATCAGTGAGCTTGCAAGTTAATCACTCACTGACTAAGTAATGAACGGTCAGGTACCATTCGAGTTCGAGTCGTTCTCAGGACTCTCAGTTGAACAACTGAGTCTGTCGTGTCTGTCTGTCACAATAAATAAAGGTCGTGAAGAATAGATAGCTACTGACTGACTGACTCACTCAGTTACGCACAGACTAGAGTTACACCAAAGTCATTGCCATTAAACCATAATACTCAGTCACTTACTACACTGATTAGTACTTGTGGAACTGACAGGTAATGACCTGAACAGTTTTAGACTTAGACTCTGATCTGTTCTATATCGAGAGCCAGACTCAGAGGCAACTAGCCCCAATGACATCTATCACATGTCACCGCTAATCCTAGCTCAATTGAAATTCTTAGTTCAACGTCTAATGCATGGAGCCACATTCTGGGCAACCCTGATATTTGCATTGACTCGCTACAAACAGCTAGATAGTTACGAGCCAACCATGTAATAACAAAACACAGCCAGTTATTCGGTCACTGATACAGTAGCAAACCCATCACACAGACTTCACTTACTTAGCATTGTCTCAATCACATCCTTAGCCAGGCTTAGGCCAGTTGCAGTTGTTTCCAATAAAGTGCAGTAATGAATACCAAATGTCTCACGATGAGTTAAAGGTAATTGGTACTAGAAGCTCTGCTCATCAAGCCAGACAGTGGCCAAACTGGTATTATCAGTACTAGGGTAAGGTGGCTTGAAAGAGATTTAACCCAAGATCAAACCAAAACTCTTTGTCAGTCTATCTGGTGGGGTGGGGAAGGGCCGTATTTCAAAGCTTGGGAAAACCGAAATCCAAAGAATTGAAATGTATCTTTGGTACATGATTTTTATATCCCATTATTAATTTTGGTAACTGATGTGAGCGGGACCGAGTTAGGCATACCAAAGTGATTGTATAGAAGAAAGACGGATATAGGGTGAGAGTGGTTCATTTATGCTAAGTCTCGATGCATGAGAATCCAATTGAAACTAGTTTGGTAATGTTATTGATAATGTTCGCATTGTAGACAAAAGCCGATGTTGATCTGGTGCGATACCTCACCCGATTTGATGATGTATTCTCCAAGTTTGTCGATGGGGATGATAGGCTAAATCTCACCAATCTTCCCGAGAGTCTGCTGAGGGTTATTTCGGCTTACCTCCAAAGCAATGGCAGTTTGACAGTGATGAGTCAATCGCAGACTGAGATTACCCTCAAAATAATTAGCTGCTTATCCATATTAGCGAGGTAGGCCAATTTTTTAACACACCAATCCGGATGGCTCAGTGGCAGAGCGCGGTACTCGCAACCGACGGGTGCGAATCCCTATCATGGTGGGGCCCCATCGTGAATATGAGGTTCTCACTTCAATCGAAGCTCACAACAACAAGTCTCATTATGAGGTGAAGCATTGATAATTAAACAGATGAAAAAATCAGTATATAAGCCGACAGCTTTATCATAATAGTGACGATCTCACGCGGGCAAAAAACAAGAATCCATGATAGTTTTAATTTTCATATAGAATAGTGAGAAAAGTGACAATATGTTTTTTGATGGCTAAAAATTTGTGTTGTAGAAATCATCACAACATTGCGCTCATTGCTTCATTATCGTGTGTGAAGAATCTTTATGAGACAACACGACCCTTCTTCCTGGAACAGGTAAGATTTCAGAGTTGCACTGTTGTAGTTTGTTATGTTGTCCTTGAGATTCACTGGTTTACTCTATAGGTATAGGTGTATCTATAGGTTTAGGTGCATGTTTTTTTGGTGAGTTTGTGAGCTTACTCCTTGGAGGTTACTGAATAGCTCAGTGGTTAGAGCACTTGGCTGAAGATTCTTGGATCATATTTGGTTTTCCGATAATCACATTCCCAGCTCAGCACATCATCTCAAACACCTCCCGGCGCAGACCAAGCCTCAGGCTCACGAGGTCCACTAAATAGAATGGAAACAACTTCCATGGAATAGTCAAAGCCCGGTTGTTGAAATAATGGAATTTTTTATCTATTTACCTTTTTTCAATTCCGTATCAGAGATTGGGGTAAACATGATGAGAGCCACAAATGTTCAGTTAGATCCGCGTTTTGATTCGTTTTGACAGCTATGTATGGCAATCATCTATCGATGTGTGTAGTAAAGGTGTAATGTACTTTATTCTATTTATAGTGTAATGATGGTACGAAGAAGCGGGTTGTCTGTTCATTTCTCCAGCTACTAGAGAACCTCTATGACCCGTATAGGATCTGGCAGAAGAGATTAGATGAGTATGTAACCAGGAGAAACAATTCGACTTATTATTTTCATCCTACTCTTTGTTTATGGTTTTTTGCCTCGCCTTGAAATGCAATTTAACTATTTATTCTGCAGCGTACCTGTGTAAGTACCCTACCCAATATGATTGCCCTCATTGGTGGAAGATTTATCATAGTGCTCCAGCACCAGCTTGCTAGCTTCTGATTCATTCAGGCTGTGGATATATAACCTATACAGCGGGCTCAGTGGTACTTCTACACATGTTAACAAGGTGGGGCCCAAGGGCTGAAACCATTTCCGGCACTAAACTGATAAACTTTGATCATTTTTAGTAACTACCAGAGGATCGAGGGAACAGAGTACCAGCCCGCGTTAGTCGATGGTATTGTGATATCACTCATTTCAGGTTAGTCATGTGTGACTGATTACATTATATATTATGTATGGCCTCAAACCTACCCATCACTACAACCTACCTAACAGTGCATCATGCCATACTCTTGTCTTTGTTTATACTCCATGTTTTTATTCCCTGTGCGAATCATGCAGTTTAAAAAAAAGTCTGAAATGAATTAAGACCAGATGCCCTTCCCGTTACCATCCCAATTGACATTGCCGGAATTCGAATAATAAATGGATCTGTAAGAGTGGCTCAATCTAGTCACTAAGCCCCGTGTAGTCTTGTCTGACTGCACCATCAATTCACTTCTCAGTTATTGATATCTCCTTCCCGAGTCTCATAGCCCTTTTGTTTATTTTTTTTAGAGGCATTTGACATAGAATCCTTGGACATGGATCTAAAGTATAGGCTTGTGCATCTACTGGGCTGCATTATGAGTGGATGTCAGGTAAATACAAAATATGTTGGTCAAACTGTTGCATGTTCCCATAACTAGCTACATAGTTTGGAAACCAGTAAAGCTGGCCTATCGGATATGCTTGTTTTTGTGCAAATACTAATTTAGCAAATGTTTGACTTTTGTACCAAGACGAGTTGTCCCAAGTTTCATAGCATCATTTTTTGTGAGAACCAAGTTCTGACACCACAGCCTCAGAAAACGTTCTATGAGGACATGACCATTTGGACTGCCTCAATGACGGTACACTTTTGATTGTGATTTTGGTTTCATCTCAAATGTTTCATCTATTCCAATTTTTGTAGCGGAACGCCATTTTGGCAGTGTGCCCTGTGGTCCTGGATAAGATCTGCGCTGCTTTACGAGCCAATCAGCTGTTCTTACTGAGGACACCTAGCGGTCTTAGAAGAAATATTCTCACATGTTTTGTTCAAATGGTGCACACACTTCACATAGCGGGCCCTGAGGAGGTAAACCGGCTGAAACCATTCGTAGTTTTGGTAACTTTTGTTGTTGTTCCATTCTGGCAGCAGGTTGCCCATCCTTTTTAGTGGACCTCGTAAGTCTGCGCATTGTTCCGGAGCGGACGGAAGTGAGAATTCTATGAGTGGCTGATGGCCACAGCGGGGACCTGGGATAACCAGGCCCTGAACCCAATATCTTTCGGTTTTATTTCAAGTTTGACAGACACTTGACTATCCCTATACCCCTTTTCTGTAGTAGTAATATTAGTATTTAGTGAAAACTAAATTCAAAACTATTTCCTCGTTCCATGTAATGCAGTTTTACTTGGAAAATGTTCCTATTCTGAGCTAATAGAACAGTTGCACCAAAGACAGAGGTATCTCCTTCCTGTATATGAAATTGAATGTACATTTTATCATAAAACATAACTATACGCGTGACTATTTGGCTATCAAGGCTGCGGTATCGGATGATCAATTGGAGTTAAAGAAAATGGAAGATCACTCCCAAGTTGGTTTACATAAGTAAAAAACTTGAAAAGTGCCCCAAACGAAATCAAGTTATAAAGTTATCCTCCGATCTGCGTCATGATCTAATCCTTGGTAAAAGAGTTAAGCATATTGTGTCTACACGTTTAGAACTACTGGTACTCTTTTTTCCTGGATGACATGTCTATGCCAGATATATGATTGGTGGTTGGTGGAATTGAGGCATTTCCAGTAATTTCAGATTACAGTTGCCCTCGGTCTCTGTATGGTAAAGGCAGACGCAGATTTTCTGTTTTAGAGACAAATAGAAATAGGTAGTGTAGTGAATTCCTATCTGGAAGTGATCGAGACTCTAAAAGAAGACTCTTTACTGCTCAACAGATCTCCCGATCAGTATAAACCTCTCTTTGGTTAGTGATATTATATCACCCTATATCTTTATCTTCTTATGAACCGGGATGGTACCATTGTTTCCATTTGCGCTTGGCGCCATACCATGATGGTGTAGTCATTGGGTGCATTGTGGTGTTGAATGGGTACTGATTATGGTGATGACTGAATCTGTGGTGTTTGTAATGTTTATGTAGTTTTGTTGTCCAGTCTTTGAATCAGAATTGCTCTAAGTCACCTTTGTTTTGTAGATTCTCTGAAGAGCATGGTGGGCAAGCAAACAGACCTAGAGGCCTTGAAAGCTTCCTTTATCAGTGTACATATTTTTGAGAGAATCATCGGCTTTCTTGAATGCTTTGAGGTACAATTACTGGCAGCAAATGTGTACAAAACTCTGGCCATAATATCCCTTCTGTTTCTAAGCTAGTTAACCCACCAACTCTATAAAGCCTCGGCCTCTGTAAACGCTGTCCAGCGCATAATTATTTTTATCATTATCTTCATCGTTTTACCTCCCCTGGTACCACTATCCCATTTGAATACGTTGCCCTTTATGCCGACTTGACATGAACTTGGTGTCTTGCACAACTTTCCGAGTGTGCCATGATAATGACCTTATGATTATAACTTTATAGTAAGGCCAAACATGGGATGGTATCATAGATTGACTTGTACTTGAGATAAGTCCAAGATTTTGAGAAGGTTACATTGGGCTTGACTTATCAAAGCCACACTCTGATAAACTTCCCACAACCATTTGAGTGGTCACCCAGTACAAAGCTGACAGTAAAGTAATAAAAAAACTTAGCCACCAGTCATCCCCCAAGATGGTCATAGTGGTAGCAAAGATTTCTGCCAAAAATTTTGGTCGGACATTTAGACATAATTTTGTGGTAAGTGCAAGTGCAAGTGGTCTGCTGTTATGACGACACTATTCCATCAAAAGGCGCAGAGTAACCCACAGTGCGAATTATTGACACCATAACAATATATACAAAGCAGACTACCGTAATAATATCAGATCATTTATCATTTAGCAAGGTAGCACTGTCAACCAACGCTGTGGTACCCCTCCGCTCACAGTTATAGTCCCATCAGTCATCTCCCAAACAAAACTAGGCATACCGAGCAGCCCTCTAATGGTAACACTGATCCAAATAAGTACAATGTGTCAGGCTTTCATTGAGGATCCGATGACCTATTCAAGGATACTACATAAAGTCTGTGCTTTTTTTCTGCTAAAAATCCAACCACTTCAGCCTTATGGGTACCCAACTTTGTATATTGTGAATGTACTGTTTCTTACTGATAGATCATAATCACAGTAGGTTCTTTTATGCTTTATAGTGTGTGGACCGAAACAGAGAAAGTCTAACTAAGTTGGTAGCATCTGTGATAGACTGCGTTGGTACTCTGCTCTACAAGTCAACCGTGGCCAAATCAAACTTCTGTGATATTCTGACTTATGATCGACTGCTTACAAATCTTCGACGTCTCGGAACATCCAGCAAGGAACTGCTCAAAAAACTTCTCAACATGGTATCAATGATTGGGCGTACATTCGTTATTGTGTGTGTCCGATGGCCTATGTTGCCGTAGTCTCCCTGTAGTCCCAATTTGATGGTGCCAATGGTCGTAGTTTTGGTTGTCTGATCTGTACAAACCAACCCCTTGCCCCCTCTCCCTTCACCTCCTGCCCAGGAGGTGGGTGGGTGGGCCTTTGTGAAGAGGAAATCCAGTCCGTTCATTAGAAAATTTAAATGTAATCTCCCCCCATGTAAGTATATATAATACTATGCCTATTTTACACCCCCTTCCCTTTCTCTGTAGGCTGTCGAGAATGAATATAACCCAGATCAGAAGCAGCCAATAGCGAACCCACATATAGTGTCTCTGCTAATACAGTGGATTCCTAGCCTCGATTCCACCCTGCAGTGTTCGCTCAGTAAAACTTTACTAGCACTGTGCTGCTCTACAGAGAACAACAGGATCTCGTGCTGTGATTCGGGAATTATCATGGCTGGTATCCGAACGTTGAGAAATGAGACCATGCTTACCGAAAGTACACAGGCAGCCGGTTAGTGAACTTATGATACTCTTGAGAGAGTCCTTCAGAAATAGATTTAAAATTTGTCTTTCTAGTCACTCGGAGCGATTCTTAGAGGAAAACAACTTTTGGGTCGCTATTAGTTTCATACCTATACATTTGTTTACAAGTCTAAATCTCTATGTTTCCTCATCCTGCAATCCATACGCAAACAATAACAAAGCTGTGATGAGGCACTAGGATAATATTGCCCATTGCCACCTGCTTTGTAGGCTATGAATTCTAAGTCAAGCATCGGTAGAGAAACTGGTAATTTGTAATTGTGATTTTATTGGTGACCATTATCTGGGTGACCAGCGATAATCAATGCCTACTTGGACCATAAAGTAATAGGATAACTCTGTACTTGTCCTGTCCGAACCAGTGCTGGGGACAAAGTTTCATATTCCCTAACTGGCCTGCTTTGAAGGAATTCTTATGAAGTTGGTGGAACAGTTGGGGAGACTTTCAATAACAGCCGCCGAAGTTAAACAACTAGTCGGCCTGCTGCAGCTGCAAACTAAACACAAGGTACATAGAGAGCATGAGTGACAATGATGACCTAGCAGAACCCAAGGATGTTTGATCGATCTGACTCGACTTTTAAGATACCGGAGGTGAAATACTCAAGGATTACACAACTGACAAACAATCATAGTGAATGTCTATGATCTGTTAATAACATATTGCGTTGGTGCCTCTTGAGTCTTTGCCAGACCTTCAGCCCCTTACTTACCAATACAGGCCACAATTCTGTACACAGGATGCTCTATGCTGTACACCACCAGTCAACATAAGAGAAAAAACCGTGTACAATATTAGCTTCAAGTGATCAGAGGATGTAATAATATCCGCTGGGCCGGTGTGTTTTTGCTGATATCCCCCATTGCTTCCCCCATTGCTTCAAAGTGTGAACATTAGACAGGTTGTTATATTTGAGTTGGCAGGCAAGTGCAGTGTCCTGTCTCATCAAAAGACTGCCAATCAGTGGAGTCATTATGTTTACTCTGTCATTAATGGTAGATCAGCATACTTTGTTTTTCTTTGAAGACTGATACACTGCTGTCTCTGACGTAGTGATGATAATGGGTTTATGTTGATCATATAGCAGCAACTGTCTGGCCAGACTATAAGCAATGATCAGAAAACTTGGCTTATTTGTAAATAGCAATAGATGATGAGGTTGTTGCTCCCTTGGCCAGCCTATCCTATCGGAAACTGTCGCAAACCAGATTTTAACGTATCTAAATCAACTGGTCTTTCCTTTACTCCAACCGCTTTAAATATACTGGAAACATTCATTATTATCAGAAAAAAGAGGGCGTATCATAAATAAAACCCGCTAATTAAATGTAATCGGCTCAAGTTTAAGTAATTTTTGAGTTTGTAAGGCATGAGCAGATTCGCTACCGAGTGTTTGTAGCCCTACTCTATCAGCAGCATGATTAGATAATCGACAGATTGTCTTCTCTTTATAGACAGCACTGAGGACAAGAGTACTGCAAGCATTAGCGTACATGGCGGAGAAGCAGCGACACAAGGAAAAGAGGGCCCTGTTCTACTTTTCTTTTCCCGAATGCAAGTCTGTGAGTGTAATGGGATCAGTGCTTAGAGGGAAGATCCTATTTATGTCATCCACCCTCTTCACACAGGATAGCTTTGTATTGTTTCCATTACTCAGCTGTCACTGTTTTATAGTATATAAGTATAAGTGTATACTTCCTCACAGTTATCGGGAAGCCAAGGTGTAAATTCACACTCAATACGGGACCCGTTGAGGCCGGCTTCTGAACCCAAAGTCTTGCGATTGATCGCAAGCTTTGCTATCCACTGCTGAGCCATCCTGCTATTCTGGCATGGTGACTTTTTCAAGTGTTATATTGATTCAGCTATGTTACGGCAACCTTGCTCGGTAGTCAGAGGCATTGTATCTTGTTGAAGCTGCCATCAAACACTGAGTGCTAATTTCTGTAGAGGAATGTTTTTACTGTCGTTGCTGTACGAAATCTCACGCCATATAAATGGTTACAAACCACCCGTAACCAAATTCAATTTTACACGGTTTTTTGTTGTGCAAACAGTAGGGAATGGTTTAATGGCTTGCCCAGACCTCCAGGGCTGTTTCATTATCTCGTGGGTTATCATATAGTCTATCTACTTGATGTTTGTATCGATGTTTTCCCTCAATACAAGGTACTAGCCTGTGCCTGAGCAAACTGTACCAACGCCTGAGCAAACTGCAAACTGTAAACCTTCGTTGGGTTCACCATTATACTAAATTCATAACATGTGCATAGTTTGGCACTTTCATATCAGTCCTGTGGTCGTGCCTAAGCTATCCATATATCTCTTCCATTTGATGAGGAGAACATTGCAAAATAAATAGGTGTTGATGGGTTTGCAGGTGGGCATTGTATGTTTCTACCCAAGCCGTGACATAAGTCATCAGTCAGTATTCTGGTAGAGTATCAGTTGGCCCCTGGCAAGTCAACTTACACTATAAATTCCACATGTTCCCAGCTTGTGATCTCGTTTGCCGTATAGCCCAGATTGAGTTTTTTTTTTATCTTGGGATGAATTCTTGAATAGGGCAATGACATTGGGGTAGATCAGCCTTTATCTCTCGATGACAGGTTTTTCTGATTTCGTGTTTGTGTATAAGCTCAGTGACCCAGTTTGGAAATCGGTACCCATCAGTTAGTGCCAATAACAGGACAAAGTATTCGCCTATCTTGTCAAGCTGATCAATAAATACACAGTGACCAGTATGATTGCAACAATACTTGAGATAGTTAGTCCTGATTAAGACATAACGCCCAGTCTAAGTTTATCTAGGAGTAGCATGGCTATCATTGATAATGATTTCAGAGGATGGGTGTGTCTTTCCATTATGTGGGAGAAAGCTAACGGCTGGTGGTTCGAGAGTCATTAGTACCTCTTCTGGACATGATCAAACAGTTGCTAGTTTAGATACACCTATTTTTATATAGATAAGTTTAAGTTTATTTGTACTAGTGTCCATTTTACTAGGTGTAGTAGGCCATGGATGAGTAACTTTTTGCCATTCGTATTGTCTGCTCTCCGTGCAGGTGCTAACGGCAAAGGCAACAGCTGCTGTCTGTCTGTGTAAAGTGATAGTACAAAGCATCAAAACAACATCCCATTCAAGAACTTAACTAGCTTCTGGCTTTTTGCCAACTATCAGCACACCATTTTTGGTATTACAGTCCCGAGATAGATTTATTTAACAAAATGACCTGAACAATGGCTGCATTATTTCAGCACATCTCCTAGCTGTCTGCGTCCCATCAACAATGACCAACTACGGAAGACTGCTGTTCCAGTTTTTGTCCCAGGAGCATTTTTTATTCCTGTCGCGATGCCATTGGTTTGCCATGGATGCGTGTTTGTTGCACCCCTTATTACGTTAATTTTTACACGTAGGTGATTGAACTGCCAGACGATCGTGACTCTGCGACATTGAAAAATGGCTTCACCTTCCACTGCTGGTGCTGTGTGGATCAAGGAGCGAGGGGAGATTACTCCAGCTTTCGCCGAGTTCTCTATAGGTAATTTCACATAGACTACGTTTATATATGGTTGTTAATTGGCATCTAAAACAGCGCGGATGGAGGGGATCGAACAACAATCCACAAAGTATTGGCTAGAATATGGGATGTTAGTATAGTGAACAAACCAGCTTGTTGTGGAAGATTTCTCATGAAGTAATGATCAGAAGGGAGAATTGAAAGTTCCCTGGTGCTAGTTTGGAAAGCAGTTATCGGGGATATATCTGTGAATCAGTTGAAGTTATCAATCGATGTACTCCTGATCCCATCCTAACCAGGCCTGTTCGGTGTTATCTGGCAAAGATGTGTACTTATTCACATACCTTGCACATTAGTTAAAAGTTAGAAACCCGCACTAATGGTTGTCGTTTTACACTCTGCATTTTACCCTTGGGTATTTGTAAAGACAACCAGATGCAGGCTATATTGTTTTTAGATTTTTGTGCCTGAAAGCACATTAAAGGGGTTATGTCATGGCCAAAAGTGTTTTCACTTGTTTTCAGATTCTGAAACCTACCATGAACAAATGGGCCCAATGCCCAGCTCAAATGGAAGTCAAATTGAGAAAATATAGGGTTTCAGATTGCAGTTTTTCGCCTCTGTCAGCGCGCGTTAGTGCCATTATTGCGCAATTATAGAGGCCCGAACGCAACGGCCTCTATTTAGGGCTATGGAAAACCGGCAAAGCACTTCTTATAACTTCAGTTTTCTCCAATATTACGTTCAATTTCCAGTTCTACTCGACGTTATGAGGGCGTAAAGATCATTAGGTTACTAGGTTTTAGTAGTTAGATTCCATTTTATTTCTTTTTGTGCCATTCGGGCCATAGTTATTTGAGTAACCGATATTCGCTTTATGGAAAAATACCACTCGCTATCACTGCAATGAATACGGGGTTGCCTCTCTTTTAAGAATGGGGAACACAACTCCGAAAGTGCATCTACCATCGACCGTGACATAGCCCCTTTAACCTGTTCAGTTCATGGTTTCTTCTCTTTGGTACAGTTTCCAAGCGACTAATGGAGGTTTTGAGGCATTTGTCACCACAGAAGGGAAATTACATGTCGCTCTGCACGTGTCTGGAGACCACTTTCATGTCTTTGCTGTCGACTCTCCTTTACTCGCGGATGGATTGTGGGTAGGTATGACTGATAGATTATGGTTAGGTATCAGTGATGGATTGTGGATAAGAATTTTATATGCTAGTAATGAAAGTTAATTGCCTAAACCCTATGCAGATCTTTTGCCTCACCTGTGCATGGGTTTTTGTTTTGACAATAAGTTTTCGGCGCTTGACTTATACACAGGTTTACCTTTCTTGATATCTCAGATAATTCATCAGCTGATAGCCTTGCCAAAACCTGTCGCAGTGCCAACAAAACCAAACTAACAAAAAGGCGATAGAACTAAAAGCATACAAACTGTGCCAGCTTTCCAATTGATTTTTGAGTTTGGATGCACTAGAGTAGATATTATGCATACTCTGTAATGGGGTTGTCAGCAGAGCACTGTGTTTTGATGTTCTGTGGTTAATTGTTGCATCCAGGAGCTTGTGAACTAAATCTAAATCAGAAGAGTGTATATGTAAACTTGCCATGCATCAATGTATGTGTATGCATGGGTTTATATCATAGGCCTATAATTATATCTTCTTGATTTAGACGGTCTAGTGTTAAAGCCTGATCAACCCCCATAATCATCAGAGTAGTCACTGAGAAGCAATACGTCCATAAACTTCATATTCATAGACCAAATTTCTCAATAACTAATTGAATTCAAACTCCCTGCATTGTCTAGCAATGTATTACTATGTCCTCCATCCAGGGCCTGTTTTTTTACAAATAGAAATGAAATAACAGATCATAATAGAGTCTATGAGACCTGGATTTCAGCCATCTTGCGATCGATTTATAGCAGAACCGGAACTAGCCTGACCTTTGGGTACACAGTGTCACCATTCATTAGATGGGAGATATTTTGCTATGACTAGTTAATAGTGAAATTCCTATCTGTCGGCTACCCAAATCTACTCTTCTCAAATGCACCTGAATCAGCAACTTGGACACCACTTTTAATTAGCAATCGCCTCTAATGTTTCACTTAAACATCAGCTGATAATCTGGATGAATTAGGTTAAAAAGATGAACTCCTGGCCTGGACTGGTTCAGCTGGCTACGGCTAGTGTCATCCACACACCGTTTTAACTGCCTCAATGTAACTGCTAATATTGGTCTAGTTGTGTTAGCCACCAAGGCCATGGACAGATATGCCCTCATAATGTATTGCTGTTGGTCTGAAAAATATTACTGTGACCATTTGCAGGCCATAAACTGATCAATTAACTCTGTTTAGTGCTGACCACTGCGATGGTCAGTAGTCAGTCTGAAGTTCACGCTCTCAACTATATAGGATATTTGGCTATTTGGCTTAGTCCCATCTGGGGGGCATTGTTTATAAGAAGTCCCGATCTATTAATCTATCATTATTATTGTGAGAAGATCCGCTATCATGTTTTCAGTGCCAGAATCCATGTTTCTCAGTAATCGTTTTTCGTTTACGTGGACATTTTTCACTCGTTTAAGGCATGCCACATGTTTATTCCGCACAAATCCTCTTTTAGATTTCGTGATTTTGGGTCCGTCAACAAGATAGTGCGCTGAGCTTCAGATAACATCCAGCGTTGTGCCCATCCACTGATAGTGTGCCTTGTTGTTGTAGCATATGGTGGATGTGGTGCATCAGCCATCTGGTGTCATGACATCCAAGTGGAGGGTACAGGTCTACATAGATGGAGTGCTATGTAAAAGCTGTGTGATGGCTGACCTCAATATTAGTGGTGTGAGTAATGACCCGTGTGATAGGTAAAATCTCGGTGAGCTGCAGAGAATTTAGGATGAAACTCTTCGAACCCGGTCGGGGCGTCATGTGGTTCCAGAATCCGCTTACAACCACTTTTGTGAAGTTTCATCACCAAGGCACATCAGAAATTGTGTCTTTTGAAGTTGCATTGGTGTAGCGCCCATATTGTCATGATGCTTCGAGCCCTGATGGCCTATTTTCTATGAAGCTATATACATACACAGCATACAACACTATATTAGCTTATGAACAAAATGAATATTTCCAGTTATGCGCTGATATCTTCTAAATCACAATCTAAATTCACATTTCTAGTTCCTTTTGTTTTAGATTGTATACAATTGTTCCTAAACCATAAGGAAGCCTCCTCCCTTCCTCTCTTGTAGTTGCACTCTCTGTGGGTTACTGTAACGGGAACCTTGCCCACAGACAGATTGAATACATGTGTCCGTGTCCATTCTTCATCTCGTGTCTGTAGAGACTAATGTATCGGATTGGAGGCCCAGTCACAATTCACACTACACAGGTGGAGTTCCCGCGACTCAATGAAGCCAAGGTACATTCTCAGAAAATCATCAACAGGCTGTTTAGTGCAAAGCTGTTCCGGAGCGAGAAGAGGGTACGTTTACTAGCCATAGTTCTATGCTACGCGAAACTGTCATGCCAATCCTTATCTTATAGTGCGGTTAGATTATCCAATACTTCGTTTGCTTTTACAAAGTGATTCCATTTGATCAGCAAATCTGGTTTGTACTCAAACTGACCCTCCTTTGATTCGAGGAGTGGCTGATTGTGATATACAGTCATGGTAGGAGCAGACAAGTCCTAATCTGTATTTGTCATTTACACCCTTTAGGCTGATCATGATGTGGTTCATATAAGCAACGGTGAACAAAATGAACAATACGGCTGGCCCACAGGCCTGCGTGGTAATATCGGTACAGCCTGTCTGTTCAAGCAAGGATTTAAAGACAAAAAACCCATAGAGAGGTTATATGAGAATGGTGAGTTCTGTGCTAGATTAGAATAAGTTGGATTAGATTGAATTGAATTGAAAGACTTTGCGTATTTGACCGGAGGAAAAAATTGAGTATCTGCGTATTATACCTTCATTTGATTTACTCTGTACGCAGAGCGACCCCTCGATATGACATCATTGACGCGTAAGTGCTGGCGAGTTCCTCCCAATGCTGTACCAAGGTACCTGAAACTCTTCCGTTTTCTAGCTCATCTATATAAGTCATATATTCATGTGTTTACACCCAATATGTGAACTAAATGACTACTAGTATTGATCAAACTAGGCTCTGGTTCAGTGATTCAGTGATTCGCACACTGAGTGAGTCTCTTTACGGTTACATGCATAGGAAGATAATATTCCCGGTTCAGTAGCGAGCATGTGACTCAACAGCATCCCTTTTAATATTGGGAATCAGACCTACTCAGAATACCCTTTCTTATTCAGGTGAAGACGAAGTATTTGAATTGCATGTTGCTCTCGTCCCCATGACCAATGACATTGTCTATACTTGCAGGGCCAAATGCCATGGAGGCATTCAAAGATGATCCAGATCTGAAACCATATGCCACAGATTTAGTCTTTCACTTTCATGCTAAAGTAAGCTCGCTGCATACTGTTTGAGTGTTTGTACATTTAGTTTATTCGGGATTAACTAGGCTCACTGGACGATTTTTAATCCAGGGAAAAAACTTCTTAACCTGCCGGCACTCCATAATTATTGCACCCTTGGACATTCCCAGAAGTTGTATTGTTGCTGATGCGAACTCCTAACATGATGAAAAAGAATTGTGTTAGTGTCCTTTAATTATTTAGAGTTCAACTGGACTGAGAAATTTTAAAGCTGGAGTACTCTGAAATCAGTGGTCAGTGCATCATCAGGAATTGAACGCGTGGAGATCCACATTTGGTTATGTTTCAGATTTGCAGTAAAGCTGTTTGTATTGATCTGGCTGGATGCAGAGATGCTAAACTACTGGAAGGACATATGTGTGCCAGCCATGATATAAAGGTTAGTGTCATCCGCCATCGGGGATTTCCCTTCGCTCGAAAACCATAAGACCACACAGACAAGATTATTCAGATTGTGTCAGATTACATCAGAAAGCAGGCCTCCCATAGAGCTACCTCCCCTATGACACACATGGGTACAGGTAAAAAGTCCTTCAATGATGCACCCTGCGCAACCACTTGTTTTAGAGTTATCCTCTCATAATTCCTAGGGAGTCTACACTTCATATGTGTGAAACTAAGCGGGAAGGGGAACCCTTAGGTTTGTGATGATTGTCAACTGTTTTATTAGTAAAATTCGGTGAAACTGAAATAGCAAGCGTATTAATGAAATAATGTGCTAAAAAGATTAAGTAGACAAAAATAGACAATCATCATGCATAAACGGTACACAACTGTCACAAATGAATGGATAAAACATAACACAATTGTCAGGTAGTAGGAGGTTGTCGCATACCGTTTTTGGTCTTTCCTTCCTGTAGCTACGCTCTTGACTTTTGGCGACTACGCTTGATGAATTGTCTTGGGCGACAACCCCCTTTTTGTTGTATATCGAGACTACGCCCTGTTATTCTCTATGTGGTGACTACGCCCTGTTTCTCTCTCTGGATGACTACGCCATGCTCTCTTTTTAATACGGCATACACCATCCTCATGTAGCAGGTGAAAGGCTACTTTTGGTGAGAGCGCAAAACATACGAAGAATCAGCTCAGCTGATGCAACAAATCACTCGGTTGCAACACCAAGTCAATGGATTTTATCAAATCACCACCAAGCCGACACAAACAGACCACAATAGCATGATTCTTCAGGATAGGTCCTGTTACAATGCTTAAGATGTTCCTCTAAAATAAACTGTCGGTGACAATATATCCTATACCCACTGTTGTGCAGCATCATTTTATGTCCACGGCTATTTGTAGGAGATCATTCAGTGTATAGGAGGCGTGCAGGTTTTTGTTCCTCTACTACAGCACCTTGATGATGAGAGCAGCTCCTCATTCCACCTGGCTGAGCTATTTGATAACAATGCTTTGTTTAGTCACACAGGTTTGTATGTAGCCATTTATGTGATTAGTCTGGTATAGTGATTAGCCCGGCTTCTGGCCACTTTAAATGACCGAAGCCGAGAGGCACCCCACTCGGCATGCTGCGCTGAACTTCCAAGGTGGGGTTCGGTATAAAAAACTAGCACAGCCCAGCTGTATAGCACGCTCTCTCTCTCTTAAGGGCCTGCCACACGATGGCGGTTTGCGATAAACTAATCGCAAATCGCGAAAAATTCGCAGTTCGCGTTTCTAGCCACGAATCATGCGTGGGGATTGTGCTCGTAGTCGGACTCAACTCGTGGGTAAATTCGGTCAGATTCCATTCTATAATCACCTCTGATGCTCTGGTTCTCATGAATTTGATTGTTTCTTGCTCTACGAAGATGACTGCTCCCAAACTGGCTCAAATTAGGTTTCAGGCCAGACGTAGTTGGGTCATTCTGGCTTTCTACTGTATAGCCTTTGGATTCCCACGAGCTATGGAAGTGATTATAAGCTCGATTTTCGATTTTATTTAGCATGCTAGAACTGCAGTTTCGCGCGAAACAGCTATTGCAAATTCGCAGTGCGAATTTCACGCAAAGTTATTTGCGATTTTTTTCGCGATTTCTCATCAAATTCGCCATTGTATGGCAGCCCCTTACCGTGCTACCCAGCTTAGCCCAAACAAAATCAGTGTTTCAATGGAGTCACTGACCACTGGCAATGTCCTCATGTCTGCCTCGTTCTCTTGTGTCTACATGCAACGTGAGAGTTCAGTATCGCAATCCAACTTCATCAGCAGACTGACTGCTCATTTTCACAAAGGTTATCCTCTCTTTCTCTAAGGAAGATGGCTTCGTAGTACAGGAGATCTCAAATGCTGCGCTCATTTCATTACTAAAAACTGAATCATACATATACACTAAAGGTGCGCGATTTTCTGGCGGCAAGCTTCTTATCCGAGCTTACAACAAAACAATAATGGTGTCATTGGTATCATTGTTGTTGTAGAGAATAACACAGCTGGCTTCTTCCATCTATTGAGGTGCTTTTGTGACGGTAATAACACAAACCAACAGCACCTTCTTCGCACCGGCGCCATGCCTATCATAGCTGCTTTACTGCAGAAGGTACTGTTAATAACAGTGAAATGGTGGTTCAATGGACAGCTCACTGGGCTTAAAATCAGGAGCTCCTGGTTCGATTTCCGATGTGGGCAAGACGTTGTAATTTTCACAGTTGCTGAATTCGGAGTGTCATGTTAAAGGATAGAGGTTGCGATTTCTTTGAGCGCACTGTGGACTTGCCTGGACAGAAACCATTGGTTCGGTGACACTATCCAGAAGATGAACCTACTTGTATAATCTTAGTTGTTAATCTTTTTTGCATACCACACCCTGAACAATTTTAGAAACAATCCTCTGGCTTGGTGAGGATATCTCTGTAAACGTGCAGAATCTTGTCTAACTACCACACACATCAATCAGATTGCCTGACTGTAGGTTTTTTTGTAGTTGCCCCGTGGCCTGATGGATGAATTTACCTTCATGGCAGTGCAAAGATTCCTCGATGTTGTGCCTAAAGACTCCGCACTGCGTAATGTCATACTTCAGTATCTTCTATTTGATTTCCGTGTCTGGAGTGGCACCACATCAGTGGTGAGAGTGGGTAAGTCGACGAGGACCGATTTCAGTTTATGAGCTCTCACACCCATTCTAGCTCCAAATCTACCAATGAGGTGGAGCATTGATACTGACCTGCAAATAGTGTCCTATGTCATGCCATATTTGATGAAAAGACAAGTATCTAACCTGGCGGCTTGACAGTAACGATGAAGTGTCATCCGACAAAAAGTTCTAAAGAGGGGATACTTTAGAGACAGGCTTTATGTGACCAGAAGTGAATGCTTTTGCTGCCCTACTTGGCTGAGAATATGCCTTTTCATGTTGATATTACAAATGTCGCTGTTGTACTTGTTTCTGACTCAACCGTAATTGTCACACTCGGTCAAGAGTACATACTGTTACACCGCATCGAGTTTATGCTGACCATGCTTCTCTTTCCCCACAGCACACGCACAGTATTTACTGACTATTGCAAAAGATGACAGACCGTACTTCAGAAAAAAATTCGGTGTTCAGTTCATCCTCGACTCTATCAGACAGTTTTACTGGTGAGTGCACCTTTTCTAAGTAGCACATGTGTATAAAAGAGTATACTTCCTGTTATCTACCCGTAATTATTAGATTGAGCACGCCCACTGTAACGCTGGACTATAATGTTAACGAAACAGAGAAATCTTTTGAAGTTGATCGGACTACTGCAAAGAAGTAGACAATGCCAAATCCATTTTATGAAATTGGTCCGCTCATGCTCATACTATTGGGAGTTGTTTTCCCTTTAATAAAGTCAAAATGAAACCCATATCATGGTTATAGTGAGTCCCATATTTGTTTTTATTTATTCGGTATTATCCACAGCTCACTGACTTTTGGAATCGCGATTTTTGCCATATACTAATAGTGAGTACAGGATTCTTTAGTAACTGCTAACTAGTTATTGAAGAAATCTATCCTAACATAGCGAGTTAATCTAAAACCTCTCACCTGGGTTGACAGCCTCATGTATCCATACTATTCATATGTTCTTATAGTCATTGGCCAGAAGTGACTGACCTTGACATAAAGGAGATAAGGTCATCACTGTTTAGCCTACTCAGATTCTATATCGGTAATACCATAAAGAAGGAAGAGCTTACAGCTATTCTGGGTTTCGTCCTCACTCTTGATGACTATGAAGTGGTAAGCTCTAGTTCCTGAAATACACCTTCGCTCTTGTTTGTCTGTTGGATTTAATGTCAATTACACGCTGTATAGGTGTGGTCGCCGGAACAGGAAATTTGTATGAATTGATGCTTATGATTGAAGTCAGTCAGCCCCTCCTCCATAAACAGCATTGGAGCACTTTCCTTATCTTGAAAGCGTATCGTCAGATCCTAGGCTCATATTCTGGTCATTCCCGGTTCCCACTACGATAGTAAGATTATCGTAGAAATTCCAGTACAAACTAGTAAAAACCAGCCCAACTGTCCAACACAAAAACTATATGTTTCGTGCACCAGTATATAAGAGGGATTGCTGGATCCTTTTTTTTCCTGGAGCGCCGGTACAAAGATTAAAAAAAAAATGCAATATTTT
>Ga0224501_10000757_pt1 | contig 25008 bp, 15 predicted proteins | sample SF_Oct11_sed_USG_4_FD_169105 | JGI IMG/M metagenome (GOLD analysis project Ga0224501, IMG submission 169105) | Sediment microbial communities from San Francisco Bay, California, United States - SF_Oct11_sed_USGS_8_1 | ecosystem: Environmental > Aquatic > Marine > Sediment | place: USA... | reverse complement strand
CGTATAGTTCCATTTATGCGCGCCTGTTGTAGCGTTCAAAGCGTAAACCTTGCCATCGTATGAGCCAACGTAAACCACGCCGCCAGCCACAGCAGGAGAAGACAACATGACCATATCGCCGGTTGTGTAGCTCCATACGGCAGTGTAGTGTTGCTCCTTCACATCCAAAGCGACAGTGCCAGTAGAAGCGTTCAAAGCGTAAAGCTTGCCGTCCCATGCGCCTACGTAGACTATGCCGTTGACAACAGCAGGAGAAGAATCCACTATACCGCCGGTTGCGTAGTTCCATTTCAGAGCGCCGTTGGAAGCATTCAAAGCGTAAAGCTTGCCGTCCCATGCGCCTACGTAGACTATGCCGTTGACAACAGTAGGATGAGAAATCACAATATCACCGGTTGCGTAGTTCCATTTCAGAGCGCCGTTGGAAGCATTCAAAGCGTAAACCCTGTTGTCGTTCGAGCCAACGTAGACCATGCCGCCAGCCACAGCAGGAGAAGAAGCCACACCACCACTGGTCGTATGGTTCCATATGAGTCTGCCGTTAGAAGCGTTCAAAGCGTAAACCCTGTCGTCTAATGATCCAACGTAGACTATGCCGTTGGTAAAAGCGGGATAAGAATACACATCGCTGTCGGTTGTGTAGTTCCATACGAGGGCGCCAGTAGAAGCGTTCAAAGCGTAAACCCTGTCGTCGTTCGAGCCAACGTAAACCATGCCGCCAGCCACAGCAGGAGAAGAAACCACCGCATCGCCGGTCGTATAGTTCCATTTATGCGCGCCTGTTGTAGCGTTCAAAGCGTAAACCTTGTTGTCTATTGATCCTATGTAGACCATGCCGCCAGCCACAGCAGGAGAAGACAACATGATGTGACCGCCGGTTGTGTAGTTCCATTTATGCGCGCCTGTTGTAGCGTTCAAAGCGTAAACCTTGTTGTCCTCTGAGCCTACATAGACCATACCATGAGAGACAGCGGGATCTGAATCCACGTAGTAGCCGGTTGTGTAGTTCCATACGAGGGCGCCAGTAGAAGCGTTCAAAGCGTAAACCCTGTTATCCTCTGAGCCAACGTAAACCACGCCACCAACAACAGCAGGACAAGAAATCACTATACCGCCGGTTGCGTAGTTCCATACGAGGGCGCCAGTAGAAGCGTTCAAAGCGTAAATCTTGCGGTCATATGAGCCAACGTAAACCACGCCACCAACAACAGCAGGAGAACCCACTTGACCGCCAGTGTTGAATTTCCATAGAGTTTGGTTTGTGTTTGGCGCTGTTGAATTTGAATTGCCAGTATGCGTCAGGTCGTGGTGGAACATAGGCCACCAGTCTACGGCAGACTGTGCCCAGGAAAATTCAGAGACGCCGCCAGAGTCGGCTGCTCCAGAGAACATACTTTTTGAAAAAACCGAGACCGAAAACAACACAACCAACGCGAAACAAACAATTGCTTTCCCTTTCATTTTCTTTTCTCCTTTCTGGCACGCTTGCTCTAAAGGTGCTTGTGCCGAAGGTAAGACTCGTAGCAAATAATAACCATTTTACCAATCATTAATAGCCCAACAATTCAATAAAAGAGTTTCTTCTTTTCTTCTGGCTTCTTCTCCTCGGGTTTTTTCCTCTAGCGCGCCTATGGGCGTTTAAGGCGCCATAAGCCACAAGAAGCATCATGAGACGCAAGATTCGACCTTATTACCCTCAAGAAGGGGAATTTGGGAACACGCATGCGCGTTAAAAAATAACTTTTTATACGAAGATAGCCGTGATTGTAGTGAAGCCGAATACGGCTTTAGTAATAACTCACAATTTACCGGATCACAAGTGAAACTCAGGAGTGAAAAAATGGGAATTCCAAAGCGTACTTATGCAATAGTCGTAACCGTCTTGGTTTTGCTATTGATTTTATCGGCTTTCATGGTGTTCTCAAATTCTGCGAGCAGCACGGTTAATGCTTCAAATGCGTCCACAAACGTTAACGCGGTAACTGATAGCGATGATTTACTTCAGTATGAGTGGCCGCAGATTCATGGTGACCCAGCTTTTACGCGTTTCTCGGCTGGACCAGCCCCAGAAGCACCCGAGATCCTATGGAAAACACACATAAACGGTATACAGAGTTATGTTGCAGCCTTCAACGGCAAGGTCTTCGTCACAACAACGACGGATGTTATCGCTCTTGACAAGGACACGGGAAGCATCATTTGGAATACCACCTTGCCTGCCCGTCAGAGATGGCCAACAGTATATAAGATAGATGACACCCGCCTTGTTGTAGGGCAATACTGCCTTGACATAGAAACTGGGAAAGTCTTATGGGTCAGCGACAAATTTTCTGCCAATACGGGCAATTTTGCCGAGGGTGTTTACAGCCCAGAGGAAGAGCTTTTCTACACCAAGGGTAAGTCGTCAGTTCAAGCTTGGAACTTTTCTGATCCATCGAAACCACCCACACTTGCATGGGAGACTTATGTCCCTGATAGCGGATCGGTTGGAGCGGGTTTACAATATGGTGATGGAAAAGTGTTCCCAGGATCAGGTGCGCCTAACCAAATGGCTTTAGACGCCAGGACGGGAAAGGTCGTCTGGGACACGCTAACAACAGGGATTATGACGTGGTCCGGTTCCTATTATCAGGGCAGGTTCCTTAGGGGCGGGACAGATAACCAATTCTACTGTTTCAACGCCACCACTGGTAAGGTTCTGTGGGTGTATAACCCAGGCACGGAGATGGGACACTGGGCAAGTGGTTGCGCCGCTGCGTATGACAAAGCTTACGAGATCAATAAGGATGGGCATCTCTACGCCCTAGATGTGAACAGAGGACAGGTTGTGTGGAAATACAAGTGCCCAGGCTATCTCTTCTTTCCAGGATGGCCAGTGGTTGCTGACGGCAAAGTCTACGCTACAACAGGACAAGAAAATTCGACCGACCCCTTTACTGGTGCGGTCAGCAGTAAACCTGAGTTTGCATGTCTCGACGCCTACACGGGAAGGCTATTATGGACAATGCCCATACAAGCCTATGCTCCTAGGGAATCTACCGCCATCGCCTACGGTAACCTATACCTTATCCCAGGCTCTATTAACTATATGGAGATGGATAAGTACTTAGTCCTCAACGAAGTATGGGCTATAGGTTCCAAGCAATGGCCTATGTTCCGCGGCGACCCAGCGCACACCGCCGCTAGAAATTCAGGTCCCACAAATCTAACCCTCCGGTGGAAGTTCACTACAGGCGGAGCAGTAATCTCCTCGCCGACCGTTGTGGATGAAAGAGTCTACGTGAACTCATATGACGGAAAAATCTACTGCCTTGATGCTTTGGGCGGCAGACTCGTATGGAATTTCACTACGAGCTTCGGAATCAAATCGTCGCCAGCCGTGGTTGACGGGAAAGTCTACATAGGACCTGACGACGGGGACGTTTACTGCCTCGACGCCAAAAACGGCAGCCTCATCTGGAAAAGGTACGCTGGCGGCTACATCCAATCCCACTTTAATGTTATATCGAGACTAAGCTCCTCTCCTACAGTGGTTGGGGGCAGGGTATACGTTGGATCATTGGACACCAATCTATACTGCCTCGACGCCAACAACGGGTCTGTCATTTGGACCTATAAAACCGAGGGGTACATCACTTCCTCTCCAGCAGTCGTCGACGGCGCAGTCCACTTCACTTCGCAGGAGCCTACCTCAGGCACCCTCTACAAGTTGAACGCCACCACGCCAAGTCTCATCTGGAAGCTTCCTATTCCGTATCAATTGTCAGGAGAGAGAGGCACTGACATGATGGCATCTCCAACAGTCGCAGATGGTATGGTCTTTGCATCGTCTAACAAATTGTGGCGTTATGGGATAAACGCGACGACTGGCGAAATCGTATGGACGTACACTGATATTGCAACCGAGTTTATAGTTGACTCGATGTCCTATCATGATGGCAATCTTTTCTTCCCGGACCTGAATTATGTAGCATGCGTCGATGCGAAGAGCGGCCAAACCATTTGGATGTCTTATCTCGGAGAAATACTGGAATCCTCACCTACCTACGCCGGCGACAAGGTTTACGTTAGTACCTCCGACCGACGTCAAATCTATGTTCTTAATGCTTCAACCGGAGAGCGGCTTTCGTGGTTCCCAACTCATTCCAAATGCTGGTCCTCCCCAACCCTCTGGCAGGGCAGGTTGTACGTGGGAAATCACGACTGGAATGTCTACTGCCTCGTGGACGCCAGCTTCCCAATCATAACTACATCTATTGCTGCCAACCTGAGCAAGGATACGATTGACCTAACCAAAGCTGAATCTGTGACCGTCACAGGCCAAATCAAGCCTGGAATCGCCAACGCCCCCATAACAGTAACCTTTGTCAAACCCGACGGCACCACCAGAGGCAGAGCCGTCACAGCCAACGAAAAGGGCGCCTTCACCGCATCCTACATACCCGACACAGTTGGCAACTGGACCGTCACCGCCTGGTACAACGGCGCGGAATACCCAAGCCGCGCCTATACCCACGCCTACAGCGCGAACCTGCCCCTAGAAGTAGTTGAGACACAACAACCACCACCAGAAAAAGGCATACCCAGAGAATACTTCTACGCAGGCGCTGCAATAGTAGTTACAGTGATAATTGCCATCGCCGGATACGCCCACATGAAGAAAAGCAAAAAATAAACCACTTTCTTTTTTTGTTTGCTATCAAAAAACTGTTTCAAAAAGGTACCCCAAAATAGGAGCGCTTCCGTTTCTGCTCCAATGATAAAAGATTTCCTAATGAAATGCACTTTTGTTGCACTTGTCATCCTAGCAACGACATCTATAGGTGCTTTCGGAGTAACCGCCCTAATCCTAACATTGATATCCCTTGGAGTCGCCGTGATCTGTGATTGTTTGGTTTCCATTGTATCTAGAAAAAAGGGCCAACGAGACATCTATTCCATAGCAGTTGCGGGAATGATTGGTGCATCGTCTTTTTCAACCAGAATCCCTTATTCAGTTTCGTATTCTATCCCCACGACGAATCCCAAAACCCATTACATTGCCGTAGCTGTGATGTCCGGTGTTGAGTGACACTTTTCAAAAAGTTGCGCACGCATTAGAAAAACGAGAGATTGAGATAGATATCCAAACGCTCTGATTGATCGATGAGTTAACAGAATCAATTTTGAAAAAGGCTTATTTCGAAGTAAGTTATTGAAATTTTGATTATCAATGAAGCAGAGAGACTTCTTGATTGTTCTTATCGTTTCTTTGCTGATTGTTTCACTTTTCCTAGGATACAGTTTTTTTGTTAAGGATCCTTCGAGGGGCGATCCGCCAGATGTCTTCGTTGGCGTTGATGTGGCTTACGATGACCTTGCAGAAATCAAAGGGCTTGTTGACGAAATCAGTTCTTACACAAACCTATTTGTCATAGGAAGCACAGGTATAACGTACAATGTCACGAAGGTCGATGAGACTTGCCAGTATGTTTATGATAAAGGCTTATCTTTCATAATTTACACCGAGGAGCCTCCTCGAACCCAATGGCTTGAGGATGCCAAAAGAAGATGGGGAGACCAGTTTTTGGGATTGTATGTCTTCGATGAAGCTGGTGGACGGCAGTTGGACCTTTATGAGTATAGGCCGGTTTGGGAAGCAGATAATTACACTGATGCGGCGAGTCAATTCGTTAGTATAACAAATATGACTCTGGATTGGGTCACCTGGTATTATACTAGCTCTGTGAATTTCCCCTTGTTCACTTCAGACTATGCACTTTACTGGTTTGACTACAAAGCTGGATATGATGTGGTCCTTGCACAGTTTGGTTGGAACTACAGTAGAGAATTGAATGTAGCACTCTGCAGAGGTGCAGCTACAGTTCAAAACAAGAGTTGGGGAGCCATAATTACTTGGACATATAATGACACGCCATACATTGAATCCGGCGAAGAACTCTACAACGATATGATCTTAGCATACAAAAATGGAGCAAAATACATCTTAGTCTTTGATACCAATAAGAACTACACTCGTGGAATTTTGAAAGAAGAACATTTAGATGCTTTAAAGCAATTCTGGCAATACATACAAGATAATCCTAGAACGAGTAATACAATAAACGACAGAGTTGCATATGTTCTTCCAAAGGATTACGCATACGGTTTTCGGGGACCAAACGACAAGATTTGGGGATTATGGGAAGCCGACGCATTTTCATACGAACTATGTACAAACCTTTACAGTCTAATGGAACAACACGGAACTAAGCTGGACATAATTTATGAAGATGGAATAGAGCCTAATAATACAAACGTATATAACAAATTCGTGTTTTGGAATGGAACGATTTACGATCGATGAGCGCGCGCACGCATTCTCATGGTCATTAATATTCAAGAGGGTGTGGAGGTGACCCAATAGAGCTTAGTGTACATACATTTAACTGGTCCTTTGATTGTTTGTTTAAGAGATACTGTCTGAATTTCTCTTTCTTTTCTTAACGTAGCTTACTGTAATAACACCTACAGCTAAAAGTATTGTTAATCCAATGTAGGGAGCTAACAACCCAAGCTTTTTTACTGGAACACAAATGCCGCTCGGAAACAAATCTTGGTGCGATAGATAGAGAAACTCCTGCAAATATGCGGAAGTAGTGGAGTTTGCATTGGCAACCCATAATTCCAAATCAGTCGAATCAAATACCACACTTTGGCGGTTAGGATACCAACCAGCAACAGGAGGAGTTTTCAAAAATTGGATTGACATTTCAGCATCTATTTTGCCATAGTTTCCTAAGATTAGTTGACTGAGTTTTTCATACCTGTTCCAACTCCAATTCCAACTATCTCTTGGATCATAGGGGAAACGCTGAGTAGCCGCAAGCTCAGGGTCAACATAATGGTTGGTCCTGCACACAGCGTTTTCAATACTATAATGAGGTAATATGTCCTCCGCAGGATCTCCAGCCCAAAACACTTTACAATAATTATCAGATATCTCTACTGCACAGGCGTTTAGGTTCTTACCATCCCCTAATACTATGTTCCAGCCAGTTGTTCTGCCTGTTTGGTTTATTATGCTGATTGCTCCCGTTAAATTATTGGAATATTGAAGCACTTTTCTAAGAATGAAGAGAATAGGCATACCATCTAATGTTTTGTCACTGGATGAAGAAAACTTTAGTCCGAGAGATATGCCTTTTTTGTTCATTCCAACATGCACACCCATAATTCCAAAATGGCCAATATTGACAAACGCGTTTCCGCTTTCCGGTTCATAAACGGTAATTAAACCAGATGGCTGAGGGTCAAGAGGGCAATCAAGGCTCCTCCCATGGTATAAATGCCCATCGACAGTGGCGTTTCCAAAAATAGCAAAACCACTGCATCCTGTCCATCCTCTACCAGGGAGATCAGCGTCTATTTGCAAAAGGAGCACATCAGTGTAGCTCACACTTGCCCCATCACCCAACCCTTGAAGTTCTTCAATGTATTCTTGAGGCATATGTAGCTCCATTGCCTTTGAGCAGTTAACCATGTATTCATAAGAATAACCCATTTCTAACATTCGTTGGTTATGGTATTGTATTGAAGCTTGGATACGATCTTTTAACAAAAATCCATTTTGATAGCCCATTTCATAGGGACTCCCTTTGACATGAAGCACCAATAGGCCACTGACGTTTTCAAGGTATGCTTTCTCATGTCTAGCTATGACGTTACTATTTTGGTTAGACTTTAATGTGCAGCCAGGGTTAGCTATTGCTGAGGAACCCAGTCCCGTAAAAAATGCTGTTGACAACAACACTGAAACGAAGATTGCTACGATGATTTTCCTCATTTCAACTCCCTTTACAACTCGATCGAGCGATTGGAAAATTAAAGTTTTATGGCATGTGTGTAACTATCTTTTTACATTAAGGATAATGAAAATGCCTTTATGCGCGCATTTGCGGGCAAGGGTTCTAGTTAGTTTGCGCCCGCGCAGGTGTTACACCGGAAAAACACTTAAGCAACAGTGGACAAACTCTAAAACCGTCCAAAAAATTTAGGAGAATAAAGAATGAACATTCTAAAAAAGAAAGCAAAGACAGCTGCAATAGCTTTAGTTCTGCTGATGGCTTCTGTTACAATAATGGCAAATATGCCAGTCAATGCTCAAATTGATCAACCAATAGCTGGACCACTACCACCCGGCGAAACTCCTAGTATCACAATCACCACCGACCCATACCTTAGCTTCAGACCTAACCCCGTGGGACTCGACCAGGTCTTCCTAGTCAACATGTGGCTTCACCCCCCAATTAATGTTGAGCGACAGTTCATTCAAGCATACAATATCACAATCGCAAAGCCAGACGGAACCAAAGACGTCATAACGATGGATTCCTACTGTGGGGACTCGACGGCATGGTTTGAGTACGTGGCCGACCAAGTGGGTACATGGAAACTCAAATTGGAATTCCTTGGAATGTATTTTCCAAATGGAAGTTACAGTGACGGCCAGATTGTAACGACCGGAGGTTCATACATTGACTCAGCCTACTATAAGCCCAGCTCCACTGCAGAACTAGAACTTGTCGTACAGAGCGAACCTGTGCTCTCTTGGCCTCCGTCTCCCCTTCCAACAGACTACTGGACACGACCAGTATCACCAGAGAACAGAGAGTGGTGGCCGATTCTAGGAAACTACCCAGAGACTGGCGTGGTAGGAGGAGGCGCATACTGGCCAGATGACACGAACATATACATGAGCACCTATGAGTTCGTTCCATATGTCCAAGCGCCGAACAGTGCCCACATAGTATGGAAGCGCGAGTTCATGATTGGAGGTCTCGTCGGAGGAGAAGCGGGGCAAATCTCACTAACTGCGGCAGGACTATCGGGAGGCGGTTTTCCGTCCATAATCTATGCTGGAAGATGTTACGATACCTATTCAAAACCAACCGGGGCGAGCTCAACAACCTATTGGCGATGCTACGATCTACGAACCGGAGAAGTGTATTGGGAATACCCAGCAACGATGGTTACTACCACTTGGTGGATTTTTACGTTCCAAACTCCTTTGCAACCTACATTCGTTGAATATGCGGCGCAGGGTGCGGAAGTTCCTGGTGCGTATGCGCGAGCAGGAGTGACCCCATATCTTGTGGCGATTACTTCGCCATCAGGAGGTGCGTCAGGGCGGCTGATAAAGTGGGACCCATATACTGGAGCTGTAGCCATAAACGTGACAGGTCCCCCACCAGGCGTGTCGGCGGGTGAGTTGTACGGTTACCCCTACGTGTTGAGTGTGCAGAACCTTGGCGGCGGAAATTACCGTTTGATCAACTGGACTATAGAAAATAATGCAGGCAATTGGGTATTTGGTGGGGGAGGTGGACAACCAACTGTCGATGATTTCTACGCAAGGGTAAAAGGTAACATAACCTGGCCATTCAGCAGCTTAGGTACTTGCGATTTCGAAGCTGGCGTAGCTGTTGTCACACAGGGAATAAGTTCACCGGGCACAGGAACAGACATAGGAGTACGCTTGATAGGTGTTAGCATAAAGACAGGAGGAGTACTATGGAACGTAACAACCGATCTCAGCACCGGTCTCGAGACCTTTTTCAGCGGATCGACGGCAACCGCTGACCACGGAAAATACGCAGTACGAATGCAAAACGGGGAGATATGGGCTTGGAATCTGTCCGACGGACACATAGCATGGAAAAACGAGATTTCAGATTGGCCTTGGGGAGTCTTCGGACCTTACGATGTGCAGTCAGCCTACGGCCTTTACTACACAATGGACTACGCCGGTGTCCGCGCTATTGACTGGGATACAGGGGATACAGTCTGGACGTATAAAGCGCCAGCCAATGCTTACGAAACTCCCTACTTCTGGGATGACACACCCACGCATGCATGGCACAGTGGTGGAATGGTTGCTGACGGAAAGCTCTACACGTTCAATACTGAGCACACGCCCACTCAGCCAATCACCAGAGGCTGGAGGCTCCACTGCATCAACGCTACTACAGGCGAAGGCCTATGGAACATAACGCTAGGTCAGGGTGTACCTGGATCTCGGCAATTCCAAGGCGCTATCGCCGACGGCTACCTAGCACACACCAACGAATATGACGGGTACATGTACGTCTTTGGCAAGGGCAAAAGCGCGACGACAGTTTCAGCGCCACAGACGACTATAACGCTGGGGGGAAGCGTCGTGTTAACGGGCACGGTCTTAGATATGTCTCCAGCTCAGCCAGGCACTCCATGCGTATCCAAAGAATCAATGGCCACGTATATGGAATACCTGCATATGCAGAAACCGATTCCAGACGGTTATGTGGTAACTGGGGTTCCAGTGATGCTGCTCGCCATAGGTTCAGACGGCAACGTAATCGACATAGGCACAGTTAAAAGCGACCTCGGCGGTTTCAGATGCGAGTGGACCCCTCCGGACGAAGACTTGTACACGATCACAGCTTCGTTCATGGGAGACGACTCCTACGGTAGCTCGTGGGCAGCAACTGCTTTATCAGTGGGCCCAGCGCCGCCAACGCCTCTGTGCGCGGAAGACGTCCAAGCAGCAGTACAAGCAGAAATTCCCGCCTACACCGCCATAGACCTAGCCATAATAGCAGCCGTTGTCGTAGCCATCATCATAGGCATAGTTAACCTCTGGGCTCTCAGAAAACGAAGCTGAAACCTTCAACTCCTCCCTCCTCTTTTTTTGGGTTTCATCCAAAAGCGTACGCTCATTTTGTAGGTGACTATAGCAAATGTGAGAACAACGAGTATGAGTAGAATTGGTGTCCATCTGGGAAACTCTGTTGTTATTCAGCTTTCTGGGCTATTTTCTTGACCTTTGCGAAGTAAGCTAGAAGGACTGCTCCAACCATGGCTATTATAACTATTGTTGCTACAATCCATGTTACTGGGAAAGGCTCTGATTGTTGAGTTTTTATGCTAAAGTAAATCGTTTCAGAAGCTCCAGTGTTCCCAGCAGCGTCCTTCGCATAAACTTTTAGACTGTGCGAACCGTCAGACAATCCAACCAGAGTCGTGTTTTCAGTAATGGCCACAATGGTTTGTCCGTCTAGGCTGTAACCGATCCATGAGGTGGGTTCACTCACAGCAAAAATTAATGAAACATCATTTGCTATATACGTGTTGTTTTTTGGCGAAACAATGGAAATAGCGGGAGGCGTAGTGTCTGGAACCGCTGGAATCACGATGGGGTTCGTAAGTGGATAGTTGTCTTGGTTGTCTTCATCGATAACGTATGGTGTGTTCCAGATGCCTGAACCATCCAGTTCGGTAGCATTTGGGTATCTATCCTCATAGTCGCTCCAATAGTTTCCTGCAACACCATTATCCCAAACACCGTCAGATTCATAAGTAGACACTTGCCGGCTATTGTTGATGAAGTAGTTATGGAAAAACGCGTTGTTTGAAGAATAATAGAGGTAGATGCCACACCCTGTGTTTTCGGTTACTCTGTTTTCATTTATTGCGTTGTCTGAAGAACCGAGGAGCCAGATGCCATTGTAGTTGTTTGTGATATTGTTTTTGGTTATTGTGGAGTCTGTTGTATGGGCCAGTAGTATGCCTTGCCCATTGTTGGTGATGTTTAGGTCTTTGACGGTTATGCCTGTACAGATAACAAGAGCAACCCATCCTGCATCAAGCGGAACAGCCACATCTTGTCTATTAACCCAATAGTAGACTGGCTTACCATTCGCAGTATTTGAATCGTCTATATCTTGGATGAACTCTTGCATTAAAGAACCATAGACGCCAAAGTTGTATTTGTTGTTGTCAACATCATTATTTCTAAACATGTTATTTGAAGACCCGGAAAGCCAGATGCCATAGTAGATGTTTCCGGTTACGTTGTTTTCATTTATGGCGTTGTTTGAAGACTGGGAGAGCCCGATGCCATTAGAGTTGTTTTTAATGTTGTCCCCGGAAACGTTGTTGTTTGAAGAGCCATCGAACAGGATGCCCTCTATGCGGTTGTATGTTATGTTGTTTCCAGAAACGTTGTTGTTTGAAGAGTTAGTGAGGCAGATGCCAATCGCGTTGTTTGCTATATTGTTTCTAGTTAGATTGCTATTTAGAGAAGAAAGAAGATAGACGCCATAAAAGAATCCATAAATTTCCATGTTCCTGATCGACACATTAATTCTTTCAGACAGGGCTATTCCTATTTCGCTTTCTGTTCCCTGAAGGACGTAGCCAGCCCCATCAACCACAATGTTATCCCTCTCCACAACAATAGAACCATAAAGGTTATCAATAAAAGTGTAAACGTTCCCATCCCGCTGAATCTTATCCGTTCCCATGACAGAGCCATCAGCCATAATATAGATAACTCCTTCTGCTACTGCAGGTCTTCTGAACCCTACAACTACTGTTGCTGACAAGAGCACTAATACAAGAGCCAACAAAACAATCTTCTTCAATTTCAATCAGAACACCATTCTGCATTTTCAGTAATTTAAACTCTATCCAACTTTTAGAAGATGCTACGCGTGCACACTTACTATTCTTATGTTAGTTTCCTATTGCACGCGCCGTGGGAGCTTCGTAACGGTTAAGCAGCAAGTTTATGTTTTGTTGAATTGCTTTTGCTTCTAATTCATTTTCCCTAACAAAACTTTTATTGTTTTCTTCGGGTCGCGAATAGCTCTTAAAAGTTTATCGCGAGTAAACGTTGGATTCACCAAATTGGCTCGCGCGCATAATTCATGCAAATCGTCTGCCGTGAACTCTGGAGTTTCAATGAGAGGTTCAGCCGCAGCTAAAGCTTCATCACTGAAACCGTCTCTTAAGAAACCGCCGCGCTTAGCCTGTTCGTAGAGTTCGGTTCCGTATAGAGGTGTAGCTATGCTGAAGTGGAAACTATCGGCTCCTAGTTCTCTCAGTTTATAAGCGTAATTTATAGATTCTTCTATGTCCTCTTTTGTTTCACCTATAAGCCCGAGTACAAAGAAACATCCTACCTTAATTCCCACTTTTTTGGCCAAAACCACGGCTTTTTCCACCTCTTTTAGGTTTAGGTTCTTTTTAATAATCTGATCCACAACCCGTTGAACGCCAGACTCGGGAGCAATTCGTAATCCCTTGCAGCCGGACGCTCTCATTTTTGTCAAAAGATTTTCATCTAAAGTATCCGCTCTAACACCGGTTGGAACGTACCATTCAATGTCTAACCCCCTTTCCACGACTAAATCACAAATAGTCTCCACCCTTTTCTTGTTTAGCGTCATATTATCATCATAAAAGTCAATCTGTTTAATATGGTAGGTATCAACTAGCTGCTCTATCTCATCAACCACATTCTCAGGGCTTCTACCACGCCACTTTTTTCCATAAACAGCATGGATAGAACAAAAAACGCAATTGTACGGGCAGCCTCTACTAGTAATCGTTATCGCCCACGGTTTGCGTATTACTCCTCTTATGGGGTTTTCTTTTACGGCGGCAAAGTATGTGTCCATTGGAAGTAGGTGCCTTGCCGGAAAGGGCAGGGAATCTAGATCTTGAATCGCAGGTCTTGGAGGAGTAATAACCTTTTCCCCATTCTTGATAAAGGCGATTCCTCTTATTTTCTTGAGATCCCGCATAATTCCTTTCTCCAGTGCGCCGACTAACTCAAGCATAGTATGTTCTCCCTCGCCTATTACAACAAAATCGATATTCGGATGTGCAAGACAATCTACGGGTCTTGCAGATGGATGTTGTCCGTCCAACACGGTAATGATGTCTTTGTCAATGCTTTTTATTGTAGAGGCGACCTCAAATGCGGCCTTGGACCAACCTGAGAATGGAATGTTGATGCCAACGACATCTGGTGTCCACCGTCTGATCCTATCGGCTATCTCTTTGTTTTCTAGACCTACCCGATATTTCGTTTCATCTATCTGTTCAAGATTCCTCCAGCCTTCTGTAGGAGCATCTATAATGCGTACCTTATGCTGCCTTTCAAGGAACGCTGCTACATATGCTATTCCCAAAGGTTGATATACGCTTGGCTTTCCCCACGATTTTGGGTGGATACGAGGCGGATTAACCAAACAAACACGCATATCTGCTATTCACTACCCTTAGCACGCGAGTCTAGATCTGTTATCCCTATTAATCTAACAAACGCATTACGAGTGGTGCAAGCGTGGCCCGCGCGCGCGCAAGATAGGTTAACCAACGCTATTTTGACACAGTCTCTTTCCGCCATGAGACTACCAACTGAGAATCCTTTCGTGCACGTACTTACGATAAATAAGGTTAATAAAGTTTACAAATAATTGAATTTGCTGTAGTCGTTGGATGGCTACGCGCAAAAAGTATCATTGAAGCCTTTTTTTCTGCGCGCGCATCAGCGACACAGCTTTTATTACGCTTATTTACTTTGTTATACCTAGCATCAATGGAATGTTGGGCTCCACGGCATAATAGATAAGAAACATTTAAAATCGAGCTACCTTGGAATAAATTACGTTTGAACATAGGACAAGTCTAGGAGGCTTTCTGGAAATGCGAGTGTACACCTCTATTGAAGGCGTTAACGCTGAAGTAGACAAGAACAAATTAGTTATACTGTCTGAAAGATCCCTCAAGGTGCTCAGCTCAGCCGTTCTAAACGGAGGCCTCACGAAAGCAAACGCAATAATCAACATTAACGTGTCAGAATATCGCGACGAAGAGATCCACAAAAACCCAGAAGACATCCTGAAAAAAGCAGTTGCTGAACTAGACCTTGACTCAGAAAAAGTTGTGGGAATAATGACGGCTGCAGATGTGCGAAAAGTGGAAGTATTTGATCAAAGACAACAAGACATAACTTTGAGTACCTTTGTAACTGCAGGAGTCGACGTTTCCGCCACGGCGGGGGAAAACACCGTTTCTAAACAAAATTCTCTAAACATCAATATGGCGGGCACCATCAACATCATATTAATAATCGATGGAAACCTTACTGAAAGCTGCATGGTTGATGCGGTGAAAACCGTTACAGAAGCCAAGACTGTAGCACTGAGAGAACTGGACTTAAGGAGTTATTTTTCGGGTGATCTCGCCAGCGGAACAGTAACAGACACCGTCGTTGTCGCATGCACAAAACGAGGAAAACCATTAGAATATGCTGGAACTGCAACGGTGTTGGGAGAACTGATCGGCAAATCTGTTAGAGAATCTGTGAAGAAGGCTATTCAGAAACAGGGAAAAATGATGGCAAACAGGTCTCTAATACAAAGATTGGGAGAAAGGGGGATACCCCTTGCGAAAGCAATAACTCTCTTTTCAGAAACGCGTCCCAAAATTTGCACAAGTTCTAAAAGATTTGAACAATTTAGAGAACAAATACAACAGGTCTTGTCTGACCCGAACGTAGCTTCACTCGTCATCGCAGGTCTCAGACTTGACGATGATGTAAAAAATGGTTTGATTCCAGTCGGCATGTGCAACAAGTCCATAGTCTGTGGAATCCTCCAAACCGCTATAATGAACTACTTGCGTGACAAGAACGTCGCAAAGAAGTTCCTAAAACTTGATTATACAAGCCTAGCCTCTGTAGACAATTTGGATCCTTTTACGGAAAGCATTCTTGTGGCTATTATGAACAGTGTTTATTCAAATATGTGCGGCCAACGCGCGCGCGCATCCAACTGACCGTTCGCAGACATAAAATGGATCATCGAATCAAACAAGCAGAGAAATATTCATACTAATCTCTAGCGACGCAACATTTGCATGCATGCATCCCAATGTTCTTTTTGCTCATAACGGTTCTACGATAACCCTGTTTCAGCCCTTCGTCAAAAATAGAGAGCATTCTACTCTTATCTGCATGAAGCCACTTTTTAAGGGTCTGTAAGCTGGTAATGTAAGTTACTCTATCATCGTTGAATGTCCAGATGTTGTTCCCTATCCTATCAATAAGACTCAATTTCACACTCAAATAACCCATTGCGCGCGCGCGCGCGATTTGGCTGCTCTAATGAGATGTGCGAAAGCTGTTTTCGTTGCCGATAGACCGGACATGCTTCCCTTGGTGAACATGCGAAGAATATAGGTAGGGCGAAGATAGAAATGGTGGAAGGCCTGTTCGCGGATTTCCCCTAGATCTTTCATGCTCAACCATGGCGTTTCAAAGATAGGAGTCGCTACGTCATATTTGTCGAAGTCAGTTATCCTTAGCCAACCATTTTTTTTGACCAAATCGAACATGGGTGTTCCTGGGAAAGGCGTGGCTATATTATAATAACACACATCGTCAGGACTTATTTTTTCCGCGAACTTTATGGTCTTCCAAGCGGTTTGCTTAGTCTCACCCGGGAAGCCGAGGATCACGTTTGGAACTGGGGTTAGCCCAAGCTCTCTAATCCAACCAAAGACTCTCGCCGTTTGTGCAGTGGAGATTCCTTTCCTCATGGCGTCTAAAACCTGTTGCGAGCCTGACTCAACGCCGAACCATATTGAGATGCAGCCTGCCTCCTTCATTTTTAGGAGCAGCCCTTTTGTAAGCATGTCCACACGGGTTCCGCAGTTCCATTTTATCTTCAATTTTCGGTTTCTAATTTCCTTACATAATTCTTCAGTTCTAGCTTTGTCAACGGTAAATACGTCGTCGCAGAATGTAAAATGGGTCGCCCCGTAAGTTTTGTTAAGAAACTCAAGCTCGTCTACGACGTTTTTGATGCTTCTCACGCGGTATTTTCGGCCGTGCATTCTGACCGTCGCGCAGAATTCGCACCAGTACACGCAACCCCGACTCGTGATTAAGTAGAACACATCTTCGTATTTTCGGAGGCGCTCAATGGGCCAGAGATGGCGAGCTGGGAATGGGAGATCGTCAAGATTCTCTATGTAGGGTCTGTCTAGATTCTTTGCGATTTTTCCGTCTTTTCTGTAGGTTATGCCTAACACATCACGAAAATTCTTGCCTTTTTCCAGTCTTTGCACCAGCTCCAACAGCGTGTTTTCACCCTCCTTTCTTACAACAACATCTAAGTCTAAGCATTCTTGCAGTGCTTTATCATCCCAAAACGTAGCGTGAGCACCCCCGAGGATAGTTAAGCAGTTTGGACACATTTCTTTGGCGATTTTTACTAGTTTCAGCGCATTCTTATACGTGAGTGTGGTCGATGTCATTCCGACTATGTTGGGTTGGCGCTTGCCAATTTCGCTTTTGAATTCTTCATATGAAAGTTTGAGTGCTTGACAGTCGATTACATCAACTCCATATTTATTCTTCTCTAAAACAGCAGCCAAATATCCTAAACCTAATAGAGGGAAGGGCAAATGGCCGGTGTATTCACTAGGGGCGGGTGGATTCACAAGGGTCACATGCGGCTTCATTTCTCTTCCCTAACGTTTATTTTTCCACAAGTACACCGAGCCGAATGCTTAAATGTTTTGCATAATAGGTATTTCAATGAAAGTAAAAAAACGGTTGATGAAAAAGACATTGAAGCGATCTCAGAAATTATCTAAAAGAGGAACAGGAAGAGTCTTGTCCGTATGAGTGCGCAGATTATTTTCTACAACTGATTGTATTATGTAAACTATTCGATCAGATGTTGGAGAGGTTGAATTTCGTTTTAGGCACATGGAATTCACCAAGAAAATAAGAAATGGGAGAAGGTTGCTGCCGCCTAGAGGGCTTTTCAATAACAATTCAAGAGAAAAATCATTAGACTGACAACATATAGATTAATTCAAATATATCCCAAAGGGCACTCATACTTGTAGGCATAGACAATGAAAGCGCTTCTCATCAATCCACCCCAGATATTTTACCCCGGCTCAGAACCGCCAGCAGGTAATCTCCCCCTAGGTCTGCTATACATAGCTGCGGTGCTAGACAAAGCAGGATATGAGGCTGAAATTTTAGACGCGTTCCTAGCTGATTTTTCGTTCCGGAAAATTGGAAACGCAATAGAAGTTGGTATGCCTTACGGAAGAATAATAGAGGAAATACGGAGGAGAAAGCCAGATATCGCGGGTGTAGCGAATCCCTTTACGAGCCAGGTGGAGAACGCAATTAATGTTGCTAACATTGTCAAAGAAGTAGACCCGAGCATTTTAACAGTTGTAGGGGGTCCGCATGTCACCGCAGTGCCAGTAGAATTCTTGAAAGAGGCGAAGAATGTCGACATTGCAGTAATTGGTGAAGGGGAATATACGATGCTTGACATTGTCAAGTTCTTTGAAGGATATAAAAAGATAGGCGAGGTGCAAGGAATTGCCTATCGTAAGGATGAGACAGTACTGCTAAATTCGCCGAGACCATTTATCAAAAATTTAGACGAACTTCCTTATCCTGCTTACCATTTAGTGAAAATGGAGCAATATCTTGAACCTAAAAAAATAGAATATCGTAGCTTTAAGGACAGAGCAATATCTATGATAACCAGCAGGGGCTGCCCTTTCAACTGTAGCTTCTGTTCGGTTCATCTACATATGGGAAAGATGTTCAGAGCGCACACTGTAAATTATATTGCAAACCATATAGAACATGTGGTGAATAAATATCGAGTTAAGACCATATACTTTGAAGATGATAATCTTACACTTGATCTAAAAAGATTCGAGGCAATTTGTGACAAAATAATTGAAAAAGACACCACATTTAGTTGGGAAACACCAAATGGGGTAAGACCAGACCATTTGACTTTAAGCCTTCTAAAGAAAATGAAAAAAGCAGGATGCAAAAGTGTCTTCTTCGGCATCGAATCTGGCGACCAATTCGTCTTAGATAACATTATCGATAAGAGCCTTAAATTAGAGGACGTAATGAAAGTTGCTAAAATGTGCAAGAAGATAGGATTGAAAACAGGGGCATTTTATATTATTGGGTTTCCCGGTGAAAAGAAAGAGAATATGTTGAAGACTGTTGAACTTGCCCTCAGGCTTAAGAGGGAATTTGATGTTGGTATGCACCTTTTTATTGCAACACCGTCATACGGCACCAGACTCTACGAAGAATGTAAAAAGGAGGGATATATCCCAGAAAATTTGACACCGCGCGATTTCGCAGAGGTAAGACAACCTCGAGGGATGCCTCTGATAAAAACCGAAGACTTCACGCCGATCGAACTAAAAGAAATAGCTTCTAGGACAGTTAAGACCTACAAGAGGTTATCCCTAATCAATTACATTAAGAGTCCAAAAAAAACATTGAAGACGGCACTGAGTCAGCCAAAGATCGTTATAAAATTCATCAAGAACCTACCATCTGTATGAGCGCCACGAATTAGAAGTTGCCCTAACCTGATCCAGCAGTTTACTCCTCTGTTACAATTTCTACTGTAAATAGCTCTACTAAAGTAATTTAAGGAAGGAATCGGCGTTCACGAAGCTTGAGATGTTCATAGCGGGCTCATAACATACTTAACTAAATAGGATAAGCTCCGCAGACTCTGCAAAAATTGCTTCTTTCGTCGCCACCCTTAGACTTGCAGTAGGGACATAGTTTACCCTTTGCCTTTGAGAAGATCTTGATGGGTGTTCCAACAAGTGATCTAAAAACTTCATAATAGAACATTTGCTCCTTGTCTCTTATTGAAACTTGATCCTCTTCGAGGTACTTCTTCGCTTTCTCTTGGAAGTATCCGTCAGAAATTCTTTCTCCAAAAAATTTTGGAAGCACCGTTGTTCCAGAGCCATATTCAATTGGGCTTTTCTCTCGCCACACTATTTCGTCAGGTAAGAGGCCCTCAAAAGATTTGCGAATTATCCATTTCCCCCAGATTTTGCCTTTTTCACTTCTAATTTTTAGCTTCGGGTCAACGCTCGCAGCGAAAGACTTGAACTCTGGGTCTAAGTAAGGAGTCTTCGCTTCCATTTCAAGCGAACTTGCCAAAGGAATCGAAGAAAACCGCATTGTTTGCCACATACTGGATAGCCTTGAAATCAACTCACTCTTGCTTAGATCAAAAAGCCAGCCATAGCCAGCAAAAAGCTCGTCCAAGCCATCGCCGGTCATAACGTCTTTAATACCATTTTCTTTGGCGATTTTCAAACCAACAAAGATAGCTACGCTATTCCGAACTTCCATAGGGTCAAAGACTTTCAGGGTTTGTATGACTCCTCGAATGGCTGAAAACATTTCGTTTTCAGTGAAAAAATAAATCTCATGGTCCATTTTCAATAGATTCGCCATGATCTTTGAATATTCAAGATCCAATGCGGGCGCATCTTCGAATGCAACTGTAAATGCGGTCAAACACGAATATTTCGACGCGGCAAATGCAAGAATGCTCGTATCCAAGCCGCCTGAAAAAAGCATTCCATTTGTAAGATTTCTTTTCACAACCTTATCTATTAGGAGACGAATCTGCAAACAGATGTGCCTAATTGGGTCCAATCGTCACACTCTCGAGGCCTAGGTTAAAACATTATTTTGCAAATTTAAGGTTTATGAGAAAGATCAAAAGGACGCATGCACATGGTGCCTTGAAAAGCAAAAAGGAAAAAAGATGCGCGCGCCGTTGCAGATAAGGTGGTCCGTTTACCAGAAGTACTCTTTTCGCCGTTATGAATTGTGATTATCAAATATGCGCGGCGAGTAACCAGATTGGGAAGTACGAATGAATCTTCCGAACTAATCAAATTCTATTAGGCAAAGCCTGTCTCAGACTTCGTAGACAAGTAGAAGAAAACCGTGATTTAGTAATCTCTTTCAGTTCCATCGAATAAATCAAAAAGCACGCCGTTTCTTCTCCTGAACTTGCGCAGAATAAGGAAGAAGGCTATCTTTCGTATCGGTATTTTCTGTTCAAAGCGACAAGTGCTAAAACAATGACAATTGAGCCTAGAGCCAGAAGCGCTGTTGCTAGAGTTAAGCCAAACGGAGTGAAGCTTAAGAAAAGACCAACGAGTGCAGTGACGGCGAAGCTTAATCCAACAGAAAAAGTGAACCTCTCAATTTCATCCATCGAGTTTTTTCTGGGAAACAGAGTTTCGGTCAGACAGTAGCCCGGCAGAAAAACTGCGAGAACAAAGCCAAATGCATAACGTAGATAAGACAACGGCGTTCCAGTCTCTGGAAAGAATAGGATTGAAACGAATGCTAGAAGGGTCAGGCTGATAGTAACCCAGAACCAGAGACTCTTTCTTGAAGACAGGAAATCACTGAAACGTTTTATAGGGATCGTCGGTTCTTCTAGTATCACCAGTCCCTTCTGTTGCATGTCCCTGACTTCCCTCGTAATGTCTTCAAAACTAGCGCTAACCTGTTCTTGAACTAATTGAACTAGTTCCCTCACATTCTTCGGTTGCTTAGTCTCTACGATTTCCAAGATGATTTTGTCTAATGATTTCATCCCGCACTCAATTATAAGCAAGTTAAATATTAAATTGTTGTTCAGATGTAACGACTTGAGGCTACAAAGTGTGTGCAGTAGAAACTTCTTTAGTTCATTTGTTCAGAGCCTTGAAATTCAAGCTTCCTTAAGCGAACCATCCGAAATTCGGCATAGTGTCCTTTAAAAACGGGCGGTTGTTCTCGGTTTGCGATTTCTAACCCACTGTTTTGAAGAGAGGATGCATGCCTTCTATGAGGGGCCTCGTGCCCAGTTCTGCTGTTGCCGTCAACACGTAAGTGTCAATCACTGCAACCGCTGGAAAAACGTACTCGGCAAGTTCTATAGGTCCAAACATTATCCAGTCGGCTCCAAGAATCGGCAAAATTGCATTTTGCGATGCGTCGCAGGCTCTACGAACCTCCTTTGGAAAGTTGCCCTTAACCCAACCGAGCGTATCAGTTACATTTCCAATACCTGTTCCAACAGCTCCTCGGTCACCAAATTCTTCTTTGACTAGATAGATCGCCCTTGACCCTGCACCTACCCCTATTCCCCAACAAGGAATAGCGGTATCTATAAGCGCCGCTTCTATGCCTGCCTTATCCGCCATAGGTAGGATTTCTTTCAAGATTTCTAATCTACCATTGGCGCTTTCGTCATCTGGATTATCACACAAAACAATGGAGGCTTTGATTCCAGAGTTCTTCAGATTCTCTAATTCTGCATCTTTCACTCCTTTGTAGATCGAGTTGTTAATAGTTCTACTCGCCAATCCAACTTCACTTACCCACTTAACAGTCGCCATTCTCACTTTAGGACTTATGGCATCTATTTGGAATGGGGCTTCAGTTACGTCGCTTACAAAACCGATGAATTTTTGGAAAGCTTCTTCGGTAGTTCCTACAATGTCCAATATAAATGGATTAGTTGTTTGATCAGAAGCTTCCTCAATCTTCTTAATAAGAGCCTCTGCTTTTTCCTTGTCAAAAATTCCTTTTTTCTCGTCCCCCACAATCTTGTGGCCTATATAAAATATGGTGGCAGTGAGAACTGTTGGAAGTTCTCCAGGTTGACCCCCTAACTTGACACCGCCGACTTCAACAATTTTCTGTTCCTTTCGGAACTTAAACATTTTTTCTTCGCTCTACCCTTTTATTTAGCTTTTTTCTCTTCCAAGATTTTCTTCGCGATTGCGACTGCCTCTTCCTTTGTTTTTCCGTAGATCGCTCCTATTTTCTCTGCGTCTTCACTTTTTACTGCGGCGCCTCCAATCATCAATCCAACTCTGTTTTTCAAACCCGTGGATTCTATAGCGGGTAGTAACTTTGGAAGATTATCCTTTGCAGGCGTCGTGTTCACTGAAACCGCTATTATATCTGCGTTCACTTCCTTTGCTTTGGATGCAAAGACTTCTGCTGGAACCTTTTTGCCTAATTTCACAACTTTGAACTGAGCCCTTTTGAGAGCTTTCCTGACCTGCTCACTGGATGCCTCATGTACATCAGGATCAAGATTTCCTATTACTATAATTCCTATGGGATTTTCTGGTTCCGGCGGCTCCTTCTCCATCATAGATTTCAACCAAGACATCTAAGACACCTTCACCTCTACGTGGCTTGTTATATCTGAAAAACACGATTATAAGCCTTGTGGAATAGAGAGGAACCGCGTGGATGTTGCTTCTTATGATGCATACGCAGAAAAAACTTTTATAGAAACTAACGAAGATAGAAGCTGAAATTACTGAAGTAGGCTAATTTGAAATGATGGGGCGCGAAAGATTCAAGGTCGTGCTATTTGGTCTTAATTCTATTTCACTCACTCACACGTTTATGACGAACAGAATTAACCTATATCAAGGACGGCAAAATTAATTGGAGATAAATGGGCGTGAAAAGACATAGGGCATTTATCTTTTTTTTAATAGCACTTCTCTTAACCGTTTTCTTTTTCTCGTTTTCTTCTGAAGTCTTCAAGCGTTTTCTGAGCCATAAAGACCCAGAATTTTTCATGGGAATTTTGATCCTCGAAAGCGATCACCAAGCAATCTTAAGAAGCATAAGAAAAATGAAAGACCTTAAACTTGGCAACCTAGTTATCCTTCATCCTATGGATGAAGCTTGGAACCTGACCTTGATAGAGGAATCCATCAAAGAAGCAAACAATCGGGGCCTTTACACCATTTTTGAGGCCTATAACGTCTCAGACCACGAAATAAGAATAGCCCCTAACCAGTTTGCAATCTGGAAATCAAAGTATCCCCATCTCTTAGGCATCTTAGTTTCAGAGATCACTGGAAAGCAGACCGACGGCAATCTATGGGTAGAAAACTCGACCGGAACCATTAATCACCGACTTCAAGTAGAACGGGAGGTTATTGGAAAGCTGACCTCCCAGATGCGGTTGGCAGATTTCAAGAATAGTGGCGCCAGGATATTCCTTCAGGAAAACGTGCTTAGCTACGTTTCAGCGAATACTTCATTTTGTGATGTTTTCATTAGCAAAGTTTTCAACGCTCCAAACGTTGAATTGATGATTGGCCTGGCTAGAGGAATGGTTAACAGCTATAAAATACCTGCATGGGGGTTGTGGGTGGACACATGGAGGGAATGGATAAAACCTCCGGCTTTCACGCCCAACGACGTCAAAAGGGCTCTTTACGAGGGGTGGTTTCATGGAGCAAAATACTTTTTCTTTGAGCAGGGTTGTTTCTTTGGAACGCTCGCGCGCGATTGGCCCAATAAATATATAATTCTGGAACCGGACGGAAAGCTAACTGGTTATGGAAATGTGATTCAAAAATTCTACGCCTTCTTGCGTGCGCGCGCGCAGACAGTAGGGTATGGCCAGCCAAAGCATAGGTCCTCTATTGCGATCATGATTGGACAGAGCGGATGGAGCGGTCGAGGTCGGGATTGGGGATTATGGTCACAGTCCGATAGGCAGGGAGATTTCGACTACAGGCTTTTGAATCACTTTTTCCTAGGAGTTGGTGACAATTGGCAGATTGCTAGTGCCAAAACAGCGAAAGAATTCACAGGGTTGCCCTTTGGAATGGTAGACATTATCTCTATCTACGCTCCACCGTCGGTAATGAAACAGTACAAGGTAATTATTGCTTTGGGCTGGAGCCTGATGAGTGACACTATCGCAGGCAATATTGAATACTACGTTCAAAATGGTGGAATTTTCTTCGCGTTCCTAACATTTACCCATACCAACGAAACTGTAGATGACCTTGAAGACCCTTATGCATGGACTAAAAGTTTTGCCTCTCTGTTTGGCGTACATGTCGCCAGTCCGATTGAAAGTGGTTTGGACATAAAAGCTGATGCCTTTTTACATAACATTACGTTCACACAAGACACCTTCTGGCATCCATGGAATGGAAAGACCTACAATTACTTTGATCCAGCTGAAACCGGTGCCTGGTTCTGGAGATTCAAATACAGCTTATTCCCTAGCGAAAACACCACAGTTCTAGCCTGGGTTGATGGCGATCAACGCGGGCCTAACGCTTTCATCATTGAGAACAGGAAAGGCACTGGCTACACCTATGTTATCAACACTCGCAACCCCAATTCTCTTCCGAATGGCGTTCTTACTGATGTCATAACTGACTTCATACACTTCCTCTGCGCGTATTACGTGAAACCTATGTCATACATACCTTATCCTGGTTGAGTTATGGGCAGGCTGACAGAGCTGTCAATATGATACC
>Ga0224501_10000755_pt1 | contig 25019 bp, 13 predicted proteins | sample SF_Oct11_sed_USG_4_FD_169105 | JGI IMG/M metagenome (GOLD analysis project Ga0224501, IMG submission 169105) | Sediment microbial communities from San Francisco Bay, California, United States - SF_Oct11_sed_USGS_8_1 | ecosystem: Environmental > Aquatic > Marine > Sediment | place: USA... | reverse complement strand
GATGGGCGGATCGGAGAGGGAAGCGACGGAGGCCTACGATACGGTCCTGGAGGAAGCGGGATGGAGGAAGTTGACCCGTACACAGCGCCCCTCGAGTGGCTTCCAGACCACCACGGCTCCCTCCTTCCCCGACATGTGGTGCCGCGACGACCGGGTCGTCCAGGCGTTCGCCGTCACCGTATCCTCACGCACATACCTGCGCATCGATAGCTACGTGCCGGACCGGAGAATGAACCCCTGTGACGCCATGGAGGAATCGAGCGCTCGGAACCGTCCCCCGTGGGAAGGACTCACCCTTCCCGTCCTGGAAGTGCCCGCCGGCGCTACGGTTCGGAGCCTGGGCAACCAGAACTCCAGGGATGCCGTCAGCGTCGAGGCGATCATCCGCTCGGACGTTTCCGCGGCAGAAGTCTTTCATCACTACGCGCGACAGCTCACGGCTCTCGGTTGGGAGCCCGGGAGACAATCGCCCGGCGATGATGCTTCCATCGGACGGTGGACCACGGAAGACGACGAGGGCGGGCCGGCCGTCGGTCTCCTCACGGTCTGGGCCGTGGATGCGGGCACGTTCAAGGCCGTCCTCCGCATGGAGCGCCCTCCCGTAGTGCGGTAGGGGGACTTATCCGCACCCTGCGGTGTACGGAAACCCTGACCGGTCCTTCCTCCCGACAAGGAGATCCCATGAAGAGGATCGCGCTGGTGCTGGCCCTGGTGGCCGCCACGGTGTCTCCGCTGACCGGCCAGGAATCGGTCGCACGGGACGCCCCCGAGCAGGACACGCTGTTCGTGAACCTCCCCGCGGCCACGGACTCCACGTACGGCCATTCCCCCGACAACCCCATCCGGGTGGGGATGGCCAAAGGCGCACCCATGGGGCGCCACCAGTACCGCTTCATGGACCATCTCCGCGGACCCAACGGGGAGGCGGTGGAATGGGAGCGGCGAGGAAGCTGTTGCGGCTACGATACGCCCAACGGGATCATGGGGCGGGGGCTCCTCGACGTATACGAGGTGACGTACCGCGGCCTCGACGAGCCCATCGTCCTCTACCTGACCTTCTACGACTACGAGGACCCGCGCATTCCCGCGGGCTTCACGGGGACGAAGCGGTAGGCCGGGACTCCCCCACCACCACCCACACCCCCATCCCGGCCGGGACACGGAGGGCGGAGAGGTCCACCTCCCCGCCCTCCTGGAGTCCCTCGACCGCGGGCGCCCGCGCCGCGGACGCCGGTGACACCCCCAGCGCATCCCAGTCCACGTCCAGCGAGACCACCTCGTCGGCGTCGGACCACGACGCCAGCGCGATGAGGGTGCGGCCCTCGCGCACGTAGGTGGTCGCCACGATCTCCGGATTCCCCGTGCGCACCGGCGCGTCGTCCAGCCAGTACCCCAACATCCGGCTCTCCGCGATCCCGAAGTCGTTCATCAACTTCCAGACGGGACGCGGGTCCACTTCCCCGTACTTCCGCGCCGTCATCCCGTAGAGCATCCCCCGGTAGGGATGGCCGCCGTCCTGGAGCATCTCCCCCATGAGCCCGAAGGGGAGGCCCGCCACCTCGGTCATCCAGTAGTCGGGGCCCTGGCCGTAGTCGAAGTACTCTCCGAACCAGAGTCGGGTGATGTACGGAAAGTGCTCCATGTAGAGCATGGCGCTGTTGATGTATCCGTCGCGCACGTTGAACTGGTTGGCCGAGTGCAGGTCGATGACCACCTCGTCGCGCTGTTCGTGGAGCACGTTCACCAGCCGCTTCACCGTGGCGCGGCTGAAGGCGATGTCGTCCAGGTAGAGCCCGTCGATGCGCTGGTTCTCCGCCAGCCATCCCAGACCCTCGATGTAGTAGTTGGTCCAGCGGGACGTCCCCTTGTCGAGGATGGCGGCGTCGTCCACGCGCCAGGCGTGCCACGCCGAGTGGTACCCGTCCTCCAGGTGCTCCTGGAGCCACGAGTGCCCTCCGCCCTCCCCGTCGTTGAAGATCTCGTCGCCCAGACTCCGCAGCGCGAAGAGCTCGTGGGCCTTGTACGTGAGCTCCCGGATGGTGTCGTAGAGCTTCACCTTGATCCCCTTCCCGTGGGCCTCGTCGATGTACGCTCCCTGCGCCTCCAGGTTGAAGAAGGGGTAGTTGATGTACGGGTTGATCTCGTTGGCGTGGTGGATGTTCACCACCGTTCCGCCCCACCCGCGCACCGAGTCCACCGGGACGTACTGGTGCACGAAGCGCGTCTCGAAATGGGTGCGGGTATCGATGGGCTTGAAGGGAGTCAGGAGGAAGCGGACGTTGAAGTGCAGCGTGTCTCCCGCCTCCATGGTGCGCGGCCCCGAGTAGTTCCGCGCCACCACCGCGCCCTCCTCCTCCCGGAGGGAGATCCCGCCCCGCCCCCCGTTGTACCATGACGAGGGCATGACCAGGGGCTGATTCCGGTAGAAATTGGTGTTGAGCGGCCGGACGTAGTCGTCGTCGCGGAGCACGTACTGGAGGCCGCGGTTCATCCCGCCCAGCCACATCCCCTCCTGGTGGTTCTCCACGGCCCAGTTCCAATCCAGGGACGCGGGGCGGCGCCCCCCCATCCGTCCCAGCCCGAGCATGTACACCGCGGCCTCGGGCGCGTAGGCCACCGGGAGCGCGATGTCGTCCACCGCCACGTCGTGGTTCGCCGTCAGCGACATGCGATACTCCAGCATCCCGTCGTACTCCAGCGCGCCCTCCACCGACATGGTGAAGCGATCCGACGTGCTCCGGGCCGTCCACTCCGCCCGCCCTCGCGACACCCGTCGCGGGGCCACGCCCTCGGCGGCGAATCGCTCCACGGCCCCGTCCACCGTGACTTCCAGCGCCAGCGGGCCGGCGAGGACGGGGCGGGCCTCGTCGTCGAACCCGGTGAGCTCCGGCGTGAAGTAGCTGGAGATGGACGTGGGGAGCCCCGACTCCGCCAGCTCCACCGACCGGCCCAGGATGGAGAGGGTGGACCCGTCCACCTCCACCGGCGTGAAGGGCTCGATGATGAAGTCGGGGTCGGTCCCCGCCGTGGAGTTGAGCCACGCGAGGCGGGTCATGAGGTCGGGCTCGCCGGTGCCGCCGTCGCGCGCGCGGGCGTCGACCACCTCCAGCGTAACCGCCACCGATCGGCTTCCCCGTTCCGTGGAGGAGACGGTGACGGTCCCCTCCACCGTGCCCGGGCGCGCGTCCACGGGTACGCGGACTCCGAGCCAGATGGGCTGCACCGTACCCGCCGGCACCTCGACCACCTTCCGGAAGGGTCGGCCGTTCTCGTCGATTCCGCCGCAGTTGAAGCAGGTCCACGCGTCGGCCCATGCGGCGGGGAAGCCCTCGAAGGAGACCCCCACGCCGGAGAGCGGGGCCTCACCCGCGATCACCGCGACCTGGAAGGTGAAGCGCTCGTCACGGAGGACCCGGGAGTGGAAGGATGCCTCCCCCCCGGTCCCGGCCTCCGCTCCCACCGCCCAGTGCCGCGGGATGAAGCGCCGCATCCGCACCGGTCGATCCCGGTGCTCGGCCACCACCCGCCACCCCTGGGGGGCCCCGGCCATGAAGGCGGCCTCCTCCTCCGGGGTGGCGATGACCTCCATGGGGAAGAAGGAGTGGAACCCGTCCACCGACTCGATGCGGGTGGCGTGGCCCCGCGGGAGGTCGGCGGGCGACGCCGCACGGACCCACGATGCCCACCCCGCGTCCGGCGCCGGGGCCACGTCGCCCGGATAGGTCACCGTGGGGTAGTATCCGCCCGTGGAGCGCCACGGCATGTAGTACACGTGGTAGACGCTGGATCCCGGGTTCGGACGGAAGGCCACGTCGCCGGACACGTGCTCCACCCGCAGCGGGAGGGCGTCGGCCACGGCTGCGCCCGTGGCGGCGTCCACCACGACCACGGACTTCGCTCCCGGATCGCGGTCGTGGCGCCTCCACGGGATGGTGACCAGGACGGCCTCGGCGTCCACCCCGTCGACCTCCACCACCGCCCGGTGATTCCCCCAGGAAGTCCCCTCGGAGCCGGCCGCCAGATGCGGTTCCCAGTTCCCGGCCTCGAAGACGACGCCGTCCACGGTGGTGGGGATGGCCGGCGCGCGGTGGAGGGGGGCTTCCCGCGATCCGTCCCCGCACCCCGCCACCACCACCGCGGCCAGGGCCACCACGACCGGAGCCGTCGGGCGCCTCATCGGACGCCTCCGAACCCCAGCACCCGCCGGATCGATCGCTCTTCCAGATCGCCCGGACGCGTCTCCAGCAGCTCCTCCAGCGACGCACGGACCTCCCTCCCGTCCCTCTCCCCTCCCACGCGTTCCTGCGTGTCCACGAATTCCATGAGGAGCCGCACCAGGCGCTCGTCGGGCTCGAAGGGCCTTCCCTGCCCCAGCGACTCCGGCCACTCCAGCGCGGCCTCCAGGTGCCGGCGGGCGCGGGCGGGGTCCCGCGTCTCCATGGCGTCCACGGCCTCCATGGTATGGGCGATCTCGTAGAGGCGGTGACTCTCCCGCGCGTTCTCCGACGGGAGCACCCGCACCGAGTCCAGGATCTCCACGGCTTCCGACGATCTCCCCACGTACAGGAGCGCACGGACCTCCAGGAGGGCGAGGTTGAAGTCCCCCGGGAAGGCGTCGCGGGACCGGGTCAGGGCTGCCAACGCGTCGTCCCACCTACCGGCGTCCTCGAGATGGCGGACGAGGGCGACGTGCAGGGTCCGCTCCGCGGGGTCGAGGGCGAGCGAGCGCGTGAGGTCGGGAACGGGATCCCGCCCCCGGAGTTCCGCCAGGAGATGCCCGCGCGCCACGTAGAAGGGCGCGAAGTCCGGCTCGTCCCCCAGTGCCTCCAGGAGCGCTCCCGCCTCCTCCGCCCGATCCACGGCCCAGAGGTTCAGCGCCCGCAGGTACCTCCACGCCCAGTGACCGCCGTGCCGGTCCGCCCACTCGATCACGGGGACCGTCTCCGTCCGGAAGGGAAAGGCGAAGGCGAGGTCGCCGGGGTCGCCCAGGAGGGACGGGTCGTCGAGCAGCCGGGCCCTCCACGCACGCCGCACCGGGCCTTCGGGCCCGGCCGCGTCGAGAGCCAGCAGGGTAGCCGCGTCCTCGCGCAGGCCGACGTCCACGTACTCCATCGCCAGCTCGAGGAGCGTCTGTTCGGGGTACTCGCCTCCCAGCGAGGCGGCCAGCGCATCGCGCGCGGCGCCGTCCGACGGGTCTTCCAGATAGGCTTCCGCCTTCACGAAATGGTCGAGCGGATCGACGGCGACGAGCTCGGCCCGCGCCTCCCCGGCCCCGGCCCCATCCTCCGCCAGACGACCCACCAACGCGAGGGCCCTCCACCCCGGAATGCCGTGCCGATCGTACTCGACGGCCCGGCGGGCGTAGCGCGCCGCTTCCCGGAGGTCGCCCGCGCCGATCATGATGCGAGCGAGCTGGGCGTGCGCGGCGGACCGGTACGCGGTGGAGCGCGCGGCCCACCCGAAGGCGTCCCGTGCATCCGCCGTGCGGCCCAGCGTCCGGTACGCGGCGCCCGCCAGGAAGTTGGCCCGGGCATCGTACGCGTCGAGTTGGCGGGCCCGGTCGGTGTGCGCGAGCGCCTCCTCCGGGAGCCCGCGCCGGTACGCCAGCTCGGCCGCGCCCAGGAGCGCCTCGCGGTTCCACGGCTCCTCCGCCAGCGCCGCATCGAAGAGGGCGCGCGCCTCGTGGTGCCGGCGACCCTTCAGGAGCTCCCTCGCCTGGAACACCGTGCGGTCCACCTCGGGGATGGACGGCACGGCGGCCGCGTCCGTGGCGAACGGGCGCGAGAGCCGACGCCGCGACGGATCGGAGTCGTAGTCCAGCCCCAGCGCGGGAATCGCCACTCGCACGCGCGCGCCCGGCTCCACGTCCACCGTGGTGCGGTACGCGCGCAGGGGCTCCAGGGTGACCGGCACGGCCGCCACGCGGGTGTCTCCGGACCAGATCGTGAGGGTATCCGACACGCGGACGAAGGCGTTCACGCCCACCGTGGCCCGCCCCCCCTCCACGGACAGGTGGAGCGCACCGTCGCGCGAGGCATCCGTGAGCCCGCCCGTGCCCTCCAGCGGGAACCACGTCTCGCTCCACGCCGACGCCGACATGGGGTCGAATCCGGCCTGGGTGATGGGATTCACCTCCTCCCCGGGGGAGTACTGCACCAGGAGGCGCCCGGCCTGGAACTCGACGTACTGCCCGTCGGTGTCCGTGAGCAGGCCCTCCCAGATCCCGCCCTCGCGGGAGAGGGCCCAGAGCCAGAGCTTCTGGCCGGGCATGTCTTCGTAGCGTGCCCAGTGACCGAATCCGTAGCCGTCCCGGTGGTAGTAGCCGCCGAAGAAGTCGTTCAGCTCCCCCACCACGTGATAGGACTTGTGGCCGGCGAAGGTGTTGTCGCGGTACAGGGGGAGGTACCGGCCTTCCGGGTCCACGGGCCACTCCATGACGTTCCCCGAATGCTGCAGGTAGGCGTCCCCCGGAATGCTCATCTCCAGATCGTCGCGGGCGAACGCCGCCCCCGTCATCCAGTTGTAGTAGGGCTGTTCCAGCGGCGTGGGGTTGTACCAGAGCACGCGGGTCTCGAAGTACGCCGCGTCCGCCGGGAGGCGGATCTCCACCCGCCAGTGGGTACGGGACGGGAGGTCCATGGCGCCCACGATGCAACTCACGCTCCCGTCGTCGTTCTCACGCAGGAGATAGTCCACGGGCGTGGCGGTGGCGGGTGTGTGCCCAATGACTCCGAAGTTGAATTCGATCCCCCCCGAGGTCCACGGGCCGCGCAGCGCGATGTTCCGGAACTTCATCACCTCGTTGCGATAGATGAACTCGTGCCCCGTCTCCTTCACCACGGCGCCCCACACCTTCCCGCCCACCTCCGGGAGCACGAACACCTCGATCCACTCGTTCTCCAGCTTCACGACCTTCCATTCCCGGGGCTCCGACTCCGCCGCGTATCCCTCGAAGGAATGGTACGGGTACAGCCGGGCATCCCGGGTCAGGATGGGAACCGGGTTCGGCTCCGAGAAGGGATAGGTGGCGAGGGTCCGCACCTCCTCGGAGACGTGCGCCGTCTGGGCGGCGAGGGGGAGGAGGGGGACGGTCATGACCGCGGCCACGGCCGTCGTCGACACGAAAGAACGCAACCGGATCATGACGAACCGAGCACGGATGTGGGGAATGGCTACGGGTAGGGGCACCTTACCGGGAGAGCGGCGCGGGTGTCAATTCGCCGGCGTGGCCACGGGCGGGTCCCGGGGAGGGAGCCGGACCGCGAAGCCGGCACCCCTCCGGGGCGGGCGGGCGCCGTTCACCTTGACACCCCGCCCCGCGCCGCCGAGGGTTGGCCCATGTTCATCACCGAAGCGGCGCGGGCCGCACTCCTCATGGCGGGACTGGGCCTCTCCCTGGCCCCGGCGGGCGGCCGCGCCCAGGACGGCCCGGAACTCGCCTCGGAGCTGGGGTGCGGCGCCTGCCACGCGGGGATGCCCGGTCCGGAGCTCGTCCGCGCCCGGGCCCCGCGGATCCTCCACGAGGGTTTCCGTCTCCCCGCCGGCTTCGTGTTCGACTATCTGGCGAACCCCACGCGGCGGCGCCCGGACATCGGCGCCTCCCGCATGCCCGACTTCCACCTCGATGAAGCCGAGCGCGCCGCGCTGGCTCTGTACGTGGGCATCTCCGACCAGAGGGACCCGGCCCTCGAGGAGGCGCTGGAGCGCAACCCTCAGGTGGATGCGGGGCTGGGGGCACGCGTGTACGCCGTGTTGGGATGCGGCGGATGCCACGGCGACGGGGAGGGAGCGTCCTATCCCGCGCGCCGGGTCGGGCCGGATCTTTCCCGGGAGGGCGCCCGCGCCCGCCCCGACTGGCTGGCCACCTTCCTCCAGCGCCCCACGCCCGTGCGTGCGCCCGGGCACCCCGGCGCACCGGGAAGCCGCATGCCCGACTTCCGCCTGACGGTCGCCGAGACCGGGGTGCTGGCCGCGTTCCTGGGCTCTCCTTCGTCGGCCGGGAGCGCGGACGCTCCGTCCCCGCTCCCCGCCCTGACCCCCTTCCAGGCCGCGCGCACGCGCCGTGCCCTGGAGGGTCGCTTCGCGTGCCTGGGGTGCCACCGGGTGGGCGGGACCGGCGGCGAGATCGGCCCTCGCCTCGATGGGATCGCGCAACGCCTCCGGCCCGCCTTCGTGGCGGAGATCATCACGCGCCCGGCGGAGGTGGCGGCGGGTTCGGGGATGCCGCACCAGCCCATGCCGCGCCGCGAAGCCCTCCGGCTGGCCGCCCTCCTGGTGGCGGACCCGGGGGCCTGGACGGGGCACACGCCGCGCTCCCTGGCCGATCCGGATCACCCGGCGTGGGCGAGCGGCGCCCCCGCTCCGGCGGGGTCCGACGGCGACGGAGAGGCGCTCTACGCGCGCCACTGCGCGGCGTGCCACGGAGCCACCGGAGACGGAAACGGGTGGAACGCGGGCAACCTTCCCGTTCCCCCCACGGCCCACTCCGACTCCACCCTCATGTCCCGTCGCCCCGACGACACCCTGTACGACGGGATCCACGCGGGGGCGTACGTCCTGGACGGGAGCGTGCGCATGCCCCCCTTCGGGGGGATCCTCACTCCGGCGCAGATCCGGGCCCTGGTGGCGCACGTCCGCACGCTGTGCTCGTGCACGGGGCCGGAGTGGTCCCTGGACGGGAGGCGATGATGCGCCGAAAACTCCACCGCGTCCGCCCGGGAGCACGGATCCGGCTCGTCGTCACGGCGCTGGCGGCCGTGGGCTCCGCCGGATGCGGCGACGACTCCGGCAGCGAGTCCGGCGGGAGCCTCGCCTTTCCGCCGCCTCCCCCCCTCTCCGCCTCCGCCGTCGCCCGCGACGACTTCTCCGGGGCGGAGGCGTGCCGGGAATGTCACGCCGGTGAATACGCCGCGTGGGCCGGTTCCACGCATGGGCGGGCCGGCGGATCCGCCGGCCCCGGGGTGGTCATCGCCCCCTTCGACGGGCGCGCCATCCGCTTCGCCGACGCCACCGTGATCCCCCGCGTCCGGGGCGGCGTCCACGAGTTCGTGGTGCGCCAGGACGACTTTCCCGAGTCGATCTACCGCGTGGACGGGGTCATCGGAGGAGGCCACATGATCGGCGGCGGCACCCAGGGCTTCGTGTCCCTCGCCGCGGACGGCACGGAGCGGTTCCTCCCGTGGGACTGGTCGCGTCACGAATCCGTCTGGTTCTGCAACACCGGGAGCCGCCTGAACCAGGGGTGGGTCCCCATCACCCGCGAGATGCGGCTCCGCGACTGCGGAGACTGGCCGCCCCTCCGCCCCATCGGCACCGCGGCGCGCTTCGCCAACTGCCAGGAGTGCCACGGAAGCCAGATCGGGATCCGCTTCGACGCCGAAGCCCGGATCTACCGCACGGAATACACCACCCTCCAGGTGAACTGCGAGTCGTGCCACGGACCCGCCCGCGCGCACGTGGAGATGGCGAGGGCCGGCGGCTGGGAGCCGGGCGGGGGGATCGGGCTGGAGAGCCTGGCGTACCTCGACAAGGACGCCTCCCTGGAGCTCTGCTTCCGTTGCCACGCCCTCAAGGACGTCCTGCGGGAGGGGTATCTTCCCGGGGATCCCCTCGAGGAATACTTCGCCCTCAAGTTCCCCGTGCTGGGAGACGATCCGTACACCGCCGACGCGCGGGTGCGGACCTTCGCCTACCAGGCCACCCACCTGGCCAGCGCATGCTACCTGGAAGGCCCCATGGACTGCGTGAGCTGCCACGAGCCCCACGGCCAGGGATACTGGGACACGGACCGCCGCGCCCTCGCCTCCCCCTTCGACGACGGGCAGTGCACGTCCTGCCACGCCAGCAAGGGTGTGGACCCCGAGGCGCACACCTTCCACCGGGCCGGGTCGGAGGGGAGCCGCTGCGTCTCCTGCCACATGCCGTACCTCCAGCACCCCGAGGTGGGGCCGGAGATCGCCTTCGCCCGGTCGGACCACACCATCCCGGTACCCCGCCCGACGTTCGACGCCGACCTGGGGATCGAGAGCGCGTGCCTCCAGTGCCACCAGGACCGGAGTCCCGCCCGACTGCAGGAACAGGCCGGGGAGTGGTGGGGAGACCTGAAACCCCACCGTCCCCTGGTGGAGGGACAGCTCGCGGAGTACCGGGCCCGCAACGTGGACGAGGCCGCCGCGCTCCTCCTGGCGCCCGGCGAGGCCGACCCCCTCCTCCAGTTCCAGGCGCTGGCCCGGTTCGTCACCGGGTACCTGGGCCCCGACGATCCGGCCCTCTCCCGGGAGGTCGTGGACCGGCTCCGCGCCCTGGCGGCCGGACCGGACCTGGACGTGCGCGCCCTCGCCCTGGCGGCCCTCCACTGGTCACGGGGGAACGACCCCGAAGTCCGCCCCGGACTCGTGGACGCGCTGCGCTCCGCGCCGTCGGACGCCGCGCTCCGGGGGCGGTGGAAGCTGGCGCTGGGGTTCCTGGGCGACCGGTACAGGGAGCGGGGAGACACCGTGCGCGGCGCGGTGGCCTACCGGAAGACCCTCGAGATCGCGCCGGGAGACCCGCGGGTGCTCCACGCCATGGGGCTCATGTACAACCAGGCGGGAGACTTCCGGCGGGCGGAGGATGCCTTCCGGGAGAGCCTGGCCGCCGACCCGGACCCCTCCCTGACGTGGGTGAACCTGGGCGTGGCCCTGGCCGGGCGAGGCGAGATCCTCCAGGCCGTGGACGCCTACGGAGAGGCCCTGGCCCGGAATCCCCACGACGCCCTGGCCCACTTCAACCTGGGCAACGCGCACCAGATCCGCGGGAACCTCCGGGAGGCGCTGGACTCGTACCGGGCCGCCGTGGCCGCCGACCCGGGGCTGGGCCGGGGCTATTTCGAGGTGGGACGCACGTATATACTGCTCGACGAGCCCGAGAAGGCACTCCCCTTCGCGCGCAGGGCCGTGGAGTTCCTCCCGGACCACGCCGCCTCCCGGGAGATGCTGCGCGACCTGGAGCGCGCGTTCGGGAACTGACACCCGGCCCCGAATCACCCGACCCCGGAGCGACCCCCATGACCCACGACGAATATCTGGCCCTCGACGGCATGGCCATGGCCGACCTGATCCGGCGTGGTGAGACCACGAGCCGTGAGTTGGTGGACCTGGCGCTCGCGCGCATCGAGCGGCTGAACCCCGAGGTCAACGCCGTGGTGCACCTCATGGACGAGGAAGCCCGCGCCGCCGCGACCACGGCGAGCCCCGACTCTCCCTTCGCGGGGGTCCCCTTCCTCCTGAAGGACCTCATGTCGGAAGCGGCGGGACACCCCATCACGTCGGGGAGCCGCCTTCTCCGGGACTACGTTCCCGCCGCGGACACCGAGCTGGTGGCGCGGTACCGGCGGGCCGGGATGATTCCCGTTGGGAAGACCAACGCCCCCGAGTTCGGTCTCACGCCCTTCACCGAGCCCGCCCTCTTCGGCCCCTGCCGCAACCCGTGGGACACCTCGCGCACCCCCGGCGGGTCCAGCGGCGGCTCCGCGTCGGCGGTGGCGTCGGGGATGGTCCCGCTGGCGGGCGGAGGCGACGGGGGCGGATCCATCCGCATCCCGGCGTCGTGTTGCGGGCTGTTCGGGCTCAAGCCCACCCGCGGCCGCGTCCCCACGGGCCCCCGTCAGGGTCAGGTCTGGCGCGGCGCGGTGGTGGAGCACGTCCTCACGCGCTCGGTGCGCGACAGCGCGGCCATGTTGGACGCCACCCAGGGCGCGGACCCCGGCGCGCCCTACGAGATCGCTCCTCCGGCGCGCCCCTACCTCGAGGAGTGCGCGCAGGATCCGACGCCCCTCCGCGTCGCGGTGAGCACGGCGCCCATGCTGGGCTCGGCGGTGAGCCGCGACGCCGTGGCGGCCGTGGAGGAAGCGGCCCGCCTCCTGGAGCAACTCGGCCACACCGTGGTGGAAGCGGCTCCTCCCGTGGAGCGCGAGGCCTTCGCGCGAGGGTTCCTCACCGTGGTGGCCTGCGAGCTGGGCTCCGACATCCACGACGCGGAGGCCGCCCTGGGCCGCCGTGCCCGGCGCCGCGACGTCGAGCCCACGGCGTGGGCGCTCCACCTCCTCTCCGGGGCCATCTCCGCGGTGGAGTACGCCGACGCCCTGCGGTACCTGGAGCGGGCGTCCCGACGGATCGGCGCCTTCTTCCAGGACTTCGACCTCCTCCTGACGCCGACGCTGTCGACGCCCCCCGCCCGCATCGGCGAGCTCGCCCCCACGCCCCGGGAGGACCGCCTCCTGCGGACCCTGGGGGCGCTGGGCTCGGGCCGTCTCTTCAAGGCCGCCAGACTCCTCGACGAGGTCGCCGGCAACGCCTTCGAGTTCACCCCGTGGACGCCCGTGTTCAACATCACGGGCCAACCCGCCATGTCCCTCCCCCTCCACTGGAACGCCGAGGGACTCCCCATCGGAGTCCACTTCGTGGGGCACTTCGGGCGTGAAGACGTCCTGTTCCGCCTCGCGGGCCAGCTCGAAGGAGCCCGTCCCTGGTTCGACAGGCTTCCCGAGCTGGCCCGCCGGCCGGCCGGGTGACGTTCAGCGGGTCTGGAACACCAGCGGCATCACCACCCAGACCGCCACCTTCTTGTCGTAGTTCATGGCCGGGGAGAAGCGCATGGTGGGCGTCAGCCGGAGCGCCGCCGCGTCCAGGCTCGTGAGCCCCGAGCTCTCCTCGACGCGCTGGTCGGTCACGCGCCCATCGGCGTCGACGTGGATCCGGAGACGAACGGTCCCCGAGATGCCCGCGTCGCGAAGCGCCGCGGGGTAGGCGCGCTGGAGGGCGCTCTGGAACTCCGCCGCGTTCGTCAGCCGGGGCGCCTGCGTATAGGTCACGAAGGGCGAACGCTCACCCACCCCGTCATCGGGATCCGGCGGCGGCGGGAGGAGCTCGTCGGGGAAGGACTCCCAGTCGGTCTTGGCGATGGTCACCGTGGACAGGTCGGGGTCGTCGGAGGCGATGGGGACCGCGGGGCGCGTCCGCTCCTTGGGCGCGTCCGGCAAGGGTGTTTCGGGAAGGCGATGGACCTCGAGGGGAGGTTCGCGATCCACCATGATCGCGACGGCATCCATGGTCGGCCAGAGCGCGAACACCAGGACGTGCGCCACCGTGGCGACGATGAGGGAGCCGCCCATGCGAGCCGAGAACGACGCCTTGAGGCGATCGTTCGCGGTGAGGGGAACGTCGGGCATTGTGGACACGGGACACCTCCGGGTGGGGACGTGGGTGTTCCGGCCGGTCGATGGGATCACTCCCGCACGCCCCGTGCCACCCCCGCGCCCGCACGTTTCCGCGGTTTTGTCGCGGTCGGGGCTCCGTCCCGTCCCCCGGAGAGGACGGCGAGCGCCCCACCCGGCGGACGGCCCGCTCACTCCGGCGGGGGAAACTCCACCCACCGGGGCGGGTGCCCCACCGACTCCAGGAACCGCACCAGCCCCTCCCCGTCCAACGTCGTGGTCATCCCGTTGTCCAGGGGATGGAAGCTCCACGGCTCCACCTCCCGCAGCCCCTGGTCCAGCACCACCTGGACCGCGCCGCCATGATCGTTGATCACGGCGAAAGGGGTCACGGCCCCGGGGATCACGCCCAGGTACGTCATGAGACGGTCCGCGCTCCCGAAGGAGAGGCGGTCGGCCCCGATCCGCCCCGCGAGGTCGGCCAGGTCCACCGCGCGGTCTTCCAGGCACACCACCAGCCACATGCGGCGGCCCTTCCGGTCGCGCAGGAAGAGGTTCTTCACGTGCGCCCCCGGGATCTCGCCCCGGAGGCGCTTCGCCTCGTCGACGGTGAACACGGGCGGGTGCTCCACCGTGACGGCGGCGACGCCGAGCCCCTCCAGGTGACGCAGCAGATCCGCCGGGGACGCCGGCACGGTCCCGTCGGCGAGGCGGCCCTCCTCCGTCACGCTCCGCCTCCGGGGAGTTCCCGCAGGAAAGCCACCACGGTGTCCACGACCGCATCGGTGGTCTCGGGAGAGAGCACGTCTCCGGCGAGGACGTGCCGCTGCGGGTCCCCCGGGCCCGTCACCTCGACCAGGCGCTTCACCTCGCTCCCCAGCCGCTCGAACCCCTTCACCGTGCGCCGGGAATCCAGCACCGTGTCCTCCTGCGAGTAGAGCACCAGCACCGGCGTCTCCACCGCTCCCAGGTCGGCCTTCCACACCTCCCGCACCAGGGCGGCCATGGGGACCAGGGCCCGCGACGGGTACCGCGTGGTCCAGTGCGCGGCGTCGCGCGACTCGAAGCTCCGGTACGGCCCGAGCAACATGCGGACCATCACGCCCCCCCACGGCCAGGTGAGAACCCGGGCGGCGGGGTCGGCCAGCCCCAGGTTGGGCGACACCAGGACCAGGGCCGCGATGTCCTCGCCCCACCCCTCCTGCAGCGCCATCCAGAGCGCCAGCGTGCCCCCCGTGGACGTGGCCACCACCACCACCCGATCTCCCAGGCGACGGCCCACGGCCATGGCCTCGGCGGCATCGGCGAACCAGTCCCCCACGCCCACGCCCCCCAGGGCATCCTCATCGGCTCCGCGTCCCGCCAGGCGGGCGTAGAACGCGTTGGCCCCGAGCGCCTCCGCCACCCGAGCCGGCACCGGATCGATCTCGTGGCGATCCGCGGAGAACCCGTGGAGATAGACCACGGACAGAGCGGTCGGCTCCCGGGCCGCGGAATCGTGCCACTCGATGGCGGCCGCCGCTTCGGCGCGGAGACCCGGCACCCCGGACTCCCGTGCCCGCAGATACCCCTCCAGGTCGCCCGGGAGCTCCGGTACCGGGGGCGCCGCAGGCACTGCGGGTCGTGGACCCAGCAGGACCAGGGCGGCGGCCGCGCCCAGCAACCCGCCGAGCACCGTGCGCGCGCGCGACGGCCGCTCCGCCCGGCTCCCGGAGGAGTCCGCGGCGACGTCCGAGGCATGGTGTCGATGCAGGATCATGGCGCGCCGGGTGGTGCGGGACGGACCCGCGGACCAGGACGAATCAGGGGGAAATCTGGCGGTCGGCTTCGCGGGCGGCCAGGTTACGCCCTCCGCGCCTCCCCCGGACCCACGAGCCATGAATCGGAAGACATCCCCGCGACGGACGTTCCCGCCGCCCTCCCGGGCCCTGGGCCTGGTCCTGGCCCTCGCCGCGAACGCCCCGGCCCAGGCCGCCGCCCAGACCACCCCGGCCGACGGAGGGTGGCCCGTGTACGGCGGATCCGCCGCCCATACGCGGTACTCCCCCCTGGACGGCATCGACGCCTCCAACGTCGGCGAGCTGGAGATCGCGTGGAGATGGTCGTCGGCGGCCTTCGGGCCCCGCCCGGAGATCAAGGGCGAGACCACCCCCATCCTGGTGGACGGTGTCCTGTACGCCACCGCCGGCGCGCACCGCGCCGTGGTCGCCCTCGATCCCGGAACAGGGAAGACGATCTGGACGTGGAACGCGGACGAAGGAGACCGTCTCGAGAAGGCGCCCCGTCCCAACTCGGGGCGAGGGGTCGCCTTCTGGCGGGACGGCGAGGGCGTGGGTCGGGTCCTGGTCATCACGCCGGGATACCACCTGGTCGCCCTCGACGCCGCCACCGGGCTCCCGGTGTCCGGGTTCGGCCAGGGCGGCGTGGTGGACCTCATGGAGGAGCACCGCACCCGGCCCGGCGTGGACATGGTGGGCTCCACGGGGGCCAGCTCGCCCCCACTGGTGGCGGGCAACGTCATCGTGGTGGGATCGGCCCACCATGTCGGGATGCGCCCCCCGTCCTACGTGAACACCCCCGGAGACGTACGCGGATACGACGCCCGGACCGGTCGGCTCCTGTGGACGTTCCACACCATTCCCGAGCCCGGCGAGCCCGGGAACGAGAGTTGGCTCGACGACTCCTGGAGCTACACGGGGAACGCGGCGGTGTGGGCGCCCATGTCGTACGATCCGGAGACGGACCTGGCATACCTCCCCGTGGAGAGCGCCACCGGAGACTACTACGGAGGCCACCGCCCGGGAGCCAATCTCTACTCGTCTTCCCTGGTGGCGCTGCGGGCGTCCACCGGGGAACGGGTCTGGCACCAGCAGCTCGTCCATCACGACATCTGGGACTGGGACACCCCCACGGCGCCCATCCTGGCCGACATCACCATCGAGGCCGTGCCCCGGAAGGTCGTGGTCCAGCTCACCAAGCAGGCCTTCGCGTACGTGTTCGACCGCATCACCGGCGAGCCCGTATGGCCCATGGAAGAACGGCCCGTGCCGCAGACCGACGTCCCCCACGAGTGGACGTCGCCCACCCAGCCCTTCCCCACCCGCCCGGCGCCCTTCGACCGTCAGGGGGTCTCCCCGGACGACCTCCTGGACTTCACCCCGGAGGTCCGCGCCCGGGCGCTGGAGCTGGCTCGGCCGTACCGGATGGGGCCGCTGTTCACGCCTCCTTCACTGGCCGACGCCCCCGACGGCACCGAGGGCACCCTCTCCCTCCCCGGATCCCTGGGGGGGGCCAACTGGGAGGCCGGAGCGCTGGACCCCGAGACGGGCCTCCTCTACGTGGGATCCGCCACCAACCCGGCCCTCCTCGCCCTGGTCCACGACGAGGAAGCCTCGGACATGCACTACATCCAGGCCGGGCGCGCCCCCCAGTTCGCCCCCGGGGTGCCCCTGGTGAAGCCCCCTTGGGGAAGGATCACCGCCATCGACCTGACCACGGGGGAGCACGTCTGGATGATGGCCAACGGCGACACGCCGGCGTACGTGGGCGAGGCCCTGGGCGTGGACCCGGCCTCGCTTCCCCGCACCGGCAGGCCGACGCGCGCCGGTCTCCTGGCCACCGCCACGCTCCTCTTCGCCGGAGAGGGGTACGGCGGCGATCCCGTCCTGCGGGCCCACGCCAAGGACACCGGAGTCATCGTGGCGGAAATCGCGCTCCCCGCGGCGCAGTCGGGGCTCCCCATGACGTACCTCCACGACGGGAAACAGTACGTGGTCGTCACGGTGGGAGGGTACGAGAGCCCGGTGGAAATCGTGGCCCTGGCCCTCCCCCCGGAGACCGGACACCCTGTCTCACGGGTAGCGCGAACGGGGGGTTCGGCCACATTGTTGTTGAAGAAGTCGACGTCCCCCCTCCACCGCTGAATGACGGACTTCAGATGACGGATCAACCCCAGGGCCATCCGGCACTCACCGACTCGGCCACCAGGCTCCCGAACGAACTCCAGTTCTGGACCGTGTTCCGCTACCTCTTCGAGGGAGCGGACCGGGGTGTCCCCCTCACGCTGGTGCTCATCGACGTCGAAGACGCCCACGATTCCGTGATCCCCACCGCCGGACACGCCCTGTGGGAGGCGACCCGGGCCGCGGACATGCTGGCGTACCTCGGGAACGGCCGCTTCGCCATCGTCCTCCTGGCCTGCAACCTCCACGGCGCCAGGGTGGCCGGAGACCGCGTGGCCACCATCCTGGACGGAGCCGTCACCGCGCCCTTCGCGGTGGGGATCGCCGCCTACCACGAAGACATGAAGCAGCCGGCTGACCTCCTCGAAGCCGCCATACAGGCGCAGGAGAAGGCCCGCCAGCAGGGCGGGCGGCTGAGCCTGGGATTCGCGTAGGGGCGCGCCGCTCACCCCTTCGGCTTCACGACGAAGCGCCCCCCACCCGTGCGTCCGTTCAAGCCGGGGTTGTACATCTCTTCCGCGTGCGCCGGCGGGTAGAAGAACGTCCCCTCCGTCGTCGCCCGCACCACGTACGTCATCGTATGCGTACCTCTCCAGAGATGGGTCGAGGAGAAGATCACGCGCTCGTCACGCATCTCCCGGTGATCCCACACGGACCAGAACCGGAAGCTCCCGGAACCCATCAACGGGCTCGCGGGCGTCCCCACGTCCACGGCCTCCAGCCCGGCCGGGAGCGGGTCGTCCACCACCACGAAGTACCGGTCTTCGGGAACGGTCACGCGAAGCCGCACGCGGATCAGATCCCCCTCGGTGGCGTCCACCACCGGCGCACCGGTGGCGTAGTCCTCGTACCACCGCTCCACCGCGATCCCCTGGTCCACGGGGTTGGGATACTCCCCTGACGGCATCATGGAGAGCGTCGTGAAGTAGAACAGGGGCGGGCCGTCTCCTTCGGCCGCGAGACGCAGGGGAAGCTCGTCTCCACCGTCGGGGAGCGCACGAGACAGCGGCAGAACGGCCTGGGATTCCCCGGCGCGGGCGGCCAACTCCACGGTGGTTCCGGGAGTCTCGAGCCTCACCACCCGCGACGGCTGCGCCCCCGTATGCTCGGCGTAGCGCGCCAGCGCCAGCGTCACCCAGGCGTAGTCGTACGTATTCCACATGTGCCGGCTCCCGGCCCGGCTCCGCTGGACCAGCCCCTCCACGCCCGGACCGAGGGCGGGGTGGCCGGGATCGAGAAGGATCAACGTCTCCACCAGTACCGCCGTGGGAGCGGTCGAGGAATTGAAGTACGAGTACCGTGAGGTGCGCATGTGCTCCGGAAGGAGCAAGGTGCGCCCCTCCACCGCCACCTCGGCGAGGGTCTCCGTGACGAGGCGTCTCGCCTCGTCGGAGCGCCCTGAACGCCCCAGCGCCTGCGCCAGGATCAGGCGATCCGTCCAGAAGAGGTTGGCCACGTCGCGGAGGAGCGCATCCTCCGCGGCCGCGTCGCCTCTTCCCATGCGGCTGAGGGCATCCACCGCGGCCACCCGCTCGCTCCAGCGATACCGATACGCCATGCGGTCCAGCATCCGCAGCACCAGGTCCGGGTTCTCGACGAGTCGGTCGCCCCTCTCCGCGTACCCGGCGAGGTACGCCGTGAGGTAGTCCCCCATGCGACCGAGGACGTCCTCGGGGATCTCGACCTCCGCCGAGCGCGCCTCCATGAACATCCGCGCCACGTGCGCCGTGACGAAGACGCTCTCCATCCGCCCCTGGGTCCAGTACCCGATCCCACCGTCCTCCCCCTGGCGCCGCGCCAGGATCCGGATCGCCCGGTCGATCTCCCGCTCCCTCGACGCCGGGTCGTCCAACCGCGAGGCGCCGGCGAGTCCCGCTCGGTGCATGGCCACCAGGGGAAGGGTGGCGCTCGCCACCTGCTCCGAACAGTGGTACGGGTAGGCCCGCAGGATCCGGCCCACGGCCGAGATGAAGGCGAGGGGGGATGACCCGAAGTCGATCTCCAGCGAGGAGTCGCCCAGGTCCAGGTCGTCCTCGATGGCGGGAGAGAAGCGGTCCTCGTCGTGCAACACACCGGTGTACGTGCGCACGAGCCGCGTCGCCGTGGGCTCCACCGGAAGGACCGTCCGCACGGCGTCGGCCTCGCCACCCCCGCGAAGCTGGAACTCGAAGCGCGCCGAGTCCCCACGTTGCGCCCGGAAACCGAAGCGGACGTCGTACCCCCGGTTGGACTCCACCTCGAGTTCACGGGGACCCGCGTTCGAAGCCTCGATCCCGCTCGCCTCCATCGTGACCTGCACGAGCACCGTGTCGGCGAGCTTGGAGTTCACCACCACACCCGCCCGGAAACGGTCGCTCGGACGCACGAAACGGGGAAGTGCCAGGCGCGCCATGAGCGGAAGGTCCACCACGATCTTCGACTCCCCGGAGCCGAACCGGTCCTCTCGTGACACGGCCACGGCCATGACGCGGAAGGTGGTGAGATTGTCCGGGAGCTTCGCGGCAGCCGCGGCGTTCCCCTCCTCGTCGGTGACGATGGAGGCGAGGAAGAACGCTGTGGAGCGGAAGTCGTGGCGCACTATGACGGCGGTCGGACTCTGTCCCACCCCCACCGCCGCGGCTCCCGTGACCACGATCTCGTCCAGGCTGACCCCCTGTACCGACGAGGCCAGCGCGACCCTTCCCCGGTTCGCCCACCGCCGTGTCTCGGCACCCACCACCGTGAGATTGCTGCTCGCGACAATGGCGCCGTTCTTCCGTTCGTACATGAGGGACACGGGGTCGGGAAGCTCCCAGGACGTGGCCGCCATCTCCCCTTCGTCCACGGCCCACAGCATCACCTCGGCGGGAACGCCGGCGCCGCCCTGATCCCGTACGCTCACACTGAACCGCGCCGAGTCCCCCGGCTGATACTCGGGCTCCTCGGGCGTCACGCGCACCTCCAGCCACTTCGGAGAGGGGTCGACCATGATCCACGCGGCCACCTGCCTCACGTTCACCGAATCCGGAAGCACCCGGAACCTGGAGTCCACGGGTCGCGAGAAGACCACGGACACCTGGGCCATGGGGATCATTCCCTCGTCCACCGGGATCCGGATCTGTACCGTGTCCCCCCCCACCCGCAGGACCCGGCTCTCGAGGATCCGCTCCTGCATCACCGCCACCCAGGCGTCGCCCTCCCCGAACGGGGACGTGACCGTGAGAACGGCGGTATCCCCGACGGTGTACGAACCCCGGTCCACGGACACCCAGGTCTCCTCTTCGCCGGGTCCGCCGAATCCAGGAAATCCCATTCGGGTACCCACCCAACGACGGAGGATGGTGATGGACGATCTCCCGTCGGGATCCGTGACCTCCAGCACCAGCTCGTACGTTCCTCTCCCGGGCGGAACGAAGGTACACGACACGGGCTCGACCGCGGTGGTCACGGAGCAGTTCGCGACCGTGTCCGCCACCTCGCCGCGTGCCGGTGAATCCGTGAGGACCAGGACCCCACGCACCCGGACATCCGGGACGCGACGCCCCTGCTGGTCCACCACGACCACGTCGACGGAAACGGGACGCTCGGCGACCCACGGCCCCGCCTCCTCCGGCTCCCGGACGCCCACGTACCACGAAGCCGGGTGGACCACCACGTCCACCCGGTCCGTCATGGTCTGACGGTTGGCGTCCGTCACCGTGGCCTGGACGATGCTGCGATACGGGAGCGGCATGCCCCGCGGCTCCGCCCTGAAGCGGATGAAGGCCTCACCGCGCCCGTCGAGGGTGTCGGCCGTGACCTCCGGATCCGACTCCATCCGATTCGCGTCCCCCACCACCCACCCCTGCATCCCCGGGATGAGGCGGGCCACCTCAAAGACGGGAATGGCCGAGATCCGCCACTCCACGTCGGCGCCCACCATCGGAGCCTCGAAGAGGTACCGCCCCTGGGCCGTGACGGTCACGGAATCGCCCACGGTGACGGCGGAATCCGACGCCACCAGGCTCACCAGGAACTCCGGCGTCCGGTATTCCTCCACGTCGACGCCCTGGCGGGTCATGGTCCGCCAGGATCCTGCGCGGAAGAGCTGGATCTCCGACCGGTACGACCCGAGGGGCGCGTCCGGGTCGATGCGGAACGACCGCGCCGCCGTGCCGAAGTCCGACAAGGCGTGCACCTGGTCTTCCAGGAGCGCGCCCTTGGCGTCGTAGAACTTCCAGCGTATGGAGTCGCCCCGGGGCACCCCGAGCGCTCCCGACGTCCCCACCCGAGCCACCACCTTGGCATGGATGGTCTCCCCCGGACGGTACCGGGGTCGGTCGGCGATCACCCGCACCGTCGCGGGCGCGCGGTCCCCCCCACGGCTCCCCCACCGATAGATCCGTCCCGACTCGGGAACCGCCTCCCCGAGGATGGCCAGGGCCCGATCCCGACCCGATCGCACCTCGACGTGTCCGTCGAAGGAATCCGCTCGCCATCCGTCCACGCAGTCCGCACAGGGCGTGGGCCAGGAGAGGGAATCGAAGCGCGCCATCCCGGAAGCGTCGGTCGCCCCCTTCGCTCGCATGCCGCCCCCGACGTCGTAGACCGTCACCTCGGCGCCTTCGCGGGGGAGCCCATCTCGGACACCGATGACCCGAATCACCGCCTGGTCCATCCCGGACCGGGCAAACACGGCCAGATCCGTGGACTGCACCACGGCCACGGTGGAGTCCTCGAAGTGGGGCACCCCACGTCCGCGGACCCTCATGGCGGTGAGAGCCGCCTCCCTTCCACCTTCGCCACTTACCGGAAGGTCCACCCACCGGAGCGTATCGCGTGCCGAATCGACCTCCGTCGTCAGCGCTTCGAAACGGAGATTCCACTCGTGCGAGAGGTGCGACTCCCACCAGGCGGTGCGGTCGCGGAGGAGCGCGAGTTCCAACGAGTCGGGCACGGGCGCGCGCCAGACACTCCACGCATCCACGTTCATGTACGACATGGGAACCACGAAGCGCCCTCCCTCCCGATACGCCATCACCCGGCCGGAATACCACGACACGGCCTTGGGAAAGGATGGGATCGTGGCGCTCAAGGTGATCTCACGACCCAGCGTGTCTCCGAAGACATCGGTCAACGTGGGGGAGATCCGGAACACCACCGACCGCTGCGGCGGGAGCCCGGTGGGGATGGACCACCCCCCACTCACCCGCTTCCGGTCGATCCCATCCGTCCATCCCTGGGGAAGGGCCGGGACGCCGGAGACCGCCTCCACCATCTCTTCACCGGTCACCGGACGGGAGAACGAGAGGTCACACACACCCGACGCATGGCACCGATCGATGTGCGCGTCGGGAGGGCCACGGGTCGTGAAGGAGAAGTGGAGGAACGGATACGCCCCCGCCCGGTCGGTGCGCACCGTGTCGGGTACCTCGCCGACCCGGCGCGGCACCACGAGGCTCCAGACGCACGACTCCGGCAGCGCCCGAACGGGCACGATCTCCAGGACCTGGAGGGAGTCGAGGGTCAGCCCCTGGCCGACGATCCTCCGCGCCTGCCATTCGAAGGAACGTGGATCGTCATCCCGGAGCGACCGCGCGGACGTCCGCACCGCGACGGGCTCGACCTCGACGCATCGAGGAGTCCTCGGATACCCCGCCACGACCCTGGCCCGTTCCTCCACCCTCTCCGCGAGGATCTCGCCATCGGCCAGCGCCACGAAGGCGGGGATCGAGTCCTGGTACCCGGCGATGGAAACCTGAGGATCCAGCCATCGACGCTCGTCCGGGAGGGCCACGGCGTACACCAGCGGCGGCGCCGTCCGCAGCCGGTGTGTGGACGGCGCGACCAGCACCTCGCCCCCCATCGCGGTCACGCCCGCGCGCACCGTGAGACGGTACTCGGTGTCGCGGGGCCAGGGACCGGCGGGAACGAAGACGAGCGACACGGGGTCGCGCCACGACAGCGTCCCCGCGACGGCCGGCGAAAGCTCCAGGAAGTCGGACACCGACGCAGGCGCGTCCAGTGATCCGACCATGGGCCGGTCGAAGGTGATGACCACCGAATCCCGGCGGGAGACGACGGAATCCGGGGTCACGCGGAGCACATGGAGTGTATCCGCAGGCACCACGGCCGACGGAAGGGACGCGGCGTACGGATACCAGGCACCCACGGCCAGTGCGAACAGGAGTGCGAACATGTCGAGACCTCGCGTACAGGGGCGGGACCCGCAGGGGCGAAACCGTCTCAGGTCATACGCCGGGGATCGCGAATAGGGTCCTCACGCGCCACGGACGCCTTGCACGCCCGGTGTCTACATCCCCCGAACGATGGCCGGCTCGGCGTCCAGGCCGGACCCGGTCAGCACCATGTCGCCCCGGTCGGGCGAGACGAACTTGATGACCCCGAACGGGACCTTCGGGGACACCCACATGTCGTACACCGCGTCTTCGGTGGTGCGCAGGTGGACCGAGTCGAAGGACCCGGCGGGTACCGACACTTCCTCGTCACCGACGTTCTCGGCCCGCTCGCAGTCCTCGATGGCGCCGCCGGACATGTTCCCACCCCCCGCCTGCTGCCGCATCATGGCCAGCGTCTCCGGCGGGAGTTCCGCGGCCGGCGCGGGGCCCATCTGCAGGAAGGCGCGCTTCACTTCGCCCCCGTCGTAGGGGTATCCCGGCACGAGCAACTGGATCACCATCGGGCCCATCTGGGACCCCATCTGCATCTCGTACCAGAGATGATTGGTGCCGTCCACCTCCTCCTCGCCCACCAGCGCCAGGCGAAGCGTTCCGGGCTCCATCCCCGGCGCCGTGACCCGATACTCGGCCCACTGCCCGATGGTGTACTCCGCCAGCTCGGCGCATATCTGCGATGCGTCCTGGGCGGCCAGGGATGAGGGGGCGAACCCCAGGACTCCTACCATCGCGAGTGATACGGCGCGCACACGAACCTCCGGAACGAAGAGGAAAAAGGGCAAGTTCATTCCCCCAAAGATTCACCCCTTCGGCGACCGGCGGTAGGGCCGGGTCGGATCCTATTCGATGAAGATCCGCTCCTCGGCGGACACGAAGAGAACGTCACGCAGGCTGGGGAAGCGCCGGAACAGCTCGATTCCCCGGCGCTCGATGCGTTCGTCGGTGAACCCGACCAGGACCAGGTCCGCCGTGCCCGACCGCACCTCCACCAGCCTCTGGAAGTCGATGCCGTCGTCGGTGGGGATCACGATCACGTTCTTCTCGCTGATGAGGAGGCGCCCGTCGGCGATCATCTGCCGCAGCTCCTCCGTGCGCTCGCGAGCCTCCTTGCGCGGATAGGCGGCGAAGATGCTCACCTCCGCCCCGTGCCAGTCCTTGTGGCCCAGCAGGATGTACGCCAACAGGATCATCAGATTGGCGTTCCGGTGGTCGTGCCAGGTGAGCCACACGTGGATGCTCTTGCGGGCGCCGAAGAAGTTCTCGCCGTGCCGCAGCACCAGACGATTCATCCGCGGGACTCCCGCGAGGCGGAGTCCCTCCATCGTCTCCTCCAGCACCTTCGCCGGATCGTGCACGCTGTACTCGAAGAGGATCGTGTTGTTCTCCATCCCCGAGACCCCCGGCATCTGGAGACACTGCGCCAGGGCGGACGCCATGGACGGGCTGATCATGGTGTCCATGTAGATGGTGCCCTTGCGCTCCTCCATGGTCTGCACGAGGCGCTCCTGCACCAGGCGGCTCTCCCGGAAGTTCTTCTCCTCCAGGTACCCGGGGATGTAGTGCAGGTACGTGCCGAACCCGTACCGGTTGCACAACCACTCCAGGAGCTGCACCGGCGAAGACCGGTCGAACGTGCGCGGCGTGATGGCGATGACGCTGGGGCGCCAGTCCTCGGACGGGGTCTTCTGGAGACGGATCTGCAGATACCGC
>Ga0224501_10000754_pt1 | contig 25044 bp, 24 predicted proteins | sample SF_Oct11_sed_USG_4_FD_169105 | JGI IMG/M metagenome (GOLD analysis project Ga0224501, IMG submission 169105) | Sediment microbial communities from San Francisco Bay, California, United States - SF_Oct11_sed_USGS_8_1 | ecosystem: Environmental > Aquatic > Marine > Sediment | place: USA... | reverse complement strand
CCGCGACCACTGCGATCAGAAGGTGCCATAACAGTTCATTGGCCTTCTCCTGAGCCGTTTCTCCGTAATCACGAGTAACGGTCACGCGTACGTCCGATGGAATTGTCACGCCCTTCATGCCTTCGACTTTGCGGATCACCTCGGCGGCAACAGTGACCGCATTCACGCCCGCTTGCTTCGCAATCGCGACAGTGATCGCGGGGGATTCCCTTGTTACAAGAGATGAGGCATCAGGTGAGACGACACCGGCTCCACCGGGGCCGAGTCCAAACCAGACGTAACTCGTTGCTTCCGCCGGGCCGTCTGTCACCTCCGCCACTTGACGCAGATAGACAGGCCGCTGCTCACTGACACCGACCACCAAGCTTTCCAGATCTTCGCGTGACCGGATGAATCGACCGGTCTCCACGAGCAAACTTTGATTGCGGCTGTCAAAGCGACCCGTCGATAACGCTCGATTCTCCCCGCGTACCACGTCTGCAACCTGCAGAGGTGTCAGCCCATAAGCCTTTAGCCTTGTCGGGTCGATCTGAATGCGAAGCTCACGTGGCCGTCCGCCGACAATAAATCCGGCCGACGTGCCGGATACTTTCTTGCTCTCCTCCAATATTTGTTCGGCGAGACGATGGAGTTCGAATTCACCATATCGCTCGCTGGAGAGCGTAAGGGTGACGATCGGAACATCATTCACATCCTTTGGCTTGACCAGAAAAGGCTCAGCGCCTGGCGGTAACAGGTCTTGGTTTGACATCAGCTTGTCGTAGAGATCGACCAGACTCTGTTCCATCGGCTGGCCGACGTAGAAGCGGACGATGATCAACGCACCGCCTGGGCGTGAAATGGAATAGACGTATTCGACGCCTTTGATCTCCGAGAGTTTACGTTCAAACGGCTTGGTGAGTTGCTCTTCGACGACTTTGGCCGAGGCACCAGGAAATGGCAGCCAGACATCGGCCATCGGCACTACAATCTGCGGCTCCTCCTCACGAGGAGTGCCGATCACTGCAAACAGGCCCAGCACCAGCGCACCGACCATGATGAGCGGCGTGAGTTTACTATCGATGAAGAGGGCGGCAATGCGGCCGCTGAGTCCTGGTCTGTATGAAGAAGGGTGTGAAGTCATTGAACATTGGGAAATGGGTGCGCCGGCCCACGCCTCGTAGGCTGTACCGTTGACAAATGACTATTGGCCAATGGCGCTCTTCCCCGGCACCGATGGCGCGGCCACCGTCTCGGCGATCTGGACTGTTACTCCATCAACGCCCCGGCTGCCGTCTGTCAAGACTCGCTCCCCCTCGTTGAGGCCGGCAAGGATTTCCACGTGTTGGTCGAATCGCCGCCCAAGCTTGACCCACCGAAGCCGAGCGACTTGATCCGCTCCCACGGCATAGAGGCTGGTCAGTTCGCCCCGTTCGATGATGGCTGTCAACGGAACCAGAATGGTTGGCGTGGCACCCTTGTCGAGCTGGAACCGACCGAACATGCCGGTCCTCAGTCCGGGGGTGTTGGGCAAATCAACCTTGACCATAAAGGTGTGAGTTTGTGGATCGCCGGCAGGGAGAATTTGACTGACCCTTCCGATCACGACATCCTCTCCCAACGCATCAATGACCACAGAAATTTTGTCTCTGTTAGAAACGGACTTCAGATCACCTTCCGCCACCGTGGCTTCCAGCCGCAGACGCCGAGGATCCTCTATCTTGAGCAGTAGCTGCCCCGGCGAGGCTAATTCGCCCGATTCCACTTTCTTTTCGGTGATGACACCGTCGAAAGGCGCTTTCACCACCGTGTAGCTCAGCTGAGCCGCGACCACTTTGTGATTCGCCTCCGCAACAAGATAGGCCCTGGTCGCATTCTCCATCTCCTGTTTTGACACCGCATCTTGGGTGTATAACTGGTCCATACGGTCGAGGTGGGCTTTCGCATTCTCGACGTCGGCGTTGGCGCGGGCCAAGTCCGCCTGAAGGTCGCGGCTATCCAGCTTGATCAGAACCTGACCTTTAGAGACCTTCGTGCCTTCCCGGACGAGCAACTTGTCGATTGTGCCTTGGATGCGACTGGAGAGCGTGGCTTGAAAGATCGCGGCGACCTGACCGGTGACTTCCACACGGATCGGCACCGACGTCCGTTGAGCCTCGAAAACCGCAGCCTGAATGGTGTTCTGCGGGGCAGCCGACACCACCGTTCTGGCTGGTTCCTCCTTGGCCTCACAACCGACCAGAAGCGCGATGGCAACAACTAGGCGTTTCACGGATCTGACCGTCATCTGTGCGGTACATTCATCCTGGCTCACTGTCCACCAGTGGCCGCGCGAGCATGGTCCTCGCAGCGATCCTCTGGTTGTGGGTGCGCCCGATTTTGATCGTCCCATGTTCCACGCCTGGCTCCAAGCTGTTGAAGCAGACATTCAGCCGTCGCCAACAACTCCTCAAGACCATGGTCCGGCTTCGCACCATAGTGGCCACGATCGAAAATAGGGATTTGAAGGCACACCTCCGCGCGATACCGGCGCTCCGGAGAATACATGATCCGATACATCGGCGGTTCGGGATGTTCGCAGGGTTTCAGAAGATCCAACGATTGAAAAAACACTCGACAGACACGGCGCAGTCCTCCTATCAATTCACGCAGCTCTGTATCTTCGCCAGACGGCAGATGCTTAGGATCCTGAAACGCTGCGTAGAGGTTCAGTTGAAAACCAATTTGGACGATCTGCCCTGATCCATCTCTCACATAAAAGGGATTGTGATCGAAACACACCTTTCTAGCCACCATTATATCCTGCAGGGCCTGCTCACTGTCGAACGCACCGTCGAGAATAAGGGGAATCGTCATGGCTTTCTCCTAGTCCCTCGTCACTCTCCACAACAACACACTGGCATCCTGGAAGATATAGGAACCGCTCTGCGAGGTCTGGGCTATTCTTGTACCCCAAGCTTACGCAGCAGCACCATCATCGGACACCAGCCCGTAAAGGCCGATTGGATAAGGTTCACCGCGACAAAGGCTGCGAAATAATTCCAGTATGGATGGACCGTTGCACCCAGGATCACCGCGGCGAGCACAAATATTCCGGCAATCAATCGCAAACGCTCGTTGAGTCTCATGGCGCCCTCCTTTCTTCTTGCCTATGTGAGGCAGCAGTGGAGCAAAGGATTCAGAGCGAAGAGGCCGTCACATTGGCCGCTCTATATCCCGCTTGGTGATGCCTATTGCATTGTGCTGTTTGTCCAACAATGCCCGTGCTTCATGGGCGGCGTGCAAACCACCGATCAATGCGCTGATGATCGCCACTCGTGCCATCGTTCACCTCCAGTCCTACTAACACGTGCTGAGTCCTGATCGTAGGCTTTCACTCAGCCCTCGCTTCCCAGTTCTCAGAACTCCTTCCTAGCGGCCACCCCCGCCTCCTCCCCGCTCGCCACGTTCCATTCTCTCATGCTGCGGCTTTTCAGGGCGCTCTGTCTGCATGTGCTCCCTGGCCCGTTCACGCTCTCGCGTCCGCTCCTGCTCTTTCAGTTGGTCTTTGTCTTTCAGCTGATCCTTGTCTTTCAGCCGGTCTTTGGTCTGGAGTTTGTCCTTGTCCTGGAGTAGCTGGTCCGTCTTCAGCTGATCGCGGTCGCGATCTTGTGCCGACGCGATGGCCACGATACCAACCGGCAACAGCATAACTGTTGCCACTGCGATGGAAAGCATCATTCTGGACTTCATCTGGCACCTCCCTGTGCAATTAGCTGGAGCGACATTGCTCTCGGCTGTGGCGGACTTCCCGCCTTTCGGAGCTTGTGCCATCCGGCCATGACAGGAGCACTCATTGGGTGGGAGTCGCCATGTCGAAAATGGATTCGCGCGTGATCCGAAGTTCTTTCTGTCCTTCTATTGCTGGTTGCTGAGCATTGGGGCTATCAGTTCGCGCTGAATCTGTACATGTCATGACAAGCCGTGCAACGGGCGGTCATGCTTGATAAGCGCTTCAACAGTTGTTGCGGCGTCTCGTGTTGTGTGATCGCATCGGCCAAGGAATCCATGTCTTTGTGGATCGACATGCCCATCTGCTTAAACGGCAGCGGCAGCTTGGCCATGATGGCGGGTTCTGTATCCGCAGCCATGTGCATCCCGACCGCTCTGGCCGCTGCTTCCATCAGCTTCAGATCAGGCTTCGGCTCTCCCAGTTCCCTGACGACGCCGTCCACCGCTTTCAAGAGCTGCCGCATTTCCGCCAAGATCTGATCGCGTTCAGCGACCGCCAAGAGTATTTCGGTGCGACCGTCGCTTCCTTTCGTCGTCCATCCCTTCACGAAAAACCACCCAACCATGGTTAACGTGATAACCCACAGGAGGATGGCAGGGAAGCACACTTTCCGTTTCATTTCATTCCTTCTGGAACTTAGCCGTACTCAGCCACGACTCGAGCGCCCGATGTGTGTGGTCTAGGTGCAAGGAAGAAGCCGAATGAGACAGATTAAGAGTTCGTGTAAGAAATTCAACGGTTTGACTGAAGCAACAAGAATATCGTTCGCGACACGTTGCCCTTTGCCACAGGGAACACAAGGTCTCTGGCGCAGAAGGCAACAGACCACGGAGGTAGCGTTCTAATACTCGCCTCACGTTCTTCTCATAATCCGTTCGCCCTGAGCATGTCGAAGGGCGTGTGATTTCAGGCAGTTCCGTTCATGATTCGACAAGCTCACCATGAACGCATTTCTGGGACGCAACACTAGGTGTTGGTGATCAAAGAAGTTGAACTTCGAAATCGTTGCGATGTAGATCTTCCGCAACTTGCCGGAAACCCGTACAGGGGGTCGAATCATCAATCGCCCCAATATTCCGTCAGGCGCTTCGCGTCTTTATGATGAGGCCGCGTTATGTTATGTTCTCGGCCATGAAGGCTGTATTCACGATGCCCGATGCTCTGTACCTGGAGGCGAGACGCACTGCCATAGGGCAGTCACAAGTGGGAAGGAAGTGCGTATGAGGCGGTCACTTGGAGTGCTGGGTTTTGTCATATGCTTGAACATGACCGCAAACTCCGTGGCGGCGCTGGCAGCCGACGCTGGCAAGCAGGACTTCGCCAAAGGAGAGAGTCTTTTAAAGCACAAACAATATGCCGAAGCGCGCGCGACGTTGGAGGCAGGGCTCATCAAGAATTCGTCTAATGTGCAGGCTCATTTCAACCTGGCTGAGGCCTGTCGAGGATTAGCAGCCTGGGACTGCGCGGAAGAACATTACGAGACCGCGTTACATCTGGATGCGAAATCCAGGATCAGGGGGACGAGGGAAGCACGGTTAAGCAAAATGAAGGTGTGGCAGTCGCTGGAGGAAGTGACAGCGTGGCGCTTGCTGGAGAAAGCGAAGAGTCTGATTGCCGGTGGGCAGGCTCAGCCAGACCAGATGAAGCAGGCGGAGGAGGCCCTGGACGGCGCTAATGAGCTGGGCCTCAATAATGAGCAACAGGCCGTCTATCAACAGTTACAAGCGAAATTCCCTGGGCGACGTTCGACTAGCTCGCCGGATAGTCTGAAACCAGATGGATCAGCAGGAGAGGCGTTCCAGACCGATCCCCGCGACGTACCGATGGCGCTGGTGCCGGCAGGGGAATTCACGATGGGGAGTACGCTGAAAGCTGACGAAAAGCCTGTGCATCACGTCTACCTTGACGCTTTCTATATGGACAAGTACCACGTGACGGTGGGGCAGTATGCCAAGTATCTGGAGGCGACGGGCACGGAGGCACCGCCGGAATGGGAGATCATGAACCAACCCCGCCATCAGAAACGTCCGGTCGTGAACGTCAGCTGGTCGGATGCAGCCACGTACTGCAAATGGGCCGGCAAGCGTCTGCCGACCGAAGCCGAGTGGGAAAAGGCGGCGCGGGGGACGGATGGCCGCCTCTACCCCTGGGGCAACGAGGCCCCCACCAGACTCCACGCGAATTTCGGCAAGAAGGAATGGGCGAACCATATGGCGTTGGTTCCGGTGGGGATGTTCGAAATGGGCAAGAGCCCCTACGGTATCTATGACATGGCCGGCAATGCCTGGGAATGGGTCAACGACTGGTATGACCATGACTATTACAGGAAGAGCCCAACGAAGAATCCTCAAGGACCGACAACGGGTAAGTCTAAAGTAGTGCGGGGCGGAAACTGGCTCTATATTCAGGAGTTTCTGGGATCGTCCTTCCGTTACAATGCCGAACCGTCTCGTAGGCACCTCGGCTACGGATTTCGTTGCGCAAAGACTCCGTAGGTTCTGGTTGCCGGCGGATCACATCATCTACAAGCGCCTCTGATTCACTCATTGTGGCTAAGTGTCTTCAAAAGGCTTTGTGTTGAAGATGCCGGGCGAGAGGAGTGGGCTGGGCGTCTACGGATCGGTGGCTCGACAGGTGTGCATCTACGACCGTGCCAGAATTGCTGCAGCAACCACCACGGCCAGGGCAATCAGAAGAGAGAGTCGCGGTAACCACCGCGCGGTTTTGAATACAATCTGCTCACCAGTCGTGCGTTGAGATTCGGGTATGGCACTGACGTGACTGACCCTTGGACCAAGGACGAGATCATGCAGCAAGGTCAGGAACAGTAAGAGAGCCACCAACGTCAGCTTGACCGTCACGATCCCCGACCAGGAGGCTGGGTCCATCACACGCATGCCGCGACCTGACAACAACATCGGGCCGGTGGCCACGAGTATCGCCATGGCGACCCAGACGATGGGGCGAAACCGAAGTGCCGCCGAGCGAAACAGCGCCATGAACTCCGGCGCAGCTTTCCGCCCCCTGACCAAGGGGGCCAACACGAGGGAGAGAAACACCATTCCCCCGACCCAGGTTACGGCGGCAAGGATGTGGAGAATCACGAGAGTTGAGTACATGCGACCTCATCATAGTCGATCCGGTGAGAAAAATCGTCCGGCCTCATTCGCCAAGTCGGATCACGGCGCTGTATCCTTGGACGGTCTCTATCGAGAAACTGGGGCATGACGAGGCGACGTTGAAGCGGCGAGTTGGAGCATTAGCTTCCGCCCTCGACTTTTCATGGAGGGGCTACCTGTTTTCGTGAGAGATGAGATGAGCGGCCGGATTGAATTCCTTAACCGTGGATCCTGCATAGCCAAGTCGGCCAAGCTCTGCATCGCGAAGGTCTTTACGATTCGACTTTGGTCTTGAAGATAGCCTCGAAAAATTGCCGCGACGACCATACGGTCTCTCCGTGACAACTCCAATCGCGGAAGCATTTGGGCCAGGTGCCACCGCAGTTCCTGTTGTTCTGCGCATGCTGCCAAGCCGATGAGCCGCCGCTTGAAGGGTCGGAGCCACTCCGGATTCGTCACGGTGAGTTTTTCTACTGCATCGGCGGCACGCATGCGGACGAGTTCATCCTCGTGGTACATGCCATCTATGAGGGCGGGAAACAGTGCAGGGCGGCGGCGTACGATCTTCACCACCTGATTGGAGCGGCCAATGGAGCGTCTATCGCCACCCTTGAGCGTATCTAAAACAGCTCGTTGTTCCACAAAATGGAATCTCTACTCGATGGCGTACGCACGAAGCTTGTTGTAGAGACTTGCTCGACTGATCTTGAGCAACTTGGCAGCTTTCAATCGATTTCCCGCGGTCTTCTTCAACGCATCAACAATCCGGGTACGTTCCGCCTGGGCAACAGCCCCGCGCGACGCCGATCGTAGACTCTCGTCGTCAGCAACCTCATCCAGTGCGGCAAGATCAGCACACACAAGCGATGGACCTGTGGTCGTCACCACGGCTCGCTCGATGTAGTGCTGCAACTCACGGACGTTGCCAGGCCATGGAGCCCCGCTCAAGGCCTGCATTGTCGCCTCATCGATGTTCCGCACCACCTGACGATGTCGAGCACAGGAATCTGCGACAAAGTGCTGTGCCAGCAAGGGGATGTCGTCTCGGCGTTCCCGGAGCGCCGGCAAATACAGCGGCAACACCGCAAGCCGATAGTACAGGTCCTGTCGGAACATCTTCCCTTTCACCAGTTCAGCCAAATCTTTGTTCGATGCAGAGATGACCCGTGCATGGATCTTCATCGATCGCGTGCCACCGACCGGTTTGATCTCGCCTTCCTGTAACACCCGCAGAAGCTTCGCCTGAAAGGTCGGCGTCGTATCGGCAATTTCGTCGAGGAAAATCGTCCCCCCGTTGGCTGCTTCGAACAAGCCTCGTCTGTTTGCCACCGCTCCAGTGAATGCTCCTCTCACGTGACCGAAGAGTTCACTTTCCAGAAGAGTTTCAGGAAGTGCGCCACAATCGACCACGACGAACGGCTGTTGATTCCTCTGACTGAGCGCATGGATCGTTCTCGCCAGGAGTTCTTTTCCGGTTCCGCTTTCACCCTGAATGAGAACCGTGGCCGAGCTGTCAGCGACCAACCGGGTCATGTCAAAGAGTTGTTGCATGATCTGGCTCTGGCCGATGAGATTGCCGAGTCGAGCCGTGATAGGCAAAATCGAGATATCATTGGGCGGAGTGCTGTGCGTCGTTTTCGATGCCGATTCGAAGAGTACCAGCATCGATGCTACTGCACCCTGCTGATCGGTTAACGGAAATGCCTGCTGCATCCCGCAGGCGGTGCCGTCACCCCCTCCTGAACAAGACACACACTGCACCTCAGGCACCTCGAACACTTTAATCGCCGGACAGGTGCCGCACGGGTCCGTGCGGTGCGCAAACGCTTCATAGCACTTGGCGTGACGCCGAGGAGTTGGTTCAGTCTGGCAGGTGATCCATGCCGCCTCGTTGGCGTACACGATATTGAAGGCACGATCCATAACCGCCACTCGGTTGGACAATCCACGAGCGAGTTGTTTAATGGCTTCAATGCGAGCAGTAATGATGGGATCTGTCGGCGCGGACCCGTGCTGGATGTCTGAGTCAGACAAGGCTATCTCGTGTCACACGGAAGCATTGGTTCTGGGAGTGATACGCCGTGAGCTGACAAACGGACTGACCCATCAGCCATCAGCTCTCGTTCCAGAGTCCAACAATTGTTGCACACATTTCTTGAGGTCGGCAATACGGATGGGCTTGTCAAAGTAGGCGTTTGCTCCTGCTTTTAACACTCGGGCTTTCAAGGTCGCATCACCAAATCCTGTGATCACGACAATGGGACAGTGGGGAGCCACAGTTCGTAAGCGGCTGACGTAATCATCTCCACCTGCCGGCATTCGCAGATCGGTGAGGATCAGGTCCGGTACGGATTGCAGCACAGACAGAAAGGCTTCGTCTCCATCCCTTGCCTCGCGAAGCTGATACCCCGTTCCCCAAAATTCATCACAGAGCAGACTGCGCATGTCCCGATCATCTTCGACAATCAGTAGAACGGCCGCCTTTCGTTCGGGCAGGGTCATAATCCTCCTCGCCTCTGGTCATTCCTAAGATGTCAGAGAAACTACGAGGCAAGGTGCGTGCCCCAAGAAGTCGGTGACAGTGATCAAATGCCCTGAGAATTGAGGCAGAATCGGGATGAGCAGGAATCGAGTGGCGAGAAAGTCCACATCCACGGGCATATCTGCTGTTGCAGGATGCAACAGCTTTTGGACCCCCGCCATGTCGCTGAAGGTCCCCGGCTGACAGGTCCCATTGTCAGTTCGTTCTGCTGTCAACTGGTTGACGCAAGCGGCAAAAGCACTTTAAACGTCGTCCCCTTCCCTTCTTCGCTCTCAACGGCGATGGAGCCCTGATGCTCTTCGATGATGCCCTTGACCACGGTTAATCCCAATCCGGTCCCCTTGCCGAACTCTTTTGTCGTAAAGAAGGGCTCGAAGATCTTCGTAACCATAGCCCTGGGAATTCCACAGCCCGTATCAGCGACCGTGAGTTTGACCATCTGTTTCTCCGCCATCAGCGCGACTCGCAACGTGCCGCCGTCCGGCATGGCATGCACGGCATTCATGACGAGGTTGATGAAGATTTGACTCATCTGATCGGGATCGGCCAGCACCAAGGGACAATGATCGGCCAGAATCAATTCGACCTTGATCAGGCTTTGCGCGAGACGTTCCTCAAACATCTCCATACCGTCCTCTATCACTGTCCGGATGTTCAGAGGACGTCGTTCGGGCGCTTTGCGCCGTGCAAACGATAGTAGCTGATTCATAACCTTCGTAATCCGCTCCACCTGTGTGACGATGGTCTGGAGCCCCTTTTTGATCGGCTCCTCCGTCACTCGATCCATCAGATATTCGGCTCGGCCAAGAATGACATTCATCGGCGTCCCGATTTCGTGCGCCATACCGGATGCCAACGTCCCAAGCTCCGCAATCCGCTCGGTCTTGCGCAATTGTTCCTGCAGCCGCTTCCATTCGCTGACATCCCGGAGCATGGCCAAGATGGCCGGCCCCTCTTCATCAGTGAACCGAGTCGCACTCATCTCGACGTCGAGCGACCTCCCATCGAGCCTGACAATTTGTTCCTCCGTGACGGGAACAACTTGCCTGCCCTCTAACAACTCATGGATCCGCTGACGAACGACGGCATGACAATCCGGATGAATAAGGTCCAACAGCGGCGTCCCCAGAATTTCATCCGCCTTCACCCCTCCGAACAGCTTGATGGCCTGGTCGTTCGCAAACACAATCCGGTCGCCTCTGTTTACAAGGATTGCGTAGGGTGAGAACGCGATGAGGCGTCTGTAACTTTCTTCGCTCTGTCGGAGCAACTGTTCGGCTCGCTTGCGTTCGGTCACGTCGGTGACGAATCCTTCTAGGTAGTTGAGCGAGCCGTCCAATCTGTAAATCCCCTCCCCCCGCTCCCAAACCCACTTGACCTCGCCTGATTTAGTTAGGACGCGGTAGGTCATCTCGAAGGGACGATGTTGCTCCAAGGCGGTTTGAACTTCCTGCCACACGTGCTCTCGGTCATCAGGACGCATCTTCTCGCCGTATGAGATGCTGCGTTGAGCGAGATATTCATCGACGGTATACCCTGTCAAATCGGATACCCCCTCACTGACATACTCGAATGTCCGGTCGCGATCATTATTGCAACGATACACGAAGCCCGGAAGATTGCCGATCAACGTGGCAAGTTGCCGCTCACCTTCGCGGATGGTCTCTTCCGCCTGTTTACGTTCGGTGATGTCCCGGAGAATGACGGTATAGAATTTCTTCCTCTCCACGACGATATGCGAGATGGCGGCTTCGATCGGAAACTCCTCTCCGTTCGAGCGGAGCCCCATCACCGTTCCCAATTTACCCATCTTTCGGCTCGTCAAACTGGATTCCCCGAATCCCTGAACATGGTGATGGTGGGCTTCCCGGAAACGTGCCGGCAAGAAGCGATCAAGCGGTTGCCCGATGGCCTCTCGAGTGGAACAGCCGAACATCTGCTCAGCCGCGCGGTTAAACAACACCGCTCTTTGCTCCTCGTCCACGGTGATGATCGCATCCATCGCGGATTCAATGATGCTTTCCAGCCTGAGCCGGCTGATCAGGAGTTGCTCCTCAGCCTCACTGCGGCCGACTGCGGCACGCACGGCGTCCCTATCCGCATAGTAGCGTGCTTCTTGCGCCGCCATCATGAGGCCTTCGGCTTGGGCTTGCTCGACACGCGCGGACTTCAGCTCCTGCTGAGTCCGTTTATACTGGATCAATCCTATGGCAATGCCCCAGATGAGCGTCGTACCCAATGCGCGGTTGGATACCGCGTAGGGAATCGGGACACCGACCGGTTTGACCAGAAGGTCGATCCAGGTCAGCACAGTGGCTGCCGCTGAGAAATAGAGCGGGTCGCGCACGCGGGGTGAGAATAGTGTCAGTAGTATCGGAATGACATACAGAATCGACACGGCAATTCCGACCGGAGCGAGGAGGTCGATGACAAGAATTCCGATCGTGAGAAAGGGGATCATCCACGGCACAGCACGCATAACATACCTGTCCACGAGCTTCACGTGATCCATCCCGGCCTATGTCAAGATTGGTCCGAGCCAATCCTGATCTGATGATCAGAAAGAGGTTGTCATTCCTCTGGATGAGACTTCCCTTCGATTTCGGCGAGCTTACGATACAAGGTCTTTCTGTCGATGCCAAGGGCGTGAGCGGCTTGGTACTTATTGCCGCCGGACTTTTCGAGGATCTTCTTGATGTATTCCTTTTCTAATTCATCTAAAGGGAGCGCCTTCTCGGCCGCTTCGTCCAAAACACGACGGTCACCACGAGCTCCTTGCACCGCTGGAGGGAGATCATCCGGAGAAATCTTCTCACCTCGACTGAGCGTCACCGCCCGTTCGATGACGTTCTCCAATTCCCGTACGTTGCCGGGCCAGGCATAGTCCATTAACATCGCCAAGGCCGCCTCGGTCACGCCCTTGACCTCTTTCCCGCGCACCTCGCCGCACTTTTTCAGAAAGGCCTCCACCAAGAGCGGGATGTCCTCTCGGCGCTCCCGGAGCGGTGGTAGCTTCAATTCAATGACATTGAGCCGATAATAGAGATCCTCCCGGAATCGTTTGTTCTTCACTTCCTCGCTGAGATTCAAGTTGGTGGCGGCAATGATGCGCACATCGACCGAGATCGGTTTGGTGGCTCCCACCCGCCTGATTTCTTTTTCTTGGATCGCGCGCAGAATCTTGGCCTGGAGCATGAGCGGCAGCTCACTGATCTCATCGAGAAACAACGTGCCTTTCTGCGCCTCTTCGAATAATCCTCGCTTGTCCAGCTTGGCATCGGTAAAGGCGCCTCTCATATGACCGAATAGTTCGCTCTCCAACAGCTGTTCCGGAATGGCCGCGCAGTTCACAGGGATAAAGGGGGCGTCTTTCCGATCGCTATTGTAGTGAATGGCTTTCGCCACCAATTCCTTCCCGGTTCCACTCTCTCCCGTGATCAGGACGTTGGTCGGGCTATCGGCGACTCGACGAATCAGATCAAAGACCGCCTGAATCGGCTTACTCTTGCCCAAGATGTGATGGAAACTGTATTCCTTATGTACCTCTTTCCTGAGTCGACTCACTTCCCGTCGTAGAGATGCCTCTCGAACGACCCGCTCGATGACCCGAACCAACTCATCCTTCTTCACCGGCTTGGTGAGGTAATCACTTGCTCCATGTTTCATCGCTTCAACAGCCGTTTCTACCGACCCGAATGCCGTCATGAGGATGACGTTGATGTCGGGATACGTCCGCTTGATTTGGGTCAATAATTCCAACCCCTCCATCCCTTTCATTCGAAGATCGGTAAGGACGGCTGCATAGTCCTCCTCGGCCAGCCGTTTCAGTGCTTCCTGACCACTTCCGGCCGTGGTGACTTGGTGCCCACGATCTTTCAGCATGTCGTGGGCAAGTTCACGCATATCGGCATCGTCATCGACGACGAGAATGGCACCCCAATCTTCGGTCATTTTATGCTCCAAATAAGGAAGCGAGAACGGGTTCACCTGTCCCAAATTGCTACGGTACACCAGAGCGACTGGCGCATTATGCATCAGTTTACGCCCATGTGCTGCAGTGAAATAGCGAGGGTGCAAAGAAGGGACCACCGCCGCTCACGATTGGAATGAGATGCGGAAAGTCCAAACCCATGCAGAACAGCCTCGGAGACATCTGACGACGGAAACATGATGGAGGGTGAGATAGGTCCCTCCTCCACGAAACGTTAGTCAGATTTACTCTCGGGGGGGATGAACGTCACTTTGGAAGCCACCGTGGCTACGACTGGAGGATATCTCCCTTCGTACTTACTCGGAAAGACATAGAGCTTCTCACCAGCTGTGAACAGAAGCTTGTATTCCCTGAGTTCATCATCTCGGAGGTACATTTTGAATAGATTGGATGTTGGTTGTTTATCGACTCGTGCCCAGTTCATGCCGAGCTGCACCGGCACGACATACAAACCTACGACAATCACGCTGAGAGCAAGATATGTCATCGACAGATCAATGGGCCGGTCTGCCTTGGTGAACCGCACGATCAGAATTTCAAGTGCCGAGGCAAATAATAGTAGAAGAAGGGCTATCGCAGCGACCGACAGGACAATGGTAGGGATTACCGAGCCCAACCTACTGAGCAGCGGGATCATGATGAGGAGCCCAACCAGGAGCCATGGGCCATACCGAACCACCGCAACTGACACCTTGAACCGTTTGGTCTCAGTGAGATTGCTTTGGCTCCCGATCAGTGCGAGGTTCGTCGTCGTCAGGTAGCCAAAGAAGAGAATCAAAAGTAGCGGAATCCAACTTTGGCTAAAGTAGATCGCCGTCGGGACTTCATCCAAGATCCATGAGGCTCCAAACTCCGCAAAATAGGATTTCGTATAAATCGACCCCGCAAGATATGCCACACCACTAATGGCAAACAACCCCGCCAAGACTTTTGGCGCTTGCTCGATAATCCGGCGGGTGTTGGCGCGAGCCGCTTCGGCTTTGTCGTTTTTGGACGGCATGGTTCATGATCTCGAACATGTGACCGGCTGGCAACTGTTGAAGCACAGTATTCTAGGAGAGAGTCGAAGGACGGCGCAATGTGTATCGAGAGAACAGTGCGGTTCAGTTCAAGCTGATGAGATCGAGTGGAGGTCCATCCTGGTGGGTGGTGTGGTGGAATTGGAATCCTCCCGGATCCTGATAATCCATCGTGATGCCGTCCATGCGCGCGGCGCTAGCCGTGGGGATGGCCACCGTTAGCCCGTCGATCGTCCGTGCCTGATCGTCTGGTTGAACTCGATCTTCCAGCGTGATGCTGAAGGCCAGCCGTTGGTCGTCGACATCCTTGACCTGCACCCTCACGATGGGATCATCCGGATGCTCGACGATTAACGCCCTCAATCGTTCGACAGCCGATCGTGTGAGCTTCATGTCCTCGTCTCTTCTTTCACAGCCTGGTCTTGCTCCCGGTCGATGGGACCAAGATACCATAAGCGTTTACGGTCTGCCCCCTCGGAATTCACTTTTGACGAGGCAGTCCGAACAATACCACCTTGGCCATTTTTTGTGAATCCGGTGGACGATGCTCTATTCCACCTGAAAGCCACTGCAACCAGGCTCTGAGTCTAGAATGGGACCCCCTCTTTCGTAGCAGATATTTCGGGGAATGCGTTCGGTTACTGTCGCTGCTACGCTTGGTCTATGAGCAAGACGGATCCAAGCGAAAGGAGCACCCATGACGAACAGGCTAAATCCAGTGCGCCGCTACAGTCGGTTTCCAGTCAAGTGGCCCGTGCTCTATAGCAATGATGAGCTTCTCTCAGAGGGGACCGTCTTAGATCTGACCTCTCTCGGCTGGCGGCTGGCAGGGTCGATGCCGGTCGCACCCGGTATGCAGTTGACGCTACAGGTGTCCATCCCCGAACGGTCCACCCCGCTTCGTATCCAACGGGCGACTGTGCTCTGGGTGAACAATCATGAATTTGCGATTGAAGCCCATGACATGGACCCTATCGATCACGCCTGGGTCGCCGAGTTCCTTCGCCAGAAACTGGGCCTCATGTGGATGTCTCGATCCACCGATCAGGAAACCTCAGTTCACCTCATGGATGAGGGACCTCATAGAGAAACCGCCTTTCCTGAGCCTTCCATTCCACTCATTGAGGAGATCCAGCAGCAACTCTCTTCCAGTCACACCAATACGACTGACACGCCTGCCAACGCACGGTGCAACGACGGTGATTCTGATCTCCAACAGGAGGAGGATCCCACACCTCATGACCCCTTGCCCGGGAAAATTGTCCACGAGGCTCGCCGTATCGTTCGTGGGATGTTGGCCATCAAAGCTGCTCGAGTACGGACCGGCCGGAATCCGATTGCAGATAACTAGCCGCTGAGCCCCACTCACGGGATAACCTTCGAGTGGGGCTGAGTCTACTAGTCCAGCCTTTCCGGAATGAAGAACCCCGCCCTTACAGGCGGGGTCTCCTTACAATTCAAGCTGCGCTTGGTGCACAGCAGAAAATACGTCGCGTAAAAGGCATCGCCCACGAGCAGGTCCCCAGGCTCCAACGTATCGAGTATTGAACGGAGGAGGGTCTGTTCATCGCCGCCCTTCCCCTGATAGCGGCCGATGGCCGCATTCAGCATCGCCCCGCTCCCAAGACACAGCATGCCCACCACCCGACACAAGGGGAACCCCAGACCAGGCTTCTGACTCTGCGGTTGTGGATAGGCCGCCTGATTGGCTGGCGTGTCCGGCATCACCACGGTCGTGCCGTCCACCAGCCGTACCGGACGACCCCGCCAACGCCATGGCTCAGGAGCCTGTGCGGTGAGCCGTCGCCCGGTCTGTCGCACCAGAGTGGAGAGCATCTCCGTCGGCAAGCGTTGTCGAGCACGACAATAGGCCCCGGTATGCGTACTGCACCGCGGCAGGCCTCGGGTCACGCGTTTGACAGCGGTGTCGTTGACGATGTTCTGACATGACCGATCCGCACTGAGCGCCTGTGCGAGAAACATCGACAGGGTCTCGGTTGGGGGGAATATCCGTTCCCGATGCTGCGGCACCAGCGACTCGACCTCACCCAACAACTCAGGGCGTGTCAACAGGTTGAAGAACGTATCCGCATTGCTGCGGTGGATATGACTGCGAATGCGTCGTTGTTGTTGTGCACGCGGGTTATGCGTCGGCTGCATGCAGGCTCACTCCTCGGGTGAAAGGTCGATGGTGTTTAGGCCCCTACCGTATCACTGGAATCAGCCTTTTGTACGTCACATCACCTATGTAGCCGCTAAGTAAGTGCCATTCGCTCCTGGCTCCTTCTTCTTCTCCCGGCGTATCTGTTCATTGCCGCAAGTCGAGTTGAGATGCGAAGTGAAGAACTGACCCTGTAGGAGTTCTCTACTGTAGTAGAACGGTCAATGTCGGACAGGCTCCTAGGGACAAGAGAGGAGACAATGGGGAACAGGCTGGATTTCCCGCGAGTCACTGCGGGTGTGGAGCCATGTGAAGAGATAACGGCAAGTGTTTGCGAGTTGTCATAAGCCGGGATCATGAAGTTACAGCTCGAGCGCGAAGCGAATACCGTTTCTGATGGAGGCGATCTCCGGCGGACGTTCGCCTTACAGCGCGTTCCGCGTCTTCAGGTCGGTGACGACGGCACCGATGTAGAGCAGCACGGCGACCCCCAACAGGGGGATGCCGACGAAGGTGCCCAAGCCGATCGTCCAGGCCCCGAACTCGTACCAGAGGAAGAGCAGTATGCAGGCGAGGCCGACGATGGCGCAGTTGACAGCCATCATCAATTGCCTGGTCACCCATGTGGACGTCTGGTACGAGGCTTCAGGTTTGTCACTCTTCATGAGGTCCTCCCGCCATTCCGCGTGACGCATCCCGGCTGGCCACCGCGACTGTTCGCTCGCTTGGGAGCGGATGCGGCGGCCCATGACACGTGACGCAGGCGATGCGATCTGCCCACAGTTCCCCCACAAGTGTCTGGTGGCTTTTCACGCGCTCCCATTTCCCGGTCCCCTGGTGACACGACAGACAATTAGCGTTGGCGTAGCTTCCCACGTACTGGATGGGGTCAGGGTAGGTGTTGGTCACATAATGCCACCAGTGCCGGAAGCCGTCCCGTTTGCCAGCCAGAGTTCCGGTTGCGCCATAGGTGACGTGGCAGGCGTAGCACTGGTCTTTCGCGATCCAGTTGTTCCGGTAGTGCCGGGCGGCCAGCGTGGGGCTGCTCGCGCTGGTCATGTCATTCACGAACGGATGCATGACGTGGCAGGATCTGCAGGCCTGCACCGACTTGGTGCCTTCCATCACCGTCGCCGTCGTGCTCCAGGTTGCGGCGAGCGGCAAGAGGAACACGCCGACCAGGAGCAGCCGGTGGTAGGTGCCATGTGGGAGGCGCGCTCGGTACACGTACTGCACAAGGATGAGCAGCAGGATGCCGGCCACTGAGGCGGCGATGCCGATGCTGCGGATGATGTCCTCGCTTGATACGACGTCGCGCGCGCCGGCCGCCCAGGCCGGCGCGGCCCACAGCCCGGCGACGGTCAAGAATGCGATGAGAGATTGGTGGTGCGTCCGTGCCATCGTCCGTCCTCCGCTAGGCCGTTTTCGTCCGGACCGATACCGCGCACTGCTTGAACGCCGGTTGTTTTGAAAAGGGGTCATGCGCATCGTCGGTGGCTTGATTGATCAGGTGCCGGGCCGAGTGCATCGTTGCGAACACCATGCCGGGCCGCACGATATCGGACAGGCGTGCGCGCAACTCGACTTCCCCACGGCGACTCTTCACGATGACCGGATCACCGTCCGTGATCTTGAACCGGTTGGCGTCGTAGGGGTGGATCTCAAGGTAGTCGGGATGGATATACTTGAGCGTCGGCACCGGGCCAGTGATGGTCATCGTGTGCCAGTGCTCCAAGATCCGGCCCGTGTTGAAGACCAGCGGGTACTCGTCTGTGTATAGATCCAGCGGTTCCTCCTGGTGATCGAGCCAGACCACGGCCCGCCCGTCCGGTTTGCCGTAGAAGTCGAACCGGCCCGTGCCTGCGGCCATGGGGTCCTGTCCTGGGACGTACCGCCGCTTGGTGCCTGGATGCGTCTCCGTGGGGCAGGGCCAGAGGATGCCGCGTTCCTTCTGCAGCCGTTCGTAGGTGATGCCCTCGAAGTTGTATTTCGAGTGAGCCGACACCTTACGCCATTCGTCCCAGACGTCCCGCGGCGTGCGGGCCAGGATCACATCGCCATGGCCGAGACGGGTCGCCAGATCGACGAGAATCTCCAGGTCACTTCTGGCCTCGCCCGGCGGATCGACGAGCTTCGGGTAGAGGTGGTACCGCCGCTCTGCGTTGCCTGTCACTCCTTCCTTCTCCACCCATAGTGCGGCAGGCAGCACCACGTCGGCGAATTTTGTCGTTTCCGTTGGATGAAAGGCATCCACCACGACGAAGAAGGTTTTCTCCATGCCCTCCCGGTAGGCCGTGACGTTCGGGAGCGTCTGCCCAGGATTCGTGCACATGACGAGGCAGCACTTCACGGCTCCGTGGTTCATCGCCTCGAACAGGGCGACGGTGTGGTAGCCCGGCTTGGGGCTGATTCGTCCGCGGGGGACTTTCCACAGGTCCTCCATTTCCTCGCGGTGCTTCGGGTTGGCGACTAGGCGCCCGTTCGGCAGCGCATGCGCGAGCGAGCCGGTGTCGCGCACGCCGCCGCAGGCGTTCGGCTGGCCCGTCAACGAAAACGGCGTGGCACCGGGTCGGCCGAAGTGCCCCGTCAGGAGATGCATGGCACTGACCAAGCGGTTGGAGGCAGTCCCCTGCACCTGCTGGTTCAGGCCCATCGTCCAGAGGGACAGGGTAGCTTTCGACGAGGCGAACAGGAACGCCGCCTCACGGATGTCCCGCGCCGTCACGCCGCAGGTTTTAGCTGCCGTCTCCGGCTGGTACTTCGCGATGTGTCGCTTGAAGTCTTCGAAGGTCCGTTTCTGCTCGCCCTCCTGGAACGACAGGTAGAACTCGACCATTTCGGCGTCGATGAAATTCTGTTCCAGGAAGACGTGGATCATCGCGTTGTACAGCGAGACGTCCGTGCCGGGCAGGATCGGCAGGTGCAGGTCCACGTGCCGTGCCGTGGGGGTCTTGCGGGGATCGACGAGGATGATCTTCGTGGCAGGATGGCTCCGCTTGCGGTCCCGTACTCGCTCCCAGATGATCGGATGGCACTCGAGGGTATTCGAGCCCGTGATGAAGAAACACTCGGCGTGGTCGATGTCCTCGTAGCAGCCGGCCGGCTCGTCCTTGCCAAAGGTCGTGGTGTAGCCGGTGACCGCCGAGGCCATGCACAGCCGCGGGTTGCCGTCCACATTGTTCGTGCCGATGCCGGCCTTGAACAGTTTGTTCGCGGTGTAGCTTTCCTGCGTGTAGAGCTGCCCGCTGCCGTAGAAGGCGACGCTGTCCGGCCCGTGCGTCTGGATGGCCTCTTCGAACCGCTGGGCGACCAGCGTCATGGCTTCATCCCAGCTCGCGCGCTGGAGCTCGCCGTTTTTCCGGATCATCGGGTGGAGGGCGCGGCCCTCTGAATAAAGAATGTCGCGGGTGGCCAGGCCCTTGATACAGAGGCGGCCGCGGTTGTGGGCGTCGTCGTCTCCCTTGACGTCCGCGACCTTGTTGTCTTTGAGGCCGATCATGACGCCGCAGCCGGTTCCGCAGAATCGGCAGACACCCTTGTGCCAGTTATCGACGGGGATGGCCGCTTGGCGTTCCCAGAAGCTGCCACAACCGGCGAGGGGGGCGAGACAGGCCAGACCAGCCGATGTGCCTAGGAGTCGGACCAGTTCCCGTCGTGTCAGCCCACGTGGCGCGTCTGAATCAGGAGGCATGATGATCGCTCTTTCTGGTAATGGTAAAGTTTGATTAATAAATCGTTTAGATGGAATGGATAAGGGGGTAGGGTGCTACATCAACCAGCTGGCACAATCTCGTGTTTCGGATCAAATTCTACAATGTAATAGATTTGGCCTAGATGGCAACCAAATAACCGTGGCTCTTCCCCAGCCCGAAGCCCTGAAATTGTTATATCCTCGCTCACCTCATTGAACTTTAGGTGAGGATATGGAGTATAGCCTAGTGACCTCGGTTGTCAATAATAGTGGACACCATGAATTGCAGCCTCATGCCGCCGGCTGTTGACGGGCCCACTGCTGGGCAAACGCGGCGGCGCGAACCTCGTGATTACGTTGAACGCCAGCGCCGATGCGACCGCCACCAGCGCGTTGGTGCAGAACATCACCTATGAGAACACCGACACGGATAACCCGACAGTGGGCAGCCGCACGGTGCGCTATGTCTTGACCGATGGCGATGGGGGCACGAGCGCCACCTACGACACGACGGTGACCTTTACCCCCGTCAATGATGTGCCGACCATCACCAACTTGGGCGGCGACACGCTGGCCTACAGCGAAGGGGACGGGGCGGTGGTCATTGACCAAAGCACGAATGCGGCGGTGAGTGACGTAGACAGTGCCGACTTCGACACGGGCACGCTCACCATTTCCTTTACCGCGGGCAGCGATGCGGCCGAAGACGTGCTGGCCATCCGCAATCAAGGGACCGGGGCGGGGCAGATCGGCGTGAGCGGCAGCAATGTGACCTACGGCGCAGCCGTTGTCTGCAACAAGACGATGGTGCGAGACGTTGACGGAAGCCGGTTGATGCTGGGTCCTAGAAGCAAAGGACTGCGATTCAACGCAGGCATTAAGAACGTGCATACGATTGATGTTGACGAGACGATCACGCTTGATGGGCTAGAAATCACTGGGATCAAAGCGACGCATGGCAATCTCGTCATTAAGCTCGGTCCATTGTCTAAGACTATAAGGCCGGGACCTGCGGAACGTATCGGATGGGGTGCCATCGGCTTCGCCGTGTGTCTAAGTGATCTGCGTTTCGTCAACCTCGGTGACACGTTGCTTCATACGACGGAGTGGCAGTCGATCGTTGAGCCTGATGTCCTGATGATTCCGATCGGGGGCAAGGTCGCTCGCAACACGATGGATGAAGATGAAGCGCTTGAGGCAGTCGGCATCATCAGACCGGCGACGGTCATACCGTGTCACTACAACTGTCCGGGTTTATGGACAAAGAAGTTGAACCCTGGGGATGATCAGTATTTCAAGCGGCAGGCAGAGAAGCTGGGTTCTAGGTGCGTGATTCTGGGGAGCGGAGAATTTGTAGAAATTCAGGGCGGTCAGTCAATCCGTAAGCCAGCCACGATCCGACGATGAACTGGATGACGGGCCCAGTTGTCGCCGATGGTGGTTCACTTGGAGGGGAGTGCTAATGCGGGAAAAGAGCAAGAGTGCAAGTTCAGAGGGCCGCTGGGGGGCCATCGTGATCGGCTCCGGCATGGGCGGCATGTCCGCCGCCGCCGCACTCTCGCGGACCGGGTACAAGGTGTTGCTGCTCGAGCAATACCATACGCTCGGCGGGCTGGCGCACAGCTTCTCCAGGAACGGTTTCAGCTGGGACGTCGGTCTTCATTACCTTAGCGGCGTTGCTCCCGGCGAGCCCGAGCGCAAGTTGCTCGATTGGCTTTGCGAAACACCGATCGAGCTTGCACCGATGGGGACAATCTACGATGTGCTCCACATCGGCGACGCCGAGCCGTTGCTGCTATCGCGGCCATGCGAGGCGCAGATTCTCGATTTGAAGGAGCGCTTTCCGGATGAGGGCAAGGCCATCGATGCTTGGTTCGACGCCGTCCACAAAGGCAGAGAAGCTGCCATATCCGTGCTGCAGTCGCGGGCTATGCCGCAACCGTTCGGCACACTCTTGGCTTGGTGGAAAAGTGGGGAGTCCAAACGTTGGGTTGGGCGGACGACAGCCGAGGTGGCGGCCGAGATGACGGACAATCCTAAGCTTCAAGCCGTGTTCTTTGCTCAATGGGGCGACCATGGCGGCCGACCCAGCAAGGCGAGCTTTGCCGTCCATGCGCTCGTGTCCTATTCCTATCTCGAACGGGGTGGGTGGTATCCGGTCGGTGGCTCCTCGATCATCGCCGAGCACATGCTGCCCGTCATTAGGCAAGCTGGCGGTGCGGCTCGGGCTGGCGTACGAGTCGATAGCCTGCTCGTCGACGATGGCCGCGTCGTTGGCGTGTGCACCGCCGCTGGCGAGGAGATCCGTGCCGACGTCGTCGTCTCGAACATCGGCGCGCGCGAGACTGTCGACCTGTTGCTGCCCGAGGACTTTGGTCAAGGCGAGTGGATTGACGAGATCCGTTCGTTCCCGCCGAGCATCTGCCACCTTTCGATGTATCTAGGATTCGAGGGAGATATCGAAGCCGCGGGTGCAACCAAAGCAAATCACTGGATTTACCCGGCCGGAGACACGGATGCGGTCTGGCTGGACGCGCCGATCGGTAAACCTCCTGGCATGTTCGTTTCCTTCGCATCCCTCAAGGATCCGGCGCATGATCCGGGTTTGAAGCAGCAGCACTCCGGCGAGATACTCGTCTGGACGGATTGGTCGGTTGTGTCGCGCTGGGCTGATCAACCACCCGGAGAGCGTGGCGAGAGCTATGCGAAGTTCAAGCAAGACGTTGAAGCTCGCATATGCGAGGAGTTCGAAGCATATTTTCCCCAATTGGCGAAGCTCGTCGTTTTTCGGGAGCTCGCCACCCCGCTCTCAACGGTAGCGATCACTGGCCACAGGAAGGGCGCCTCTTACGGTCTCGACGTGACACCCGACCGAATGCTATCGGACGCTCTTCGTATGAAGACACCGATCAAAGGACTGTATTTATCCGGTCAGGATGTCGCGTCACCCGGGATTCCGGGGGCTATGTGGAGTGGGGTCCTTTGTGCTGGGAGCATTGATCCGCGAGTATTCAAGTATATTCGATGACGCAAGCAGCAGCAGCCGGCTCGTGGCGGTGTACGCATTGAAGAAAGTGTGGATCTCGACCGGGATATCCGGATCATGACCAGGGCAACATCGCCATCTCGGTCCGCCTTGAACAGGCGGATTGATTTGTTACCCTGCTCCCCTGGGGCATCCCCGACAGCCTATGCGATTCAGCCTTCTTAGAACAGTGGGATACTTCGCCGGCGGGCTCTGGACAGCCTGGGGCGGACGGAAGCGAATCGAAGCCAGGCAGCTCCGCAACCTGCGGCGTCTCGTGGAAAAAGCGCGGCGCGACTCCCCCTTTTTTCGCAGACTTTACGCGGATCTGGGACCATCAAGCGAGGTCGAACTGCGCGAATTGCCGGTGACCCGCAAACCCGATCTCATGAGCGAGTTCGACGACTGGCTGACGATTCGTTCTCTTCCCCTCGACAGGGCCCGCGAACATCTCCGGGATATCCAGAAGCTTGGCGTGCCTATCGACGATGTCGCCATTTTCCGGACCTCCGGGACATCGGGGGAACCCGCGGTCATCGTATTGCCCTCATCCTTTCTTGAGTATTCCTATGGAATCACGCTGGCGCGATTCGATCGATCTCAGTGGAAGCTCACCCGGGAAATCCGCAAGGTCGGCGTGAATGTGACCATCACCGGCGGCAACGGTCACTTTGCCGGCGTCGGGCTCAACAAATTGATGAGCCATCTGGCTCCGAGGCTGGCGGGGCCGTCGACGTTCATCGAGGCCGAGCAGTCGATCGGCGGGATTGTGGAACGACTCAACGCGATCCCGAAGATCGCCACCATCTTGACCTACCCAAGCACCCTGACCATCCTCGCGAAGGAAAAGGAAGCCGGGCGACTGCAGATTGAGCCGGCGCTTTTCAAAACGGGAGGCGAGACGCTGACGGATAATCTTCGCGAACGGGTTCGCCGGGCGTTTCCCTCGCTGAAGCACGACGTCATTGACGCCTATGCCTGCACTGAATGCCTGATGCCGTCGATCGAGTGCAGCCGCGGGCGGCACCATCTGAACGAAGACTGGGTCATCCTCGAAGCGGTTGACGAAGCGATGCAGCCCGTCCCCGATGGCACGCTGTCGGCGACCGTGCTGGTGACGGTGCTCGCCAACGACGTCCAACCCTTTATCCGTTACGACCTGGGCGACTGCCTTCGGTTTTACACGGACCCGTGCCCCTGTGGCTCGCCGTTCCGGAGCTTTCAGGTGGAAGGCCGCGAGGCGACGCTCATTCGCGTGGGCGAGGTGACGCTGTCGCCGCTCGTCTTCGATCTAGAGCACGAGCAAGCTCAGCGGATCCAGCTGGTCCAGACCAGTGAGAGAGATTTCGAGGTGCGAATGGAACTGGCCGATGAGGCGGCGGCAGGGGTTGTGTTTGAAGAAGTCGTCCAGTCGGTGAAACGAATGTTTCTCGATAACGGCCTGGAGGATGTCGCGGTCAGGGAAAGCCAGGTGCCGCCCGAACTCACGGCGAGTGGCAAGTTCCATGAAGTATTGCCTTTGCGAGGCTCCGATTCGTGAACATGACTGACGAAGCTCCGTTCCGCATCACGCTGCACGTCGCGGCGGTGGGTGGCACAGACCACGGAAAAGCGGCGATTGCGATAGTATGCGAAGGTCATTGGTCTCGATGCAATTGGAACGAAGACTTTCGGAATTAATCGGGAACGTTCAACTGATCGGGGCGGATGACTCTTCTTGGCCGATCTGAGACATCCAGGACGCA
>Ga0224501_10000753_pt1 | contig 25045 bp, 25 predicted proteins | sample SF_Oct11_sed_USG_4_FD_169105 | JGI IMG/M metagenome (GOLD analysis project Ga0224501, IMG submission 169105) | Sediment microbial communities from San Francisco Bay, California, United States - SF_Oct11_sed_USGS_8_1 | ecosystem: Environmental > Aquatic > Marine > Sediment | place: USA... | reverse complement strand
TCAGTCTTCAGTAGCCTCGGAGAGGTGATGAAGAGGGCTGTAGGAGGAGAGAAAGGCGCAAAGGGCAAAGATATAGGAGAGGAAATTCAGAAGAAGATCAAGGAAGAACTAGCGAAGAGAGGCGTAGCAGAAAAGGAAGAAGAAAAAGAAGAATAAACGAGCATAGCGCTTCATCATTGTGCGGGGTCCTAGCGGGGCTCCGCCATGAAATCTTTTTGTCACGTAGCATAGGTAGTTGTCTTGTTGTAATGTGGACTAGATGGAATCGTTTGAACGGAGTAGAAAGGCTTGAATCTATGATCTATTATCATCTATCAGGTGAAGAAAGTGACAGTTCCCCCTTCGATTGAACGGGTCTCGTTGTTCACGGGACCTAGGAAGATCCTTTTTGGCTTCAACTCCCTAAGAATGCTAAGCAAAGAACTCACTGATTTGGAAGCTCATAGGTTGCTGATCGTAACGGATCCCCAAATATGCAAGCTTGGATATGTGGATGGAATTACGGAACAGCTCGATGATATGGAGACACAAGTTTTCAGCAGAGTCAAGCGGGAACCGACCATCAGTGAACTGGAAGATTTAGCTTCTGAAGTCAGACGGCAAGATTACGATGCGATCATGGGTCTAGGCGGGGGCAGCGTGATGGACTCTGCAAAGATAGCCTCACTATCAGCAACCAACCCGGGACCCATAGCGAATTACGTTGGCGTGGATAAGGTTCAGGTGAAGGGTTTGCCGCTTATCTGCGCACCAACCACAAGTGGAACAGGAAGCGAGGTCACAAGATACGCTGTCATCAAGTACGAAAGAACAAAAAAAGCTGTTACAAGCGATCTGATCATACCTGACGTTGCGCTGATCGATCCGGCTCTAACCGTTTCGATGCCCCCAAAGCTGACCGCTTACACGGGCTTAGATGCTTTAGCCCATGCGATTGAGGCGATGATCTCCTCATGGGCAACCCCGCTCACCGATATACTGGCTCTCGGAGCTGTAAGGCTGATCTTCCAAAACCTGGAAAGAGCCTACAACAACGGCGATGACATAGAAGCGAGGTACCACATGTCGATAGCCGCGACAACGGCTGGTCTAGCCTTCAACGATCCGAAGGTCATGTTGGCCCACTCTATAGGTCAGACGATAGGCCCAATCTATAACATACCTCACGGCCTATCTGTAGCGTTGCCGTTGCCCTACATGCTTGATTTCTATACGGAAACTTCAGCAGACAAGATATCCATGATAGGCGAGGCAGCAGGAGTCCATGACCCCGAAAAGACAGATGAAGAGAATGCCAGAGCTATGATACTAGAGCTACTTCACTTCTATAAGAGGCTAGACGTGCCACTGTCTCTGAAAGAGTTCGGAGTCAGCCACAACGCGTTAGAGAAGTTAGCCGAATTTACGGTGAGGTTTCAGCCCAGATCGAACAGCCCAATTCAATTCACCAATGGGAATATCCTCGAAGTCTACCTTAAGATGTGGAAAATGGGCGATTCAGAAGTGTAAATCCACATCAGGCTCTGTAAGCCAGAGCACATCCGGGCGCGAGCTAACATGGTGTTGACAGGCCTACGCGTGTCAACATTACCAAGATCCTAGCTGAGGACCGATATGAGAAAGATTTCAACGAAGGCCGCGGCTAGAAGCGCCAATGCACAGATGGCCATGGATTTGAGCGCACTGCTGAGTTCAGTCTTGAGTCCGTGCCTGGCGATCATAAGGGTCAGCCAGAAACTTTCAGACAAGGCGATGCCGTAGGAGATGAACTCCAGCCACGCGTGTGGGAAAGCGAGAGTGACCACCAACAGAAACAAAGGGCTGGTGCCATTGACAGAAGCTGCAGCTGCAACGACTCTGCCAGTTGAGTATAGAACGTAGGAGCCGTAAACCGGCCCAATTAGAGGCGTAAACATAATGAGACTATGCATGAGATTGTTCCCAAAGATCAGAATCACACCGAACGAAGATAAGGCCTGCTCTATCCCTTCAAACTCTTGGAGAAGATGCTGGGCTTCATAAGGGTCCACCGGAAGCAAGGTCCCGATAGATATGACTATCAAACATGCGATGGCGGCGATAACCGCCCCTTTCATGCGGCTCGATCTTGATATTCCCTGCTTGATCGGTCTAAGACCATTACTCTGACCCTTATCCACAGTCCCTGCAATCACGAGAGTTCCACAGTTTGGGCAGAATTTACCACCCTCTTCATCAGGGAGCACAACCCCGCATCTATGACAGTAAGGCATGGCTCATCAATGACAAAACTGCCTACATGTATCTTTATAACAACGTAATATATAAACAAGCGGCCCATGGAGAAGTTGCCTCCCAGAAGCACACCGGTAAAAGGAAAATGAGAGGTCGAAGGTTGTTCCTAGACAGTCATGTTAGATTATGAAATCCTTGTTCTAAACTATAGAAACAAATAATGCCGTGTTCAATATTATATGCATGACAATGAGACGCAGCGGAAAACTGGCATCGATCATCTTTGGCTTCACGGCTGTATGGGTAGCTCTTACAATCCTAGCTTTGACATGGGGTTCTGTGTTCAACTGGCCCGACTACTATCACGTAGACCACGGCTTCCCTTTGGTCTGGGCCACGCATACCCTAAGCACAATAGCTGGGCCAGCGGACATCTGGCAGGTGAACATGACGGCCCTACTCATGGACCTCCTCCTTTGGCTGGGACTGATGCTCGTAGCTGTAGCCACTATGCTATACATTTTCAACAGGAAAACTTAGGCAAATAGCTGCAGATAGCCTTTCTAGTGCCCGTGCAAGAGATCGCCATGGGATGCTCCTCGCATCGATTAATAACCTTTAAAAGTGAATCCTTTATTGAAAGCCTTTGAGAAGCTTTGAGAAAGACAAACTGGATAATCATCGTCTGCATCGTTTCGTTTATTCTCCTTTGGTATTGGGACGAGATTGAACCCCGCCTCATTCGTCCGTATCTAGGCCCGATTGAAGCGGACTCCATCTATGACGTTCTGGCATTCAGCGGGGAGAATCTCTTCAAGGGAAGGGTGTGGACATTGGTTACGGCTTTGTTCCTTCACGGCGACCCTTTACATCTGGTTGGGAACATGATCTTCCTCTTCGTCTTTGGCAACACACTGGAGAATGAACTCAAATCATCCAAGACTTTGTCTGCTTACTTCATAGGCGGAGCCTTATCATTCCTTCTGAGCATGTTTTTCTATGAGCCGGAGATTCCGATGATTGGCGCTTCTGCAGCCATATTCACACTTACCGCCATCGTCATGCTCCTAAAGCCTTTGAAATTCTCCATTCTCTTCATGATGCCACAGGGCCTCGTCGCTATCATGTATTTCCTTTATAATGCGGCCTCCGTCTACCTTGGTGTTGGGGGGCAAGTAGCCTACATCGCCCATGTGATCGGGTTCGCTGTTGGGATACCCTTCGCCATCGCTTGGAGCAAAGAATGGAAGAAGAACCTCCTAATAACCTTCGGTCTGCTGGCCCTTTATCTCCTTCTGCAAATATTTCTAATACCGGAGATAGCAGGACTGTATTAGGTCTAGGTACACACGCCTATTCCTGAACCTTCCATAACTGTGGCATCTTTACGTAGAAGTTCTCCGGGCATAAGTTCTCGTTTTTCCGTCAGCTTGCATACTGACAAGCATCTTGCACAAGACCATTCCAGAAACAATGTGGTCAACCGTCTCCCCCCATCCTCGCAGAAGCCCGAAAGCTATGCTTCGAGGAGCCAGTTTCCAAGAGCGTTCTCATCATGTTTTAAGGTTCATCTGTTCGAGGCGGCAATCCGGACCTCCTTCCCCGGAAAACCACCACTAAGCAAACATTTTCGATATCTTACCGGTTTGTAGCTATGCAGTCAGGTATGTTTTCCTGACATTCCATACAAAAGCAGACGGAATTGAGTTATATATCGAGGTCAAGATAAGTTAGCCGGTGAGTTTGATGGGAGAAACATCCTTGAAGATCGAACTTCGAAGAACTGCAAAGGAACTAGGAGCTGATCTGTTCGGAGTCGCAGACTTAACAGTTGCTCAGAATTTCATCTGCAAGCAAGGCGGAGAACATCTAAGAAAGTTTCCAAGAGCAGTATCGATCGGCATCCACCTGCTAGATGCGGTTGTTGATGAACTGTATAGGCATGAGGACCCTGCGGTAATCTTCACATATAGGGGACTCTACAACTCAGCCAATTCACGTCTAGACCATGTCGCGTTGGTCCTAGCAAAGAGAATCCAAGCAAGCGGCTACCAAGCCTACCCCATACCCGCCTCCCAGACCATCAACATTGACAAGAACATCGCGGTGATCTCCCATAAGCTTCCAGCAAACCTTTCTGGTCTCGGCTGGATAGGAAAGAGCTGCCTTCTCATCACACCTACATTCGGACCCAGAGTAAGGTTCGCAACCGTGCTAACTGATGCACCCTTGGAAACTGGTTCCCCAATCGACGCAAAGTGTAATGACTGCAGAGAATGTGTAGATGTATGCCCTGTCAAGGCATTCACTGGAGTTCCATTTGACCCTACAGAGCCTAGAGAAGCAAGGTTCAAAGCCCATCTGTGCAGGAGCTACACTAAGAGAAGAGAGGAAAAACTGGGAGAAGGAATATGCGGACTATGCGTATACATATGCCCCTACGGCCGGTCTGACAAGAATCCGCCTCAACCCTAGTAAGACCTTGCTTGAAAGAGGAACCTGAGACCACCAAACTACATTCTAGAGTTTTGAGAAGGAAAGGTTTCTTCAAGATTCCATTTTCGCTTTTCTTACTTCAGAATGTCTTGAGTAGTCAGCCCTAGCTTTGTAAGGGCATTGAACGCATCCGGCATCTCGCGGCTGGGCAGCGTCACTGGACAATGCTGGTCAAATGATGCCGAAGGAGTCTCGTGAGGTTGCACGAACAGATGTTACAGACAAAACCATATGAGCTGCCTAGAAAGATGCAACATCGGTGTCAAAGTGGGATGAAAGGATGTCTAAGAGATCCCAAGACCAAATGTTAGAAGAGTTGAAGAAGATCAGGCAGCTCCTAGAGCCTAAGCCTGCTCCTTCCCCGCCGCCGCCCAAAGGATTATCAGCTGAGTTCAAAGATTTCATCTCAAAATACAGAGTCATGGGAATGGCCGTAGCCTTTATCCTAGGTGTTTATCTGGGGCAACTAGTCCAAGCACTCGTCAGCGACCTGATAATGCCAGTTATCAACCTTGCTTTACCGGACATACCATGGGAAGAGATAGCAATTGGACCCTTCCAAGTAGGTCACTTTACCGGACAACTGATAACATTCTTGATAGTAGCCTTCGTAATCTTCATCCTGGTGAAGGTCACCAAGAAATGGGGAATAGAATGAAATGGAGGTGAAAAAGATGGTAACGAAGAAAATGGTTGAAGCCTTAGACCATCAGATAAACGCTGAGCTCTATTCGTCCTATCTATACCTCTCCATGTCGGCTTACTTCCAAGACATCAGTCTCAAAGGTTTCGCGAATTGGATGAGGGTACAAGCACAAGAAGAACTGGATCATGCTATGAAGATCCACGACTACGTTTTAGAGCTAGGCAAAAAGGTTGAACTCCTAGCCATCGAGAAGCCACCCAACGAGTGGGATTCTCCCCTTGATGCATTTGACGAGGTCTACAAACACGAACAGCAAGTGACAGGTCTGATAAACAAGCTCGTTGAAACAGCCATAGCAGAAAAGGACCACGCCACAAACAACGTGCTCCAATGGTTCGTAGCAGAACAGATAGACGAAGAAGCATCAGCAAATGAGATCGTACAGAAACTCAAGCTCATAGGCGAGGACGGAAGAGGCCTACTCATTCTGGACCGGGAACTCGCAGAGCGGAAATCGTGAAACTGGCACGGCTACCGAGATCAAGATGCGGGCTAATCGTATGAAGTACAAAGTTTCTGTTGATAGATCTCTTTGCATCGCTTGTGGCGTAGCACCCAGTCTATGTCCACAGGTTTTCGAACTCGGAGAAGACAACGGAAAGACCCGAATAGTGGATAAATATAGCGAGGAGGATTCCGAAGATACATCAGTGGGAGTTATTCCTAAAGAGTTCTACGATTGCGTGGAACAGGCGGCTGAGGCTTGCCCTGTTCAGGCGATAACCATTGAGGGTATCAAGGAGTAAGAGTTGAATTTGAAAACCAAAGATGAACGCAGTTTGCCCCGAACGAGCAGATTGGAAATCATCAAACGCATACTTGAGTGTTGCAAGGAGTCATCAAGCGAGACGAATCTCGTACACATCTGCAATCTAGGTCTTTCTCAATTCGACCTATATCAGAGCTTTCTGGTCCAAACCGAGCTCCTAGAGGTTTCTAGAACTACAGATGAAGGAAAGATCTTCAAGGCAAGCGGGAAAGGTGAAGAATTCCTGAGAGACTACGCCCAGATCAAGGGTCTAATTGAAACGACCCCTGAACAAGAAAGAAGGAGGTGAGGAAAGAGTTGAAACCAGGACATGAGAAACACTTGTGCAAGATGATCGTAGGCGATCAAGAAGATATCGAGAATATCAAGCCCTTAGTCAACAACCCAAGATACATATGCACGGCATGTGGAAGAGCGGCGAACAGAGCAGAGAACCTATGTGCTCCAACAGGGCTTTAAGCGAAATAGACCCCGATTACGTCTAGAAGGCTTGGAGCCTTTCTCCCTTTTTTCTTTAGAGTCTAGGGGGTGCTAGCTAGCCGATCGTCTTCTCATAGATCAACTAGCCTTCTTGGTACCTTTATCATTCACTTGTCTTGTTCCAACAGAACGGTTAAAAGTTGAGCCATGGTTAGACTGAGACTGATGAGCGGCATGATTTTCCCCAAGATGGTTGAGGTTCAGCAGAGGATTCCGTCGGCGAAACTGGACGACTACATCTCAGCGATCAGGGAGGAACTGCGAAAGAAGAAACTACAGGAGAAGGTCAAGGCTGGATCGACAACAGCAATAACTGCGGGAAGCCGGGGAATCGCCCACTACGCTGAGATTCTGTCAACCGTCATCGAGGAAGTCAAGAAGGCAGGCGGCAAACCGTTCATAGTTCCCTCGATGGGGAGCCATGGAGGATCGACTCCTGAGGGGCAACTCGAGGTTCTGAAGAGTCTAGGCATAACAGCCGAGACGGTCGGAGCGCCGATACACTCATCCATGGAGGTAGACGAGATCGGTAGGCTGGAAAACGGAGCTCCAGTCTACATTGACAGGATCGCTTCTAAGGCAGACGGCATAATAGTAATCGGAAGGGTGAAACCTCACACGGATTTCAAGGGCAGGATCGAGAGTGGATTGATGAAGATGATGGCGATCGGGCTTGGCAAACAGAAGGGAGCCGAGATGATCCACTGGCACCTATCTGAGGGGTACCACAAGCTCATCCCAGCAGCGGCCAGACTGATCATGGAAAAGACGCCTGTTCTCCTAGGTCTTGCTGTTGTTGAGAACGCTGTCCACGAGACCGCCATAGTAAAGGCGCTGGAACCAGAAGAGATCGAGGAGGAAGAGGCGAAACTCCTTGAGAAAGCTAAGGAGATGCTTGCCAGAATCCCATTCAAGGAGTTAGACGTCCTGATCGTGGAGGAGATAGGGAAGAACATAAGTGGCGTCGGCATGGACACGAACGTAACGGGAAGATTCTGGCTCCCAGGGGAAACCGATCCGAGAGCCCCAAAGATAAAGAAGATCGTCATCTTGGACCTCTCGGAAGCGACGCATGGAAACGCTATTGGAATAGGCCTTGCAGACATAACCACGAAGAGAGTTGTGTCCAAAATCGATTATGATGCGACCTACGTAAACTGCTTGACACAGGGATCAACCGAAACGGCTAAGATACCGCCCTTCCTGCCAAACGACAGGGACGCTATCGCCACAGCCCTACGCACATGCGGCCCCATAGACCCTAGAGAAGCCAAAGTCGTCAGGATAAAGAACACGCTCGAACTTGAAAAGCTCTGGATCTCAGAGAATCTGGCAGAGATGGCGAAATCGGACCCGGAACTCTCCAAGAGGGTGGAAATCTTAAGCGAGCCAAGGGAGATGCAGTTCGACGTCCTCGGAACGCTAGCTAGATAGGAATCAGAGATCACAAACGTTAAGGGCATTATCCTGAGTGCAGGAACAAACATCTTTGTGGCAGATATTCGACGCCTGGAATGCTCTTCTCTGCTGATTCTTTCTCTATATATATTGTAATGGCATAGCCATAAGTCTAGAGTCAGATTACTAGTTTCGTCGTTTGGTGTACACATACCCAAGGAGAGGCTCAGGCTTTGGATTCCTACGAGAGGTTTGTTAGGTGCCTCGAATTCGAAGAGCCCGATAGCGTCGCCACATGGGATCTGATAAACGATATTGATATATATCGAGGGCTGGGCGGAACCGGCCCTGTTGAAGAAATCATACCAAGGGCCTTCTCGAGACTTGGAGTCGACGCCACGAGAACAAGTATCGAGCTGCCCCCGACCGAGAACAAGGTATGGCGTGACAACAAAGTAAACTACATGATCTGTGACAAACAGTTCACCTTCAAGACGATCCCTGAGGAGGGAACAACGTGGATCGCCGAGACACCTTTCAAGACTATAGATGATCTGCGTGAGATACGGTTGGATCCGCTTCCTGAGAGTGAAATCCTCGAAGACTTTATCCCGACGATGAAGAGATTCATCGAGTCCTACCGCAAGTTTGGTGTGGTCTACATCTTCTGCGGATCCGTCATATTCGATATGGCCTTCTGGCTCCTAGGGTGGCAACTCTTCATACGAGCACTATATCAAGCGAGAGACGAGATCGTGAAGTTGCTGGACAAGTTCACCTCTGTCCAAGAGATCCTGGCCAAAGCGTGGGCTGAGTTCGATCAGCCCGCCTACATGTACGGCGACGACATAGCATACAAGCACGGTCTGCTAATCAGCCCACGTTTTCTACGTGAAGAGTGGTTGCCAAGGATAAGGCGAGTGATCGCGCCCATCAAGCGCAAAGGAATAAAGACGCTCTTCCATAGTGACGGAAATCTTTGGGGATTCCTCGACGATCTCATCGAAGCAGGATTTGAAGGAATCAACCCTCTAGAACCTATAGCAGGAATGGACATCGGAGAGGTTAAGGAAAAGTACGGTGACAAGCTCGTCCTCCTCGGCGGAATAGATTGCTCCCATATACTGCCTTTGGGTTCCACTCAAGATGTAGAGAAGGCCGTAATCAAGGCTATCAAGGAAGGCGCTCCAGGTTCCGGTTTCTGCCTCGGTTCAAGCAGCGAGATCCGCACGGGCACCCCGTTGGCGAATGCAGTAGCGATGTTCAGAGCGGCAGCTAAGCACGGTCGATATCCATTGAGACTAGGTTGAAACAGCAACTCATGGCACTAGCATTCCACACCAGCACCGTAGGAGTCTATGTGGATCCAAAACTCTAAAAACCTTGAACTCAGAAGCATTAGGAACAGAAGTGAGGTCCATGGCTAAGCTCAAGCTCGGGATGATAGTCCGACTTGTAAGAGAACCAGATAGAGAGCTAGACAAGGTTCAGGAGCTAGGCTTCCCAACATGCCAAGTCTCATGCTGGGATATGAAACTATACAGCAAGAAGGTTGTGCACAAGCTCAGGTCGGCAGCTCAAAACCGTGACATTGAGATAACGACGATCTGGGCTGGATTGCCCGGTAGGTATGTATGGAACTTTATCGACGGACCCAGCACAATAGGATTAGTCCCGTTGAAGACCAGAAGAATGAGATTGAAAGCGTTGAAGAAAGCATCAGACTTCGCCCGCTTGGTTGAGGTTGAAAGCATAACGACTCATGTAGGTTTCATTCCCGAGAATCCGAAGGAGCCGGTCTACATCTCATTGATCGATTCACTCAAAGAGGCTGCGAAGTTCTGCGCTGAGAATGGTGAGAGCTTCTGGTTCGAGACAGGCCAAGAGACCCCTATCACCCTTCTCAGAACGATCGAGGACATAGGAGCTGAGAACCTCGGAATCAATCTTGACCCGGCGAACCTACTCATGTATGGGAAAGCGAATCCTGTTGACGCGCTAGATGTTTTCGGTCGATATGTCTGCGGAGTACACGCCAAGGACGGCGAGTACCCGACGAATGGGAGGGAACTTGGAAAGGAGAAACCATTAGGCGACGGACGCGTCAACTTCCCAGTTCTGATATCTAAGCTCAAGGCTTTGGGCTACGAGGGAGCCTTAACGATCGAGCGGGAGATAAGCGGTCCACAGCAGATCGAGGACATAAGGAAGGCTAGACTCTTCTTGGAGAGATTGTGCTAACATGGGCGCCAGCGTATGAGATATAAATATCACCTTCGTTTTCTGGGCAGGATAGTTGGATGAAAAGCTTTTTCTCTGAGGCGAAGCAAGGAAATACGTTGAGGCGGTAGCATATGCCACTAGATAGAAGGACGATAGATGAGATTGTTGACGATATGTTGAGGGCTGAGGCTGAGAGGAAACTGGCGCCTGCAGTAACTCTCAGGCATCCTGGTTTCACTATAGATGACGCGTATAGGGTTCAGATGCGCCTGATGGATCGCAAGATAGAAGCCGGAGAGAAAGTGGTAGGCAAGAAGGCTGGATTGACATCCAAGGTTATGCAGGCAAAGAGGGGCACAGATGAGCCTGACTTCGGATTCATCACAGACAAGATGGTCATCCCAGAAGGTGAAAGTGTAGACCTCTCTGAATTGTGTGCCCCAGGCTTTGACGGGGCCGAAATCGCCTTCCTAATGAAAGAGGACCTTAAGGGACCAGGAGTCAATGTCACAACTGCTCTCAGAGCCACCGCCGGAGTCTTCCCGGCAATAGAGATAACAGACAGGCGACTCGAACACCCGAATGGTTTCAACCCGATAGACAGCATAGCGGACAACGGTTCGGCTGGACGGTTCGTTTTCGGAGGGAAGATCACCTCTGTCGAGAACATCGACTTGAGGCTCGTCGGCATGACCCTAGAGTTGAATGGAGACTTGGTGGGAACCGCAGCTGGAGCCGCCGCGTTGGGAAATCCAGCTCAGGTAGTAGCTTGGCTGGCCAACAAGCTGACTGAACTTGGCACAATGTTATACGCTGGAGAAATCGTGGTGACCGGCACCCTAGTAGGTGGGCTTGAGCCTCATCCAGGAGACGTATTCAAAGTAACCTTCGACCGTCTGGGCTCCGTAACCGCTGTCATGGCAAAGTAGTGTCCCGAGCTACACCATATTGTCTCTGCTAGAAGAGATTCCTTCCGCAAGGCGTAATCACATAGAGTCCCAAGTACTGATGGGAAACCCTCAAGCGGCTCTTACGGATATTTGAGATCAGACTGTTGGGTTGAGTATCGATGAAAGTCGGATACGTCCAGTTTGACTCGATCTTCGGCGATAAGGATCGAAACCTGGAGACAATCCTCAAAATGTTGGAGATAGGGGTGGACAAAGGAGCAGAACTTTTGGTTCTCCCAGAGCTCTGTAACACAGGGTATGTGTTCCGGTCACAGGACGAGCTTCGTGAGCTCTCAGAGGATGTGCCCAATGGCAGAACCACAGAAACGCTCACTAGATTCGCAGAGGATTCGAAGCTTTACATCGTCGCAGGCCTCTGTGAGAAGGCTGATGGTGCCTACTACAACTCAGCCATCCTAACTGGTCCTGAAGGCTTCGTAGCGAAGTACAGGAAGGCCCACCTCTATAAAGAGGAGAATCTCTGGTTCTGCAAGGGCAACATACCGTATCAAGTCTACAAAACTTCCAAGGCCAGAATTGGGATGATGCTCTGCTTCGACTGGTTCTTCCCTGAGGTAGTCCGGATACTAGCGTTGAAGGGAGCACAGGTAATTTGCCATCCCTCAAACCTGATATTACCCTACTGCCAAACCGCCCTGCTAGGAGCGGCTGTTCAGAATAGAGTTTTCATAATAACAGCCAATCGCATAGGCAATGAGCGCGGCGTCGAGTTTACGGGGATGAGCCAGATAGTTGATCCTGATATGAGTGCTCTAGCAAAGAGCGAGAAGGACGAGGATGTCAAGGTCGTCGAGATCGATCCGAAGGCTGCGGATTCCAAGAGAATCAACAAGTACAACGACCTCTGGCTGGACCGAAGGGTCGACCTATACAACCCATTGCTGGAGTGAGAGACGAATATATTAGAAATCTCTGATTTCTTTGTTGTGGCAGATTCGTATGTCGATCATCACATTACTCACTGATTTCGGATTAAGAGACCCATACGTGGCGGAGATGAAAGCCGTAATCCTCAGAATAAGTCCAGACGCTAAGATAGTCGATATAAGCCATGAGGTCAAGAAGTTCGACGTTAGGATGGGCGCCTTCATCCTCGAACAGGCAGCAAGATATTTCCCAGATGGAACCGTTCACGTAGCCGTCGTCGACCCAGGAGTCGGAATGGAGAGGCGTCCCATAATAGTCGAGACGAACCGCAAGTTATATGTAGGTCCAGACAATGGGCTGCTGATGCTTGCAGCTCTCAAGGATGATGTGCGTTCCATCCACAAGATCACCAATCCTAGATACATGCTGGAGAAAGTCTCACGAACGTTTCATGGACGCGACATATTCAGCTGCGCAGCAGCCCACTTGGCGAACGGTGTTCCGCCAGCCGATTTCGGCCCAAAGATTGACAACCCTGTCGTGCCGGGCTTTGCAGAGCCAGAATTCGTTGCAGACGAGATAGTTGGCGAGGTGGTCCATATCGACGGCTTCGGCAACATCATCACCAATATCTCGCTGGATGACCTCGGGAAGATGGGTTTAGAGGAGGAAGGTGAAATCACGATCAATCTCAACGGTAAAATGATGACGTTGAGGCTCTGCTTGGCTTATGGGGAAGTATCGGCAGGCGATCCCCTCTCGATAATCGGGAGCAGCGAATTCCTTGAGGTGGCGGTAAACCAAGGAAACGCAGCTCAAGAGCTTAATGTGGAGACCGGCGACCCTGTTCGTGTAAAGGCTTCTCGCTGATGTGAAAGGTCTTTCCCTCACAAGGTTTGTCTCCCAACAATACCGTTCCTTGGGAAAGAGAAGACTTATTGTTGAACAAACACTTATGAGATCGTGTTGGTCCAGATATTGTGTGGGCGTAAACAGATCGGTTCGCCCATTTGCGAGTAGGTGGCGTGATTGTCCCTGAAGGAAGCAATGCTTTATGATAAGCTCTCAGACAACCAAGTCAAGTGCAACCTATGCGGTAGAAGATGTTTGATCCGAGAGGATGCCCTTGGCTTCTGTAGAGTCAGGAAGAACGCATCAGGGAAACTCTACTCTTTGAACTACGCCAAGCTCTGCTCCGCCAATGCTGACCCGATCGGTAAGAAGCCGCTCTCACATTTCCATCCGGGATCTTCGGTGATGTCGATCGCGACTGTGGGATGCAACTTGCGCTGTATGTTCTGTGACAACTGGAGCATAAGCCAGGAGAAGGAGATATCCGGGAGGAATTTCCCCCCTGAGGAGATCGTCAGACTTGCTAAAAACTACGGCTGCCAAGGGATAAGCTACACATACACCGAGCCTACGATCTTCTTTGAATACGCTTTCGACACAGCAGTGTTAGCCCACGAGGAGGGGCTTTTCAACACTTTTGTCACAAACGGGTATATGACACCTGAAGCGGTGAAGATGATAAGTCCGCACTTGGACGCTGCAACGGTTGACTTCAAGGGCGGAGGAGACCCGGAGTTCTACAAGAAGTTTTCAGCCGTCCCATCAGTCGAGCCCATCTACGAGTCACTGAAGGAAATGAAGAGACATAACATCCATGTCGAGATCACCAACCTTATTGTGCCTGACATCGGCGACTCCATGCAGAGAATTCACGAGCTCGCGGCATGGATCAAGGAGAACTTGGGCGTAGATACACCATTGCACCTTCTCAGGTTCCACCCAAACTATAAGTTGGACGACATCAGATCCACCGAACTCAAGAAGCTTGAGGAGGCATATGAGACGGCCCGTGGCATAGGGCTGAACTATGTATACCTCGGGAACGTCCCAAGCCATAGGTATGAGAACACCTACTGTCCGAACTGTCAGGCGCTTCTGGTAAGGCGCTTCAGCTTCGACATAATCAAATGGAACATAACCGACAACACTCTATGTCCGAGTTGTGGGCACAAAATCCCGATTGTAGGCAATTTCCATCAGAGTGGCTTCTCACTTCCATACCCCATAATCTAGATCGGACTCGCCTTACACTTCCCCAACGATAAGACTGAGGATGTTGCATGCTAGAAATGGGATACGCAAGCACTGTGACATGCTGAATGGCAGGCGGAGTGGCATGCTGAATGGCATGCTGAGTGACAGGCGCTGTGCACACAAGCGCTGTGACAGGCATCGTGAACACATGCACTGTGACATGCGTCGTGTTCTACGCAGGCTGAATAGCAGCTTTCCTTGATCCCAATGGCTGCCTCGGCTGTTTCCACTATTGTTCTCGTGGTGTCTTCTATCGCTTTCACTGTTTGGGCGCTCATTGATTCCACCGCTGATACGAAGTTATCTGCATATTTCTCAACGGATACAACAAATCCGTCTGCCGTCTTTTCAGTCGGGGTAACTATGGGAACGGGTTTTTCTTCCCAACTCTCCTTCGGAACCACGACCGTCGTGTCTTGAGGCTTTTCCCCTGGTTTGGACGGTCTGAAGACGGTTCTAGTCCTTCTCTGATAGTCATCGTGAAGAATGAGCCAATAGTAATACCACCACCAGTAACTCAACCGATCCTCAACGGTTTCTCTTCTCTCGATCTCCGTCCAGTGATCCTCGACGACCTTGTGATAAGTCTCGCGAGTTTCCTTTGGATCTGCATTCCACATCTTCTGATTCAAGTCAGTCGTTACAGCTCTTAGTATAGCTCGAGTTTCCTCCGGGTCTAATGTGCCGTCGTCTCTTATTGATTCAACAAACGCAATCTCGTATTTCTGAAGTTTCTCTTTCTGCTCTGTATACTTGTCTAGCACAACTTCGTATCTGACTGGCTCCTGAGAAGCTATCTTTATGATTCCTTCTTCGGCTAGACCTAAGGCGATCAATGTGATCACTTTCCCGCTTGAAGAGATGTAGAGCGCAGCTTCCACGGGTGTTAGCGTGGGGACTTTCTTTGGTATTTCGAAAGTCTCTATTTCTATTTCTGGAGCTCTGTATCCTGCCTCCCACTTCTCTCTCAACTTTCTTTTTCTCGATCTTTTCCTTTCGGTTGCTATGACCGCTATGCAAAGCAGCGCAATAAGAGCCGCTGCAAATATAGCCACGTATATGCTGGGTTCTACCTCTCCGCTTGGTGGCGTGATCGGTTCGAATGTGAAGTACTCTTCAGGAATGAAGACCTCAAAGACGAAGTGATAGTTCTCACCTAGGTTTGTTTTCGATATGTAGATTGATAGCCAGTGTTTCCCTGTTTGCTCATCTATCGTTGGGTAGTATACCCACCTTTCAAACTCCTCTTTCTTTTCAAGGTCGGCTCCCAAGCCGATGCTATCGATCAGTTCCTGTGTTATATGCTCTGGCTCTGTTATGTTAGAAGTCAGTTCTATCGGAAGTATCAACATAACGGTCTGATTTTGGATAGGTAGACTCCATTGGAATGGGGCCCAAGCGAATATTTCGTAGGTCCTGCTGTCCAACGTTTCCTGCTGGACCATGCTTCTGTCCACGAAATAGTTGATGTAGAGCGCATATTCCTCACCTGTTTCGGTTGTTATGCCAAATTCAGGGCTATAGAAGCCAGTTCTCAGCTCTATCATATCTACTTCGTATCTTGATGTGCCTCTCATCAGGTATGCGTCATTAATCTGATGTTGCTCTTCGAAAGGTCCTATCTCAGTTATTTTGTCTCTTGACTCGTGCTCTGTGAACATCAGTGAATATCTGACGTCCATCTTACCATCAGACCGTAGTGCTACCTGTACCGTGACGTTGTTAATCGTAACTGGATACTGAGCAGCTACAATGGAAGATGCTAAGGAAATTAGAAATACAGAGAGTACAATCGCTATGAAAAGTCCTCTTTTCCTCATTTTTCTACCTCCAGTATGTCTGGACTGCGGCTTGAAGATTGTCGGCTATGCTGTCGAAGAATTCTTTTATGTTCTCATCGCATAACTCGCCTTTCTCTTCGTCTAAGAACGGAGACAGATTTTTGGTCAAGTCCTCGGGGTTGTCTAAGGTTTTCCTCGGGATTGCGTCGAGAGTTTGTAACAGTTCTTCGAACTTCGGAATCGTTTGGGGAGTTTCTATCTGCAGCTCACGCAAAGATGCGTATCTGTCTTGTTCGTCTTTTAGGGCGTCGACGCTCTTCCTCAGCCGCTTAATTCCTCTGTCAATACCGATCAATTTGCCGATGATTTTGGTTAGTACGTCAAGACTGCCTTCCAGCATTTTCTTTCGTTCTAATAGACGTGAGATCTCGGGAAAGTGGATTTCAATGAGTTCATCGCTGTAGCCCTCTGCTTTCACATGCGTTCCGTCCATCAACTCTTCCACAAATCTTAGAATCCCCTCTCCAACAACTATTGTCTCTTGGTTGGTTCTGTTGTAGATGTGTTCATGTCTAATCTCCGCTATTCTCAGGGTTATCTCATTCCATCTCTGTTCTGCCGTTACCTTCTCTCGTCTCCATTCCTCTTTTTTCTCTTGCCACATCTTCCGTACGTCGTCGATTTCCACTGTGAGATCATCAATCTCCCTCTGCAAATTCTCTATTTGATACTCAAGTTCCCTAATCCTCCCTCTGTTTTTCCATCTTCCGAGGAAAACATCGGAGAGTCTACGTACTTCCTGCCGGAGCGGTTTCGCTTCTGCAACCAGTTTTCCCTTTTCTTCTTTTAGTGCCTCCTCCTTTTGGTCTAGTTCAGGGTTCAGTTTGCGAATACTCTCTGTTTCTTCAGTCAGGTCCGCATGGACTTCGTCGCGTTGTCTTTCTAGCTCATCCATGTCTTCTTGAAAGCTCTTCAGTTTGTCTTCCATTCGTCTCCTTTGCGTTTGGATTCTATAGTCAATATCATCTTTCAGTTTTCCTGAGAGGTTCGGGAGATTGTCCTTAAGTCTGTTCTGCAACTCCCTCTTCTTTTCATCCAAGCTTCCCAAGTTCTCTCTGTAAATAGTCGAGACTTGATCCTTACACCCATCGAATTTCTTCCGCTGCTCTATCAGTCTTAAGGATAGGCCGTCCAAGATATTGTCCAGCCTTCTCAGCGTCAATGTCCTAGTCGTCATCCTTTCCCAACTCCCCACACTCTTCCTTTCAGGGATCTCTGAATCTTCCATTTTGTGAGTTCTAGTTTTCCACAACTCGGTTTCGGTATCTCATCAAAGTTCTCAACAGCGTCCCAATAGAGGGGACAGGCGCCTCCACATACGTCAACGATTTCACAGTCTCTACAGACCGGCGGCACGAATCGCTTCTCTCGCCAATATCGGGAAATCCTTTTCTTCCAAACCTCATCGAAACTCTCGGTGAGGAGATTTCCGACTCCTTTCTCGAAGCTACTGCAAGGCAAGATGTTGCCCGTCGGATCTACCGAGAGGAGTCCATGGCATGCGGCGCAGGACTTTGAGCCCAAACCATAAGCCACTGGGTTGAAAAGACAGTACGGCATGGGAGAATACCAGACAAATCTTATTCCCCTTCGCTTGGAATATTCAACTATGTCTGGTAGTAAGTCTGCCACTTCTTTGTACGTTACCTGGGTGTCTGTCTTCAATGCCTTCCCTGTTTGGATCACCATGTTTGCGCTGAAGTATTCATTCTGAAGTTCATCAGCAAGAAAGTCAACCAGCTGCAGAATATGGTTCTTGTTAATGTTGCAGATAGTGGTATTGGTGTGAGTGTGAATCCCTGCACTCTTCAGATTCTTTATTCCTTCAACAGTTTTGTCGAAGGAACCAAGTGTTTTGGTTATTGCATCGTGTATCTCAGCCGTACCGGCTTCAAGACTTACCTGAGCTGAATCTAAGCCCGCTCTTTTCAGCTTCAGAACATAGTTCTCACTTGAACATCTTATGCCATTTGTGATGAGATTCACCCTCATCCCTTGATCTCTTTCTTTGAGCGACTTCGCATACTCTATGAGCTCAGGCAGATCATTCCTGAGAGTTGGCTCACCTCCTGTGAAGCTAAGAGAAGGACAATGTGCTTCATGAAAGATTTTCCAGATTATTCTGCAGAGACTTTCAGTATCAAGCTCCTCTGAATTTCTGGAACCGGCATCTGCATAGCAGAACATACACCTGTTTTGACATCTGTAAGTCGCTGCGATTTCTGAAAGCACTGGATACTTCAATTCATGGCTTCCAAAGGGTGTTGTCGTGATCTGTGGCGTACAGTCTGGACAGTAATCCCGTCTGAGTATGGAGCAAATCGCATTCAGGAGTTTTATCGCATCTTCTTCAACTTTTCTTGGAGATACATCAAATCTCTGAGAGATGTCCTTGACTACTTCGTTTACATCATCTCCTCTATAGAGTCTTGAAAGCATCGTTGTTGCAGTTTCGTTCAGATGGTGTACTCTGTTCGGTCTCAGGATAAGACATCGGTCTTCTTCTCTTATCCATATGTAACGTTTGGTGCTCGTAACTATCTCTCTGACGTTCTGCTCCAACTCTGTGCCATACAATTCCTGTTTATCCCGGATTGTTTCCATTTGTCCGCTCACCCTATTATTGTCCTTTAGAGAGAATAGGAGATTCCTGCTTAGAGGAAGGATGATCGCGAGAAAAGATGATCTATCGCTGTCATTGTCGTCGTCCCCAAAGGTAATAGCCAACAGCAATACCGAGTATTGTACCGACGCCGATCCAGAATATCCATCGGAAAGCCATCGAAACTATGTATATGAAAGTTGCCGCCATCAATAGAATAACGAGCATTATCACAAAACTGCGCAAGAGATTCATTCTTAGTTCCTTCAACGTTTGCGTCGATACTCTGGGAAGATGTAGACATCCCTCCCGAACTCTCCAGCTTCTTCGAACTGGAGTTCGCATGAACCCTTTCTACTGAGCTGGTCGAGTATTCTCCTGGCCTTTTTCACAGGCATTCCCATCTCAGAGGAAACGTCGTTGACCGTGATTCTTCCTTCGTGTCTTTTCGCCAGTCTTATTATTTGACTTTCATAAGATTCCAGCGGCATGGGTTCTTGAATTATCTGCCAAGCGACGAAAGCAAAGCCGCCGCCCATAATGAGCATTAGGAAGCCTGTGATCGCTCTGGTGGGATTGTATGCGGCTGCGATCATCCATACTATGCCAAAGAAAAGTGATAGTATCGCTGCAATGAATAGAACTATTCTTATGGGTCGCATTGTTCCTCTCCTCAAAAAAGAGGAGGGTGTTGAGAGTCTACTCCTTCTTTTCGACCGATTTCTTGAGTTTTTCCAATTCCTCTTCGACAGAAGCTCCGGTTTCCAGTTCTTCTAGTTCTCTGTCTATGCTGCCCTTGATTTCAACGTCAAAGACGGTTCCTGTAATAGCCAAGTCCTCGAGACCCTCGGCGAGTGCCTCTTCCTTCTCTATCTTGTCCACTGCTGCAGCGGCTGAAGCCTGTAGACCATTCCATTTCTCACCAACTCCCGATAGAGTTTCGTAGATCTGCCTCCGACCTCTAGCTGCCTCCCATCTAGCAATATAGGCGGCTCTGTTCACTCTGAAGCTCTGTATCTCATCAGCAGCCTTGTCTCTCGCTTCCTCTAGCTTGGCTATCTCCAACTCCTGTCGCCCCATCAGTCTATCTACTTGTTCAAGTTCTGCCTGCCACCTAATCTTGTCCTGTAGAGCCTTCTTGGCGAGCTCCTCGTTTCCATGTTGGAGTGCTGCTTCAGCTTGTCGCTCGCGTTTGAGTGTTAACCTCTTTATGCTGTCTCTTCTCTGTTTTAGTCTTGCCTGTCCAGCTTTTGCTCTTGAAAGTCCCAGCACTAAATCGTTGTAGCCGCCTCTGAGGGTCTCATGCATCAGGTCGAATACCTCTTCTGGATCGAGCGTTTTGTTCAGTATAGCGTTTATCTTCGCTTCTATCGATGTTCGCAGTTTTGCTAATAGGCCCACTTCCTCTCTTTTCCTCCTTCTCCAAATGCAACTAACTAATCTACTCTCAAGACTAGATATAAAGTTGTCTTAAGGAGTGGAAAGTGCTCTTGTTGCCTGAAGATATTATAATAGACAGCAGATAAGATCCCGCCACGCAGAGGCTTAATAAGGTGCCTTCCACTCCAGTCTATCTCGATCCTGATGTGGCGAGTGCTAAGAACAGATGCCATGGCTGTGTTAGAGGACAAGAAGGCCCGTGCCAGTCTGGCAAGATACTTCGCCGTCATGCAGGACGATAGACCAGCGAAGTTCATTATCGCGAAGAAGCTTCCCGCTGAATTTTGTGAGGAACAGTCTCTTTCACAGCTATGGCAGACGCACGACAGGTTGACAGATGAGTTCTATCGCCTTCAAGGTGACATTGATACTTGCGAGGGAAGCTTAGACGAGATGGAGGAGCCTGATAAATCCTACTTGGACCTAAAGATCGAGATAGCTGACCGTATACTTGAGCGTTGCCACTTCTGCACGAGGAGATGCGGAGTCAACCGTCAGGATGGCGAGCTCGGGTACTGTAGATGCGGTTCACAGATTTCTGTCTCATCGATGTTCAGGCACATGGGTGAGGAGCCCGAACTCGTCCCATCCGGCACAATATTCACTTTGGGTTGCACTCTGCGTTGCCTTCATTGTCAGAACTGGACGATCTCCCAGTGGGTTGAGGATGGAGAGGTCTATTCTACAAAGCGTCTTGCTTTATCTGTCGAAAGGCTGAGGAAGGATGGCTGTCGGAACGTAAACCTTGTAGGGGGAGAGCCAACTCCTTGGCTTCAGCAATGGCTTGAGGCTTTCAAGAATGTGAACGTGAATGTTCCTGTGGTTTGGAACTCAAACTCTTACTACAGCGATGAGACGGCCAAGCTCCTAGCTGGGTTCGCGGATGTCTACCTTCTAGACTTCAAGTACGGTTCCAACGAGTGCGCGAAGAGAATATCTGACGCGCCCCTCTATTGGGATGTCTGTACAAGAAATCATCTATACGGCAAGCAGTATGGCGAATTGATAACCCGCGTACTCGTCTTGCCTGAGCATCTGGAATGTTGCACCAAAGTGCTCCTGAACTGGATGGCTCGGAACTTGGGCAAAGACGTTAGAACAAACGTGATGTTCCAGTATAGACCCGAATGGAGGGCTCAAGAGGTCCCTGAGCTCAGCAGAAGATTGACGAGAAGCGAGATGGAGAGATCTATGGAACTCGCGAGAGAGGCCGGCTTAGCCAACTTCATCACCTGAAGCGCAAGGGTTCATAGTTGCTCCAATAGAAACCTCGGGGTAGTGAGATATCTCAGCATAATATGTTCTCAGAATCCTGATCTGACTTCCAGGCATTGGGATTCTATCGGGGGAGCATTCTGCCTCAAAAGCGGTGCTGCTATATGAATTAGCCCTTTGAGTAGAAAGGTTATTAAGACTCTATACGCGACTTATTTGTTCTCAAAATCTAGGGAGCACTTGTTCAGGGATGGCTGAGAGGAACTTTAACCCGGCACCTCTGGGATTGATGGGATTCGGCTTCACAACCATACTGCTAAACCTTGTTAATGCCGACTTACTGGGCGCGGATGCGCTCGGCGTAGTTCTTCCGATGGGAATCTTCTACGGGGGATTGGCCCAGCTAATCGCTGGACTGCTCGAAGCCAAGCAGGGCAATACATTCGGGGCTACAGCCTTCTCATCGTACGGGCTCTTCTGGTTGTCCTTCGTCGCTTTGCACTTCCTCCCAGCATTGGGGCTGTCAAGCGCGGCTTCTCCGATGTCGATCGCGGCTTACCTGATAATCTGGGGCTTGTTCACAGCACTGATGAGCATTGCTACCTTCAAAGCGAATAGAGCGTTGCAGGTGGTGTTCATAAGTCTGTCTCTTCTTTTCTTCATCTTGGCTGCAGGAGACCTGACCGGTTTCGCCCCGATAAGGGTTCTTGGCGGCTACGAGGGAATCTTCTGCGGTTCGAGCGCGGTTTACCTTGCAGTAGCTGAAATACTGAACGAGACATATGGGAAAACGATTCTACCTATAGGTCCAGTTAAGGTTACAGAGTGATAGCTTCGTTGCATATCAAGCTGCGATAGAATCGCTAGAAACTAAGGAAACTAATCCTAACCACAGGCTGCTTCTCTCTTTTTATGATGGCAAAACGCCTTTATGTGAGTGGTGTTCTCTAAGTCTCAATTCCTCCTTGGTCCCAAATGGGAGTCACCACGATGCAAGAGTACGACGACGTATCAGTTGAACGGTGTGGTCTTGAATCCTCCCTTGAAGAAGTCGAGAAGGCTCTTGAGAGATGCTTAGACCGTATCGGCGGAATCTCTACCTTCATAGAAGAGGGTGATACTGTAGCTATAAAGCCGAATCTAGTCGCGAATCCTGAGGATTATCCCTACGCATTCCATAAGGGTGCCAACTGCTTCGCTACGGACCGAAGGGTTGTCTTTGCTTTGGTTGATCTCTGCCGTCAGGTGGGAGCGGCTGACATTGCCGTCGTGGAGACTCTTGAGCCAAGCTTTGGAGACAAGTACGCAGTCTACAGCTATAGAGACCTAGCTCAGAAATTTGAGGTCAGCCTCATAGACTTGAACATCGGCCCCCACAAGCAGCTGCGAATCCCAAAACCATACTACCTCCAGAGCGTCCGCATAAGCGAGGCCCTATTCAGTTACGATAAGACGATAAATGTGCCACAGCTCAAGGTTCATGCATCGGCTGGCTTCTCGCTCGGTCTCAAGAACTTGATGGGTTTGACACCAGCTACGGACAGGGGACCCTTCCACGAGAAAGATCCGAATCTTAGCAATACTCTTCCTTACGCCATCGTCGACCTTAACACGGTATATAAGGCTCAGCTGACTGTGATTGATGGGCTCCTAGCCGCGGACAAGACTGAGCATTGGGGGAGTATCCCAGTTCAGATGGATCTGCTATTGGCAGGAGCGAACGTCGTGGCAACGGACACTGTAGGCGTATCCGTGATGGGGTTTGATCCGGTAACGGACTTCCCAAATCAACCCTTCCTACTGAGTAGGAGCCAACTGAATCTAGCGAAGGAGCGGGGATTAGGCGAGAACAGATTGGAGGAGATCCATGTTAGAGGGGGGCGGATCGAGGATGTGCGGAAGCAGTTCAGTGTCGATGTTGAACGGCGGAGGAGTTACCGTCCTGGAAGGCGGCGGACAAGCCAACAGTAAGAGAGATGACCTAGTGATTACGATTCCATAGTTTGACGGGTTGTTGTTTATGAAGGAGAGGCGGATCACCGCGAAAGAGGTTGAGCATGTCGCTCGGTTGGCACATGTGGAGCTATCGGATGATGAGAAGAGGCTCTTCACTGAGCAGTTCAATGAAATCCTCGACTACTTCGAGAAGATCGATGAAGCAGACATAGAAGATGTTCCACCGACCTACCATGTTCTAGACCTGGTCAACGTCTACAGGAAAGACCAAGCCAGAGAATCCATGAGTAAAACGGATGCTCTTCGAAACGCACCGAAGAAGGAGAAAGGCTTCTTCAAAGCTCCAAGAATGGCCTAGAAGAGAGGTGCAATAACCAGTTGAAACCCTACGAGAGGACAGCCGGGGAAGTCATAGCGAGGATAAAGAGCCAAGATTTGATGGCCGAAGAGTATATCACATCCATTCTGCAGAGGCAACGAGAAGTAGATGAGTCGGTCAACGCCTACATCACTGTTACAGGTGAAGATGCGCTAAAGGCGGCTAGATTCATCGATAAGAAGGCATCCAAGGCTGAAAACATGGGAAGACTTGCCGGTGTAGCCATAGGCGTTAAGGACAACATGTGTACGAAGGGAATCCGGACTACATGCGCCTCAAAGATGCTCGAGAGATTTGTCCCACCATACAACGCAACGGTCATAGAGAAGATGATGCATGAAGGCGCCATAATAATCGGAAAGACGAACATGGACGAGTTTGCCATGGGAACCTCAACCGAGACAAGCTACTTCGGCACTGCACACAATCCATGGAACCTCACAAGGGTTCCCGGAGGCTCCTCAGGCGGAAGCGCAGCCGCCCTCATAGCTGAAGAAGCTACTTTGGCTTTAGGCTCAGACACGGGAGGTTCAGTCAGGTGTCCAGCGAGCTACTGCTCGATCGTCGGCTTCAAACCGACATACGGTCTTGTAAGCCGTTATGGCTTAATCGCCTATGCGAACAGCCTCGAGCAGATAGGCCCTATGGCAACCAATGTTTATGACTGTGCCCTGCTCCTCACCGTGATAAGCGGATATGACCCGCTGGATAGTACATCTGCGAACCTGCCGAGAAAGGATTACACGACATACGTGGAGGATGATGTCAAAGGATTGCGCATAGGGGTACCCATTGAGTTCTTTGGCGAAGGGACGGACGAGATCGTTGGAAAGACCGTCTGGGATGCGATCCAAAGATTCGAGGCTTTGGACGCCTCTTATGAGGAGTTTTCCCTGCCAAGCCTCAAGTTTTCTCTAGCTGCTTACTACATAATCGCGATGTCAGAGGCAAGCTCCAACCTTGCAAGATATGATGGGTTGCGTTATGGACATCGGATCGCCAAGGATGGATCTGACTGGCCGACTGTTTACTCGAAGGACAGAAAGGGCGGGTTTGGTTCCGAGGTGAGGAGGAGGGTAATGCTCGGAACCTACGCGTTATCGGCCGGATACTATAACCGATACTATCTTAAGGCGCTCAAGATCAGGACGCTGATTCGGAGAGAGTTCGAGGCGGCGTTTGAGAAGTTCGATGTGCTGATGGGGCCTACGATGCCGATTCCGCCCTTCAAGATTGGTGAGAAAATCCAAGACCCGCTGGCCTTGTACATGTGTGACGTGCTGACCGCTCCAGCTAACCTCACAGGATACCCAGCGATCTCCATCCCATGTGGATTCAGCAGTGGACTGCCCATAGGGCTTCAGATAATGGGGAAACCCTTC
>Ga0224501_10000752_pt1 | contig 25140 bp, 27 predicted proteins | sample SF_Oct11_sed_USG_4_FD_169105 | JGI IMG/M metagenome (GOLD analysis project Ga0224501, IMG submission 169105) | Sediment microbial communities from San Francisco Bay, California, United States - SF_Oct11_sed_USGS_8_1 | ecosystem: Environmental > Aquatic > Marine > Sediment | place: USA... | reverse complement strand
TACCCCTTTATGATAAAGCTCCAAACACAACGGAAGGGATCAGTCAAGACTCTATCAGACCTCATGACGCCTTCCTCAGTGTCATATTCAATGCTTCCCGATTCAAAACTTGGAAAGATAAAGGGATATCTTAGAGCGATGCTCTCCAATTTCTCACGGTGAATGTTCCATAAAGGCCACATCGCGGTTATGCGGCAAGGTATATACTCCGGCTTTCCAAACTCTACAGCTCTAAGATAGTTTTCCCTTTCTGATAAGAGGGGCTTTCTAGCCATGATCTTCTCTCCAGAGCTGTACATCTCTTTTCCCAGGAGTTGCCTAGCTATCAGCTGTCAGTATTAATATGATGCACGTTTCTGGCGGATTACGTCAACATGCAAGGGGCAGGTCGTGTAGGCTAACTCGTAGAGGAACTATAGTGGACGAACTTGACGGTAGCAGACACCTTCATATCACAAACCATCTGTCAAAACGTCTCTAGAAACAAGAATACTGCATTACTGGTTTCTTCCTTATCACTTTCTAGAAGGGATATTGTCACCTTTCCTGGCAGTCCCTGCTCCTCTTGGGACTCAGTTGCTTAGTCATGTGATACTCGGTCTCGTAGTTCTCAAAACCCAGCAATGTCAGAACCATAACGAGTTCCCTCTTCTGCTCATCCATCTTGCTTATGGCTATGTTCAAAACTCTCCTTAAGACTTTCCAACCGACCCCGCACTGATTGAGGTACAGATGCAACCTTCAAGAACAGGCAAGCTGAATCTGATCTCTAGTCAAAAGTGTTCTAGGATTCCCTAGCTAGCTTCACAGACCTGATGCTTGAAAGCGACGGACCATCGCCTCTCTCGAAGGTTTTTTCTTGGAATGGAGCTCATTTCCAAGCCTGTTCAATAAGCAGACTTCGGACTAACAGCTGTTCGGGAGTCAATACGCACGGTAAATACACGCTAGACAGACGCTAGATCAGCAACAAGGCAAAGCCAGCTAGCTAGACAAAGAAGAAGTAGTAGGGACAATTCGATGGAGAGAGGACTACTACTTCTAGAAGCGGCTAGCTAGCTATCGAATTTAGGGGTAGAAACGAACCGTAGCTTTGCAGGAATATACTAGGGGGTAGGGGTAGTGCTTTTACGAGTGAAATCTTTCCAAACAGCGTCCCAAAATGGGCATAATCCCGTCTACCGAGCTCAAGCAAAAAAGTTTAATGCGAAACAGAATATCCTGTTCCAGTTTCGTTGACTCAGGAAGGAGTAGACGTGACCAGCCTCATCTTGGACCTGGCGAAGAGAAGGAGAACCGTCCGAACCTTCTCATCAACCCCAGTAGACCTAGAATATGTCTTTGCAGCCTTAGAAGCCGCCTGCCAAGCCCCATCTGGCGCAAATTCGCAGCCATGGAGATTCATCATAATTACAGACCCGCAAATCAAGATGAGGATAAGAAAGGTCTGCGAACACGTTGAGAAGCAGTTCTACTCTGCAATGAAAGGTGAACTGAAGGACTGGCTTCTCTCAAGGGGTCTTAGCTGGAGAAAGCCATTCCTAGAAGATGCCCCCATACTAGTTCTTGTACTTTCACAGACAAAGGCACCCTATTCTTCAGAGTCCGTGTGGCTGGCTATAGGCTATATTCTGCTTGCCCTGGAGGAGCTCGGCTTAGGAACCGTAACAGCTAGCTAGCTAGCGAAGTTTTCTCTTCTTGATATCTTCTATGTATCGTGATATTCCTAGACTACGAGCTAGCTCAGCTACAGGATTGGACATATCTTGTTCTGGTTCAAGATTGAAACCCGCTATTAGCTGATAATCTATGGCATACAGTTCATTCTCTAGAGGATATAGAAATGTCTTTAAATTATCATTTTCAACTATCATTCCTAATGCCTTTGAATTATCTTCAAGTATTTCTCTAGCTTTGCATGAACCAAAGAATGAGGAAGGAAATCCTTTGAGCTCTTCAACAAACTCTGGTAGTTTCTCAATAAAGCTTCCTACATCTAATATGTGAATTACTTCTTCCTCTGAAGTTTCCTCTCGGACAAGAGCTTTCATTAGAGAGTTAAACCAATCAACAAATCTTTGACTTACATAGAATACCTCTTCTGATAGCTGGCTAGCTGATAGTTTGTAAAACAATCCTTGTTCTATTGCTGACTTCACACTCTTAACTAGCCTCTCTATTGTCATTGGAGGGAAGTATCTCCTATCCTCTGGATGCTCTTGAGGAGTGATATGAGCTGAGATCTCTCCCTTCTTAGAGACAACTGTAATATGGGAATTATCTTTTGGTATACCATAAACTAAACCATTCTTACATGGACTCATAAACCAAACTCCAATCTCTTCTCCAGTAGGAGAAAGGATGATTAGCTTCTCTCTCTTCTTATTCTTCATCTGATTTGCAGCTCATTAGCTAGAAATCCTCAATCATATAAAAAGAGACCTCCAAAGTAATTCCTCTCTACTCTCTCTGTTCTCCACCTTCCTCTAGGATCTCAAGATTCCTAAGTCTTCTACACTACCTAACCCTAGATCAGACCCCATTTAGGCTTAAGCTTACTAACGTATGGAATATATCCGAATTGACGAGATGATTCTGGAATATAATGGGCCCTCTGAAGCTCCCTTTGCTCTTTCTTGTGCAGCCCAAGGGAGACTAGTAGGCTGAGAGGCTTGGCAAGAACCTTTTGGAAATGCCATTCTGTAAGAGATTCTCATCGTCTCATGTTCTACATCATGTACATTCTCTAGGTTCTGTATGCGCGCTCTATGATTTCGAGTTCGTCTTCGCTGATTCTCCAGCCCACAGATCCACAGTCCTCCTCGACTTGGCTGACATTGCTGACGCCGAATATCGGTACGACTAAAGGTTTGGCTACCAGCCAGTTTATAGCCACTTGGCCAGGAGTTTTCCCGTGCGCTTCTCCAATCTCCTTCAGTTTGTCTGCAAGTTCTAGGCCCTTTTCGAGACTCCGACGTCGAAAGAGTGGATCTCTCGTTCTCCAGTGTCCATCGGGAATCTCTGTGCCTTCGCCAAACCTCCCAGTAAGCAGACCTCTAGCTAATGGGCTATACGCGATTATGGTGATGTTCTCATTCTTGCAGTATGGGAGAACTTCGGTCTCGATATCTCTCTCTAAGAGATTGTATTTGACCTCGTTCGCAACGATCTCATGTTTGGAGAGAGCCTCTTGGGCTTCATTGATAAGAGGTGCATCGAAGTTGCTCACCCCTATATGTCGAACTTTTCCTTTGTCGACAAGTTCTTCCATAGCCCTCATAGTTTCCTTCAAAGTGACTTGTGGATTAGGGTGATGAACCAAGTACAAATCAATCACATCTACCTGCAGTCTTCTCAAGCTCCCTTCAGCCGCCTTCAGAACATCCTCGTATCTAAGATGGTCTCGCGCGACCTTCGTCTTTACTACAACATCGTCTCTTCTATCACTGATGACCTTGCCTATCAGCTCCTCTGACCGCCCGTCCTTGTATACTTCAGCAGTATCTATCAAGGTTATTCCAAGATCAAGCGCCCTTCTTATCGCCTCTGGGGACTCCTCTGTCAATCCGCTTCGGAAAGCCGTGCCCAATCCAATAGAAGAGACTTCCAATCCGCTCTTACCTAGCTTCTTATGCTCCAAAGCCCAGCTCCCTTCAGGATTCTGATAGAGTACACCGAATATAAGCTCTTTCCCGTCACGTGTTTGGGTCTTATGGATCTTACCGAGGGTCCTCTTTGATCAGTGAATGGCAGCTGACCTATAAAGGAGCTCCAACGGGTTCTGAGTTAGTCCATTAGAAGTCCGCCATTTACGTCTATGGTTGCTCCAGTTATGTAGTTAGCGCCTTCTGAGACCAAGAACAGTACGGTTTCTGCCACTTCATCGGGCGCTCCAAACCGGCCTAGAGGAACCTGTCTCAGGAGTGATTCCCTGATCTGCTTCGGCCAGTCCTTCATCATGTCAGTTTCGATTAACGCAGGGGCGACAGCGTTAACGTTGATGTTGTACTGGGCTAGTTGCTTAGCCAGCGACTTAGTAAGGCAGATCACCCCAGCCTTGGATGCTGCATAGTGGGCACCAGCATAGATGCCCCCAACCTTTCCGGCTAGAGAGGCGATATTCACTATCTTTCCTGATCGTTGCTTAATCATGAACTTCATCGCTGCTTGGGAGCACAGGAAGACTCCTTTGAGATTCACATCCATCATCTTGTCCCATTCATCCTCTGTCATATCAATAAGAGGAACTGAAGAGAAAATCCCAGCATTGTTCACCAAAATGTCTATCTTCGTGAAGTTCTTGATGACCGTCTCAACCATTCGGACAACCTCAGTCTTATCGGATATATCAGCTTCAACTGGTAAGGCCTCACAACCAATCGACCTTATGTCGCCAGCTGTTTCTTTCGCTGATTGGAGATCCACATCGTTGACCACCACATTCGCCCCTTCCTTTGCAAGAAGGATAGCTGCGGCTTTCCCAATTCCACGACCAGCCCCCGTCACAAGAGCTACCTTACCTTTGAGTTTCATCATGGCATCAACGAGCAATTCTCAGAAGAAGGATTATTTAAGCATGGTCGAGTGCAACAGCAGTTGCTAGGAATTGGGGAACCGAATCCTTTCTGCGTTGCTACTCAGCTTCAGCGATTCTGATGCTGGGGAAAGTCTTTGTAGCAACCTGATGTGCTATCGAATTCGGTCTTAGAGGCAAGGGCTCATCGATCTTGAACCAGGACGCTTCCTGCAGTTCTTGGGACTTCTTGATATCAGTGCCCTCTGTCTGCGACTTGAACCCTATCATCAGCAGATTGCGGGATTTGGCCGCATAGGTTCCGAGTATTTCCAGATTTGAGATGTTCAGTCCTACTTCTTCACGAACCTCTCGAATCGCTGTCTCTTCTGCTGTTTCGCCAGATATTACATGACCGGCGACAAGGCCCCAATATGGGTGGTTCCAGCCGACACTTCTGGTCAGCAAGATCCTGTCACTATTGGTTACAGCGACAATCACGGCCGGGGATGGTTCATTGAAGAATGCACGGTCGCATTTCTGACAGTATTTCTCTCTGCTTCCATCAAGGAGTACCTTTGAAGTCAGTTCTTCTCCACAGAAACAACAGAATCTCAATCCTATCCTCCTGAACATCGAATTCCCCTTTCCTATATGAGCGTCTGAGTATTTGCTTGCTAAGGCGTTCTTAAACCATGCAGAGGTTCTGCTTGAACCATTTGATGGCTTCGCTCTCCATTTCAGGCGTGTAATCATGACCGAGTTCCGGGTATACCTTCAGTCTCAGCTTCTCCGGCGCATCCTTGTACACAGGTTCTAAGGCATCGTAGAGAGAAGTCGCACACTCTAACGGTACTAGATCGTCCTTATCACCGTTGAGTAGCAGCAAAGGCACGGGTTCAAAGCGGTCAACGTGATTAATGGGGTCATACTTCTCTATGAAGTTGATCGCACTCTCTGCTAGGTTTTCCAAGGGCTTTCTCGTGAGCCCAAGCAGATCACCAAGGCCCTTTGGCTGCAGCTGCTGTCTCATCAATGCTCCGTAGTAGGCACCTGCTACCACAGATACAGCAGCCTTAATCCTTCGTTCAAAAGTGGTCGATAGTACGGTGATGAAGCCGCCCATGGAGACTCCCATCATGCCGACGCTCTCAGGTTCCGCCTCAGGTCTCTCTGCTAGATAGTCTATTATCGTCGTAACATCGTGAGCTGTCTGTAGCATTGTAGAGAAGAGAAACATAGGTAGATTGCCGCGGAGCTTCTGCCAGAATTCGGGGGCTCCTCGTTCTCCGTGGTTTCGGGCGTCCATCGCGACAGCTAGAAAGCCGGAGTCTGCCAGTTTGATGCAGGTGCCAAGCATTTGCTCTTTGCTGCCGGTGAGTCCGTGTTGGCAGAGAATCGTAGGCTTCTGTGGTCCTTCGTGATAGAATAGGAGGGTTGCTATTCTCTCTTCTCCAATATACGCCTTTTCAATCGTGCCACTGTATCTGAAAGGATGCAAAGCTCAATCGCCTCAATACTACTCAAGGGGATAGTCAGGCTTTGCTCGCATATCTTCGGGAGGTGTCACCGAGACTTCCTTCGGTCTCCCGAGAGCAGAAGTCTGAGGACAGTAATCGTATGGGTATTTATAGGCGCGGCTTGTTCCTTCCACATACTCCCATACAATCTCGCCGTCCGACGTTACTTCGAAGATCCTTTTCCCAGCTGATTCGCAAATGAGGGTGTTTCCGTTCTCCAGTCTCTGGGCGCTGGATGTGAAGCGGGAGTGGAACTGCTCACCGTTCTCGTATTTCCAGAAGATCTCTTTTGTCACCGGGTTGATCTCAAGCACATAGGAGCAGCTGGCATGGGCCAAGTCTTTCCAGGGTGATGCTCCGTTGTCGAATATGAGTATGTTGCCTTCTCCTGGGAGTCCTTTCTCTATCATGTGAGGTTCGTGTTGGCCTGATAGGCCTCCTCTGTATTCTCCGGTGTAGCTCCAGACGACTTCCTTTGTTTCCCTGTCGATAATGTATACGGTGTCGAGGCATCTGGGACTTATCATAACGTTGTCTGGCTTGAATCTCTCGTCTCCTGAGTCGTACCACTTGTTTTCTGGGAGTGCCTGAACAGTGTTGACGTGCATCCAGTCGTTCGCTGTATTATTGTATGGTCCGCCGAACCAGTCAGGGGACGCAAGAATTCTGTAGTGGTTCAGATCGAGATGCTCATACCCATGCCATTCCCATACTACCTCTTTGGAAGGCGGCACCTCGAGGATAGCGTCCCCGTATATTGTGATGTTCTGGAACCTGGGTTCCCTCATCTTCTTCATGTATTCCTCTGGAACAGCTTCTCTGCAGACCAAGAGCGTGTTGCCGTTCTGTTTTCTGAAGACATCGTGGTGAGGCCCAAGTAACTTTGTGTGTGGTGTATGGCCTTCAGGGATGTATTCCCAGACGAGATTGCTATCCCAGTCGTATTCCTGGATTCCCCCTGTCTGCGACATCATTGTTCCTCTCTGCACAAGGACATTGCCGTTTTCGAGGAGCTTGGCCCTTGGTATACGATCCTTCATTTTTCCCGTTTCGGCTTCCCATTCGTTGACCGTCCTTCCGTTCATATCAATTAGCTTGACCTTGATGCCTCTCCAGAGTATTGTGTAGCCATTGTAGCACTTTTCCGGCTTGTAAATGGTTGTGCCCTTAGGATAGACGGTTCTCATTCTACAACTTCCTCCTTGGCAATGATAAGTGGCTCTTGGGTTTGCCATATAAGTTTTGGCACAGCTAGCTAGCTTTCTCTTTCTGTACTCAAGCAAGTTCAAGTCTAGTTTCTGGACATCGATTTTCTCACTCTGACGAATCTTGCATCTTCTTTGAAGCCGACCTTCTTGTAGAAGCCTTCCGCTGTCTCTGTAACAGTCTTCAAGGTTTGGATGTTGTTCTTTCGAAGAAAAACGAGGGAACGAGCCATAAGGGCGGATCCGACACCCATTCTCCGACGGTCTGGCAGAACAGAGACGTTTCCTATACTTCCTGTGTTGTCTCCTGTGATTCGGCAAACCACATAACCTATCAACCGGTCGTCCTTGGTAGCTACGAAGACCTTGATGTCCTTCCTTCCGATTCTTTCCTTATAACGAGGCTTGAATCCTTCTTCATCAGTTACAGAGTACCACGGTCCAAACTCCTTGAAGGTCTCCTTCCTCACCTTTAGGACCTCATCTAGGTCTTCAGCCCGTAGCTCCCTAACCTGAAGTGTTTTGGGAAAGGCAAATCTGTCTGGTAGCTTGAGGTCTTTGGACATGTATGCACCTCTGTGGAAGATCTCAAAACCCAGTTTCTCAAAGAACTTGACTGCAGCCTGATTTTCAATAATCTCGTCATCATTCTCAACCAATACCACGCCTTGGTTTCTGGCCCAGTTCATTGCATTGTCGATTAGCTTCGTGCCTATCCCTCGCCTCTGGTAACCAGGGACCACGCAGATACCCGATATGTAAGCCACCAGCCCAACTTGGGGCCTCTTTTGTGTCCTAACAAGAACGTACCCGACCGGCTCCCGATCATACTCAGCTACGAAGGCTGTTCCACTTTTCAGTTCAAGAGCCCCTCCGAATCTCTTCACAAACCATTCCAGCGTCATCGGATTAGCCCAAGAACTCTGGAGGTTCGTGAATGACTCATTGTAGATTCTGATGATAACCTCGAGGTCGGTTTCTGCATAGCCTCTCATCACTAATGTCAAACAAGCCATCGCCTAGGTGAAAATCCAACCTTGTCCTACTAGCACGGCTATCGGACTATCGGACCCACACTTCTTTTCGCTCTTCTTACCACGACTTCCTTCCATTCTTCAATGGTTACCCTTCTGAGAGGTATGCATCCCTTGATATCCTGCATTATGCTGGCCAGTTTTCTGGCTTTGGAAAGGTTTTCTGGCAGAACATCTTGTTCGGATGATATCGTTTCTAGATTTATCCATTGAATTCCTGAACCTTTCAGGATTTTGAAGACTCTTGCGAAGTCTATGTCTCCCTGGCCCAAGGGAAGGTGATCCTCTGCTGGAGTGTCTTGATACTTGGTGTCATGTAGATGAAGCAACACTACTCTATCCCCAATATCTTTCATAAGATGGTTCAGTTCATCATATCCTCTGCCACCTTTGAACCAGTGCCCGATATCCAAGTTGAAATCAAGCTCCCGCCTGAGCAGATCCCGGATAGGAACTAGATAAGCAGTACCGGAGCTGTTCTCAACAACTAGCCGGATATTCAGTTCTTGAGCCGATTCGACCAGCTTGTCCAGCCCGTTGAGGCATCTCTGTAAGCCGACATCTTTCCCTTCTATTCGCAGAGTCATGGGATCAGCTTTGATGTGGAAGGTGTAATACAGCGGATCGAGTTCCGCTGCAAACTTCAGACATTTCACATGGATATTAACGGCTGCGTCTGCAATCTCTTTTCTGGGGTTGAAGAGAAAGAGGCCTTCAAGAGGACAGTGAAAAGCAAATCTAACCCCTAGTTTCTCTAACATCCTCTTTGTTATCGGCATTTCACTTCGAGGAATCATATCGGGCCACGGGTAGGTCAAAGAGACCTCCCCATAATCTAGTCCCAGCCTTTTGACTTGAGAAGGAACTGATGACATCTCTCCGTCTTCGTACCAGAAACAGTATCCGTATTCCACCAATATCCCTCTGTCCTATGTCCAGATAGGAAGAAATACCTTTTGAAATGACCTTCTGAAAGAGCTGTTCACTTTCCTCTTAGAAGTCAAGATGTGTTAGCCTTTCCAGTCTTTCCGCCATATTCCTTTAATATATCTCCTGCAGCTATTAATGATCCATGTTAGTTTTAGGCATAGTCGGAAGCCCCAGGAAGAATGGTCGAACCAATGAATTGGTCTCTGCTGCACTGAACGGGGCCAAACCTGAAGGTGCAGACACCAAGAAGATCTACCTTGCAGATTTTGACATCAAACCATACATGGGTGCTGGAGGTTCAGTTGAAGCTTTCGAGTATTGCCCCGAGGAGCTGAGCAAAATCTGCAGCGAAGCCGAAGCGATTGTTTTGGGGGCTCCAGTATACTGGGGCGACATAAACGGTTTGACAAAGGACTTCATGGACACCGTAGGGATAGATGACCCAAATGGGAAGTATGCTCTAGGCATCTCCATTGCAGGAGGAACGGGCAAAGGTCTGGTGTCAGGCATTCAATCCATATACCACTTCTTCTTTCATAGACAATTCAGAGGCATAGATCCGACCCCAGTCTCCAGATTCAACTTCCAAGAGGCACTCAAGCTCCTCAAGAGCAGAGGAGGCAAAATAGCCGAACTGTCAAAGGAAAGAGCGCCGTTCCCAGGTCGGACTCGAGACGAACGTTGGCCTCACGTCGCAGCTTGCTATGCCTCCTTGAAGTATTTCCAATGCGACATTGTTGATGAATTCGTCATGTTAGCTAGTGATCTGGTCAAGCTGTCCAAAGGCGGGAAAATCGAAGAGGCAAAAGCCGATCTTGATGAAGCCCTCAGGTTGATCGATCAGGGCAAGAGAGCAGAAGCAGCCATATGCGCTGTCCGTTCCTACCAGGCTTTGTACTTCCCGCCTTAGAAGGAACACAAGGAGACATTCACTGAGGCCTTAACCAAGGCGAGCTTTCTAAAGGGTCATTGCTGTTCTACTGGTGGATTTCGGTCACTTTCGCATCAACATAGGCCCATTCGAGATCTAGCCAGTAATTCAGATTCTCACCTATGTATTGGATGGTTGCTTGTAGTCCTTCAGCAGTGACCTCGGCCACTGCCACGGTTTCAGGCTTGAACCGGAAACCCCATTTGCTGCCGTACTCTTCCACAACGCCACCGATCCACATACTGGTCCCGTTCTCGTTCAATCTAACGAGCTGATTCCAAACATCGTCGCTTGTGGGCTCAACAGCTACATGGTGACCGTTCAAATCTTCGATCACCGCCCATCTTTCGGTCTCGTGAACGATCTCGCTCAAATAATCCAGGTAGTTCACATAATTCCAAACAAGAAGAATAGTGGCTATGGCAAGCAGAACCAAAGCAGCAACAGCCAGGATTGTCCTTTTCCTCATCTTGAGTTCACCCGTCGATCGGATCTTCGATCAGTTGCTTTCTCATGATTGCTACCAGCTAGCTAGCTGCAAAGCCATGCTAGATCGGGAAATGCTAAACCTGGGATTATAAGTAGATCTGTGGGAAGCAGGGAGGGAAATAAGACGCTTTTCAAGATGGCCTCTATATGATCTCAATGGGTTAAATGTAAAGCCCGCGTCTTTCTTTAGTTGTCGTCGTGAACAGCAAGTATTCCAGACTCAGAGGACTGTAGGAGGTCTCTGCTTCACACTTGTTGCACTTGATCCTGATGATCAGTGGTGTTATGTTCTCTACAGTTCGGTGTAGGCCAGTCGGGGTCGGAGCTGCGTGGAACACCTCAACCATCTCGGTCTTGCCGAGCTCGAAGTGTCCAGACCGCAAATGTTCAAGAAAGATAACCCTTCGCCTACACCCGCAATGTTTACACTGAACCTCGTGAGAGGCGGCGAGCAGCGGATTACGGTCGAAAAGCCCTCCCTCCGCATTCCTTCTTATCTCCTCTCTTGAAGGAAGTCTAGTCGGGCGTGGTCTTCTTCTCATTACACTTAGATTATCTGCAAACCGATCTTTTTAAGCCTGAGGTCTACAACACGAATAGAAACATCTCATAGGAAAAAGACTTCCCGTGGCTTCCTTTTCCTGACTCTGTCTGCCACAGTCATTCCACAAATGCTGTTCATTCAATCGGTGTCAAGTTCTTATTCGGATACCGCTCAGCGATCTCAAACCTGCCAGCCGTGTCTCCCTTTGAGCAGTACATAGAGCACCTTCTCCATGGTTCTTGTTCTTACACTTCCTTTTCGGCTCTTTTCAAGCAGGATCAAATCTTGGGAATAGCTGTAGCCTACGGGCGCGACCAACTTTCCAGGCCGTCCCAGCTGCCCGATCAAGGGCTCAGGAATTCTGGGACATGCAGCCGTAACACACATCTTGTCGTAAGGTGCCTCTTTGTCATAGCCTAATGAGCCGTCAGCATGAACCACTAGAACGTCCTTATACCCTGATCTTCTTAGATTCATCAAGGCGAACTCGTAGGTCTCCCTATCTATCTCTACTGTTGTCACCCTTCCATTCTGTCCGACAATTTCTCTGGCTAGAGCTGCTCCATAGCCTGATCCTGCTCCTATTTCTAGGAACCTGTCGTTCTCAGTCAGCTCCAATGCTTCATAGAAAAGCGGATAGCTATGGGGACAAGAGATTGTAGAATCGCTTCCCGGTAATGGCAGCGGAACCTCATGATAAGCGTAATCTCGGTACACTTCTGGGATGAACTCTTCCCTTGGAACCTTTAGCATCGCCTTTATGATCCTTTCAGACTTCAAGAAACCCTCTCTTATCAGCCACCTAACCTTTTCCACCCTCTCTTCCAGAAACTGCTCCTTTGTCTTCTCTGGTTTCCTAGGAGGAGGAACAATCCAACCGATCATTCTAATATAGAATTACAGGAATTCAGAATTAAGGTATCGGGTCTAAGTTCCGAGAGTTCTCATCAGGGGAACCTGCGTGGATCTTCAGTCGTGCTTGAGGATGGCACTCCGAAGTTCATGGGGACTGGTGTAAAGGAAGAGCTAGCTATTCTTCCCACTATACAATCCCATCTAGGAATTGGGGGGCTGCTTCAGGACCTCGCTATGATGGAAGACTGTGGCTAGCGCGCCGTAGAGTACAATGTCTTCTCCCAATGGGGTGATTATGATCTCGGGCACGCGGTTTCTTGTGTGCTCTTGCACATGCCGTGTTATGGGATCAATCACTAGTCCGGTATTGTTTGAGGTGATAGCACCTCCCACCGTTATGAGCGATGGATCGTAAGCGTCAACAACGCAGGCGAACCCGATAGCGTTCAGAACGCCGATCTTCCCAACAAGATCCTTAGAGATCGGATCACCAGCCTTCGCAGCGTCGAACAGGGTCTTAGCCGTTATTTCGCCTCTGTCTCCCCCAATTGCGTCTGAGACAACGCAGCCTTGAAGATCTTCCCGTTTCTTCTCTTTAAGAAGGAGTTTGACATAGTTCGGTATGCCTTTTCCTGAACAGTAGGCTTGCCAATGACCCCTTTTTCCGCAGCCGCATGGAAGGGCTCCCTCATGATCTATTGTGAAGTGGCCGATCTCGGCAGCGTTTCTGTCCTTACCCATGAGCAGGTGGCCGTCAACATATACGCCTCCCCCTATCCCTGTGCTAATTGTTACGTAGGCTAGGTTTTCGTGGTTCTTTCCTGCTCCGAAGAATTTCTCTCCAACAACAGCTGAGGTACAGTCGTTCAAGAGATATATGGGCAAGTCGAACTCATCCGTCAGAGGTTCTACCAGTGGAACGAAATCGTATGGGATTTTTGCGGGTTTCATCAAGCCTCCTTTATCCGGGTCTAGCGGACCTGTTGATCCTATGCCTATCCCTTGGATCTCGCCCGCTTCGGGTTGAATGGAATGGATCATTCTCACTATCTGTTCGCTTATTCCTTCCGGGCCTTTCTTCTTCTCCGTCTCTTCAGTGAGCTTCGCTAGAATGCGTCCTTGGTCATCTCCCAGTCCGACCCTAACGTTTGTGCCACCTAGATCGACGCATATTGCCAGTTCCCTAGTCATCTTTCATCACTTCAGCGAAAGACGCCTAGTAGTATGTATGAATTTCTGCCTTTCTATGCTTTAGCGTAGGATGTGAAAGACGCCGAAAGTGATCTAGAGACGAATGCAAACATGGAGAAAACCTATTTAGGAACTAGACAAGCCTAGACTTATGAATGAACAAGGAGGTCGACAGTTCAGATGCAAGTTAAAGGTGTGATCCCGCCTCTTACTACTCCCTTCACAGAGACGGGTGAAGTCTACGAAGAAGCACTGAGAAAGCTACTCGAATTCCAGATTGATAAGGGCTCTCACGGAGTCTTCCTCTGCGGCACTTACGGCTCAGGTCCCCTTATGTCCCTTGAGCAACGTGAAAAGGTTATAGAAGTAGCCACAAACCAAGCTAAAGGACGTATTACCATCATAGCGCATGTCGGCACAGCGAGCACGGAAGGTACATTGAGACTTGCAGAGCACGCGGAGAGAAGCCATGTTGATGCTGTAGCTGCCATTCCGCCATATTACTACCGGCATGACGAAAGGGCAGTGATCGAACATTACAGACAGCTTGTGGATGTTGTGAACACACCCGTGTATGCCTATAACAACCCTAGGAGTTCAGGCTTCACGATAACGCCGTCGGTTCTCTCGAAGCTGGCTGACATAGGGGTGAAAGGCATAAAAGACAGCGGGTTCAGCCTTGTCGGGTTTTCCCACTTCATCATAGAGCTCGCTGACCGAAAGGACTTCAACTTCATTATCGGGACAAGCAACCTTCTGTTGCCCGCCATGATGCTAGGGGCAAAAGGGGCTGTATCAGGAATTGCCAACGCTTTTCCAGAGATTGTGGTGGAGCTCTACAACACAATAGTAGAAAAGAACTACGATGAAGCCGCCAAGCTGCAGCTGAAGGTCACCAACGCCAGCAGGATACTCAGCACGGCAAAATCAACAAACGCAGCATGCTACGCCATGCTCAGAGAGAGAGGTGTCGACGTAGGTATACCCAAACGTCCCATACTACCCGTAACGGATGAAGAGCTCAGCCAGATGAAGAAAGCCTTCATGCGGACCGGTCTGCTAGGATCGCAACATGGATGAGATTAGCTAGCTAGAAGGAGGATATGCAGTGGCCGAGGGAAAAGGCACAATTGACATTGACAAGACCGCGGAGGTACATCCATCTGTGATCTTGGAAGGCAGGATCAAGATCGACGCGTTCACGACTGTAGGAGCCGGGACAGTGATCATCGGCAATGTAACTATTGGTCATCACTGCAATATCGCGTGTAATGTCATCATCCGTGGAAACAATACTATCGGCAACTGGGTGCACATATACGACCAAGTTCTGATCGAGGGTGGGCGTCCTGGAAACTATACTGGCGGCGTGACTTGCAGGGAGCCTGATCGATCGATCATAGGTGATAGATGTTGGATAAATCATGGTGCAACTATGCATGGTTCTCAACTTGGGGATGATGCGGTTCTGGATCTTAACGCTTGCTTGGACTATAACTGTAGGATCGGAAAAGGATCCATCGTGACCAATGGCAGCGCTGTTCCTTTCGACACGGTCATCCTAGACAACTGCATCGTCGAAGGAGTCCCAGCCAGAATCATCAAGGAGAATATCACAGACGAAGATCGTCGGGAACGGATGGGACTGTTGCCGGCCGATTGGGTTCAATACTCTGGAGAGCAGACAGAGAAGCGAATCCGTAAGAAGCTAGGCATGTAGCTCCCGAGACAGAGGAAGCCCTTCCTAGATTGTTATGTATGTCGAAGTCTTTTCTGTTGTTGGCTGTTTCAAAGCCTGGCGGGATACCACAGATATTTATGGCGCGAATCAATATTGATTCGAATACTTCGGGGCCTCACCTGATGCGTCTCGCCTTAGGGATCTTCATCATTGTCCTGATGGTTGTTGGAGCCTTTGCCGGCGTCTTGGCATGGCTGTACGTGACCCCTGCCCCTTTTTCAATTCAAGTGAATACTAGGCCTACTAGTCCCATGGGCGCAAACATTATGGTTATCCCCGGGCAGAGATGCATCTTCTCTGTATCTGCAACGGAAGAGCAGGATTGGTTGATAGGGAAAGCTGGCCTCGGAGGAATCGTCGAGGTCTCCGCTCAGGCTTCTGAAGGAACGGCCGTGGTGACGGTCCAGCCTGGACAGGTGACTGCCGGCCAAGTCGTTGAAGTGATTGTGATCCCTACGGAAGCAAGTGTCGATAAGATGCTCACTGTGACCATCACTGGGAAGCGATACGGGTTGACACGCACAGAGACATTCACAATGGAAGTGATACCTGGCGAAGATGACTTAGGATCTTACGCCACTGAGATGCGTGACCTTTTCGTCCCGTGGCTTGCTGCCAATCGCCCCGAGCTCGGCATCACAACCGAAACTGAATGGGCAGGAACGATCGTGAACCCGCAAATACTGGTCGTCATGCACTACATCTTCTATTCCGGTGACTGGGAGATGTACCTAGAATGGCATGTAACGATACCGCCGCACGATTGGACGCGGATCTACCTGAGACATCGGTTCACCGAGCTGCGTCCCTCATATGCTTTTGAGATCTCTTCAGTCCAAGGCCAGCAAGAGCCCCACAGCATAGAAGTACCCGACTGGGTATGAAGCAGATTCTGACTGAGCCTCAGTCAGCTCGTATGAAGCTGGCTAGCTCATCTGGAAGGCTGCCAGAATCGCTCTAGAGAGCCAAACAGCTGATTGAAGTCGGTTTCAGCTATGCCTACAGGTTTGAACAGACCAAGCTGTTCCTTTCCGCTTCTCTGCCGTTACCGCTTCCTCTGGGAAACCTCAAACTCGTAATCTATTGCGGTCTGCTCGTTCTAATAGATGAATCCCCCCCCTCTACTTTTCCAGGGATCCCATCGTTACTTCAGCCGCTATGCCGTTCCTTTCTGGCATTCTGTTGCCACACTGAAGAGCGGGAGGCTCTGGTACCGAGCTCGGCTAGAACCAAGAAGGAAGGCCACCGGACATTATGGTATCCCGCTAAAGTGGGGCCGGTGGGATTTGAACCCACGATCTCGCACGCCCCAGGCGCGAATCTTAGACCATGCTGGACCACGGCCCCCTCTTGAATAGTCCCGGACTCTGGATACGACATCTTCTCTTTTACTATTGCTCGTAGCCGTCCATAGGGGTACCATTCAAGACCTGCATCAATTAGATCAGTGGCTTCTTTAAGTTTTTCGCCGACTCTGCAGATGAAGACTTCAACTTCATGTTGATACAGAGCTAGCCAACTATAGGCGCGTCTGACGAAACGAAAAGACCTTTACTGATCTTCAGACAAATGTCGAATGGTGTGATTGCTTTGAGCGTTGGCGAAGAGCTTTCTAAGCTACGTGCCTATTCGGAGGAGTTGGGACTGGACTTGTCCAAGCCCGTGGATAGGTTCAGGTGGTTTCTTGCCTCATTACTCTTTGCTAAGAGGATCTCTGCTGGGATTGCGAAGAAGACATTCCGCCGATTCCTAGATGAAGGCTTGGATACGCCTGAGGACATAGTCAAGGCTGGCTGGGATCGTCTCGTTCAGATACTGGATTCGGGCGGCTATGTTAGGTACGATTTCTCTACGGCTACGAACTTGCTGGAGACGATGAAGAAGCTCAGAAATGATTACGGAAACCTTGAAGAGCTTCATAGAAGATCCGAAGATCCCTTGGATCTGGAGAAGCGGCTTGAGGAGTTCAAGGGCTTCGGTCCCGTGGGTGTAAACATCTTTCTCAGAGAGCTCAGGGGAATCTGGTCCAAGGCTGAACCTGAACCTTCCAAGATCGCTGTTGAGACTGCTAGATCATTGGACCTAGACAAGGTGAAGGAGCATGAATCTTCCCTTGTTAGGCTGAGACTGGAATACTGCAAAAGGAACAGATGTAGCGAATGCCCTGTCCAGAAGTACTGCGGAAATATATGAAGTGATTCTCCGTATGGAGCTGACCTTGGCCGCGTATCGATATAGAGAAAGAGAGCTTCTAGAAGAGCTGAGGGAGCTCGGGGGACTTCTCGAGCTAGCTAGCCAAGGTTTCTTGTTCACCGTTTCAATTGTCAATGCAGTTCAGAGCTTTCCACGTGATCAAGGACTAACTTGTCTTCAGTTCTTCGATGGCTTTTACTGCCCAATCCGGGTCATTTAGAAGCGCCCTGCCCACAGCTACCAAGTCAACCCTTTCTTCTTGTATCAGCATGTTGGCGTATTCCGGTTCTGTGATTCCTCCGACACCGATAACGGGAATGTCTACGACCTCTTTGATCTCTTCGGCCTGTGGGACGAAGTAGCCTTGTACACCTTGGAGACGGGCGGGACTGCCGCCGCATAAGCCTCCAGATACATCTAGAATGTCCACTCCAGCTTCTTCCAACTTGGCAGCGAATCTCTTTGAGTCTTGGATTTGGGTTCCTTGAGGGTCCAGATCATCGGAGCCCAAACGATAGAGAAGAAGCTTCCCATCCAACTTCTCCCTGACCCTTTCGACAACCTCTAACGGAAATCTGATTCTGTTCTCCAAGGAGCCTCCATACTTGTCACGGCGCCTATTTGTTAGAGGAGAGAAGAACTGGTTAAGGAGGAACCCGTGTGCGCCGTGAACCTCAACACCGTCAAAGCCAGCCTTTATCGCTCTCTCGGCCGCCATAGCGTAAGCTTGAGACAATGCTTCAATCTCCTCAACCCGAAGTTCCCTAGCGTTTCCCACTGGTGAAGGGGCAACAGGCTGCATTCCAGTTATTTCTCGGGTAGCGCTTCTGCCTGCGTGATTGATCTGTATCACAACCGCAGTGCCAGTCGCATGGACACTGCTTGAGAGTCTCCTGAGCCCAGACACCAAACTGTCATCACAGATCCCCAACTGCCTTTGGCTGAGCTTTCCATCGGGTGAGACATAGCTGTGTTCAACTATCAGTAGTCCCAGTGCCTTGGAACGTTGAACATAATGCTCTACGAGACTGTCGGTTACAATTCCCTCAGTTGTCGCCAGACCAGTCTGCATGGGAGGCATCACAATTCGGTTCCTAAGTGTCAATCCCTTTACTTCCAAAGGGTCGAGGAGTCCAATCATCACAGACAACCTGTTCCATTTCTTAAGAAGAAAAGCCATAAAAGCGTTTGTTGCATCCCATCTCAGACATCTATGCATCAACGACGACTTTTTATGCGAATCTTCCATTAGTGTACTTGATTTGCCATTCACACCGTACCATTGGGGTCCGAGCTCCTGGATAGGCTTGATCCTATTCAGATTTCTTGACCTTCCGACACTCCTCGTAGCCAGCGTGATAGTGGACGCAGAACCATTCTCTGTTCTTCTACTTGGTCTGAACTACCCTCTCCACGGATTTCTTCACAGCTTCTTAGGCGGCTCGATGATCGCGGTCTTAACATCTATCATCATGTACCAGTTGAAAGACGTCTTACAGAACTTGACCGCAGTCCTTAAGCTCGCACAAGACTCGTCATTCAGGAAGATCTTATGGACTTCATTCTTCGGAGTCTATTTACATATCCTTCTTGATTCGCCATTGTACAGCGATATAAGACCATTCTATCCGATTGAAAGCAACCCATTCTACGGTTTGATCTCTTCGCAGCAGATCTATCTCTTCTGCAGCATTTCATTCTTGGTCGGAACATCACTCTATCTTTTCAGATTGTTTGTCTTGAAGACACGTAAATAGCAGACGGATCGCAAAGTGGCCTTCAAGCAGATGATGACTCAAGTCACAGTACATCAACGTCTCAGTGTTGTTGCGCAGCTTCCTCAGAGTGGAATTCTCATAGTCAGCTTCTGATTAGGTTGAACGATTCCTTTACTGTGAGCTATGTCGGTTGGTAATCGGCGCTACGGACGGCGCATTCGAGAAAGTGTACGAACACGTGTTACAGGCATAATGATATTAATTACGCATCATAACTTTTCATGGATCTGGAATGCCATATTGTGAAAGGTGTGGAGCAGAATTAGACGAGGGCGCAAAATACTGTCCTTCCTGTGGTACACCTGTAGGCATACCTCAGATAAGAATGGAAAGAGAAGGAAGAATGCCGAGTGTAGCACGGATTCTTCTACTGATTTTTGGAAGCATAGTTCTACTGGTTGGGATTGCTCTACTTGTTGGAGGCGGAGCTCTGCTCGTGGTCAACACGGGACTCACGGATAGCGAAGGCTTCATCGCCACAAACAGCTACAGACTAGAAAGAGACTCTTATTCCATCGTCTCTCAACCTATCAACATCGACGTGGGTGAAATAGCAGGGGAATGGGGAGTTTGGAGGCCATCCCCCGGCGACTTTGTCACAATCAGGCTAACAGGTTCGAGCAACGACCCGTCAAAGAACGTTTTCATCGGCATCGCCCCAGCGGAGGATGTGCAATCATACCTCTTCGATGTCTACTATCACGAGGTCACCCGTTTCAGCGTTTCTCCTTCACGAGACCTAACTGTTGAATATACAACACACCCAGGAGACTCCGTAACATCAGATCCATCTTCTCAAACGTTCTGGACGGTCTCACAGCATGGAACTGGCACACAGACGCTAGAGTGGGCTCCCGAGGCTGGCAACTATTGGATTGTGTTGATGAACGAGGACGGATCCGCCGGCGTGGACTCAACCATAACCTTAGGAGTCAAGATCCCACTGCTACTTACGATAGGTTTGGCGCTGTTTGGTGGAGGCGTAACTGCACTCGTGATAGGAGCCGTCATGATCTACTTCGGGGCACGTCGATAGCTAGCTAGAAAGTGATGAGAGGAAGATGTGATTATGAAGTGTCCTAACTGTGGATCTGAAGTTGGCGAGGGCGCAAGCTTCTGCGCCAATTGCGGGGCCTCTCTTACCCAAGCAATCGAAGAAAGTGAAGAACCTGTGAAGCTATACTGCAGAAACTGTGGGGCAGAACTACCTGAAGGAGCAGAGTACTGTTCAAACTGCGGGGCTTCCGTTAGACCCGTTAGACTCACATTAGCGAGTTGGGGTGAAAGGTTCATAGCATGGCTGATCGATAGCTAGCTAGCTAGATGGAAGGGATCTATGGCCAATCGATCGGGAAGATAGCTATGAGGATAAAGGTGACACAGCTGAACGGTAGGTCCACGGATATTGTACATGCTTTGCTAGAGAGTCTAGGAAAGGCTTTCCTCCTCCCCATTGACTGCATCATCGGTTGGATCCTATACCCAGGTAAAAAGCAGAGACTCTTCAACTACGTCTCAGAAACTATAGTAGTGAAAGCTTCTCGCTAGAGAATTAGCATTGACAGGGCGCGCTTCTACATTGCTCGGAGTCTTTTGATACGTTCCTCTATGGGCGGATGAGTGGCATAGAGGGCGTCAAGGGCGCTATGTTTGGGGTCGACAAAGAATAGGTGACTTACGGCTTCGCTTACGTCCATTTTTCCTTGGTTCTTTTTCATCATCTTTTCCAGCGCAGAGGCCAGACCATCGGGGTACCGGGTAATCTCTACTGCTGAAGAGTCGGCAAGATACTCACGTCTCCGGGAGACAGCGAATTGGACAAGCCGCACCACGATAGGTGCGAAAATGGCCAGAATGAAACCTGCTGCGAGGACTGCAACCTCTAACCCTCCGCCCCGCTTGCCACGATCTCCTCTTCGAACGCCTCCGTACCGAAAAGATCTAAGGATCAGGTGGCTAACGATAGCAGTCAGACCGACGAGGACAGCGACCAGCGTCATGAAGAGAATGTCTCTGTTCCCTACGTGTGACATCTCGTGGGCAACAACCCCTTCCAACTCGAGCCTGCTTGTCCCCTTGATGAGCCCTGTTGTGACTGCTACGCTCGCATGTTCAGGATCTTTACCTGTGGCAAAGGCGTTCATCTCCTCGCTCTCTATAACGTAGACCTTGGGCGATGGAATGCCAGCGGCGATGCTGAGCCCCTCAACGGTGTCTCTGAGGTTCTGGTACTCTCTACCTTCAGCGGGCCTCGCATTTGTTGCCGAGAGGATAACACTGTCTCCGTGACTGTATGAGCTGTATGAGTAGATGACTATGAGACCCAGAGAGAGTGGAAGGGCCAGAACAATGAATTCAGGTGCAAGAATGTAAACAAGTACATATACTAGGGCGAAAAGGATTGCTGAGACTAGAACCACAAGTAGGAGAGAACTCCGCTTGTTCCTGGCTATCTCGTCGTGGAAGCTGATGCGAGCCATCAGAACTCCACTTTTACGGCCTCTCTCTCCTCTGCTGGAATCTCGAGGAACGCGTTTTTCTCCCTGCCGCCAGCGAACCACATACCAGGAATTGTCGTTATGACGTTGTTGTATGTAAGGACGGAGCTATTGTAGTACTGCCTTGAGTATGCGATCTTGCTTTCAACCCCCTCCAGTTGTTCCTGCAGGAGCTTGAAGTTCTCGCTTGCCCTCAGCTGTGGATAATTCTCTGCAACAGCGAATAAGGTGCGGAGAGTACGGGTCATCTCGTTAGATGCTTCCATACGGCCTTCTCTGGTTCCGCTAACCATCCTCTCACGAGCCTCCGAGACCTTCTCGAAAATCTCCCGCTCATGCTTCGCATATCCCTTTACTGTTTCAACAAGATTGGGGACTAAGTCGTATCTTCTCTTCAACTGTACATCGATCTGCGCCCAAGCCTCTTCTATCCTGTTCGAGAGGACTCTGATGCGATTGTAATAATAGACTAACACGAGTATGAACACCGCAGCAACGAACAAGATGCCGCCGATCGCAAGCAATGTCCCTAGGTCCAAAACTATCACCTGACATTCTAGGCGCAATTGATCTTTAAAAACTTATATGCTTTAGACATGATCAGCCCCGTCTCACCCAGAATTCGCTGTACTTTCTGGATCCCACCGCATATCCAGAAATGCCTACTGTTGCAATGGAGCTAGTTAAGGCAAGAAGAGGCATAGACCCAAAGATGGTGCAGAGGAAGGCGCCTATGAAACCTGAAGAGGTTGACAGAGTAAGGTTTATGATATTGAATATCTGCTTGACGGTTGACATCATTTTTCCGTTATTCACGACCATGCCATACTTGTTTGACCAGTCCAACTCACCCCCACTGAGTCCTCCTATGGCTGCTGCATTGACGTAGGCTTGCTGGGTTGGGGCAACGGTTCGACTGGCTTGGGAGACATACTGCATCGTTCTGTCTAACACCGTCGTCCAGTAAGACTTGTCTTTGGGAACATTGTCTGTTAGGATACCGTTTATCGGACCATATATGGCTGAAACGGTGGTGGCAAAGGTAGCGACGATCTGTATCTCGATCGGGTTCAGCTGCAACTGTTGGAAATTGAACAGCGCTACGGGTGCCAAGATCCAGAGAGACACGTAGAAGAGTCTGGAGGGCACGTATATAGCCATGAAAGGTCTATTGAAATATGTGGCTCTAATATACCGAAACGCATCCCTTACCCTACGATTTTTGGCGGGCATCTGTTGCGTATTCTCTAGATCAGAATCTTCCTTCCCCGTCGAGATCCACCTCTTGTGCGCGATTTCTCATGGCGAGAGAAGTAGTATCACGCGGAAATCATAAAATGATTATGAAGAATCGATCTATATGCAATGTATTTATCTTTTCATTCTCCAAACTGAAATGACGTCATTCTTGGCGATCGCTCTGCTGGCTCTGTGCACTCTTGTCAGCAAATACGTAGATCACCATGATATGTTCCTCTCTTCACAACTGCGATCAAAGGGAGTTCAGCGCGAATATTCACAATGAATTATGTCACAGCTTACTTGACATCAGTCCGTCTTGATGCCCAGATAGACCTTCCCTAGCTCTTCGTGGTTCAGAAGCTCCTTGGAGCCACCCTCATACATGACTCTCCCGCTGACGAGAAGAATGGCTTGGTCTCCATGTTCAAGGGCTCTTCTCGCGTTCTGCTCAGCCAACACGACCGTCATTCCGAATTTTTCTCTCAGGCCTACTATTTTGTTGAGTACTTCGATGGCTATCTTCGGGGCGAGACTGGCTGTTGGCTCGTCAAACAACATTATTGTGGGCCTTCTCATCATCGCCATCGCCATTGCGAGCATCTGCCTCTCTCCGCCGCTGAGCGTCCCTGCCCTTCTATCAATGTAACCTTTCAATATCGGGAACTCTTCCAGTACCTCGTCTGTACGTTTCTTGGCCTCATTCCTACTTAGGATGTAGCTGGCCATAACCAGATTCTCTTTGACCTTGAGATCCGCAAATACGTTGCCTACTTGTGGCAGGTATGCTATGCCCAGCCTTGTTATGGCGTGGGGAGGTTGTCCTAGAATATTGTTTCCATTGAAGAGTATCTTACCAGAGTATACTTGTGTTATTCCCATGATTGTCTTCAGTAGTGTGCTCTTTCCGCTTCCATTGGGTCCTACAAGCACTGTGATTTCCTTGTCTCCAACCTTTGTGTCTATGTCGAAGAGCACATGAAGCCTTCCGTAGCCCGAGTTGACGTTTTCAACTGTTAGCGTGTTTCATCCTCCCAGATAGCTTTCTATCACGATTGGGTTGCTTAAAACTTCGTCTGGTTTTCCTTCGGACACTATTTTTCCACTTGCCATTGCGTAGACGTAGTCAACGTAAGGCAAGATCAGCTCAAGCCGATGCTCGATGATGAGGAAGGTCACTCCGAGCTTCTTCTTCATCTCGGTGAAGTAGTAGAAGACCTCATGTGCAAGTTTCGGGTATATGCCCGAGGCCGGTTCGTCCATAAGGATCATCTTGGCCCCGCTCATGATGGCCCTTCCAGCCTCAACTAGCTTCATCTGTCCCCCGCTCAGATGGGTAGCAGGTCTGTCCCACATGTGATCGAGGTTAAGAAGCTTCAAGAACTCAAAGCCCATTGTTGTCGCCTTCTCTTCTTCACTAATCCACGATTTTCTCATCAGGGCTTTCAAGAAGCCTTCTCCAGGGTTCCCCCTATAAGCGGTGAGCAGGTTTTCCAGAACCGTGAGCTTCTCGAAAGGCATGGGTATCTGAAACGTTCTTACCAGACCTCTTTCGTACACCCTGTGAGGCGGCCAATTCGTGATCTCCTCGCCCGAGAACCGCACCGTCCCTCTGTCCGGCTTATAGAATCCGGTGATGCAGTTTATGAGGGTGGTTTTGCCGCTGCCGTTTGGACCTATCAGCATTGTCATCAGTCCCTTCTCGACTCTGACGTTAACGTCATCTAGGGCAACTAGGCCCCCGAAGGTCTTTCTGACGCCCTCTATGACAAGCAAGTCTTCCATATCAATCACAAAAAAGAGGGAAGGTGAATGGATCTATTCCCATTCGACTGTGTCTGTGGCTAGGACGTATGTGCCTGCGAGCTCCCAGCCCGCCTCTGTGATCTGCCATATGAAATAGTCGCCAGCCATTCTGTCTCCAGCCTCGTCAAGGTTGATCCAGCCCGAAGCGCCAAAGAAGGACTCGGTAACCTCAGGTAGTACTGCTCGAACAGCGTCAGGATCAGCGGAATCTGCCTTCAAGATTGACAGGGCATAGGCCCAGACTATGTCGTAGATCGCGTATGAGTATGAGTCCGGTTCTCTTCCTATGACGTCAATGCCGTTCTGTCGAACCATCTCCCACTTTGCGGACTTCGCCGGCGCGAAGATCGTGCATGGATAGCCAACTTCTATAGCGAAGTCCCAAACTAATGGATCGTCGAGCATTGCTCCGCTCTGAGCTGTTCCATCGCTTCCGAACCACTTAACCGTCTTCAGAACGGGGTATTCACTAGCTGCGGTGAAGAATGCATTGACTTCCTCAAATGATATGTGCCAGATCGCCACGTTTTCAGCTCCGTACGCATCGACGGCACTCGCGACCTTGGCAGCCAGATCACTTGCCTCAGCAGAGAACTCCACCGCTGTATCTGGATATCTAATGCCTTCAAGGAAAGTTCCTCCTAGTTCCTCGAATTTCGGTCTCCCGGCTTCT